>Ga0182018_10003998_pt1 | contig 12756 bp, 14 predicted proteins | sample 812P2MmetaG_FD_120490 | JGI IMG/M metagenome (GOLD analysis project Ga0182018, IMG submission 120490) | Permafrost microbial communities from Stordalen Mire, Sweden - 812P2M metaG | ecosystem: Environmental > Terrestrial > Soil > Wetlands > Permafrost | place: Sweden: Stordalen | collected...
CGGAACAGCGCGCAACTGGAGGGCTCCTCGAGCCCACACTGGCCGTCCACGGTACGTTCGGTGCACACCTTGCAAATCCTATTTCGGACAATGGACTCTAATTCTACTAAAGAGCGATCCATGGCGGAATCTCCTTGTCGGAATGAAAAACAATGCACGCCGACGACCACGGCGAAGGACGACTAACCTATTGAATTTTGCAACGTTTTGGGCGGGATGTCCGTTTGAGTGGGGCTATTGGCGCAGATTCGGAGTCGAAAGTGGGGGTTATTCCACTCGAATTGATCGGAGTGACGTGTTTTTCAACACGCAGTGCCGCCGCCATAATGGCCAGCAGCACGGTACTGAGGGGATCTTCGGCAGAGACTACGGACACGATCCCAGCTTCCCATGCCTGGGCGAGGAATTGGGGAGCTTGCGGCTCCTGGCGCGTCACCAGTACGACCCGCTCGGGATTGGACAGGGGGAGGGGCAGCCGCGCGAATGCCAGTTCGTCCAGGACCATCACGCTGTGCTGTGACAGGTCCGGGCGCTCGACCGCTTCGACGTGCCAGGCGCAACTGCGGGATAGGGCCTCCCGGACGATCGCTGCGTACTGGCCGTCAGCGATCGATAGCTGAACCGTTTGCATCATGAGCGACTCCACGCCTCCACCTTCCGTACGGCTACTTCTTCTCGACGTACCCGTCCAGGGTTTTGTGCTCGTTGTAATACGCTCCGGCCTTCGTCAAGGTCTTGGTATCCTTGGCGTTTTTCATATCGGTATGGCAATAGACGCACTTCTGGTTCGTTTTCTTGGCGAAATCGGCTGTGCCATACGACGCCGTCGTACAGACCAGGAATCCACCCAGCAGGATGACAGCCGGCAGAATGGTTTTCAAACTCAAATGGGACATGTAGCCTCCGCCACCGACTAAGCAATTGCGATTCCACGCTGTATCTTCAGCCCTGCGACGGTATTTGCCGCTGTTTTCCGGCAAACTTGGGGGCAATACCCCCCGGAAAAGACGCAAATTGGGCCAATTGCCCCAAACAAGCAATTGGTATAATGAGGAAACAAGCTCCAGAATGTCTAAGCTCACCCCAGGCTGGCAGAGTACGAGCGTCTTGGAATCGGTGTTCGACCAGCTTTCCGACGCTCTGGTTTTATACGATCCGGAATTCCGGATTACCGGTGTCAATAAAGCGGCGGAGAAGCTCTTCGGAATATCCTCCGAGGAGATGCTCGGGAAGCACTGCCAGGACATCTTTCACTGCTCGGTCTGCGAACCGGGATGCGGCGTGCTGGTGGGTCTGAACCAGAATCCGGCTGCCCCTCACTCCACCGTCCGGCTGCATACCGGCAACGGCATGGAACGGCTGGTAGTGATGCGCACCACCCAGATGTTCGACGAGAACGGGCAGCTCTCCGGGGTGGTGGCCACCATCAAGGACATTACCGAAGAAGCGGCGCCGCAGAAGCGCGAAGTGATCGCCGAATCCGCGCCCATGCGCGACGTGCTCAATTTCGTACGGCGCGTGGCGGCCAGCGAAGCCACCACCATCCTGCTGGAAGGCGAGAACGGAACCGGCAAGGATCTGGTGGCCAAGACCCTGCATTACCAGAGCCTCCGCCAGGCCGAACCGTTCATTGCCATCAACTGCGCGGCGATCCCCGATTCGCTGCTGGAAAGCGAGCTCTTCGGGTACGAAAAGGGCGCCTTTACCGACGCGCGCGCGCAAAAGCGCGGCATTTTCGAGCTGGCCGACAAGGGCACGCTTTTTCTGGACGAAGTCGGCGAAATCCCCCTGATGCTGCAGGCCAAACTGCTGCGCGTGCTGGAGGAGCAGAGTTTCCGGCGCCTCGGCGGCCTCAAGGATATCCAACTCGACCTGCGCGTGGTGGCCGCCACCAATAAGAACCTGCGCGAGGCCGTGAAGGAAGGCGCCTTCCGCCAGGATCTCTATTTCCGCCTCAACGTAATCCAGATTCTGATCCCCCCGCTGCGCGACCGTGCGGAAGATATCGTTCCCCTGACGCGATTCTTCATTGAACACTACAACCGCAAATTCAAGCGGAACATCGAGGGAGTTACCGAGGCAGCCGCCAAACTGCTGCTGCATCACGACTGGCCGGGCAATGTGCGCGAACTGCGCAACGCCATCGAGCGGGCCATGATTCTGGAAGAATCGTCGTTGATCACGCCGGCCAGCCTGCCGATCGCGATTTCGCGCCCCGATGGCGACGCGCCGCACGAGGTTGCGATTCCCGCTGCCCTCCCCAGCGATGGCATGTCGCTTGAGGACAACGAGCGGAGCCTGCTGGTGCGCGCACTGGAGAAGACCAACGGCAACCAGACGCAAGCCGCCCGCCTGTTACGAGTCACCCGCGATACCCTGCGCTACAAGATGAAGAAGTTCAATCTGCGGTAAGGCGGGGTGGGGAATCGGATCCAGCTTCCGGATCGAATCCCAGCGGGGAGCAGGCATCCCGGCACCTTCCCCGAACGCGGCTGGACCGCCGGTAGCACTTCTCCGAGACGGTGTTACGACCAGGCGATCCTCGGGGTGGCCGGTTCGATCAAAGGAACGGTGTTTCACTTCACGGGATCTATCGGGTTGTTGGACGGAAGGGCTGTTATCGCCAGCAATCCCATTTGGCGCTCCAACTACGGTGCTTCACCGACATGCCGGCAATGGGTTCAGATGGTCCCGGAAGGACCGTCGTAGCCGCGTTTCCGGAACTATCGCCGGACCAGCCGGGAACAGTTAACTCGTATAGTATGGTAACGAATGCCCGACTACATCTGGAAACCCATTGAACCCCTGGGAGAGGTTGAGAGACGCATTGGCCTCGCCGCCATGCGTCCGCTTTATGAAAATTGGCATGCGTCCAGAAAGCGAATCCAGCAGTCCAGCCAAGCTCAGCTTGCGGATTTCAATCAAAGGCTAATCCGTCGGTTGAGCATCGAGACCGGCATTCTAGAGCGACTGTATGATCTGGACCGCGGGACCACTGAGGCCCTAGTGGCCCACGGTTTCGCCGAGGAACTCATCACTCGTTCAAACACGAACATTGAGCCCTCGCGGCTTATCGATCTGCTGAGAGATCAGGAAGCGGCGGTCCAGCTTGTTATCGATTGTGTCGCGAAAAGCCGGGAACTTACGAAGGGACTGATCCACGAGCTACATGCAATCCTGACCAGGCACCAAGACACCACGACGGCAGTGGACCAGTTCGGGCGGCGGTTGGAGATACCTCTGGTCAAGGGCAAATACAAGGAACAGCCGAACAACCCGCGGCGCCCGGAAGGAACCACTCACGAGTATTGTCCTCCGATACACGTTGACAGCGAGATGGATAAGCTTATCCAGTGGCTCTCGGACTACTGCGATGACGATCCTGTGATCGTTGGCGCATGGGCTCACCACCGTTTCACTCAAATTCACCCCTACCAAGATGGCAATGGCCGGGTTTCTCGCGCCCTGACCACCATGATTCTCCTTCGCGCCGGCCTCCTTCCGCTGGTCATCGACCGGGACCTGAGGGTCGAATATATCAACTCTCTTGAGTCGGCCGACTTGGGCGACTTGGCGCCGATCGCAAATATGTTCGCCCGTTTGGAACGTAATGCCATCCTTCAGGCGCTCAGCGTAGATGCGGATGCCGAAATCTCACACCAACAGAGTCTAACGTCGACTGTCATCAGCTCGCTTCAGGATAAGTTCGGCAAGCGACGACTTCAGAAACTCGCCGAGCTAAGGCAGGTAAACGAAGTTGCGCTCGATCTCAGAGAAAGGGCGGAATCGTCGCTTCGCGACTCTTTCGCGCAAATCGAGTCCACCGTCGCCGATGTTGGCAGGACGGAAGAGTTCGTCCAACATGGCGGCTCTGATAGCGGAAACGGCCATTGGTACAAATACGAGGTGGCGACTTCGGCCAAGGAAGCGGGGAAATTCGCCAACTTTTCGGAGAACCACTACTTCATAAAGGCATCGATTCGCGCCGGGCGCGAGAGGCTGGTGTTCGTGATCTCCTTCCATCACGTAGGCCGGGAACTAACGGGGATCATGGAGGCCACCGCCTTTTCGAGGCTAGAATCCTACGAGGATTCCGAGGACCGCGAATCCGTAAACGAGAGCTTCTCCGTTTGTTCGGTAGATCCCTTCGTATTTACCCACCAGACCGAAGCATCGAAAATCGTGGACTCCTTTAGCCGATGGCTGGATGTCTCCCTGGCCGTCGCCCTGAAGGAGTACGGCGATCGGCTGTAGGGCGCATGTTTGGCCAGACTAATTCGCGGAGGATTGCGGGCCGGGCTCAGCCGGGCGTTTACGACACTGGACGTATAACACCAGACCGCGCACTTGACGGCTGAGTTGCTGGCGCTGATTTCTGTTGCGAAATCCCCTTCGCACCAGCGACAGGCCCGCGGTCGCGATGATGTTGGTACCGAGCGGGAATATACCATTCGCCGGTATCGATGCGCTCGCACTCCTCTTCGATCGCAAGGATCATTTGCCCAGCCGGCACGGAATCGATAGAGGACGCGAATTGCCGCAGGTTTGCGCCCTTCTCCCCCACCGGCGCCGAGGCGGTCAGGGCGTTCACGAACCGGAGCACCTGCTCCTGCGTCCCCGGGGGCGGTTTTTCAACTTGCTTGGCAGTCTCCCGGCTGATAACCGCCATCAAAGTCTCGCCACCCTCAGAATGCATCTCGCGAGCACCATCTCCGACTCATCATAATCTACCCGTCCAAGCAACCGGCGATTCGGCGCCCAATTCTCCCACCGTCTTTGCCGGCCAACTCCGCTATCATCAGGAAAGGTGAAGTATGAGCCTCGAAGAAGCCATCCTGGATAAAGTCCGCCGCCTTCCACCGGCGAAGCAGGAGGAAGTATTGCGCTTCGCCGATGGATTGCAGCACCGAGCCATGGTAAGAAAGGTTCCGTCCCGTGATCGAATGCGGGAAGTGAAGTGGATCGATGAGAACCGCGCTACCTACGCGGATCAGTGGGTGGCCGTCGAAGGCGACCGCTTGATCGCCGCGGATCCGGATCCGCTGAAGGTATTTGCCGCGGCACAGGCCGAGGGCATCCAAAGCCCCTTCGTTGTGCATGTACTTCTTGAAGATTCGCTCCCGTTCGTTCCGGGTTGGTAGGAATGCCAGTCTCCCTCGACTTTGACGCCGCGCATCACTATACCGGAGCCCTCGAAGGTATCGATATCCCGGTCGCGCTTTGTGCGGGGAGGCAGTCGGTCGAACTCATCGCCAGACTGGATACCGGCACTGCCCATTGCATCTTCGAGCGCAAGTACGCCGAGATGCTTGGATTGGACGTCGAGTCCGGCCGGCTTCAACGTTTCCGGACCGTCGCCGGATCGTTTGCAGCCTATGAACACGGGTTGACAATTCGGACGCCCGGTATAGAGTTTCCGGCGGTTATCCTCTTCGCCCAAGATCCGGAATTCGCCAGAAACTTCGTGGGCCGGTCTGGTTGGCTTGACCGCCTTCGAATTGCGATTGTCGATTACGGCCGGGTGCTCTTCTCAAACGCGTACGAATCCTGAACTGCTCGCCCGCCGCGCGAGGCCGTAAAAGAAGGCGCCTTCCGCCATGATCTCTATTTCCGCCTCAACGTATTCCTGGAATCGATCCAGCGTTCGTGTCCAGCGCCAGAAACGCGCGGCGACCTCCTACGGGCTGGTCTGCGTGGTCAATCGAAGGAACCTCTTCGCACCTTTCAAGTGGGCTTCCCATTCACGTTGATCCTCTCCATCTCGGGGCTGGCCGTGAGTCTGCATATTATATTGCTTCTCATCATCCATCCCGGTGTCGTGGCGCAGGAAGCATGCCTTCAGTTGCCAGCGGAGAATTGCGACCATCGATTTCGACCGTGTGCTCTTCCTAAGCCCGTCCGAATCCCGACCTGTTCGCCTGCCGCCCCTCCGCCATCCGCACCGCCAGGCGCATCGCCTGCTTCATGCTGCTGGCATCGGCCCGATTCTTGCCCGCGATATCGAAGGCCGTGCCGTGATCCACCGACGTGCGGATGATCGGAATCCCCAGCGAGACGTTCACCGTCTTCTCGAAATCGATCAGCTTCATGGGAATGTGCCCCTGGTCGTGATACATGGCCACCACCAGGTCGTAAGCGCCCCGCACGGCTTGCAGAAATACGGTGTCGCCGGCGTGCGGACCGCTGCACTCGATTCCCCGGGCCCGCGCCGCCTGAATCGCCGGCACAATGGCGCGTTGGTCTTCCGTGCCGAAAAGGCCGTGTTCGCCAGCGTGCGGATTCAGTCCGCAGACGGCGATGCGCGGCCTGGCGAACCCTAGCAGTTTCATGGCTTCGTCGCCCAGCTCGATGGTGCGCAGGATGCGGCCCTGGTCCAGATCGCAGGCGTCGCGCAGCGCAACGTGGGTGCTGACATGCACCGTGCAGAGACGGTCGCTGGCCAGCAGCATGCGCGACTCGGTGGCGCCGCACAGCTCCGCGATGTATTCGGTATGGCCCGAGAACGGCCGCCCGGAAAGTGTCACGGCTTCCTTGTTGAGCGGCGCGGTCACCATCGCGTCGGCCTCGCCGCGCAGGCACAGTTCGGCCGCCATCCGCACGTACGCCACTCCGGCTGTTCCGCAACGCGCGTCCAGTTTGCCGAAGGCGAAGCCGGTCGGATCTTCGAGACCTTCCCGGGTATCGTGAAGTTGGGCGTTGCTCAACGGGCATCCGCACTGCAGTGCCGCCATGGCCAGGATTCGCTCATCGCCCACCACAATCCAGCGAGCCAGCGGGGCGATCTCCGGGTCGGCCAGCGCTTTGAGGACGATCTCCGGTCCCACGCCGGCCGGATCGCCCGTGGTCAGTGCAATAGTTGGGAGCATGTGAAGAAATCCGCTACCTCGATTAGAGCATCCGGCGGGCCGAATCCGCCGGACTTAGTCACTACCGGCAACCCGTCGAACGCGCCGCCTACGATGACACCACAGGGGATGCCGGGAGCGATCTCCCGCCGCAGTTCGATGGCGCGGGCGTCGAGAGCGCGGCAGACCACCGACGCCGTGTCACCCCCGGAGAGCACCAGCGGGCCGGCGGCGTTTGCCAGCAGTTCGCGGATGCGCGCGGTGGAGGTGGGGCCTCGCCGGATGCGCAGCACCACCTGTTGGCCCCGCTGCCGCGCAGCCAGGATGGCTTCAGGCGTGGCCGTATCCGCCGGGAACAGGGCGGCGGCGCGTTGCTAATCAGACGATGTTGCTGCTCCATGGTGACCGCGTGATCCGACCCCAGGCAGAAGATCGACGGTGCCGGGGCGAAGGCAAAGCCGACCGGCGTCCCGCTCCCCGTGGCTCGCGCCAACGCCGCGGCCAGGCCGGCCGATCCCGCCCAGAGAATCCGCCGGGGCAAGGCAAGCGCTTCCGAGACGATGGCGTCGAGGCCGGCGTCGCAGGTGGCATCCAGCAGCCGCAAGCGCGCCGTGTCGGCGGCCGGCAGATCGCGAAAACTGGCCGCCAGCTCGCGTGGAACGAAGCCAATTTCGCCCGCGATTCGCAGATAGCCGCCTTCCACCGTGCGGCCCATGGCCGGAAACGCGGGTGTCACCACGGCGACATCGCAATCGAAGGCAGCCAGCGCGGCGGCCACTTCGCGCCCCACATTGCCGCGGAGAGTGGAATCGATCTTCTTGAAGAGCATGCGCGGCTGTAGCGGCGGCAGGCGGCGGAGTGCCTCGCGGAACGAACCCATATCGGCGTCCCGGCTCTCAGTGCTGATGGCCAGGACGTCCGTTTGCCCGGCCTCGCCGTCCCAATCGAGCGAGACCCTGACGCGGAGCCCGCGCACGGCAAATTGGACCGCGGCGTCACAGGCGCCGGTGAGGTCGTCCGCGATCAGGAGACATTCGAGATCCAACCCCCAGCTTACTCCCCGCGCGCCGGCACGAATACGATGCGAGGGTTGCTGGCGCCGGTATCCAAAATCCAAAGCGGCGCCGAGGTGAGCTCGGTCAATCGAAACAGATTGCCCATGGGCGCCAGCGTCGCCGGCGTGCAAGCGCATCCGATGGCGGTGCGGCTGCCGGCGGCCAGATTGAAAGCCGCCACCGATTGGGCGCCCGCGCTGGCCACGTAGAGAGTCTTCTCGTCCTGCGAAAAGGCCAGCCCGGCCGGGCTAGCCAGACCATCGTCCGGGACCGCCAACACCTGCGTACCGGCAGCGCCGGCGGCGTCGCGGATCAGCGTCAGGCCGGCCACCGAATCCATCACCGCGGCATCGTGCCCACCGGCGGCAAAAGCCACCAGAGCATCGGCCTGGGCCGGCAGCAGGGTGCGGTTCTCGCCGTGAATGCTCAGCAGCCGGGCCTCGCCGCCGGAGACCGTCAGCAGATACGTTCCGTCGTCGCTCAGCGCCAGACTTTCTGCCGGCGTGCGGGCGGGACGCGAACCGTCTTTGCTGCCGGGGCGCGGCGGCACGGTCTGGCCGGAACCGGGGATGGTGACCGTAGCCGCCAGCGTGGGGGCGTTTGGCAGGCCGGTCAGCACACGCACCTTTCCGAGGGCGAATAGAGCCGCGGCGGTCCCGGACGGGCTGAATACCACCGATTGCGGCACGCCGGTGAGACCACCGAGGCTGATCTCGGTGGTGGCGCCCGCATTGATGCCGAAAAAGTGCAAGGATTGGTCGGCGCCCACCACCAAGGCCGAATCCTGACGCGGCGAGACGTAGACCGCGGCCAAATCGAAGCCGAAACTCATCGGATCGCCCAGCAGCGATGCACCGGGGATGCCCTGAATAGGGCGCAACACTCGCCCGGCGCCATCGAAAACGAAGCCCGCAACGGGGCCGCTGAGCTGGCCTTGCTGCCCTGCCAGCAGACCGGATGTCGCCAAAATCATGCCGTAGACCGGCCAAGAGAAAATCTTCATTGCCTGTTACCTCTTCCGTTACTTCGGAGGACCTACGCTACCTGTGCCAGCCGTAATGCTGGTACTCGCCGCTGCCGGAGAGCCGTTGCCGCTGCCTCCGGAGTGCGTAGCGTAATACGCACCCCCGGCTGCGGCAGCCGCTGCTATTGCTATGATAACAATCACCTTGGTGGAGACTCCAGCCGACGCAGCCGAGCCTCCCCCGCCCGCGACGTTGGTCTGAGTAATGACATTCCTGGCCGTCATGCCGTTATGAGTGGCTGTCACGTTGATCTGGAATTGACCCTTGACGTTGCTCACACGAAGCCCATGAGCCACGGCGCGCCCCTGCGAATCGGTGACCACCGACAGGCTATGGGAGCCATCGGCAAAGGTGCCGCCCGCTCCCCGCCCGGGCAGCAGGAAGAGCACCGCGGCGCCGGCCACCGGCTTATGATTTTCGTCCTCCACCTGCACGATCGGCTCACGCGCGGTGCGTTGCCGGATATTATTGATGGCGCCGTCGCCCTCGACGATCACCAGGTTCAGCTTGTGCGCTGGTTCCTGGCCGAACGCTGCCGGCAGGAGGGGCAGGGCAATACATCCCGCCACCAGCAGAAACAGACTACGCATTGGACCCTCGCGGCTTTTATTATGGCTGTTCGCGGGCGGAAACTCAAACGGGAAAATGGAGCGGGGGGTACCGGGGAGGCCGAACGGGGTCACCGCCCACTGGTGATGGGAGTCGCGGCGGCTCGCCAGCGCCGGCCCCGCCGTGCGGCGGGAAGAGGGCGCGCGCCGGGCTGCGGTCCGGCGGGACCCTGGTTCGCGTGAATTTGCCAATCCGGCCGAGCCCATTCCCGAGGAGGAAATTGCCGCACAGCCGGCGGGGGCCTTACTTAAAAGGAATTTCCACCTCGACGTAGCTGCCCGGCGTTGCCTCGTTCACAGCTACGGCTATCCGGTCGAGATAAATCCGCACCATGCGCCACGCTGAATTGCCAAGCACCGCGATGGCGATTTTTCGTCCCTTCAAATTCTGCTGGTAGCGGATGTTCTTGTCCGTCGTTAGCAAAAGCTCGAACCCCGCCGCCTCCGCCGTCGTGAGCAACTCGCCGTTTGAAATCCTATCCCAACCGCGCTCTATCGCTTCTGTGACCTGGTGACCGGCAAGCGACCGGGCTATGCCGCTTGGGGTGCCGTGGTCAAAGAGAATGCGCATCGGTCGAAGCGGGTGCGCCGGCAGGAACCGGCGGCGCGTCAAGACTGCGGGCGGCGAATTCGAGAACCGCCTGAACCTGCTCACGCGTCACATGAAACTGTTCAATGATTTCCTCAATGTCCGAACCGGCTTCGAGATTTTCAAAAACCGTGGCAACCGGCATCCGGGTATCTTTGAAAACCCATGCGCCGCTACGCTTACCGGGGATGCTCTCCACGGCGGGGCATTGTGACCAATCGAGATTCGCCATTGTCGGAGTTCCTCCTTCCAGAATAGCGCGTGCCTTTCCAGCAAACACGAGGCTGGCCTCAGTAACCTCAGTAACCCAGGCGCAGCATGCCGTCCTGTTTGCCTTGCACCGAGCCTCGCGTTAACCATTCGAGAGACGCCTGGAACAGCAGCAGGTGGTTCTTCTCCCACATGGCGTTGTGCGACGAACAGGCCAGATCGACGAACACCTTCTTGGGCGATCCCAGATCCGTATAGAGTTCCCGCACGCGATCGGGGCTGACTTGTCTGTCGCTCGCGCCCGACACCATGAGGGTTGGAATTTGCGTTTTCCCTACCATCGCCGTAGTCCACCCCCACAGGGTCACTTGCGGCGCGCGCCGCACGCCCCCTCCCCACGTCGCGCCGACCGAATCCGACAGCAGCATTTCCGACCAGACGGAATCGCGGGTCGCCGCTTCGTATTGATCGGGGCAACCCACCTGGCGGTCCCAGCCCGCGATAAATTCGTCCCGCGATTGCGTGTTCATCGCCGCGCCGTTGGCCGGTACCTGCGCCGGCGGCTCCGCCGAGGTGGCGCGATTGTAGGCCGGCGCGAGCAATACCAGCTTCGATACCTTCTCCGCATGCTGCGCCGCGTACCCACCGGCGCGCGGCCCCCCGAGCGACCAGCCCAGCAAGCTCACTTTCTCCACGTGGCGCAGCGCCCGGATGTGATCCACCACTGCGTCTATGTCGTGCCAGTCCGACGCGACGGTCGTCAACTGCTGCGGGTAGCTGGGCGGGCAAGGCGCGGCGAGCAACGCCGGCACATACGCCAGTTGCTGTTCGCGGCTGAGATTGCACGGATCGTTCATCGCCGCCGGACGCGTCGACCGTCCGTAGCCCGTCATGTCCATGGAGAAAACGTCGAAGCCCGCCTGCGCGAGGTAAGCCATCCAACTGTAATCGCGATAGGGGACGTCGAAAGCCACCTCGGCCGGCGTGCCGGCGCCATGGACAAACAGCGCCACGCGATCCGCCGCCGGTCCGTTCCGCAAGACCGTCCCCGCCTCGACCACCTCGCGTACGTAGATCTCGGTGGCCTGTCCGGAGATCGCGGGCACTGCCGAGCGAACCTGGACGTAATGGTCGATGCGCACCAGCCGGTCCGCGTCGTCGCCAAATCCCGCTGGCGCGAGAACCAGTCCCAGAACGCTTGCGATTTTGAGTCTCATGGAACACCTCCCAACGCCGCGGCGCCGTTCCATCAGTATACGCCGGGGTCACAGTTGCAGAGATGGTATCGATCCATCTGGCTTTGCCCAGCGCCGGCTGCCGGCGCTCTTTGTCGGAGGCCGGACTGCTAACCGCGCTGGCGGTCACTGTTGTTCATGCCGGCCGGCTGACGCTTCCGCTAAGAGGCTTCGCGTTCCTCGGCTCCACTTCCGAGGGTCGGGCGATTTGCGTCCAGTTGACGTGACCAGGACCTAACCGTGACCTAACCGGCCAATCCCTGCCCGATCCGATGCGTTGCGCGACCGGACGGGATAATCGTGAACGCTACCATGCCGCGCAGGCCATTCACATCCCCTATCCCCTACCCCCATCCCCCATCCTTTCAATCGCCTACCGCGATTCGCGACCACCCCCCGTTTTATAATAGAAGCCGGCAGGGCAGCGCACCCGTTTGGCTTCGCTTCCCTCACCGCAACCCCATGTCCCCATTACCACTTACGCGCGCATTGGCTTCGTTCCGCATTTTCTTATTCGTACATGTCCGGGTACCCTTCCCGCATCTCCCGCGCCTGTTCCTTCGCCGCCTCAATCTGAATCAGCGGCCCTCTCCCCATCGCGTCAGCCCTCGTCTGGGCGACAGAAAATCCATGTCTTGAACCGGTGTCTTGGTGCCTCAGCCATGCCGGTTCGGGTTCCCAACAAAGGGATCGCGCCTCTTCCAAGAGTGAGGACCGCGATTTTCCGACCTCCGTTTCCCCTGTCATCGGCTCCAACTTCCCGCGCCTGTAAAATTCCAAGCGCTATTCAATCCCATCGTTCGCGGTCCGGCTCAGTTCAACGGACAAAAAATAGGACGTACAAAATCGCGCCACGGCGCACGAGCATACCGCTCCGCGGGAACGGTTCGCTCTTCTCGTTTTCTCAGGTTGGCTTCGAGAGACGAGCGGCTAAACTCGCGAGGGGCGCCTTTCAGGAACAGCACACCAACGCATGTGGTTTTTACGTTCTTACGCGTTCTTACGAACACTCGTAGCGCGGAGAGGGCCACTTAGGGTATAACAGTGTATATCTTGTCGGTCTAGCCGGCTGCTAGTTTAGAAACTTATGGAAAAAGATGAAAAAAGAATTGTCGATCCTAGGCGGCAATCCCCAGAGCCGTGAAGAGATCGCGCATACCAACCCGGAGATGTTCATAATGTTGATCCA
>Ga0182018_10003999_pt1 | contig 12755 bp, 6 predicted proteins | sample 812P2MmetaG_FD_120490 | JGI IMG/M metagenome (GOLD analysis project Ga0182018, IMG submission 120490) | Permafrost microbial communities from Stordalen Mire, Sweden - 812P2M metaG | ecosystem: Environmental > Terrestrial > Soil > Wetlands > Permafrost | place: Sweden: Stordalen | collected...
CAGCACGCTCTCTCCCTGTTCGGCGCATTCCTTGAACGCCGATTGCGCCCAGGTTAAGAGCAGCCCATCGTTCCAGTCGTCGACCAGCATGCGCACGACACCGTGCTGTCCAACTCCGACATCGTCGACCTGGTGCCGATAGCAGCGCTCAAGCAGGTTGCGAACGGTCTCCGTCCGGCCGGCCGTAGCGGAGAAACGCGCGGGAATCTTCTCATTCAGAAAATCCAGGTCGCGCGTCGCCAGCACGTACTCGCTTGCAGTCCACAGAAGCCAGAGTGGCAGATCGCTGCTCTTGTCCGAGATGATTGGCGCCACCACACCGTGGCCCACAATGCCATACGGAACAGACCCATCATCACGCACTTCCTTCAGCGTGTAGCGAAGAATGCTCCTGACAATCTCCGGATCGCTGAAGACAAACGGCAAACTATGTTGCAGGGGATCCCGCGCCGCGCCCTGAAAGCCCATCGTGTATTGATAGAAGCCGTTCTGATTGAGAATATGTTCGCCAAAACAATCGTCGAATGTCTGGCTGCTCCTGAGGTAGTAGTGATTCCAGGTCGCCTCGCGTTTGATCCACGGTTCGGCAGGCACGTCAAATCGCATCCCACGTCGCTTCCACTCTATACTCGACTGCTGCAACACCGACGCCGTCGATGTCTGATACCGCGCAATCAACTCATCAAGTTTGAATCCCTCCGGAAGGTACCCGTACAGGAAACTGAGAGTGCGCTTTTCATTCGGAGCCATTTCGAGCCTCCGCTCCAGGAGAAAGCCGGTGTGCGCTCCGCTGTCTGCCAGGCTGCCATTTAGCATGTTATGCAACCCGCTCGGATTGGCCGGGCCACTCCGGCCAAAAAATGAAGCGGCGTCGCGGCTGAATCCGCTTGCCGGCGCATCCAGTGAGACCAGAAATGTGGTGGGAAGAACATAACTATCGAAGTCGGTCCCAGTCCTTAAATCCTGGATAGGAGTGATAAATCCATCCGACCTGGCCTGCAGCATGGTCTCCGTACGTTGCCATGCGGCCTCGTCTTCTGCGGATCTTCCTTGAAAACGCTTGGAATCTATGAGCCCCCTCATTCCATCGGCTGGAGAAATCTCGTGTCTGAACCGACGGCCCAAATCGCGGCGCAGTTCCGTTGCGGTGCCGATCCCGCTCATCGCTTCGATGTACGCCCGAAATGAGAGTTGGAACGGTTGACAGCCCCAATACTCCACCCAGCGCACCGTGGCGGCCACATCCTGGTGATTCCCCACAGTCACCTGCGAAATCAGAACCGGATCATCGCCAAAAGGTGCGGAGATCACCTGGTCGACGGAGTAACTCTGTCCGGCAACCCGCTTTCGGTAATAGCCAACGCCAAAGGTACGCTCGAACGCTGCGCAGGTTCCGTCGTAATAAGTGCTGAGCGTCTCGTGCCCGTCCGTCAGGTAGCCGAGTCCGCCTCCAAACTGGCTCGTCTCCGGATCGACATCATTCAGAATCTTCGGGCATCCCTCGTCCTGGCGAACTCGCAGGTGCCCGTAGTTCGACGCAAGCGCGGTGATCCGATCGTTTCCCACCTGGTGCACGTGCTCGGTCGAAGCTAAGATCCCGGGCTGTACGGGGGTAGTTGCTCGCGGATCAGTGGTCTGGTTGCAGGTGTACCGGAATGCGGGCAGCCCGAACTCGTCTTCTATCCATTGGCCGAAATTACTGGAGCCATAGGCCGCTGCGTTCGGATTGTTCTGGGGTTCGTGCTCTGTCTGCCCGGTTGCGTTTAAAGGTGCTTCAAATTTAGGGGCGAGAGTTACTCCCAAGGTGCTCCAGATAAACTGCCTGCGCGTCGGTTTCATTTGCCATCTCGCCTTCTGCGTCCATTGGCCGTCGAGCGATTGTAAGTGACAGAAACCAGACCCTGCGCAGAAAAGGACTCGCTGCTCGGCTCACTATACCCGGGATAAAGGCAATCCGAACAGAACTCCACCATAGAGGGGTTCTGTCCGGATTACGCGCAACCCTTCCATAATCCGGTAGGGGAAGGGTTGCCGACCATTGGGGAGTGATTGTCTTTTCTTCCGAACCGCAATCCCACGCTAAACAGGCGCTCTGGGCTTGACACGCTCGGTCAGAGCTGCCGTTCGTTGACTGGTCGCTGCCGCGTCCGTAAGATGAAGCGACCCGAAAATTATTCATCTCCCAAATGATCGGCCAGACCATCTCGCACTACCTCATCCTGGAAAAACTTGGCGGCGGAGGCATGGGAGTGGTCTACAAGGCCGAGGACACAGACCTGGGCCGATTTGTCGCCCTTAAGTTCCTGCCTGATGACCTGACGCAAGAGCCGCAAGCGCTCGAGCGCTTTCGACGCGAGGCGCGTGCCGCGTCGGCTCTCAATCATCCCAACATTTGCACTATCTACGAAATCGGAAAACATGGCGAGCAATCGTTCATTGCCATGGAGTTTCTGGATGGCATGACGTTGAAGCATCTGATTGCGGGAAAGCCGTTGGAGAACGAAACGGTGCTCTCGCTGGCCACGGAGATTGCCGCTGGCCTGGACGCAGCCCATTCGCAAGGGATCGTGCATCGTGACATCAAGCCGGCGAATATTTTTGTCACCAAGCGCGGGCATGCTAAGGTACTGGATTTCGGTCTGGCCAAGATCGCGCCCAGCGCCGGCTCTTCCAGCCGAGTTGCGTCGGCGAACACGATGACGGCCCCGGACGAACAGCACCTGACCAGCCCCGGTTCCACACTGGGCACCATCGCTTACATGTCGCCGGAGCAAGCACGGGCGAAAGAGCTGGACGCGCGCACGGATCTGTTCTCGCTGGGAGCAGTACTGTATGAGATGGCGACCGGTCAGTTGCCCTTCCGTGGAGACAGCACGGCAATCATCTTTGAAGCAATTCTGAGCCGCTCTCCGCTACCGCCCGTGCGGTTGAATCCCGACGTGCCATTGGAACTGGAGCGGATCATCAACAAAGCGCTGGAGAAAGACCGCGAGCTGCGCTACCAACACGCCGCCGACATGGGGGCCGACTTAAAACGGCTGAAGCGGGAGATGGAGTCGCGGCCGGGCCTGTCAACCGATGCAGGACCTGTGGCCGCCATACAGGCGACTGGTTCTCAGGCCGCGTACGGGTCGGTGTCTGCATCAGGTTCTTCGCCGCTGGTGAGTGCGTCTGTGTCATCGACCGCCGTAGCGGGGAGCGCGCCTGCGGGTTCGCTGGTGAAGCATCCTTACGGAAAGGTCGCTGCGGCAGTTACCCTGCTTGTGCTCCTGGCCGGCGGGGCGGCGTGGTGGCGCTCGATCAGGATAGCGCCTGAACCTGCACAAGAGGTGACGGTTGTTCCGCTCACCGCCCATCCCGGCGATGAACGCGATCCCTCGTTCTCGCCCGATGGGAGTCAGGTGGCGTTTGCCTGGGGACCAGAGGGCGGAAACCCGGACATTTACGTGAAGCTGGTCGGACCTGGGGAACCTATCCGGCTGACCAACACACCCGAAGATGAACGGATGCCACAGTGGTCTCCCGATGGCCGGTGGATTGCCTTTCCCCGAAGCTTTGGCGCGGCCGGAATTATCGCGGTTCCGGCGCTGGGCGGACCCGAGAGAGTGATTACTCGGGAAAAAAGTACGACCTATGTCTCCTGGTCCGCCGACAGTCAGTGGGTGTCTTACTGTGCAGGAAGTCCACGAAGCTTGTACTTGGCGCCGTTGAACGGGGGTGACAAGAAACTGGTGGTCGGTCCGTTGCAGGGAAAGTTTGAGGTAGCAGGCGGCGTTCTGTCTCCTGACTCGAGTCAACTTGCGCTCATTTACAACCATCTTGGCCTATATGTCGTCGGCCTGTCGAGCGACTATAAACCTGAGGGTGAACCCAAGCTGCTGACCCCGCCGGATTGGCGGATCGTGAGCCCTGCCTGGACGCCGGACGGTAAGGAGATTCTGTTTATTCGAAGCGCTGAGGACGCGAATATCGGCGGCGATACCGCCATGTATCGCGTGGCTGTCGCTGGCGGCGAACCGCAACGGGTTAACTTCGCCGGGGACAATCCCTGGTTTCTCGCAATTGCGCGGCGAGGAAACCGGATGGCGTTTACGCGATTGCACCGGGATACCAATATCTATCGTGTCGCACTGCAACCCAACGGCATGATTCACGAGGCCCCGCAGGCCCTGATTTCCTCTTCCAGGCGGGATGACAGTGCGTTTTACTCTCCCGATGGTTCCCACATTGCCTTCGTCTCTAATCGAACCGGGCCGCTTGAGATCTGGGTCTCGACCGCGGACGGCAAGGACCCGGTGCAGCTTACGGCTGCTCCGGACTGGGCCGAGGTTGGCGACCCGCAATGGTCTCCTGACGGCGGTAGGATTGCCTACCACGCCCGCCCCACGGCCGATTCAGCGTTGAACGTTTTCCTGGTCTCCGCTTCCGGTGGAACACCGCAGCCCTTGACCAGTGGTTCTGCAAGTGACGCAAGACCTACGTGGTCGCGAGACGGCAGCTGGGTGTACTTTGCCTCGGACCGAGGCGGCGGGGTGAGCAACATTTGGAAGGTTGCTTCCTCCGGCGGACCGGCGACGCAGGTGACGCGAAACGGCGGCCTCTTCGCTCTGGAATCGCCTGACAGGAAGTGGTTGTACTTTACCGCGCCAGGCGGGATGCTTCGCAGGATGCCGCTCGAGGGCGGCCAGGAGACCGACTATGTGCGCGGCCTCTCGGACCTTAGTTTGGCGCGAAACCCGGAAGCTTTCTTCGTCGCGACGACGGGAGTGTATTACTTGGCGCCTGGCCCTGACCAACGCGGCGCTCTCATCCGCTTCATAAGCCATGCGGGCGGCGAGTCCAAAACACTTGCTAGCATTCCGCGCACAACTGCGGCGGGACTCAGCCTTTCTGCGGATGGGCACTACCTGCTCTATTCGCAATATGACCAATCGGCCGCCGAACTTCTGCTGGTGGAAAATTTCCATTGACCGGCTGCGCGTAACCCCTGGGTTTGACGGGCAAACCCGAAGTTGCGCCGCAAGACGGACTCTCAATGCTGGCTAGAAGTCCGCTTCGAAGAATCGTCATTGATCTCCTCGGAGTCCGTTTGGGCACAGTTTCCGGATGGACGACAAACCAGAGTTGATTGCCTCTGTCCCGACTCGCAATGCTGAGAAGGGTTAGTCGGGCTGGCGAAGGTGGCCGCCCCGGCCAGTTCTTCCAACCAGATCGACTCGATGACGGCCCCGCTTGAAGAACCGCATCTCACCAGCCCGGATTCTGCGCTCGGCACGGTCGCTTACATGTCGCCGGAGCAGGCTCGAGCCAAGGAACTGGACGCACGCACGGATTTGTTCTCGTTCGGAGCCGTCCTTTATGAGATGGCCACCGGACAGTTGCCTTTCCGGGGTGAGAGTACAGGGGTGATCTTCGATGCAATCTTGAACCGCGCTCCCGTGGCTCCGGTGCGGCTGAATCCCGATGTGCCCTTCGAACTGGAACGGATCATCAAGCGTGCGCTGGAGAAAGATCGAGAACTGCGTTATCAGGGCGCCTCCGAAATGCGTTCCGAACTACGGCGGCTGAAAAGGGAGACGGAATCGGGGCGGTCCGCCGCCGCAATCGTGGGGAGTGCCGAACCTTCAGGGACGGCCGGAACAGGCGGCCTGGCAGCTGCCGTATCCAAACCCGCACGGCCGAGCTGGAAGGTTGGACAGTTGCTGGCGGCTTGGGCCTTGTCGTCATCGCGTTGCTCGTTTATTTTCACTCCGGTCCTCTCCCGCCACCCAGCGTATCGGGCTACGTCCCGGTCACCCACGACACGAGCCAGAAAGACCTTGTCGGGACGGACGGGGCAAGGCTTTACTTTAACGAATACGCGGCCGCAGGTTTGGGCATCGCGCAGGTGTCCGGCTCCGGCGGACAAGTGGCGCAAGTCGCGGTTCCGCAAAGCATGTCACTGCTTGCGGTTTCTCCCGATGCGGGTGGCCATGCTCAAAGGCCGACTTAAGACCAGCGAGGGCTGTCGACCTCACCCACGCGGCAGCGTCCGCCGCGCCAGCAGCTTCGTTCTCACGGGCAAGCCTGAAGTTGACGGGAGCAAAGCCGAAATGGCCGGCTGGGCCTGCAATCTGCACTCGCCTGCGCCGCTTTGAGACAGGGGTAAGGGCGGGAAAGCCCGGCTTGAATTCACCAAATTTTAACGAGCTACGGCCTGCCGTGTGTGAAATTGTTTCACTGGCCTTAGGAGGGCCAGGTAAATGAAGAAGACACTGGTTTCAGGAGCACTTATCCTCGCCGTGATGTCGATTTTGGCAGCGGGAATATTAGCAGGCAAAGTAGCCGCCGACGATCGCCGGGCTCGCTTCCAATTCCAACCCGATACTCTGGTGCTGAGCCGGAGCGTGTATGCCGGTGACGCATCAACCGTCATGGTGGGCGAGACCCTGCCGCCGGGCTGTGTGCCGGGCACGGTAACGCTCCCGCTGCTTGCTGGAGGTACGACAACCGTTAGCATCCCCAGTGCGAGCAGTTCCGGTTGCAACACCGCGGTCGCTGATGGAGCGTACCCCGCCGTCTTCGACAACGACACGGTCGACGGCAGCTTCGGGGTTACGTCGCCGATCTTCCTGGATAACATCACGACGGACGGCCACCGAATTGGGACGCTGGCGATTCCGAGCGACCAGATCGTGACGAGCTTCAGTTCGAAATCCGAGCTGGCACTGAATCGTTCGCTGGACGGGAAATCGATCACGTTCGTGGGCTACCGCGGCGGGCCGGGATTCGTGACCGGGCCAAACCGGCTTGACGTGTCGAATTCGAACACGCCGGGCGTGGTGGACCCTACCAATCCGGTCGTCTCGCAGTACTATCGGTCAGTGGCGGAAGTGGATGCCGACAGCAACCTTAAGATCACTGAGGGCAATGCTTACAGCGGGAATAATGGCCGCGCGGCCATCAAGGCGAACTCGCTGTATTACCTGACCGGAAACGACAACAACGGAGGCCTATCGAAAAGCCAGCTCACCAAGACGCAGATTGGGGTCAACCTGATCACCTCGACTGGAGCCGAGCTCCTGGTGCCGGGTCAGCTGCCACCCCTGCCGCCAAATATCAACAAGATCGGCGACTTCGAGGTTACGCAGGTTGGCTACACCACGGCGGACAAGGCTGGGAAGGACAATAACTTCCGCGGCTTAACGATCTTTAACAACACACTCTATGTTACCAAGGGCAGCGGGGGAAATGGCATCAACACGGTCTATCAAGTTGGAAATGCCGGCGAACTGCCGACCGGAACCGTCGCAGAGCTTGCGGCCCTGCCCATCACGATCCTGCCGGGATTCCCCACATCGCTCGCGAGCGGCGTGAATCAAGCTGGCAACCCAGCGCCCATAGCGTTTCCCTTTGGGATCTGGTTTGCGAATGCCAACACTCTGTATGTTTGCGACGAGGGCGACGGGACATTGGTTTCTCCCCCAGTCAACGGGAACGTGGCGGACGCTGCGACTCAAGCCACAGCGGGCGTGCAGAAATGGAGTCTCGTGAACGACGTCTGGCAACTGGATTACGTTCTGCAGAATGGTCTGAATATCGGCGTTCCCTACAGTGTTCCGAACTATCCGACGTCACTCAATCCGGCGACGGACGGCTGCCGGAACATCACTGGTAGAGTTCACCGCGACGGCACCGTAGATATTTATGCTGTGACGTCCACGGTCAGCCTCAGCGGAGACCAAGGCGCCGACCCGAACAAGCTAGTGAAGGTGACTGATATTTTGCGGGCCGCCACTTTGCCTGCTGGGGACGGCGATCACGATGGCGACGACTTCGCGGGCCACTTCGTAACCCTTCGCTCGGCACATGCCGGAGAAGTGTTTCGCGGCATAACTTTCGCACCGCGGGACGGCGGTGATGATGACGATCGCTAATGCGAATCGGCTTCGATCACGATGGCTAATGCGGCGATCCGACGAGCGCTAGAACCGGCTTGTAGGTATTGAAACGAGAACCCCTGGGCCATGATGCAGAACGGTACAGGGGTTTCGTGTCTTCGGAAACTAAGCAATTCCGCGAGGCTCGACAATTTTAACGTGGACCTGTTCAGACCACCCGCAAGACTGCTCATGTCGCTTCATCCGTCTGGCATTCCCGAATATGCCGCCGGCCTAGCCGATCGGGAGAGCAGTGGAAGTGTTGTGCGAATCTTTCCACAGAGCGGATATAGCGTTGTGGGGTAGCCTCTGAGTAATGACGCCGCTGAAGTTCCTCCAGCACGATTGTTCGCAGATGGGTCACAGGGACGGCCTCCTTGTGACCCTCAATTTATCTGAGGCTAAGAATTACGGCTGTCGACCTCACCCACGCGGCAGCGTCCGCCGCGCCAGTGGCTTCGTTGTGTGCTGGGCATGCTCAGTAACTTGGAGGTGAAAGTCCTCTGGCCAACCTGATGAACACATGTCTCGACGGTATAATCCTGTAAACATATGCCCCTTGCAGCGGGATCCCGGCTGGGTTCCTATGAGATAATCGCGCTCCTCGGAGCGGGCGGAATGGGCGAGGTATATCGCGCCCGCGACCTGACGTTGAAACGTGAGGTCGCCATCAAAGTCCTGCCAGCGTATTGTGCGGGTGAGCCCGACCGTCTGCGTCGATTTAAACTCGAGGCTCAATCCGCCGCAGCCCTGAACCATCCGAATATCATCTCCATCTTTTATGTAGGCGAGCATGCGGGTGCGCCTTACATTGTCACGGAATTGCTGCAAGGCGAGACCCTACGCCATCGTCTCAGTCGCGGCCCGATGCGGCTGCAGGAAGTGCTGGACTTTGGAGAAGAGATCGCTCGTGGCTTGGCGGCTGCCCACGGTGCGGGAATCGTCCACCGCGATCTCAAGCCCGAAAACCTCTTCCTCACCAAAGATGGCCGGGTTAAGATCCTCGATTTCGGCTTGGCGAAGCTGACGCAAGATCAGGGTGCCAGTGCAGAAGACGCGACGGTTAGCTATCTGGAAGGAACCAATCCTGGCCAGGTCCTGGGCACGGTTGGCTACATGTCGCCAGAGCAGGTGCGAGGAGAGCCAGCCGGCGCCCGCAGCGATATCTTTGCCGTCGGCGCGATCCTCTACGAGATGTTGGCCGGCCAGCGCGCCTTCCGGAAACCCAGCTCGGCCGAGACCATGGCCGCCATCGTGAACGAAGACCCGCCGGCCATTTCGCAAACAGCGCTGATGGCTCGCCCGGGTCTGCAGAAGATCGTGAACCGCTGCCTGGCGAAGAATCCCGAGCTGCGTTTTCAGCACGCCTCCGACCTCGCCTTTGCGCTCGAAGCCGTCAGCGATGCCAGCGGCACGGCGACTTCGCCAGTAAGAGTCAGCACAGCCTCAAGCAGCAAATCCGTCTGGCTGGCCGCCGTTGTAGGCCTTGCCGTTCTGGCTGCTGCTCTTCTGTTCTGGTGGACACGCCCTCCCGCTGTCCCGGTCGTAGAAGCGATAACCCAACTCACCGACGATGGGAATGCGAAGGGCGTCCACAACAGCCTACAGACCGACGGACCAAGGATCTACTTCAACGAAGGCAGGTGGGGCAGTCTTGAAATTAAACAGGTAGCGGTGACGGGTGGCCCAATCGCCGCTGTTCCCACGCCACTCGTGGATGCGCAACCCGTAGGCATCGCACCCGATGGCTCATTCTTGCTGGTCTTGCCGAGAGGTGCGGGGCCTCCTCCAAAACCGGCATGGGAACTTCCCCTGCCGACTGGCGAGCCATTCCGCATCGCGATGCTGGAAGCACAGGATGGAAGCGTCACGCCGGACGGACGCCTTCTCCTGCCTCGCTTGGGAAGTCTTTACGTCACTGCGAAAGATGGCTCCAACCCACACAAGCTCCTCGACGGCATAGACGGCTTCGTTGGCGATCCCAACATGTCTCCCGATGGGCGACGGATTGTCTTCACCCGGTACCCGGCGATCGGCGATCCAGAACTATTTATCGCGAACGGTGATGGCTCCGATCCTCAGCGCATCGCGAAATCCGGCGAGCCCGGAGGTTTTTGCTGCGCCCAGTGGACCCCGGACGGGCGATATATCGTTTTTGAAACTCGGGTTAAGGCACGCCAGGACTTGTGGTACCTGCCGATGGAGCGCAGATGGCTTCGACGCGGCAGCGAGCCCATGCGACTGACGGCTGGTCCTCTATCCTACTTCGACCCGATGCCTAGCCGCGACGGAAAACAGGTCTATGCCCTGGGTACCAAGCAGCGAGGAGAACTGGTTCGGTACGACATGAAATCGAAACAGTTCGTCCCAATCCTTCAGGGCGTTTCAGCCACCAACCTGACCTTCTCCAAGGACGGAAATTGGGTCGCCTACTTGTCGTACCCGGATCGCATCTTGTGGCGCAGCCGGAGCGACGGAACGGAACGGCTGCAACTTGTTTCCGATGCGGTCGCTAGTCCTGTTATTTCCCCTGACGGGCAGCGCGTCCTCTTCGTTCAGAAGGGAATTGTTAATCTCATAGGCATCGACGGCGGAGAGCGCCGGGCCCTCGTGAATGACATAACAACAGGGCCGGCGGATTGGTCCCCGGACGGCACTAAGCTTGTGTTCTGGACCAACGGCGACCAGGAACATCAGCAGGCGAATTTCCTGGACCTGGGTACCGGGAAGCGGTCCGTGGTATTGGGGTCCGTCGGTTTCCTGGGATCACGCTGGATTAGCGACGACAAGCTGATTGCAGTGGATGAACATTCAGCGTTCGTGGTTCTTGATCTCAACACCCAGAAATGGTCCGCGTTAGGACTGGAAGCAAAGTCAAACCTCATCACGAGATGGGGCGTATCGCCAGACTATAAATACCTGTATTACACAATCGGCGGACCGGATCCTGAGCTGGTACGTTTCGGCATAGGTGATCATAAATCGCAGGGCGTTGCCAGCTTGAAAGATCTTCACTTAGCGGGATTCCTGCAAGTTCACGGGGCGGAAGCGCAGGTCGGCGTCGCTCCCGACGGCTCTCCAGTGCTCACACGCGATATCGGTACGCAAGAGATCTACGCACTGTCAGTAAAGTGGCCGTGAGATTACTCCCGAGTGACGAGCCAGGACGAAGGCGCTGGCGTGGCGGACGCTACCGCGTGGTGAACCAGGATAGTTCAGGAACAGCTGACATCGCGTGGGTCATAGGGAGAGGAGATTCCTGTGACCCGTTTACGAAGAATGGTGCTGGAAGAACTCCAGCGTCCTAACTACTCTGCCCATCCGACTCTTTGGCGTTGCCAAGCATCCGGCAACAACAGGAGGGCAATGCCAATCAGCTTAGCACTTCAACTATGATCTCCGTGAGGTGAGAATCGATGGCCAAGGTTCTTGTTTCAGCCTCTTCGGGATGTCGAGTATTCAGCGAGACAGGCGAGCAGAAAACCGAACTGGGCGGTCGGCAGCTCTCGGCTATGGCGTCGGAAATCGAAGGCACTTGCCTCGCAGTAGTTGACGGGCAGGAGATCTGGAGGCGAGGCCTCGATGGTACATGGACACGCGTCGCGACGGCGGAATTCGGCTTGCAGTCGATCGCGTCCGTCGACGGCATGATCTTTGGCGGCGCAATGGACGAAGCTGCGATCGTGCGTATACCCGTAAGTGGGGATGCGGAACGCCTGGAAGGCTTTGATATCTGCTCTGGCCGGGACCAGTGGTTTGCTGGGGGGCCGCCTTTGGGCGTTCGTTCGTTAACCGCAACCCGGGACGGCGCAGCAATCATCGCAGCCGTACATGTGGGTGGTCTCCCTTATTCACCGGATAAAGGAAACACCTGGAAGCCGACTGTCCCGATCATGTTCGATGTTCACGAGGTACGCGCGCATCCCGTCTCGCCGAATATTGTGGCCGCCGCTGCGGCCGTCGGGTTGTGCGTAAGTCACGATGGCGGGCATACGTGGGAAATAGTCTCGGAAGGGCTCGAACTCAAGTACTCGCTTGCCATTGCCGTTTTGCACGATGAGGTTCTGTTCGGCATCGCCGATGGTCCCTTCGCTAAGCAGTCGCAGATCTGGCGATGGAGGATCGGCGGCGAACGCGTTGATCAAGTACGGGATGGCTTGCCGGAATGGCTTGACGGTAAAGTCGATACGGGTCAGATTGCGGCTAGCAGCGAACGCGCCGTCTTTGTAGACGGAGGAGGAAGGCTTTGGCTGTCCGAGGCAGGCTCGAAAGGCTGGAAATGCCTGGCTACCGACATTCCTTATCCTTTCGGCCTTTTACTGCTACCTGATTAAGGGGAAGTACTCATTCCCAAGAGTCAACAGCTACGGTCCAGCTCGACTCTAGAGACCAACGACGGTCACTTCCGAAGTGATCTGCTCCTCGGCGATACACGCTCAGCTTCGTCATGGAGGAACAGGTAGTGTTCCCGACCCTTGGCCAGCGGTCTCCCCGGTACTCCATAGAAGAGCGAAATGCACGTCTCGACCCTGCGGCGTTTCCGTTTCTCCGACAGACATCGACGATCCTGTTCGATCGATATGACCGGCGCTTTCGGGAAGGTTTGGAGTTGATTCTGCAAGGTGCGAAGCCTCAGGAGCCGCGGAACGCAAAGCAGAGAGGCACGAGGAAGTAGCAACCCTTCTCTTACGGGATCGGGGAAGGGTTGCCCGGTTGCGACCTGAAAGCTGTTGCAATGATTGTCTGTAAGGAGGAACAAAACCACTATCAGACCGTGCGTACCATCGCATGTAGCCTACGAGGTAGGAGCGGGGCGGCAACAAACCGTTCGATGCC
>Ga0182018_10004000_pt1 | contig 12755 bp, 11 predicted proteins | sample 812P2MmetaG_FD_120490 | JGI IMG/M metagenome (GOLD analysis project Ga0182018, IMG submission 120490) | Permafrost microbial communities from Stordalen Mire, Sweden - 812P2M metaG | ecosystem: Environmental > Terrestrial > Soil > Wetlands > Permafrost | place: Sweden: Stordalen | collected...
AACTTCACGCAAAGGAAGTCGGCCCATAATCGTGCGATCCAAGTCGTCGGCGGAAGGCATGTCGACAATCGCGATTACGCGTCGCTGGCCGGCGACCTTGTACATGCCCAGAATCTTGAAGTCGGCTTTGGCGGCTTCGCTCTCTTCGATTTCCAGATCCCAGACCTCTTTAAAACTGAGTCTGCCCTCGATGTTCCAGCGCATTTGCATGTAGAAAAGCATGTGTCCCTTCCTTGCTGCAGCCTTGAATAAGCGAAGATGCTTGCTCCAAAAACAGCTGGGGCGTGTTATTTGTGGAGTTCCAGCGATCCGGGGTGGTGGCACAGCGCCGTTACGTCGACTTTCATGAAGGGATAGAGTGGAAGCGAGTTTAGGATCTCGTGGAGTTCCGCCGGGCTCTCCACATCAAAGATGCTCACGTTGGCGAACTTGCCTGCTACGCGCCAGAGATGCAGCCACTTCCCCTGTTCTTGGAGTGTCTTTGCGCGCTCGTGCTCTTGCGCGCCAAGTTTCTTAACTTGCTCGGGGTCCGCATCGTGCGGGATGCGGACATTCACATATACGTGGAACAGCATTTTTGGCCTCCGGCTTGGGATTGCGTCTACTCGCCCGATACGGGGCTCTGACCCGCCATTAGGTGCAGTAATGCCAGCGCGTATTCCGAAGCGGACTGCTGGTTCTGGCCGGTCACCAGCTTTCCATCTACGACGACGCAGGGATCGTTGGCTTCGACTCGTTTGTAAAGTGCCCCCGTTCCTTCAAGGACCGTTTGCGGATAATGCGGAATCAGGAATCCGCTGCCGAACATCGCTTGGAGTTGCTGATCGCCTTCGAGGGTGTATCCGGTTACGTGGCGGCCACGGATGCGGTTGGGAATATTTCCGAGAGCGATGGCGCCGTGACAGATGGCTCCGACAACTTTGTCGTGAGACCAGAAATATTCGAGGGCCTTCGCAACGTCTTCGTTCGGAAAAAGATCGAAGGTTGCGCCACGACCTCCAGCGACGTGGATCGCGTCGTATTGGCTCAAATCGACATCTTTCAATTTCAGCGTGGTGTCCAGTTTGCTCTTGAGCTTCTTGTCCGACAGGAATCCCTTGCTTACGAGATCCTCGGGTTCCGTGGATTTCTCGAAATAAGGATCGCTATAGGGATCGAAAACGACTTTCCCACCCTGCGGGCTCGCGAAGTCAACTTCGACGCCGCGCTCGGTGAGGTGCCAGAAAGGATGCGTCACCTCCGATAGCCAGAAGGCGGTTTCGGAGTTGCTGATTACGAACAGAACTTTCATAACTCTTCCTCCGTTGGATTTCGCAGTGTCGAGAGTTTTGCGTTCAATGCTCTTCGCGAATTTCGGTGTTTCTTCCTGGTTGTGCGCGTGCGATGCCTGTTGGCGGGCGTCGCGGGCGCTTTCCAAGGAAATGTTGTGCTCTTTCAGGAACGCCAGAGTCTGATGGGTGGCGGTAGAGTGAATGTGATTGGTGTATTCGCAACTGTGCTCGTCAATCTTTTTGACGCTCAGCTCCCAAGCGACCTGCAGCTTTGTCCGTCCGGCGGGCGAGATGGAATCGGAAATAGAGACCATGCGGCAGAAATGCGGCTCTTGAATTTCGGCAACGTAGTGCTGAACGACGAAGGCGTCGCCGATGGTTTCCACATTGATGGACATCGGCCTTCCGTCATCGCTGATCGAGCTTGCGCCGGCGATGTGCGCGTGCGAGCAGCGCTGGTATTCGGCATCGGGAAGATGGAGCAGCCAGTCGGAAACATTCACCTTTTCTATCGGCGCTTCGATGATTGCAGTTACTGTCGAGAGCGAGAGTGTGCGATCTTCAGTCATGGATTCCCTTCTGCGAAACGGATGAACGCTCGCGATAGCTCACTTTTTCTTGTTGATCACGTCGGCGATGCCGTTCGGGAACATTCCATCGGCGGCGGCGAGCACGTTAAGTGCTTCTCGAAGCAGCACGATCTTTCCGCTCGCTGCCGTGCAGTGACCGAAAAAGCGCTGATGGACAAGCCGGCTGGAGATGCCGGATTTTTGGTGGATCGTGTATTCGCCAAAGGCTTGGTCCGGCGTGTCGATGTAGATCTTGACGTCGACAAACTTGAATCCCGGATACATTTGTTCGTGAAGAAAAGTGAGAAAAGTTCCGATGTTTTTGGGGCCTTCGTAGCGAGGCTCGACGCCCAAATCCGCAAGGTAAGGCAGTTCCAAAGCTCCGTTATCGGCAAAAAGCGCCGCTGATTCCTGTGCGGAGCCATCGATGTAGGCTTGCAGAAGTTGTTTTGCTGTTTTCATCATCTTTTCCTTTGCGATTTAATTTGTGAAGTCGAATCCTTGAATCAGGGCGGCGGGCGCGCACAACGGACTTAGAGGTTCTTGTACCCGCCCCGAATGAAATCGCAGGCCAGCTTGCCGTACTCGGCGGCAGCGTCTTCCCAGGCGAAATGCCCACAATCGAGAACGTTGAGCTTGCTCTTCGGAAGTTTTCTCTTCAGCCCTTCCGCATTGCCCACGGGGACAAAAGGATCATGGCGTCCGACGGTGATTTGGCAGGGGACAGTGATTTCGGGAAGCCTTTTTTGTAGTCGCGGAAGGGCGTTCGGGTAGTCTCGAATAAACGCCATGGCTCCCCAAAAGCGATCGCCGGCGTAAGAAGCCAAATAATCCTCGAGCGCGTAGTCGGGGATCTTGTACACCTTCATACCCGTCAGGGCATCCCGAACAAATTCCTCTCCGGTCAGATCCTTGAATGGCTCGAGAGAGGGCGCATTCACGACCTGGTCCAACGCGCCCGCGACGTCTAGGTGATTGGTCGCGCCGCTTCCGATGACCAGACTCTCAAAAACGCCTGGATGGTTTGCGGCGGCAAACAGACATGCCGGGGTGCCAACGTCGGGAGCAACCACGTGCGGTTTCGTGAGTCCGAATGCCTCCATGATGCGGACGACGAAATTTCCCATGGACTCCGGAGCGCGTACGTACGGCTGACTCTCGGAGAGGCCGAATGCGGGAAGATCTACTGCGATGACTGGGCCCAGCGCCGAGAACATCTCCCACGTGGGAAGGAAAGCCAGAATGCTTTCCGGCAACGGGCTGAGCAGGAGAATCGGATCGCCGTCCGTCCTACCGTTGCTCGCAAAGCGAATCTTCATCCTGTCGATCGTCTTGAACTGCATGGCCCGCAAGCCGGTTTTACTTTTTTCGGTCATTTCGTTTCCTCTGTTTGAACGCGAGAGCACATTTCCTACGCCTCGCCTAGAACCTGGTGAACCAAACTGATGACGATGGAGCCTTCGCCCACAGCCGAAGCGACGCGCTTAACATTTCCTGAGCGAGCGTCTCCGACCGTAAAGACTCCTGGAAGACTCGTCTCCAACATGAGCGGCCGGCGTTTCAGCGTCCAAGGAATCGGTGGCACTACGTCCTCCAGATCGCGGCCTGTTAGCACAAATCCCTTACTGTCGAGGGACACACAGGCGGAGAGCCACTGCGTTTGCGGCGATGCTCCCGCCATGACGAAGACATGCCGGATGGATTCCGTTGTCGCTTGGCCCGAATCTTTGTTCGTCCAGGACGCCTGTTCGAGGTGATCGTTGCCCTGCAGGCTTGTCAGCTCGCTGCAGTAATTCAGTTGAATGAGGGGATTTTCTTCAATCCGCTGGATGAGATAGCGCGACATGGTTTGCGCGAGACTGTTCGAACGGACGAGCATTTTCACGCCTGCGACGTTCTGTGCAAGAAAGACCGCGGCTTGACCTGCGGAGTTGCCCCCTCCGATGACGATTACCTGCTCGCCCTTGCATAGCTGAGCCTCCATCGATGTGGCGTTGTAATAGATCCCTTTTCCTGAAAACACATCTATGTTGGCAAGAATCGGACGGTTGTACTGCGCTCCGGTCGCAAGAACGATGGAGCGGGCGGGAATGCTCTGTCCGTTGTCGAGATGGACCCGGTAAGGACGGTTGTCGCAGTCCAAACGAGTGACAGCGCGCGTGACCATGATCTGCGCACCAAATTTTTCGGATTGCGCAAGCGCGCTGGCTGCTAACTCATGCCCCGAGAGACCCGTCGGGAATCCCAAATAGTTTTCGATTTTTGAGCTCGAGCCAGCTTGTCCCCCTGGAGCCGCTTTCTCGATTACCAGGACGTCCAGGCCTTCCGAAGCTCCGTAAACTGCGGCGGCCAAGCCCGCCGGTCCTGCACCGACGACCACCAAGTCCCGGAGCTGACTATCATCGATGTTGGAATTAAAACCCAAACACTCCGCAATCTGCCGTGGAGCAGGCTTTCGTAATACTGTCGAGCCGTTGCAGATCACGACTGGAATATCAGCCGGCGAGACACCGAAGCGATCGAGCAGCTCTTGCGCCAGGTGATCGACGTCAAGATCCAGATACGTGAATGGGTGACCGTCTCGCGCCAGAAATTCCCGTGCCGCAAGTGTGGCCGCAGAGTAACGAGAGCCGAGGATGACCACGTTTCCGTGGCCATGCTCCTTCAGCGACAGCCTGCGAGCCAGGAAGGCTTTCATGAAGACTTCGCTCAGCTCAGCGTCCTTGGCAATGAGCGTGCGCAAATCTTTGGCGCTAAGCTCAAGTAGCGTTCCGTCCTCGATGGCCTGACATCGATAGATGGACTTCCTGCCGGAGATCATTAACAACTCGCCGGAAAACTGGCCGACGCTGTAGGAGGTCACGAGCTGTTCCTCGCCGCCAGCGAGAGCAAGTATTCTTATGCTTCCCGAAAGCACGACGAAAACAGGAGGTGTTTCGTCACCTGGCTGGTAGAGAATCTGCCCGGCGGTGACCATCTTTGGCTGCGCAAAGACGCGGATTCTTTCGATCTCCGCGGCCGATAGAATTGGTGCGTATGACATGTAGGCGTTTACCCTGGTCTCCGCCTCGATGAATTCTTAAAAGCTGTCTTCATAGCTCTCTGCGTTCTCCGCTGTCTCTTGCTCGCTCGGCTGCCCGGTTCATCCACTCGCGGACGTAAGCAGGGCAATGGATCAGCTCGATGCCGGACGTTTCACAATCACCGAGGAACTGAACGGCTCCGGCATCGACGATGCTCAATTCCTGCAAGTCCAGCTTGAGGTGTGTCGCGGCGCTTTCAATGAAGGGCCTCAGTTCCGGAAGTTCGCTGCAGCGAAGCTCTCCAGCCAGGAGCAGAATCGTAAATTCCCCATCGAGAGACTTGTCGATTCGTAGCGTCATGGCTGTTCGCCAGACGATCTAAATGGCAATCCGGAAACCAAAGCTAAGTGCTTGAATCTAGGGAATGTAATTGCGGGAAGTGATGCCGATGTTCGGCAATTGCCGAATATCGGCATTTGGAAAATTCCCCAAGGCTGTAATTCTCGGGCAATTCCCAGAGCGTTTGCGTCTGTGCCGCAGGATCGAGCGCTTAGAACCGAACAAGATTAGGAATCTTGATATTTATTTCTGGTAATGCCGAGGCGGGCTATCTTTGATTCGAGAGTTTGGCGCGGGACTCCGAGCTTGGCGGCCGCGCCCGAGGGGCCGGAGATACGTCCACCGCTCTCCGCTAAGGCCGCCTCAATCAAGTCCCGCTCTTGGCTGGCTTCCGGCCGCCGGAGAGCACCCAGCGCGATACTGACCTGGGAAGACTCGTGCGCGGCTTGCCTTAACCAGGATTCGTCAACAGAAAGAGTTTCGCCATCGCAGAGCAAGACGGCCCGTTCAACGATGTTTTGCAGCTCTCGGACATTTCCCGGCCACGAATAGGAGAGAAACCGATCGAGGGTGTGTTTCTGGATGTTGCGCATTCTCTTGCCCGCTTTCCTCGCATACTGGTCGACGAAATATTCCACCAACAAGGCAATATCGCCCGGGCGTTCCCGCAAGGGCGGAATGAAGATGGGAAAAACGTCCAGCCGGTAATAGAGATCCCGGCGGAAAATGCCCTGAGTTACCGCATCCTCCAAATCGCGATTGGTTGCCGCCAGGACCCGCACATCCACCGAGATCGGCTTGTTGCTACCAACGCGTTCAAATTCGCGCTCTTGAAGTACTCGCAACAAGGTGGCCTGCGTTTCCGCGGGCAGTTCGCCAATCTCGTCCAGGAAAATCGTGCCACCGTCGGCGGCTTCAAAACGCCCAAGGCGCCGCTGAAAGGCCCCGGTGAAAGCACCTTTTTCATGACCAAAAAGTTCAGACGAGATCAGCGAGTGAGGAATGGCGGCGCAGTTGATTCGGATGAAGGCACGATCCGCGCGGGGAGATTGCTTGTGAATGGCGCGGGCGACTAACTCCTTCCCGGTGCCAGTTTCCCCAGTAATGAGGACAGTAGAATTTGCGGGCGCGACCCGCGAAATATCCGATAGAACCTTTACCAGCTTTTCGGAAGAACCGAGAATCTCCCCAAACATGGAAAAGCGATCAATGTCTTCGCGTAATACCAGGTTTTCATCGCGCGTCCGCTCTTCCGCGCGTTTGCGATCTTCGATATCGGTGCCCGTGGCATACCAGCGAATGATCTCTCCGCGTTCGTCGCGAAGTGGATTGTAGCGAAACAAGAACCAGCGGTATTCACCATTTCCCCCGCGCGTGCGCTGTTCCAGCTCAAAGGGAACGCCCCTTGACAAGCCTGCAGCGCGTTCGTGCTGCGCTTTTTCCCGATCGTCCGGATGTGCGATGTGCTCCTGAAGATTGGGCGAATTTAAATCCTCCAGCGAGAGACCCGAGTACTCAAGCAAGAGCTGATTGGCATGGAGGGCGTGGCCATCCGGGCTCAAAACCAGGATGAGCTGAGGAATGGCGTCGGTAATTCGTCGGAGTTCGCGTTCGTCTTGCCGGAGCTTTTCCTCTCTGCGGCTCAGGGTATCGTAAAGCTCCTCGAGTTGCCGAGCCGTCTCGTTGAAGACCACCCCGACCTGCGCGAGTTCATCTTCGCCTTTCACATTCACCCGGTGTTGAAACTCTCTTCGGGCAAGCGCTCGCGAGCCTTCGACCAGTCGATTCAAGGGCCCGTTAATGCTATTCGTTATGGCCATGCCGAGAAATGCAGCGAACACCAGGGTGAGGAGTGCGGAAGCCGGCACAAAGATCAGAATGTGTTGCTGGACGCGCCTAATATTCTGCAGCGCTTCCGCCTGCGCCTGGCCGACTTCTTTGTCGGCATTCAGCACCATGGCGGAGGTCAGAGCTTCCAGTGGACGTACTTCGTTTTCCAAGCGAAGCTTTACAGCATTCCAATCACCGGATTTGGCAAGGGCGGCAATTACTTCAAGCTGCGATGGCAAAGCGCTCTCAATGGTTTCGAGCGTTGGCAGCATGTTGGCATCTACATGCGATTCAGGCGTCAACTGGCTGAGCGAATTCTTGATCCTTTGTGTGTCCTCGAGGAGAGCGTCTCGGAGAGGTTCCGTTTCCTTCAAGAGCCGGTCTGCGTCTTCGGTGTGCGCGAACGTATCGAGCTTTTCGTAAAACGAAAGCAGCCCGGAATGCGCTCGAAGCACCGCAATGAGTTGTTGGTCTAGAGCGGTCAGATGTTCTTGTTGCAGCCGGACCAGGCGGAATTGCCAGAGAAGCACGCCATTGCCCGCCAACATTAGAGCGATAATTAAGATGAAGCAGATGGAGAGACGCCGGTGGATTTGCAGGCGATAAAGAAATGAGGGCTTCTCCCCGGCGATTCTTTTCAGGCGGGAAGAGATCGTATTCCATATGTCCCGAAGCATTTCTTTTGCGCCGCCCTCGCTTATCGTAACCAACAGAAGAGCTCGAGATACAAAGATGGCCGGCGATCAATGGCCTGCGCGAGAGCCCACGCTGCCCTGGCCGTTGCGGTCTCAGGAAGGCGGACCCTTCTTGAAACCCGTAATTCCGATGAGTTCTTTTTCCAGAGCGGCGGCACCTTCGCTGGCGTCCTGTTCACCGGTAAGAACGGAGTGCACTGCTCTTATGTATGCCCGGGTGATCTGCTCGTATTTGTCGCCGACGATGCTGGCGGGGCGCGCAATCACGCCGTGCCAAGTCTGACTAGGTGTGGCGGAGTGCGGATCCTGATCCAGGATGCCCGGCAGGTTGTAAAGTTCGAGTCGGTCGAGCGCTCCAGGCTGAAAGCGAATCTGTTTGCGTTGCGCGTCGGCTTTCAGGAGATAGCGGACTAGGGCGAGGGCTTCGCGGGGATGTTGTGAGTATCTTGAGACGGCCAAGCCGCTTCCGCCGAGGACGCTGGCCCGGCCCGCTACGCCACCGGGCATGCTGGTCACCCCGATTTTCTCTTTCATCGGCCCGCCAATCATCGTTTCTCCGGCTTGGAGGCCAGCCAGATGCGCCAGGCGAGAATCGGACGCCCAGATGCGATGAAAGGCCGCGTTGCCTGATGCCCAGACATTTGTAGAGTCCCACTCTCGGTACGCTACGACTCCGGGTGGAGAAATAGTACCGACCCAGCGGGCGGCCCGTTGCCAGGCACGAACGGCATTTGGATTATTGACGCTGATGGTCCCGTCATCTTCAATAATTCGCCCGCCGCCTTCCGCGTACTGCCATTCCAGGGCATTGCAGGTCAACGCTTCTCCGGCGGAACCCTGCCATACGTAGCCCCAAAAATCCTTTTTGCCGGCGGCGCGTTCACCGGCCTGAATGCGCGTAGCCATCTTCTCGAGTTCGTCCCAGGTCTTCGGAGGCGCTTTATACCCGTACTTTCGCAGGAGGTCAGTTCTATAAAGCAGTGTCGCAACGTTCGCGTGATACGGCATCGCGACAAGTTTCTCGCCTACGCTGTAGCTCTTGACCAGCACTTGATCTTTTGCGGCCAATTCCTCGGTGAAGTAAGGCTTTAGATCGAGGAAATGGTCAGCGAGGATTTCGGGCCAGATCACGTCGATACCGTACACGTCAGGTGTTGGCGAGCCTTTCTGGAGCAATTCTCGCCAGAGCGCCAATTCGTTTAGCGCGCCCTCGGGCGGCGGGAGTTGCTTGACCTGAATTCCTGTTTCGCGAGTGAACTCCTTAAGAATCTGGTCTGGTCCGGGTAGTTGATCGGGCACGTCCCAGTCGTTATACAAAAGAACCAGTGTGACCGGCTCGGTAGGCAGCGAGTGGGAATCAGTGGCCTGCGCAAACAGGAGAAGAAGAGTTAGGGTAGAGATTCTTATCATTGTTGTAACCGAGTTTGTAGGCGCGAGGATGCTACGCTGACTCCCGTTACCTAGTCTCTCCAACTCTTTATCCGATCTCTCCGAACTCTCTTTCGCGATCGATCCACTCTCGTACGTATCGCGAACAGTTCACAATCTTTGCGCCAGTGAGCTCACAAGCTCCCAGAAAACGAACGAAACCCACGTCAACCAGCGTGAATTCCTTCAAGTCCAGTACCACGTTCGGTCCGAGCCGTTGAATCTGTCGCGCCAATTCCTCGACATGCTCCGATTGAAAGTGACCAATCAGGTCAATCGTTGTTTTTCCACCGTGCGATTGAGTCTCGATCCTCAAATGGCTGCGCCGCTTTGTCTAAGACTTCCATTCGGATCGAGTGCAATGCTGGTGCCAAAGGAAGGCATTGAATAGAAAGGGTTTAGATCTCGAAAAAAACCCGAAACGTCAGGACTCCTGAAGGTTCGGGGAAATTGGAAAGATGAAGTTATGCGAAGGGTTATCGGGAGGAAAATTCAGCTAAGAAGGACGCTTTTTGGAATTTACACCCTTCAATTGGCGCTTATTGATTCCGAGACTTGCAATTTTGGAATCTAGAGTTTGCGCTGGAATTCCGAGTTTTGAAGCCGCACCGTCTTTTCCGGCGACTCGTCCGCGCGAGGCCTCCAAGGCGGACTCAATTATTTTTCTTTCGCGATCGGTGAATTCCTTCTCGACCTCCGCGAGCATTCCGGGGCTGGGAAGAATGCGCGCCGAGGGAGGCGTTCCTTTCGCCTGCGTCCCTTTCCCTTGCAACCATGTCTCGTCGACCGAAAATGTGTCCCCATCACAGAGGATCACGGCGCGTTCCACTACGTTCTGCAGTTCGCGAATATTCCCGGGCCAATCGTACGCCTGAAACAAAGCTAAAGTGGTCTTTTTGATATGTAAGAAGGTCTTTCTGGTTTTTTTCGCATACCGTTCGACCAGATATTCCACCAAGAGCGGGATGTCATCTTTTCTTTCGCGCAAAGGGGGAATTCGTATCGGGAAAACATTCAATCGATAGAATAGATCTTCTCGGAATGTCCCCGCGGCGACAGCGGCCTGCAGGTCGCGGTTGGTAGCGGCTAGCACCCGCACATCGATCGATATCGGTTGATTGCTGCCGACTCGCTCGAATTCTCGCTCCTGGAGCACACGGAGGAGCGCCACCTGTGTGTCCATTGGCAAATCGCCGATTTCGTCGAGGAAAATCGTTCCCCCGTCAGCCGATTCGAAACGCCCCAGGCGCTTCTGGAGAGCTCCCGTGAAGGCGCCCTTCTCGTGACCAAACAGCTCCGAAGCCACCAGCGACGGTGGAATGGCCGCGCAATTTACGCGAACAAATGCTCTCGTGCAGCGCTTGGAGCGACGATTAATCGCACTGGCGATTAATTCCTTCCCGGTTCCGGTCTCACCCAGCAGGAGCACCGTGGAATCGGTGGGCGCCACCTTGCTAACCTCCGACAGCACTCTGCGGAGCGGCATGGAAGATCCCACGATTTCTTCGTAAGGAGACGATCGGCTAATTTCTTCACGAAGCGCGATGTTTTCTTCCCGCAGCTTTTCTTCGTCCTGCCTGCGATCATCAATATCGGTCCCTGCCGCGCACCAACGAATGAGCCGCCCCTGTTCGTCAAGCAGCGGGTTGTAGCGAATCAGAAACCAACGGTACTTGCCGTCCTTCCGCCGCACGCGCACTTCATTCTCCCAAGGAATCTCTCTCGAGAATCCGTTGCGACGCGTCCCCCGCAGCCTTTCCAGATCCTCGGGATGGAAAACTCGTTCGCGGAAGTCGCTCTCCATCGCCTCTTCTCTTGAAAGACCGGTGTAGTCGAGTACTGTCCGATTCACGTAGACAATACCCCCATCTGGCCCCAAGACGGTTATCGTCTGAGGTATCGCGTCGGTGATCTGTCGGAGTTGCCCCTCGGATTTCCTGATTTCCTCGAATGCGTGCTGGAGCGCTGTCTCGGAACGACTGCGTTCGATGGCAATTCCCGCAACTCGGCTCGCGTAATCGATTAATCGAACTTCTCTCTCTGTTGGCGTGCGCACTTCACGAAAATACATGCCGAAGGTACCGAGGACTTGCCCGCCGTGTGAAATGATCGGGCTCGACCAACCAGCCCGTAGTCCTACACTGAGAGGCTTGTCCCTGAAATTGGCACAGTGCGAATCTGATAGGAAGTCGGCGATGAAGACGGCTTGTCGTAGATAAGATGCCAAGCTACACGGTCCGCCCTCGGGCCCGATAACCGCTCCATCTGTGGCGATTCGATAGGATTCTGGCAGATTGGGCGCGGCTGCATAGCGCAAGTGCATTCCATCTTCTTCGACCAGGAAGATCGAGCAAATCATCCCTTCACTGTGGGCTTCAATCAACCCCACAATACTTTTTAGGATTTCCGTTAGTGGAGCACCTGCCAAAATCAAGTTAAGAGCGTCCAATACCGACTCAGTGGACAGCGCAATCGCGGAACCGGATGGCAGAGAATTTGCGTTGGCATTGCAAACCTCTGATCTTTCGGGCTGTGGCATGGGCTTTGGCATTGGATGTTCGGACGAGTGGCCCCGGTTCGGAACATCTTTCGAAGAACCCGGACTCAGCATACTTAATCGGGTTCGATAAATGAAGTGATTGACATTCTCAAGCCAAGGGGGCATGGCAACGTTTCATGGAAATTCCAGCCAGGGGGCCTAAGGGCCGTTGTAGGAGCCGCACTCATTGTCATTCTCTGGTTGAGGGCCGGTGATGTCGACACAATACTTGCCAGGTTGGACTCCGACAATCGTGAAGTTACCCGCTTGATCGGTCTTAACCTCGGAAACCTCACTTCCGCATTTCCACTCCTTCAGGTTCCCCGCAGAATGCTTCATAGCCCCGATGGTATTTGACCTCACCTTTCTTGAAGAACGCGGTGTCGGTCCGAGTCTTGATGGATATCGTGACGCCTGGCACAGTGATCGAACGACGTTGTTCATCCTGACTGTGTCCCATCAGGGAGATTCGGCCGCTGCCGACGATTGTTCCAGACGGCCGTCCGACCGCGTAAATCCCCCAATCATGACAATACTGCAGGGATAGAGTGGCTGAGAGAGTAGAAGAGCGAAACTGACAATTCCGAAGTGCCGCTCGAATGACATTGGCTTCCTATGCGATTCCCGGATTGTAACGCCGGGGCGGATGTCTATCTAGCTGAGCTTGCTTTCCCTGTGGGTCGCGTGCGCCAGCTTCGGGCTTTCCTGCGATGTCGCCTTTCTTGTTCTCGTGAGTGTATATGGGATCTCCTGGGATGGGCGGATCACTCGCCGCCCCGTGCCTAGAAGTACAGTTCCACCTTCGGCCAGGGTGGTTTACCGCGACCGACTATCCTCGTGTCCTGATTGGAATGGGAGGTTCGCCGCGAAGATTAAAGTTTTTTCGTAGGAGTACACGCCGCAAATATTTCGCACTGCAGCATCAGGGCCCGGTGAACGTCAGTTAATGGGATGGTCCGCCGCAGAACTCTAGAAGTTGTAAAGTGTGGTGGCAAGGAGGGATCCCATGAAACTACAAGCGCTAGGCATTGATTTAGGTAAGACGGTCTTTCATCTGGTTG
>Ga0182018_10004002_pt1 | contig 12750 bp, 6 predicted proteins | sample 812P2MmetaG_FD_120490 | JGI IMG/M metagenome (GOLD analysis project Ga0182018, IMG submission 120490) | Permafrost microbial communities from Stordalen Mire, Sweden - 812P2M metaG | ecosystem: Environmental > Terrestrial > Soil > Wetlands > Permafrost | place: Sweden: Stordalen | collected...
ACCATCGTGGTGGTGAGCCACAGCCCGGACACCATCCGCCAGAATTGCGACCGGGCGGTGGTGATGAACCACGGAAAGGTGATCACCATCGACGAGCCCGGCGAGGCGATCAGGGTCTACCTGGCCGACCTCCTCGGCGTGGGCACCCTCGAGGGCTCGGAGTCGGGGGGCATCGTAGGAAACGTCCTGAAAATCGGCACGGTGCAGGCCGAGCACGGTGGCAGCGGCTCGCGCTCCCACCTCTACCCCGGCGAGTCGCTGACCGTCACCGCCGAGGTGGACAGCGTGGCCGACGTGCCCAACGCCATGGCCACCATCGCCATCCACGACGACAAGAACGAGCTGGTCTTCGCTTCCGACCCCGACGACCCGGCCTGCGAGATGGAGATCCCCCTGGGAGGGGGCGTCGTCCGCTTCTTCTTCCCTGAGGTCCCCCTCCTCGACGGCACCTACTCGGTGAGCGTCGGTGTCCGCAGCGCCACCGAGACGGCGATCTTCGACTGGAAGGACCAAGTGACCCAATTCGAGGTGGCCAACCCCGGCCGCTCGACTGGCAGGGTGCGGATTCCGCTGGACGTGAGCTTCCGACTGCGGTCGGCCGGCGTCACCGGTGAGGTCCCCGTGGTGACGACCCCCGACTTCGGGCCCCTGGCCGGCTGGGAAGAGAACGCTCTGTGACAGTGGCCCGCATCGACCAGGTGATCCCCACGCTGGCCAGCAGGGACGCCATCGGCGGCCATGTGGTGCAACTCCGGGATCTGTTGCGGGAGAAGGGGTACCAGTCGGACATCTACTACGGCAATGCCTCGCCCGACCGTCTCGACTACGGGCTGCCGGTGGCTCGTCTCGGCGACCGGTCGACCAAGGGGCGGGTGCTGCTCTATCAACTGTCCATCGGCAGCCCGGTGGCCGACGTCTTTCGGCAGTGCAGCGAGCGCAAGTTCGTCAACTACCACAACATCACCCCGGCCGACCTGCTCGAGGCGTGGATACCGGAGGTGGGTGACGAGGTCCGGCGGGGCCGTGCCCAACTCCGTGATCTGGCGCCTGTCACCGAGTTCGCCATCGCCGACTCGGCCTTCAACGAACGTGAGCTCAAGGTGGCCGGGTACCGCTCCACCACGACCGTGCCGCTCCTCATCGATCTGGACGGCTTCTCCGGCACGCCCGACGCCGCCACCGCCTCTCGGCTCGCCGACCAGAAGGCAGGGGGAGGCGCCGATCTCCTCTTCGTCGGGAAGGTCTCGCCCCACAAGGGCCAACACGACCTGGTCAAGGCGCTCGCCGCCTACCGACGACTGTACGATCCCGACGCCCGGCTGCACCTGGTCGGCGGCGCCATCAGTGACGACTATCAACGGGCGGTGGAGCGATTCGCCGGCGAACTGGACCTGGCCGACGCGCTGGACTTCGCCGGATCGGTCACCCACGAGGAGTTGATCGCCTACTACGCCGGCTGCGACGCGTTCGTGTGCTTGTCCAACCACGAGGGATTCTGTGTTCCCCTCCTGGAGGCGATGTACCACGGTCTTCCCATCGTGGCCTACACCAACACGGCAGTACCCGAGACGGTCCAGGGTGCAGGGTTGATCCTTCCCAACAAGGAGCCCGTGCGGGTGGCGGCCGCCATCGACCGGGTGGTCCGCGATCCCCAACTCCGGTCGATGCTGGCCCAGGCCGCCTCGGAGCGGGTCGGTACCTTCGCCCTGCCCCGGGTGCGTGACGGATTCGCGTCCGCACTCGAGGCAGCCTGCGCCGCGTGACGCCGGCCACCGGCCGGCGTCGCCGATCCCCATGAAGGTCGCCTTCGTGGTGCCCCGCTACGGGCCGACCATCATCGGCGGCGCGGAGACCGCTGCCCGGGCGCTGGCCGAACGCCTGGTGGCACGGAAGGGCTGGGAGGTAACGGTGCTCACCACCTGTGCCGACGACTTCGTCACCTGGGACGAGGTGTTCGCGCCGGGGGACGAGGTGATCGACGGCGTCCGGGTGACCCGCTTCACCTCGCAGCGTGGTCGGGACCCGTCGTTCCACCCCTTTTCGGCGTCGCTTCTGGCCGACCCGTCGTCTGCCTCCCTGGCGAACGCCGAGCAGTGGATCGATCTGCAGGGACCGGTGGTCCCTGCTCTGGTGGAGGCAGCCCTCGACACGGACGCCGATGCGCTGATCTTCTATCCGTACCTCTACTACCCGACGGTGCGGGTCATCGACCGGGCTCGGGTGCCGACCGTCCTGCATCCGGCCGCTCACGACGAGCCGGCGCTCCATCTGCCCGTCTTCGACCGGGTGTTCGACGCCGCCGACGGGCTGGTCTTCCAGACCACCGCCGAGCGCGAGCTGGTCCAGCAACGGTTCCCGGTGGCAACCCATCGTCAACTCCTCCTCGGTCTGGGAGTCGATGATCCGGCCGACCGCCCCGCCGTTCCTCCATCCGATGCCGGTTCCCCGTATCTCCTGTGCCTGGGCCGGCTCGACCGCCACAAGGGCACCTCATGGCTGGCCCACCTGTTCGCGGCCTACAAGCGGCGGCACCCGGGCCCACTGCGGCTGGTGCTGGCCGGTCCGGTGGTCGAGAGGCCCGAGGCGCACCCGGAGATCGACGTGGTGGGCCCGGTGTCGGACGCCGACAAATGGGGACTGCTCGATGGTGCCCTGGCCCTGGTGTCCCCGTCACCGTGGGAGGCCTTCTCCCTCGTCGTCGCCGAATCGTGGAGCGCGGGCACACCGGTGGTGGTCAACGCCGAGTGCCGGGCCACCGTCGAGCACTGCCGCCGCTCGGGAGGCGGGCTCTGCTTCGCCGGATTCGGCGAGTTCGAGGTGGTGGTGGACCTGGTCAGCCACGACGAGTCATTGCGGAACGAGCTCGGACAACGCGGCCGGGCCTACGTCGACCGCTGGTTCCGGTGGCCGCGGGTGATCGACCGCTACGCCTCCTTCGTCGAGACGGTGGCGGCATCGGGACGCTCGGGAGGGTAGTCAGATCCCCTGTCCCAGGGGGCGGAGACCAGCCGTGGCCACTACCTGGACCCCGAGGATGCCGGTGCCGGGGAAGATCCTCCATACCCCGAGGTCGCCGATGGGTCGAGGGGTGGGCACCGGCCGGGCTTCTCCCCGGGCGATGAGGGACGCCAGGCCGGGCAGGGCCGGCGAGGCGACCAGGTAGGCGGAGCCCGACGGTCCCAGCTCGACGGTGTCTCCCGACGCGTAGTAGAGGGCACCGTCCAACTGGTTGTAGACGACCGCCCCGGGGGACACCAGGGCCACCCGGTCGTCCGGGAGCGCCCACCCGGCGTTGCGGTAGATGGCACCGCCGTCATCGATCGTGTCGAACACCACCACGTCGCGGCCGGGGTCGACGGAGGGATCGAGGCCTCGCAGCGCGGTGTCGATGGCATCGGCGCTCCGGATGGTCGCCCGGGTGTCGGCGTAGGGCGCCTGGTAACGGGTCTGTTGGAACCAGAGGCCCCCCGAGAGCACCACCCATCGCTGGGGTAGGACCCCGTCGCCGTCGAGGAAGCGCTGCGCGCCGAGGGCGGCGATGACCACAACGCCCAGCGTGGTGATCGCCATCCAGCCCCGCCACCGGCCCCGATTGAGGGCAGCCAGGGGGAGGAGGAGGGCGATCACCGCGGCGGGCAGGTAGGCGAGCAGGTACCCACCCTTGGCGAACTGGACCAGGGCGACCAGGGCCATCGGCGGGACGATCGCGGCACCGAGCACCGCGGTTGGCGTCTGGTACCACGGTCGACGCCACCCGGCCATCCCCGTGTTGGCCGCGCCGCCCCGGAGCGGGGCTTGATGCCCGGGGCCGGTCGGCGACGATGCCAGGGAGCGGATCCAGAGGACTACGCCGGCGACCAGCGCCAGGACGATCAGCGGACCCAGGGCCACGACCGTGTAGGCGGCGAACGTGCCCAGGTTGGCGGCCCCAGCGGCGGCGTGGTCGAGTACCGAGGTCGAGCGGGCGGCGCCGGTGGCCTCGGTGCGGGTGGCGTGGAACCAGGCGGTGAAGCCGCCGGGCTGGCTGAGCGACATGGGGATCAACCAGACCCCGATGGCGGCGGCCCCGGCGGCCACGGTCACTCCCAGGCGGGTCCAGCGCCGCGTCGACCCGAGCACTGCGATCAGGGCCAGGACAGCGAACGATTGCAGGATCGACTGCCGGAAGCCGGCCAGGATCCCGAGCGCCACCACCGAGGCCACTCCGTGCCAACTCCCCGGTCGGGCCCGCCAGGCCAGGATGATCAACAGGGAGCAGGCCAGCATGTCGAACGAGTAGGTGGCGACGATGGAGCCGCTGAACCACGCGAACGGACAGGTGGCCACGATCGCCCCCGCGGCCAGGCCGACCCACCATCCACCGATGTCACGACCGGCCACGGCGGTGAGCCCGGCGGCGGCAGCGGACGCCAGCGCGGCCACCAGCACCAGGCTGTGGATGGTGCCCAAGCCGGTTACCCGGTGGATGAGTCGCCCAGCGACGACGTAGAGCCAGTAGCCCGGTGGCTGAGGTTGGCCGTGGGCGACGTCGAAGTGACCGACGGCCGCCGCGTACTGCGCCGAGTCCCAATCGGTCGGGCCGGTGGCCGCGGTGAGCAGCCGCAGGACCAGCGTCACCAAGGCGACGATCCACGGCATGGCGGGGAGTCCAGCCGGCCGACGGGCCTGTCGTTGCCGCTCGGCCCTGGTCATCGTGGCGGCCGGCGGCGCCGTCTCGGTGGGTGCCACCACCGTGACCGAGTCCATGGCTCAGGATACCGAGCGATGGCCGGGCCACGAGGTATGTTCCGTATCACTGGCGCCTTGACCAGGGACCGGACCCCCGGAGAGCGGTGCCGGGATGCGCCGCAGCGCGTGGAGGTGGTTCCCGCCCGACTGAGGGTGGTGGGCGGGCTCCGGTTCAGTTGCAGCGGCAAACGGCCGATACGGGAACGTGGGCGTTAGGCCACGACCGGGGTCGAAAGCGGAAGGGTGACGGGATGGAACGAGCACAAGCTGGCAGGGGAACCCGTGGCGCCCGAATGGCCGGCAGGACCCGACATCATGGCGGCGTGCTCGTCGCCGCCATGACCCTCGGTGTCACCGGGGTACTCGCCGGAGGTGCCCTTCCGGCCGCGCCGGCGGGGGCCGACAGCTCGATCGCCCATACCGGGTTGGCCATCTCCCTGACCTGGCAGCAAGTGCTGCCCGACGGCGGATCACCCATCGCACAGAGCTCCCCGTCGGTCGCCACCCTGGACAGCGGGGGACCGTCGGTGGTGGTGGGGGACCGCGCCGGAAATCTGTGGGCGTTCCACCTCGCCAACGGATCGGCGACGCCGGGCTGGCCGGCCCACACCGGAGGGGCGCCCATCGACTCGACTCCGTCGGTGACACCCAATGGCAGCGGAACGGACGACGTATTCGTCGGTGCCGGCAACGCCTCGAATCCCAGTGTCGGTGGGTACTTCGCCTTCAACAATGGCGGCGGCCAGCTGTGGCAGCAGAACGCGCCCGACCCCCAAGGGAACCACGGCGTGCAGGCGTCCATGGCCGTGGGGAACTTGAACGGTGCGACCGCGGTGGTGGCACCGTCGCTGGGGATGAACGACTACGCCTTCAACGCCGCCAACGGCTCGCTGCTCCCCGGATGGCCGTTCTTCGCCGCCGACAGCAACTTCACCACCCCCGCGTTGGCTGATCTCTATGGGAACGGGCAGACCGAGGTGATCGAGGGCGGAGACTCGACCGCCGGCCAGGCCGAGGGCCAGACCTACACCTCGGGGGGGCACCTGCGGGTGCTGGGCCCCGGCGGCAACCTGATCTGCGATCACGACACCAACCAGACCGTCGACTCCTCCCCGGCGGTGGGCAACTTCCTCGGCAACGGACAGGTCGGCATCGCCTTCGGAACCGGCTCCTTCTTCCCGGGTGCCAGCGACTCCAACAAGCTGTTCGCCTCGGACTCGCACTGCAACATCGTGTGGAGCACCAACCTCGGCGGCAACACGGTCGACAGCCCGGCCATCGGTGACATCGAGGGGGACGGCAACGTCGAGGTCATCGAAGGCGCCAACACCGGCTCGAGTGGTCTGGTGTGGGCACTCAACGGGTCGAACGGCGCCGCCCTGCCGGGCTGGCCGCAGACCACTTCTGGCCAAATCATCGGTGGCATCGTCACCGCCGACCTCACCGGGGGCGGCTACAACGACGTGCTGGTGCCGACGACCAACGGGCTGGTCATCTACGACGGCAGGAGCGCGCAGGTGGTGGCCACGCTGGGAGCGGGCATCGGACTGCAGAACTCACCGATGGTCACCGTCGACCCCAACGGATCGATCGGCATCACCATCGCCGGCTACAACGCTTCCAATGCCGGGGTGATCCAGCACTTTGAGATCGCCGGTTCCGCCGGCCATTCGCTGGGGGCGCGGTCGTGGCCGATGTTCCATCAGAATCCGCAGTTGACCGGGTGGTTGAACCAGTCACCTCCCGGCCACCTCACCCAGCCCATCGTCGGGATGGCCCCGACCGCTGACGGCCGGGGCTACTGGAACGTTGCCGCCGACGGCGGCCTGTTCGCCTTCGGCAACGCCGGCTTCTACGGCTCGATGGGTGGACAGCACCTGAACAGACCAGTGGTGGGGATGAGCGCCACCCCCAACGGGGCGGGCTACTGGGAGGTGGCCTCCGACGGCGGCCTGTTCGCCTTCGGCAACGCCGGCTTCTACGGGTCGACCGGCAACATCGTGCTCAACAAACCGGTGGTGGGCATGGCCGCCACCGGCAACGGCGGTGGCTACTGGGAGGTGGCCTCCGACGGCGGCCTGTTCGCCTTCGGCAACGCCGGCTTCTACGGCTCGATGGGCGGGCAACACCTCAATAAGCCGGTGGTGGGCATGGCCGCCACCCCCGACGGCGGCGGGTATTGGTTGGTGGCCTCCGACGGAGGGGTCTTCTCCTTCGGTGACGCTGGCTTCTACGGGTCGACCGGCAACATCGTCCTCAACAGGCCAGTGGTGGGCATGGCTTCCAGCCCCGATGGCGGCGGGTACTGGATGGTGGCCTCCGACGGCGGACTCTTCGCCTTCGGTGATGCCCGCTTCTACGGCTCGATGGGTGGGCAATCGCTCAACCAGCCGATGGTGGGCATGGCGTCGAACCGGGGCAACGGCTACTGGTTGGTGGCCGCCGATGGCGGCCTGTTCTCCTTCGGGACAGCGCCCTTCTACGGCTCGATCCCCCAGTTGTTCGGAAGCGCGGCCGGCACCGACTGACGGTCGGAGCGTCCGCCGCTCGGTGACGGGTGGACGGTACTGTTCTCCCCGAGGGTGATGTGGGACTGAAGCAATCGAGGGCAGCCGGTGTCCGCGTCCGACGGGGGGCGAGGTCTGCCATGGTGGCTGCGGTGACCATCGCCGCCTCGGCGGTGGGGTCGGTAGCCTTGGCCACCCCGGCATCGGCCTACCCGTCGGCGACGGTGTCCATCGAGGGGCACGGGTACGGGCCCGGCGACGGCATGGGCCAGTGGGGGGCACTCGGGTACGCCCTGGCCGGGACCGGCTACCAGTCGATCCTCGACTACTTCTACGGTGGCACCGCGCTGGCCGGCCTGTCCGCCGGCCAGGACGCCACCAATGTCCGGGTGGCGCTGACCGAGAACAACGGCAATTCGGTCATCGTGACCTCGGGCTCCGGGTTCTCCGTGCCCGGCACCTCGATCGCCCTGGGACCCGGCCAGGCGGTGCTGATGACCCCGGTCGGCGGAGCCTGGAACCTTGCCATTGGCACCGGGTGTGCCGGGCCGTGGAGCCAGGTCGCCACCGGTGTCGCCAATCCCACCGCAGTGCCGAACACCGACCCCGCCCCCGGCGATCCCAACACGGCGTCCGAGGCCCTCCAGCTGTGCCAGATCGGAGGGAACCTGACCGTACGGGGTTCGCTCGAGGCCACGTACAACTCGGACGGGGCCCCGCGCACCGTCAACACGGTGCCGCTCGAGTGGTACGTCTCCGGTGTGGTCCCCAACGAGTCACCGGCCGGGTGGGGGGTGATCGGAAGCGCCGGTCCCCAGGGCCAGGCGTGGGGCTTCCAGGAGCTCGAGGCCCAGGCGGTGGCCACCCGCTCATACGTGATGGCCGGGCTGGGTTCCTACGGTGGGTACGCCGACACCTGTGACCTGGACTGCCAGACCTACCGCGGCACGCTCAACGAGAGCGCGGTCACCGACCTGGCCGCGGCTGACACCCTCGGGCAGGTCATGGAGTTCCCCGGGGGCAGCGTCGCCGCCACCCAGTACTCATCGTCGACCGGGGGGTACACCAACCCGGGCACGTTCCCCGGGGTCCCCGACGCCGGGGATGCCGTCTGCGTTCCGGGTGCCTGCAACCCCGATCACACCTGGACGGCCAGCGTGGCGGTGGCGACCATCGAGGCGACGTGGCCCCAGCTCGGGACCCTGGAGTCGATCAGCATCACCGGCCGGAACGGCGACGGTGAGTGGGGGGGACGGGTCACGGCGATGACCCTGGTCGGCAGCGGCCAGAACGTCTCGCTCACCGGGGACCAATTCGCCGGCGCCCTCGGGCTCATGTCGGACTGGTTCACCACCAACACCACCCTGGGCAGCCCGGCGGTGGCCATGGCGGTCACCCCTGACGCCAAGGGCTACTGGGTGACGGCGGCCAACGGTGGAGTCGCCGTCTTCGGCGACGCGTCGTTCGAGGGCTCAGCGGATGACCTGAGCCTGGCCCCTCCGGTGGTGGGCATGGCCGCTACGCACGATGGCGGCGGCTACTGGCTGGTGGCCTCCGACGGCGGCATCTTCAGCTACGGCGACGCTGCCTTCTACGGGTCGACCGGCAACTTCGTGCTCAACAAGCCGGTGGTGGGCATGGCCGCCACCCCCGACGGTGGGGGCTACTGGATGGTGGCCTCCGACGGCGGCATCTTCGCCTTCGGCGACGCCGGCTTCTACGGCTCGATGGGTGGCCACCCGCTCAACCAACCGGTGGTGGGCATGGCCGCCACCCCCGACGGCAGGGGCTACTGGCTGGTGGCCTCCGACGGCGGCATCTTCGCCTTCGGCGACGCCGCCTTCTACGGCTCGATGGGCGGCCATCCCCTCAACCGACCGGTGGTGGGCATGGCCGCCGCCCCCGACGGCGGGGGCTACTGGATGGTGGCCGCCGACGGCGGCATCTTCGCATTCGGCGACGCCGGCTTCTATGGGTCCACCGGCAACATCGTGCTCAACCAGCCGGTGGTGGGCATGACCCCGGGCGTCCAGGGACAGGGCTACTGGATGGTGGCCGCCGACGGCGGCATCTTCGCCTTCGGCGACGCGCCCTTCTACGGCTCGGCCGCCGGGTAGTCGGCGGGCCCGGTGACGGCGGTGGGGAAGACGCTTCTCCGCAGCGAAGGGCGGCGGCGCACCGGCTCGTGGTGGGCGATCGTCTTCGCCCCGGTGGGCGACGGCCAGACCCGCCGGCGGGGCAGCGATGCCTTCCGTCTCGGAGCGGCGGGCATCGTCGTGCTGTGCTGCTGGCTGTTCGCCAGGGCCAATTCGAGTACCGAGCACACCATCGCCACCACCATGGCCTCACCCCCGAGCGGCATCCGGTGGCTGATCACCGCTCTGTGGTGGGTCACCTCGGTCGGGGTCATCGCGATCATCGCCGCGCTGGCGTTGCTGTCGCGGCGCTGGTCGGCCATTCGAGACGTCGGGTGCTCGGGTGCGGTGGCTTGGGTCGGCTGTCTCATCGTCACCGCGCTGGCCGGCTCGGCGGGCGGCCGACCGCCGACCAGTGGGCTCGGCCACATCGACCTGACGTTTCCGGTGGCCCGGGTGGCCGCCACCGTCGGGGTGGCCGCCGCCGCCCTTCCCTACCTCAGCCGCTGGGTGCAGTTGAGCGTCGAGACGGCCATCGGCGTGCTGGCCGTGGTGGCCGTGGTCAACAGCTCGGGGCTGCCGGCGGCCGTCGTGGCCGGCCTGGCGGTGGGATGGGGTGCCGCCGCCCTCATCCATCTCATCGTCGGCTCCCCCCTCGGCCTGCCGTCGGGCGACGAGGTGCGGCTGTTGCTCGCCGACCTGGACATCGACGCCGAGGGGATCGCCCCCACCGCCGGCCAGGTCTGGGGTGTGGGCTGCTTCACCGGGCGGGTCGACCGGAGCCAGGTGGACGTGTCGGTCTACGGGCGCGACGCCTCGGACGCCCAACTGCTGGCCAAGACCGGTCGATTCCTCTTCTATCGCGACTCGGGGCCGACCCTGGCCCTGACCCGTCGCCAGCAGGTGGAGCACGAGGCGTACCTGACCCTGATGGCCGCTCGGGCCGGGGCCCGGGTGCCGGCGGTGTTGGCGGCGGGCCCGGCCGGCCCCGCGCACGATGCGTTACTGGTGACCCGTCCACCCGGTGGCACCCATCTCTCCGACTTCGCCCCCTACGTGCCCCCGGTGGAGCACGGTGCGGACGACGCCGAGGGCGACGCCGGCCCGGCCGGGCCGGCGGAGGAGCCGGCCGCCGACCGTCCCTCGGGACCGACGATCACCGACGCCACCCTCGATGACGTCTTCGGCCAACTGATGACGCTGCGCGAGGCGCGGATCGCCCACGGTGCGCTGTCCATCCGCACCATCGTGGTCGACGACCATGGGTCGACCGGGTTCGTCGACTTCCGGGTGGCCTCGACGGTGGCCACCGACGACCAGCTCAATCGCGACCTGGCCGCGGCCATGGCCGCCACCGCGGAAGTGGCCGGCCCGGAACGGGTGATCGCCTCGGCCATCCGGTCGTTGCCCACCACCGTGCTGGTCGGGGCCCTCCCCTTCCTCCAGCGCGCCGCCCTCGATTCGGCAGCCTCGCGGGCCCTCAAGGGCAAGAAGGCGTCCCTCACCGCCCTCCGTGAGCAAGGGGCGGCGGCGGCAGGCGTCGAGGTGCCTAAGCTGATCGAGCCCCGCCGGGTCAGCTGGGTCAACCTTGTGCTGGTGGCCGGCACGATCATCGGCGGATGGGCGCTGATCGGCGTACTGGTCAACGTGACCAAGTCGTGGAGCACCATCACCGGGGCCAAATGGGGATGGGTGGCGCTGGTGTTCGTGCTTGCCCAGGCCGCCTACCCGGCCATCGCCATCACCACGGTGGGCTCGGTGACCAACCCCCTCCCCTTCGGACGGACACTGGCGCTCGAGTTGTCGGACACCTTCGTGGCCCTGGCCGGAGGGTCGATGGCCGTGCTGGCCACCCGGGTGCGGTTCTTCCAACAGGAGGGGTACAGCGGGACGGTGGCGGTGAGCTCCGGCGTCCTGGTCAGCACCGCCAGCTGGATCGTCAAGGGCGCGCTGTTCCTGATCGCCCTGCCCCTAGCCCTCGGAAACCTCCACTTCAACGAGCCCACGAGCGACAGCAGCGGCGACTCCCATCTGGTCTGGCTCATCGTGATCGCGGTGATCGTGGTCGGCGTGGCGCTGGGGCTGGTGTTCGCCGTTCCTCGATGGCGGCGGCTGGCCGCCGAGAAGTTGCGACCCAAGGCCTCCGAGGTGTGGTCCCACCTCAAGCTGTTGGCCACCCACCCTCGCAATCTGGTGGAGATCTTCGGCGGCAACATCGCCGCTCAGATCCTGGTGGCCCTGGCCCTGGGCGCCTCCTTGCACGCCTTCGGCGACCATCTCGGCCTGGCCACCCTGCTGGTGGTGCTGACCCTGGGGTCGATGCTCGGTGGCATCTCACCGGTCCCCGGGGGCATGGGGGTGGTCGAGGCGGGCATGATCATCGGACTGACCGCGGCCGGCATCAGCGAGCCCGACGCCGTGGCCGCCGTGTTCGTCCAGCGCCTGTTCACTGCCTACCTCCCGCCGATCTGGGGGTGGTTCGTGCTGGTGTGGATGAGGAAGAAGGAGTACCTGTGAGCGCCGCACCCGCACCGGCGCCCCCGACCCCGGCCGGGGATTAAGTTCGTCCAATGGCCATCTCGACCCTGCCCACGACCAGGCCGGTCCCGCAGGTGCCCTCGCGCCCGGCGACCGACAGCGGCCTGGCCCGGATCGCCGGATGGTGCCACGACCATCGCTGGCGCGTCCTGATCATCTGGCTGATCGCCCTGGTCGGCTTCAATTTCGGGGCCCAGGCGGCAGGGAGCGCCTTCACCGACAACCTCACCGGTGGCCCGCAGCCGGTGCAGCAGATCCTGAACCAGGCCTTCCCCGCCCAGGCCGGCAGCCCGGCCCAAGTGGTGATCACCACCACCGGCCCGATCACCGCAGCCTCGGTGGAGGCCCGCACCGCCCAACTGGTCGCCGCCCTCACCCCGCTGGCCCACGTCTCGCAGGTGGTGAGCCCGTTCTCCCCGGCGGGGGCGCACCAGATCTCGCGGGACGGTCACATCGCCTACGTGCAGATCGACTTCGACCAACAGGCCGGCAATCTGCCCTCGGCCGCCATCAAGAAGGTCATCTCGGTGGCCGAGGCGTTCGGCGCCCCCGGGTACCACGTGGCGCTGGGGGGCCAGGCCATCAGCCTGGTGGCCGCCGCCGCTCCCGGCCCGGCGGAGGGAATCGGGATCCTGGCCGCCATCATCATCATGTTGCTGGCCTTCGGTTCGGTGGTGGCAATGGGGCTCCCCATCATCACCGCCGTGTTCGGCATCGCGGTGGCCTTCGCCGTGCTCGACCTGTTGTCCCATCTGATCACCACCCCGACGTTCGCCCCCGAGATGATGGCCATGATCGGACTTGGGGTGGGGATCGACTACGCCCTGTTCATCGTCACCCGC
>Ga0182018_10004003_pt1 | contig 12746 bp, 11 predicted proteins | sample 812P2MmetaG_FD_120490 | JGI IMG/M metagenome (GOLD analysis project Ga0182018, IMG submission 120490) | Permafrost microbial communities from Stordalen Mire, Sweden - 812P2M metaG | ecosystem: Environmental > Terrestrial > Soil > Wetlands > Permafrost | place: Sweden: Stordalen | collected...
ACCCTTGACGGCGAGGACTGTTCTGGAAAATGGTGCTTGAGGGAAAGGGGGAGGCGCTTTTCAGGCTCATCACGTGTTGGAATCGAACCTCTCGTTCAGGCTCATCACGCGTTGGACAATTCTCTACCTTGTTTCCGGGCGGGACATCTGCCATAGTGAAAGCAGGCACTCGGAGTCCAATGAAGCGCAAGGTGCAGCCAAAACCCGAGACGGTGGTTCCAGCCGAGATTCTGGAACAGGCGAAGCGTGCCATCTCGCCGGATCGTCTGACCAAACCGGCAGTCAAATGTTCGGTTTGTGGAGCTGAGACTACCCTTGTAGCTGCCGAGCCTTTGTGTTGGGTCTGCCGCCGGCTGAAGATCAGCGCCTGGCGTGAGATCGAACAGCAGATGCCCGCCCAGGAATAGATCCCCATCTGTCACCGGGGGTGGGGCAGGCGGCGCCACCTGCCAATGAATTTCGTCACGCGGCCGGGGCTTCCGCAAAACTCAGGGGTTCGCCTCAATCGACTGAACCACTTCTTCCCACTCCGCCAGCAGCGTTTGCAGGGCCGTGCGTCGCGCGCTCAGCAGGTCGTTGAGACGAACGGTTTCCTCCACGCTGACAAAGTTCCCCAGGCCGGATTCCAGTTCGGCGATCGCCGCCTCGGACTTGCTCACTTCCGCCTCCAAGGCCCCGCGCCGCTCCTGCATCTGGCGCAGTTTGATGGGGTTCACGCGCCGTTCGGGGGCCTTCGATTCGGGCGCCGCTTCGCTCGGGCCGGTGTCGGCCGCAGCCGTGGGTGCGTCGAGCGTGGGGTTCGGGCCGCCACCGCTCTTGCGCCACAGGTAGTCCTCGTAGTTCCCCGGATAGACGTGGATCCGGCCATCCTCCACTTCGAAAACGCGGGTGGCCAGTTTGTCGATGAAGTAGCGGTCGTGCGAGACAAAGACCACGGTGCCGGTGAACGCTTGCAGGGCGGTGAGCAGCACGTCTTTGGCGCGCATGTCCAGGTGATTGGTGGGCTCGTCGAGCAGCAGGAAATTGGAGGGCTGCATCAGCATGCGGGCTAGCGCGTAGCGGTTGCGCTCGCCGCCGGAAAGCACGCCGATGGGCTTGAAAACGTCGTCCTCGGAGAAGAGAAAGCTCCCCAGAATGCTGCGCAGTTCGGTGTTGCCGGCGCGCGGCGCCACCGTGGAGAGGTCGTCGAGCATGCGCGCTTGCGGGTCGAGCTCCTTGTATTGGTCCTGGGCGAAGTAATCGGGCTGCGCGTTGTGTCCCAAGGTGTACTGGCCGGCGCTGACCGGCTCGGCCCCGGCCAGGATCTTGATCATGGTGGACTTGCCGGCGCCGTTGATGCCCACCAGCGAGACGCGGTCGCCGCGTTCGATATAGCAGTCCACGCCGGAGAAGACCATATGGTCGCCGTAGCTCTTGGCAACGCCTTTGAACTCCGCCACGATGCGGCCGCTCGGTTTGGGCTGCGGGAATTTGAAGTGGATGGCCTTCTCTTCCGGCGGGATTTCGATGCGCTCGATTTTCTCCAGCTCCTTGATGCGGCTTTGCACCTGCTTGGCTTTGGTGGCCTGGGCGCGGAAGCGATTGATGAAGGCTTCGAGCTGCTCGATGCGGTCCCGCTGGTTCTGGTAGGCGGACTGCAGCAGCGCGCGCCGTTCGGTTTTCTGCTGCTCGTAGCGCGAGAAGCCGCCGGTGTAGAAGTGGATGTCCTTGTTCCACAGCTCGGCGATCTTGCGCACCGTGACATCCAGGAAATAGCGGTCGTGGGACACCAGCACGACGGCATGGGGGTAATCGCGGAGGTAATCCTCCAGCCAGTTGCGGGCTTCCAGGTCGAGATGGTTGGTGGGCTCGTCGAGCAGCAGCAGGTTGGGTTTTTCGAGCAGCAGTTTGGCGAGCGCGATGCGCATCTGCCAGCCGCCCGAGAACTCCTCGGTGCGGCGCTTCCAATCGCGCTGCGGGAATCCCAGGCCGGAGAGCACGCTGCCCACCTGCGCCTCGACGGTGTATCCGTCGCGCGCGTGGAATTCGGATTGCGACATGTGGAAGCGGTCGGCCACCTGGGCGTATTCGGGACTGGCCGGGTCGAGCTCGGCCATGCGTTGGGTGAGCTGTTCCTGCTCCTCTTCGAGCGCGCGCAAGCCGGCAAATACGGTCATGCATTCGGCGAAGACGGTGCGGCCTGAAAGCGAAAGGCCGTCCTGCGGCAGGTAGCCTAGCGTGACACCCTTCTGGGTGGTGACGCCGCCGGAATCCAGGCCTTCGATGCCGGCGAGCACTTTGAGCAGCGACGTTTTGCCGGTGCCATTGGCGCCCACCAGGCCGGTGCGCTCGTTAGGCGTGACCAGCCAGTCGACACCTTCGAAGAGAATCTTGGGGCCGTAGCGCTTTCCCGCCCCGTTGAGTTGGATCATGGAGGAGTAAATCTCATTCTAGCGTAGGATGCTGATTCGGAAGTTCCGGCGCGTATGGAAGACGCCGCTCCCTTACGGTTACCGTAAGGGTGCGGCTTCCATGAGAAGGCCGGTCTGTGTCAAGAGAAATCTCGCTAAATTGTCCGCCTTTTCTCACAACCTCGGGCCGACCAACGGGAGGCACGATAAGGCTGCCGTTCTTGGGCCCCCTTTCCCTGATAGCCAGGATGTGTTTCTTCGGAAGGAAGGGAATCTGTGGGCTCGCCCCCTGGCGGAGTATGAGGCAGCGCCTCATGCGCGCCTCCAGCCCGCTGTCCGCCGCGTACTCCCCGACTCTCCCCCTGATCCATAATCCTCTGGCGGAACCGGCAGCCACAAACAGAGTGCGGATGGAAGCGTGGCGACCCTGGCGCGGGAGTCAAGTGGCGTCGTTGGGGCATGAAGTGATCGTGGCCAATTCGCAGACGGGCGGCATCTTGGCGAACGATGAAGTCAATCCCGCCCTGGTTGCCGGCAGTTGGTCTTCGCTCGCCTTTTCTCCCGCTTCCTCCTAAATGCAGTAGCGGCTGGTGAGATCTCCGAGGTCTAACCCAATGGTCAGCCTCTGTTTTGCCGCCAGTTGACGGATCTTCTGTGCCTGCCCTTTCGCCAGTACCTTGTTCGAGCTCTTCTTCGCAGTGGTATTCTTTCTCATAAGCCGGTCTCTTTTTTGCACCTGATTGAGTGCGCTTTCTGGGAAGCTTACCGCATCCCGCTGGAGACCGGCCTTCTCATACCATCTCGGTGAGAGGCTGTGCATGGAGGGGCGGGGTAATTTGGAGGAAGCATGGCCGACGCTGTCATCATCGATTGTCTGCGCACGCCGGTGGGAAAGGCTCCGCGCGGCGCGCTTCGAAATACGCGCCCGGACGACCTGGCCGCCACCGTGATCCGCGCGTTGCTGGAGCGATATCCGCAAGCCAAAGACTGCGTGGAAGACGTGATTCTGGGCTGCGCCATGCCGGAAGGCGAAGCCGGCAACAACATGGCTCGAGGGGCGCTGCTGCGCGCCGGCCTGCCGGACACGGTCCCGGGGATGACGGTCAACCGCTTCTGCAGCTCCGGACTGCAGGCCATCGCGCTGGCGGCGGAGCGTATCCGCGCGGGCTTTGCCCACGTGATCGTCGCGGGCGGCAGCGAATCCATGAGCCTGACACCGCGCGGCGGCTTGAAGCCCGCGCCGAATCCCTGGTTCGTGGACCGCTATCCCGAGATCTATCTGACGATGGGGCTGACCGCGGAGCGCGTGCAACGGAAATACGGGATCTCGCGCGAGGATGCCGACGAGTTCGCGCTGCGCAGCCACCGCCATGCCGTCGAGGCGCAGGAGGCCGGCCGATTTCTGGATGAAACGGTGCCGGTGGAGCTGGAAAAGAGCCTCTTCGAGGAAGACGAAGGGCCACGTGCGGACACCAGTCTGGAAGCGCTGGCCAAACTGAAGCCGGTGTTCCATGCGAACGGTACGGTGACGGCTGGGAACTCGTCGCAGACCAGCGATGGGGCGGCGGCGGCGCTGGTGATGTCGGACACATGCGCGCGGCGGCTGGGATTGAAGCCCAAGGCGCGCATGGTAAGCTTTTCGGCCGCCGGCGTGCCGCCCGGGATTATGGGGATCGGCCCCGTGGTGGCCATTCCCAAGGCGCTGGCTTTGGCGGGGATCGGGCTGGCGGATGTCGGAGTCATCGAGCTGAACGAAGCTTTCGCGGTGCAGGCGCTGGCGGTGATACGGGCCGCGAAGTTGGACCCGGAGCGCGTGAATCCGAACGGCGGCGCCATCGCGCTGGGGCATCCCCTGGGGTGCACGGGGGCGAAGCTGACGGCCACGATTCTGCGCGAGATGGAGCGTCGCGATGCGCAATTCGGCATGGTCACGATGTGCGTGGGCGGCGGGCAGGGCGCGGCGGGGATTTTCGAGCGGGTGTGATTACCGCCGGCGGAACGGTTGACGCGCGCGCAATTCCCCTCAGCGCTGTTTGTGCAAACTGCTATAGTGATTGCATGACGATCGAAGAGCGGGTGGCGGCGTTAGAACTCGAAATTGCGCATCAGCGCGAGATACAACGCTTGCGCGAGGTCAATGATAGCTTGACCTCCACGCGCGTCGGCATGGTGGAGGGTCAACTGGCGCAAGCGGAAAAGGTCCTGCCGAAGCTGCGGAACGCGATGAAGGAGTTGGAAGAGGCGTCGCTCGTCACGGGCGAGTTACAGACGCGCCAAGGCGGGGTACTCAAAGGACACGGCGAGTGGTTGGAAGAGTTGACCGCCTCGCAGTTGAAGACGGAGGAACGCTGGCGCGAGACCGATGAGCGCTGGCGCGAGACCGATAAGCGCTGGCGGGAGACCGATGAGCGCTTCCGCGAGACCGGCGAACGCATCGACAAGCTGGTCTCAGCCATCGGCGAGCCGATTCGGAGAAACGGCAACACCGAGGAGGGCACGTAAGTTGGCCCGCGTACTCACCCGTCGCACTGCCCGTAAGATGGCCGCCTCGCGAAAATCCAACAGTGGTGGCCGCCCTCGGAAACCAACTCCCTGCCCCAAATGCGGGACCCAGTGCGACTCCGCCCGCCGCGCACTGGCGCACTGCTGAAGATCGAGGAGGTGCGCCGCACCATCGCCTGCCTCGAAGGGCTCATCAAAGAACGATAGTGCATTGTCCGCTGCGATTCCGATTTCCGCTGTTGACGCGAGGCTCTCCACATTCGATCATAGATTTACAAGGAGTTCGCGATGCGTTTCGTTCCGCTTGCTGCCGCGTTGGCCGGGCTACCGCTGTTTGCCCAGACTCAACCTCCCCAGACCTGGGTGGACCCGGCCACCGGGCACCGTGTGGTCCGCCTCACCGATGAGCCGGGAAGCGCCAGCCTGTATTTCAACCAGAACTGGTTTACGCCCGACGGCAAGAAGCTGGTCTACACATCTCCCACCGGCATCTACACCATGGACCTCGCCACGCACGCCTCGAAACGGGTCGTCGAGGGCCGTGTCCGCCTGGTGGAAGCGGGCAAGAAGACGCCGGGCGTCTATTACATCAAGAGCGGCTCCATCTTTTATACCGACGCCGAATCCGGTGCGACGCGCGAGATCGCCAAGCTCCCGCCGAACGGATCGGTGAGCACCATCAATGCCGACGAAACGCTGCTCGCCGGGACTTATACCGAAGCTTCGGGGCCGGCCAACAATGCCTACTCCGCTCCCGGACAGCAGGCGCAGGCGCTCGACCAACCGGCTAACAAAGGGCAAATGATGGAGCAGCGCCTGGCGGCTCATATTCCCATGGGCATGTTCGTCATTAGCACGAAAACCGGCGAGTCCAAGACCATCCTCCGCAGTACCGATTGGCTGAACCATCTGCTCTTTTCACCCACCGATCCCACGCTGCTGATGTTTTGCCACGAAGGGCCCTGGCACAAAGTGGACCGCATCTGGACCATCCGCACGGATGGCTCGCAGATCGCCAAGCTTCACACCCGCACCATGGCGATGGAGATCTTCGGCCACGAATTCTGGAGCACCGACGGCAAGACGATCTACTATGACTTGCAGACGCCGCGCGGGGAAGACTTTTGGCTGGCCGCTTATGGCGTAGAGAACGGGGAGCGCACCTGGTATCACCTGGAGCGTAACGAGTGGTCCATCCACTTCAACGTCAGCGCCGACGGAACACTGATGTGCGGCGACGGCGGCGATCCTGGACAGGTAGCCAAGGCCCCCGACGGAGAGTGGATCTACCTATTTCGTCCGGAGCTGATCCACAACCAGGGAGTCGACGATAAAGGCATGGTGAAGCCCGGGGTGTTGCACGCGGAGAAGCTGGTGAACATGTCGCGGCATAAGTACACGCTGGAACCTAATGTCCGCTTCTCTCCCGATGCGAAGTGGGTGCTGTTCCGGTCGAATATGTTCGGACCGACTTACGTGTTTGCGGTAGAAGTCGCGAAAGCGCAGTAATAAGATTGTGGGGCAAGCTTGCCCACTTTCGCGGCAACAGACTATGGCCGATAACGGGTCAAACGCATGGGGCGGGCGTCGGGCTCGAACAGCAGGGGCGTGCGGGCGGGGTAGTAGGCGAGCAGCTTCTCGTTTTCCACCGGCCCCAGATCGCGTGCCCATACTACGTGCGCGCGGTCGATATCGGCGGCGTTCCAGACCCACTCCTCCTGGAAAAGGTGCTGCGGTGAGTAGCGCACGAATACCAGCAAATCGCCCGGCAGTGAGTCCAACTGCTGCTTGACGGCGATGCGTCGCTCGGGATTGCCGTGGTTAATACTGTCCCAGGTCTCGTAGGGCCGCACAGCCTGCGAAATCTCCCCAGTATCGAAGACGTGGAGCCCGTACCAGAAGAGAAAGTGCACCACGCAGAGGAAGAAGACCAGGCGTGCCGCTTCCGCCCCAACCGGACGTCCGCCGATGGCCAGCCGGCCGAGCCATTCGAGGCCCGTTACGCTCATCAACACGAACAGGCAGGTAGCGGCCGCGATGTAGTGAACCTGGAACGCCGGAAAGAAATTCGTGCCCAGCGCAAACAACGCCAACGCGACGGCCACCCAGGCGAAGCGGTACTGGCGTAGCGCGGGCAGAAAGGCCACCAGCGCCAGATACAACGGAGGCAGGAAATAGAAACGGTAGAAGCGCACACGGTATTCCAGGCGCTCCAGGTAGGTGCGCGGGCTTTCGCCGCCCGACGGACGAAACGAAGTCTGCATTCGATAGTCGAACTCCTGTTGGGGCGTCAATTCCGCGTGCGGGACGGGATTCGGCTGGATGGTCAACGATGCCGGCACGCCGTATTGGTATTGGCTGAGCGAATAGGGCAGGGAGGTCCAACTGCCGGTGACCCGGCGGTTCTGCAGCAGCGTGAGTCCGATAGCCGGTGCGATACACAGCGCGGCCACTGCGGCCATCCGCAGCAGCCTCCGCGCTTCGCCGGCGGTCCGGAGCGCCGGGACAAAAAAGAGCGCCACAGCCATCGCCAGGAACAGCGTTTCATACGGGCGCGTGAGCAGGTGGATTGCGAGGCCCAGCCCCAGAAGCACGGCGTCACGGCGGCGGTTGCCTTGGCGCAATCGCGGCAGTGCGCCGAATACCAGGCAGCCGGCCGCGGCGGCCAGCGCACCTCCCCAGTAGCCGTTCATCCACTGGCTCAGCGGGCCGAACTCCATCACAGCCAGCGTCCCGCCGGCCAAAGCCCAACCCGGAGTGGTCCAGCCGCGCAGCATCCAATAACAGAGCGGGCAAAAGGCCGCTACCGCCAGAATGACTCCCGCCCAGGGGGTCCCGAATACCATCCATCCCAGCGCCAGGGCGAGGCCCTGCCCGAGAGGGTAGATGGAACTGTAAGTGGGCTGCTGCAAGACGAAGAACGTCTCGAAGAATTGATGCAGGGGATGCATCGGATTGGCCAGCCGGAAGTGCCGCAGCGTGTCGGCGGCCAGCAGGTGGCTGAACTCGTCGTAAACATCCGGCGAGGGAGCCGGATGGTGGGGCAGAAGCGCCAGCCGCAGCACTACCGGCAGCACCGCCAGCAACGCCATCGACCAGACGGTACGTCCGGCGAGTTGGCGGGCGCGGGGCTCGATGCGCTTCCGCCACACCAGCGCCCCGAGCAGCAGCGAAGCGGCCAGCAACAATTCCAGATAATCGCCCGCGCCGAACCCCAGGGGATTCTCGATGGGCGGAAAGAAGCTGAAGAAATCCAACATGCGGGTCAGCTCGCGTACACCGACACGCGCGTGATCTTGCGGTAGCCCATGCGCTCGTACAGCCGGTAGCCGGCGGGTGTGGATTGCAGGATGCTGCGCTCCATGCCGTGCTCCCGTTGCGCCTCGGCCAGCGCATGCCGCATCACCGCTTCGCCGTAGCCGCGCCGCTGGTGATCCGGCATGGTGGCGACGTTGTATACGCCAATAACGCCGCCGCCCATCACGATGGCAGCCGTGGAGACAGGCTCCTCGTTCCGGTAACCCACGTACGCTGCAAACTTATCCCAGACCATACGGTTGTCAAACACCTCGCGAAACCAGAGGATCGGTACGTGGAAACAGACCGACCCGATGGCGCAAAAGGCCTCGCGCGTGGCCGTATCGCTGACCCGGCGCACGCTCAGCGCGGGTAACGGTTTCACCGGCGGCGCGATGCGGTCGGCGGCCATTCCGGGCAGGTCCACCGAATGGCGGAGCCCCTGCCGCTCGAAAATCTGCCGCGATCTGCGCCGCGTGCGGGCGTCCATCCAGTCCTCGCAGACCCAAAAGGCCCATTCGAGCCCTCGCACGCCGAAGTGCGACATGGAGAGCAGAATCCGCTGCTGCAGTTCCGATTCCGTGAGCACCGGGGCCGAAAGGAACGCCGCGTTGAACATCTGGAAAGCGACCCCGGCGGCGGCGATACTGACGCCGGGCAGTTCGCGGATCTCGCCCTGTCCGCGGCCGGCCGCTACCACACGAAACGACTCGCGCAGATTATCCGCAACGTTCTCGAAGGCCACTGGAGATTAGTATAAAGGGCGGCGCCTGACTCTTGGGATGCACAAGCTTGAGTGGCGGGTAGCGCGTGACTGCCTCAAGCTATCCGGCGCTATTGTGCCGGGCCGCGCATCGCGCTCATCACCGCCGGTCGCATCGCATCGGAAACCGCCAGCATATTCCGCGGATACCGGCGGTAACTCAGTATCTGGTTGTAGATGGTCCCCTCCATGCTCACGTTCAGCGCCAGCCCCGCCATGTATTGCAGTCGCAGATTCCCGTCCCGATTGATCTGCGCGCCCTCCAACCACGGCATCAAGTCCTGCCGCTGGCCGGCGTAGGTGGCTAACAGGTCCACCACCGAGCCGAATCCCACGTCGCGCAGCGATTGCGCGACATTGGCGTAATCCGGGCGCATCAGCCGCCGCTCGATGGCGTCCACGTCGATCTTCGGCGCTTCCACCTGGCCCAGCAGCACCGTGTCGTAGCCCGTGCCGTTGTTGTCGTTGCCCCAGATGGAGCCATTCGGGAAGACGTCGAAGAAGGTGGCCACTTCGCTCTTCACCGTGTTGGCGTCGCTCTCGTACAGCGGCACCCACTGGGTCACGATACCGCCCGGATTCAGGTGCTCCTTCACGAGGTCGAAATACTCCTTGGAGTACAGCGTGGCGCTGCCTTTCACCCAAGGATGGATCGGGTCGGAGGTGATGATGTCGAACTTTTCGTTGGTAGTGAGCACGAAATGGCGCGCATCGTCATACACAATCCGCACCCGCGGATCGTGCATCACGCCGTAATTCTCTTTGCCGAAATACTCCGTGGCGGTGGGGGGAATCAGCGGCTCCATCTCGCAGATCGCGATGCGTTGAATGCTGGGATAAGGTACGAAACTGCCCGCCGTCACGCCCGCCCCGAAGCCCACAATCAGCACCGATTTCGGCTCGTCCTTATGAAACAGCGCCGGCATATGGCCCAGCATCCGCTGCAGCCGCATGTCGTAGGGTTCGGTGGACGCCTCCACTTTGCCGCTGACGTGGAACTGTATCGCGCCGTCGTTCCACTGCGTAATGGCGATCGATGAGTTGATGCCCTCGCCGGTGTAAAGGATCTTCGACGAGCCCGAGGATGTCATGATGCGCCGGCCATAAGCGATCAGATTGCCGGGAACGTCCGAGACATTGGCGGAGAGCCAGCCGGCCACTGCCAGCGACGCCGCCAGTCCCATAGTGCTTGTCATTCCTCGCGATTGTTTGACGACCTGTGCCAGCGCGAAGACCGCGCTTACCGCGGAGAGCACAATCAGCGTCTGCTCGCAGCCTTTGGTGCCGATCCACGGGATCAGCACCAGACTGAAGGCCAGCGCGCCCACTATGGCGCCGCCGGTGTTGGCCGCGTAGATGCCGCCCACCATGCGCCCCTGGTCTTCGCCGCGGGACGCTACCGAGGCCAGCGCCAGCGGAAAACTGGCGCCCCACAGGAGGGTGGCCGGCAACACTGTCCACAAGCTGCGTGCCAGGTCGATCTGGAACGTGTAGCTCGGGTTGGTCGAAAGCAGCGGGTTCACCGGCCAGAACGGCACCGAGTCGGACAGCATGTAAGCCGTCCACGCCACCGCGCCGGCCAGCAGCAATTGGCAGACGCCGATGGCCACCCGCGGCCGCATGGCGCCCCGCAATAGCGCCGAGGCTCCCGCGCTGCCGATCCCGATGCCCACCAGGAAGACCGCCAAGATGATGGAGAAAGTGTACACCGTGGCGCCCAGCAGCAGGCTGAGCAGACGAGTCCAGACCACTTCCGCACCGAGCGCGGTGGCTCCGGAGATCGCGATGGTGACGTAGATGGGCCAGGGCCCCATGGCGAGCGCAGGCGCCACTTTCGGTTTTCCGATCGCCGCCGGGGTCGCGGTCTTCTTCACCAGCATGAAGCTGGCGAGACCCACCAAGCCGTTGATGGCCGCGGCTACCAGCGTGGCCGTCGGCAGGTCGAAGACGCGCAGCAGGTAGAAGCCCGCCAGCAGGCAACCGAAGACCGCGCCGGCGGTGTTCCCGCCATATAGAAACCCGAGCCACGAGACCCCTTCCGGACTGGATTCCACCCATCGCGCGGCGGCCGGGAGTGACGCACCCATCAGGATCGTGGGCGGCATCAGGCAGATCGCGCAGACCAGCGCTCGAAACAGGATAGCCGGCATGCCATGTCCCACGGCTGCGACGTAGACGCTGTCGAGGAGGGGAATCAGAATCAGCGCCAGGATCCCGCAGGCGCCGATTCCCAGTTCCAGCAGGCCATAGACCCGTAGCGGGTGCATGTCGCGCGTGCGCGCCAGGCGGGGAAGCGCCAGGCTGCCGAGGCACAGCCCACCCATGAAGGTGGCCAGCAGGACGCCCAGGGAAACCGCGGTGGACCCGATCACCAGTTGCAGCAACTGGTACCAGACGATTTCGTAGATCAATGCGGAGCACCCGCTGCAGGCGAACAGCAGGAGCAACACGGGCAGATAGCGGCGCGGCGCGCCGGACGTTTTCAGATCGCTTGCGGTCATTCGGGAGGCCAACTTCGAAAAAGGCGTGAACAGGCATCATAACGCAACGAGGCGGGTGGCGCTGTTGTGCAAACCCTCTTCCCGTGGTATCTCTGAGAGCGCATGGACGACCTGTTGGCCTCTATCGCCGGGAAAAAACAGCGCCTCGACAAACTGCGGCCGGTATCGCCGACGGCGCTCGCCAACCTGGAGCATTACTACGATATCGAGCTCACCTATACGTCGAACGCCATAGAGGGCAACACACTGAGCGCGGTTGAAACCACGCTCGTCATCGAGAAAGGGATTACTATCGGCGGCAAGCCCCTCAAAGACCATCTTGAGGCGCTCGATCACTACGACGCCATCCGCTATGTTCGCGAACTCGCCCGCCAAACAAACCCATTGATCGAAAGCGACGTGCGCAATCTGCACAAGCTGGTGATGCAGCGCTCCGGTCCCGATATCGCCGGGCGATATGCGGATCTCAAGCGTTACGTCCGCACGGAGACCGGAAGGCACGCATTTCCGTCCCCAGGGGAAATCCCCGCCCTGATGGGTGACTTCGCCGCTTGGCTCGGGACAGCGGCAAACGCGCCGGAAACGGCTTTCACGGCACATCTTCGCCTGGTGGCCATTCACCCGTTCAACGACGGCAATGGCCGTACCGCGCGGCTCCTGATGAACCTCGTCTTGATTCGCGCCGGTTATCCCCCGGTCGCCGTTCGCCCCGAGGATCGGTTGGACTATATCCACAGTTTGCAGCAGGCGCAGGGGGGGCATGGCACTGAGAGCTTCAAAGTTCTTCTTTACAGGCGGTTAGATGCCACCTTCGAAGAGTACTTGAGCGCCCTTGCAGAAGACCAAAGAAATGGACTAAACCAATAGGACTTAGTTTATCTTTATGCGGATCGTCAATATCCACGAAGCCAAGACTCACCGCTCACGACTCGTCGAGCGAGCTGCCAACGGTGAGCCCTTTGTGATCGCCAAAGCCGGCAAGCCCCTTGTGAAGGTGACGGCGCTCGAAGTACCAGTCGCGGGGCAGGTGCGCAGGCTGGGCTTCATGGAGGGCCAGACTTCTTCCCGGTCGATCCGAACCCGTTCCAGTTTGCCGCGCCGGGTGCGCTGTTTGGTTTCCGCCCGCTCCTTTTCCGACGACTGCGACTTCGCTCCGGCAGTGTCTTTGGGCTGGTCGGGTTTGCCGCCTCCGCCTTGGCGGCGGTTCAGTTGCTCCCGCAGGTACAGGTTCTCGGCCTGAGCCTTGCGCAGGTCCACCGTCAGCGATTCGATCAGATTCAGCAGCAGGCGTAT
>Ga0182018_10004004_pt1 | contig 12744 bp, 11 predicted proteins | sample 812P2MmetaG_FD_120490 | JGI IMG/M metagenome (GOLD analysis project Ga0182018, IMG submission 120490) | Permafrost microbial communities from Stordalen Mire, Sweden - 812P2M metaG | ecosystem: Environmental > Terrestrial > Soil > Wetlands > Permafrost | place: Sweden: Stordalen | collected...
CACAGCGTCGGTGATTTCGATATCTTTTTCGGCTTTCTCGCGGCCGAAGCCGATGGTGTGCACGGGGATACGCCGCTGGCGGATCTGCGAGATGGTATCGAGATCGATACCGCCGGAGTTATCGGCACCGTCCGAGAGCAGCACCACTGCGCCGAGCGGCAACGTGGATGACTCCGCGAGCACCTGTTGCAAGCTGTCGCCCAGCCGCGTAGCCGGCTCCGATGCGGTAAGCTGGCTGGTTTTTTGGATGCGCTCGGCTTCCTTGCCGAAACGATAGAGGCGTACCTGAAACTTCTGCCCGAGCGCGGCGAGCAGTTTGCGATCGAGTACGGCGGCGGCCTGCGCGCTGCGCGTTTGGGATCCCTCCTGGATGCCCATGCTGCGCGAATCGTCGACCAGCACGGCGACCACGTTCTGCTGCGGCCGCAAGGTCGCGATACTGATGGCGGGGTGCCAGAGCAGAAACAGCAGCAGCGCGATCATGGCGGTTTCGAGCAGCCAGATCGCCAGCGGCCGCACGCCCGTGAGCGACCCGCGGTTGCGCCGCACGTGCCAGAGCAGTAGCACGCCGGCCACGATCACGCCCAACGCCAGAATCCACACCGGCCAGGACGCCAGCAGCACGAACTGCCCCTTTTGGAAAACCGCGCCGGGATATTTAAAGAGAAACTCGAACATGTTGGCCTTGGGATCTAGTGCGTCATGGCGTAAATGATGTAATTGATCCCCATGCGGTAGGCTTGCGAAGTGTATCGCTCGGGGTAGCGCGGATGGTCGGCCCATTCCCAGGCGTCGCCGTTATCCTGGTTGAAGCAGATGGCCACCATCACCCGGCCGGCGTCGTCGTAAATGGCGCGCCAGTGGGGCGTCTTGCCGTCCTTTTCCCAGATGCGGCCGGTGTACCAGTATTGTATGCCGGGCACTTGAATACGCTCGCCTATGTCGTATAAGACGTGGAAGATGGGATCCTGGTTATCGATTTCGACGATGGGGCGATCCGGGAACACGCGTCGGATGCTCTCCAGGAAGACGTTCCATTCGCCGCTGCCGTGGAAGTCGTCGCACATGAAGAAGCCGCCGCGCATCAGATACTCGCGCATTTTGGCGCATTCGGCGTCGGTCAGGTCCGAGTGACCCATTTCGACCGCATAGATCCACGGCCAATTGAAAACTTCGTCGCCGTCGAGGTCCACTACCTGTTCGGACGAACGAGTGTGGATGCGGGTGAGGCGGCGCACGCCTTGCACAAACTGGCGGTCGGCCTTAGGGTAATCGGTGGGCCAACTGCCGATCTGGCCAAAGACACTGGCGTGCCTGCCGGACGGATACATGAGGCGGGTGAAGGCCCATTCGGTCTTTTCATAGGCATCGGGGGGCACCGGAACGTGGTCGTCTTCCATTGCGGGAAACTGGCGGAAAGTGGCCTGGAGGGCGAACAAGGCCGTCACCGAAATGGCCACAAGACTACCGCGGATGAGCAAGCGGCGGCGCATTTGGACGAGGCCCTCGTATGTGTTTCAGGATAGCATGGGGGTGCGTGGCCGGCTGGAGCTGCGGCGCAGACCCGGCTGCCAGAGTAGCGAGGGGCGAGGCATATTTGAATGACCGGTAGCCAACCCGTCTTTACCAATCGCTGCTTCCAGCAGGCGAGGCCGGCATGGAGGCCCGATGGCGTGCACGGCTGAATCTTGCCAGGAGACCTGACTGAAGCCGCGCTCAGGCTCAACAAGTCCGTGCCAGACATGTAGGCATCTTCCCTGCAAAGGGCGGAGTGCGCTACGCTGGGAGGAGACAGATGCCCACGAGTGACACGATCGAGACGATTCCCATGACGACCGGGGCCGATGGCGTGATCCGCGTGAGCGGCACACGCGTGACGCTCGATTCGATCCTGTTGGCCTTTAACGAGGGCGCGACCCCAGAGGAAATCGCCCGACAGTACCCAACCGTTCCGTTGGCGGACATTTACCACCTGATTGGCTACAGCCTTCGTCACACTGCCGAGATGGAAGAATACCTCCGCAGGCGTCTACGCGAGTCGCAGGAAGTACAGCGGCAGAACGAGGCGCGGTGGAGGCCCGAAGGCGTTCGTGAGCGTCTGCTGGCTCGACGGCCAAACGGCGCGTGAGCCGATGAATGGCCAACAGTGCGCTGGCTCGCCGACGAAAATCTGAACAAAGACATCGTGCGCGGTTTGCTCCGCCGAAAACCCGATCTCGACATCGTCAGAGTGCAGGACGCCGGCCTGTCGGGTATGGACGACCCGTCTCTGTTGGCATGGGCAGCGGCGCAGGACCGCGTGCTGATCACGCACGACGTTAGCACAATGACGGCGTATGCCTATCGCCGGGTAGCGTGCGGCGAACACATGCCCGGCGTTTTTGAAGTGAGCCGCTCCATTCCGATTGCGGCCGCTATCGATAATATCCTGCTACTGTCCGAGTGCAGTGTCGACGGAGAATGGGAAGGCCAAGTCCGATACCTCCCGCTCCGCTGAGGCCCTAAAGGCCCCGGAATCCGGGCGCGGACGAACGGATACATGAGCCGGGTGCAGGCCCACTCGGTCTTTTCGTAGGCGTCGGGCGGCACGGGAACGTTGTCGTCTTCACCGAAAACGCGGTAAGACTACCGCGGATAAGCAAGCGGCGGCGCATTTGGACGAGGCCCTCGTATTTGTGTTTCAGGATAGCCCGCCGATGGCGCCTGGGGGCTGCACCCACAGTCCCTCAGTTACAATGGAGAAGATCATAACCAGCGAAGAGCGGCTCGAACGCATCGAGCACGTAACCGCCGGTCTCACCGAAGAGCGCAAAGACCGCGTGGAGTTCCGCGCCCTCTGGCGCGACACACAACGGTAACTCAACGACCTCATCCGCGTCGCCGAAGTCAACGATGGCCTCAGCGCGCGACCGCGAGACCGATCGCCGTTTTCGCGAGACGGACGCGCGCATCGACAAACTCGTAACCGCCATCGGCGAACCGATGGCCCGTCAACCAAACCCGCAATAAAGCCAGGCATCCCGATCCCATACCGCCGCCGCGGTGACCGGTTCCGGAGAACCCGCGCAGGCTTGGAGGCCCGCCCCACTATATAATAGGGTGTTCAATTCCCCCCTTGAAGGAGCATTAATGCCTGCGAAGCGGATCGGTATACTCACCGGCGGCGGAGACGTGCCGGGCCTGAATTCCGTTATCAAGACAGTAGTTTACAGAGGAAGCGAAATCGATTGCGAAGTCATCGGTATTCGCCGCGGCTGGGAGGGCTTGACGCATGTCAATCTGGACGATCCGGCGAGCCGGGCTCGCTATATTCTGCCGCTCAATCGCGAGAACACCCGCACGATCGACCGCACCGGCGGCACCTACCTGCATAGTTCACGCACCAATCCGGCCAAAATGAAGGCCTTGCCGCCGGTGGTGAAGGGCCAGGAGTTCCCCAAAACCGAAGTCACCAAGAAGGGCGTGACATCGGTGGTCTACGACATGACCAGCCGCGTGCTGAAGAACGTGGAGACACTGGGCCTCGATTGCCTGATCGCGATCGGCGGCGACGACACGTTGAGCTACGCCGCGCGCCTGGACTCGGAAGGCTTCAGGGTGATCGCTATCCCGAAGACCATGGATAACGACGTGCGCAACACCGAGTATTGCATCGGATTTTCGACGGCAATCACGCGCGCGACCGAAGCCATCGAGCGGCAGCGCACGACCGTGGGATCGCACGAGCGCATCGGCATCTTCCGCATCTTCGGGCGCGACGCCGGATACACCGCGCTGTACACGGCCTATGTAACTTCCATGCGGTGCTGCATCCCGGAATATAAGTTCAATCTCCAGCACCTGATTGAGCTGTTGATTACCGACAAGCAGTACAACCCGAGCAACTACGCCCTGATCATTCTGTCGGAGGGCGCCGAGTGGGACGGCTACCAGGTTAAGGAAGTCGGCGAGGCGGATGCCTTCGGGCACAAGAAGAAGATGAACGTAGGCGAAGACTTATCCGATGAGATCAAGAAATCCACCGGCGAAGAGACCATCGTCAGCGATCTGACTTACGACCTGCGCAGCGGCAGTCCGGACTTCGTGGATAAGATGGTGGCGTCGACGTTCGCCAGTATGGCGATGGACTGCATCCAGCAAGGCCAGCATGGCGTGATGATGGCCATTTCCGGCGGTTGCTATCAGGCGGTGCCGATACCCGACCCGAAGTTGGGCTCGCGGCGGGTCGACCTGAACACTATGTACAACACGCGGCGGTACCGGCCGAATTACGCGAATAAGCTGGGGCTGCCGATCTTTCTTACGCGGGCGTAGACGACAGGCTGAAGCCTGTCCCACCAGACCTGGAGGTCTGGCCCACTACTCCTTTAACTCCACGATGGTGGCTCCGGAGCCGCCTTCCTGCGGCGGCGCCTGATAGTGCTTCTCCACGTGGGGATGCCGCTCCAGTAGCTCCCACAGGACCTTACGCAGTATCCCCATGCCATGGCCGTGCACGATGCGCACGCGGCTGGCGGTGGCCATCACGGCGCGGTCCAGGAATTGGTCGACGTTGTCGCGGGCTTCTTCGGCGCGCTGGCCGATCACGTTGATTTCCTGGTGTACGGGCGCAAGCTCGGGCGCGCGCTTGAAGGTGACATTCTTCGGCAGCTTCGCGGCGTCGCCTGAGTCAGGCAAAACCTCCAGGACATCATCCACCGAGACCTGCATCTTCATGAAGCCGGCTTCCACTTCCAGACGATCGCCTGCGAGCATGCGGCGCACGCGCGCCGGCTCGCGGATACCCTGCAGGCGCACACGCGCGCCTTCTTCAATCTTGGGGCGGCTCAGATCGCCGTGGCGGGACTCGTCCTGCGTGGAGAGCACGGTGGTTCGGAACTCCTCGCGCAGCTCGCGCTTGGTCTTGGCCACGCGGCGCTGAGCCTGCTCGGCGAGCTTGCGCTGCTCCGCGCCGTGCACGATCTGGCCGATGGTTTGCTGCGCCTGCTCATCGAATTTGGCCAGCATCTGCTCGGTGCGGCGCTCCAACTCTTTCAGCTTGGAGGACTCGCGCTTCTCCCATTCGAGGGCCACTTCTTTTTCGCGCGCAACCAGAGCGGCTTGCTTTTGCCGGAGGTCCGCCTCTAACGCCTGCACGTCTTTGAGCCGCTGATGCAGCTCGCTAAGGAAGCGGGATAGATCGCGCTCGCGGTCGCTCAGGGACTCGCGCGCGCGGTTCATGATGTCTTCGGGCATGCCGAGGCGCGCGGCGATTTCGAGGCCGGCGGACTTGCCCGGCATGCCCGTGTGCAGCACGTAGGTGGGCTCCAGCGTCTGCTCGTCGAAGCCCATGGAAGCGTTCAGCACACCCTTGGTGTTGGCGCCGTAAATCTTCAGCGCCAGCAGGTGCGTGGACGCCAGCGTATACGCTCCGGCGGCGCGAAAATGTTCCACGATGGCCACGCCCAGCGCGCCGCCTTCCTCGGGATCGGTGGCTGCGCCCAGTTCATCGAGCAGCACCAGCGAATCGGGCATCACATCGAGCGCCATCTCGCGGATGTGGGAGATGTGCGCGGAAAACGTGCTGAGGCTTTCCTGTATCGACTGATTGTCGCCGATGTCGGCGAGCACCTGGCCAAAGATGGGGAACTCGGCTTCGGCGGCGGGCACGGGCAGTCCGGATTGCGCCATGAGGGTGAGCAGGCCGACGGTCTTCAGCGTGACGGTCTTGCCGCCGGTGTTGGGACCGCTGATGAGAAGGGTCTTGGAGCGCTCGTCGAGTTCGAGCGAGATGGGCACGACCGGCTTGCGCTGGCGGCGGAGCACGTCCTGCAAGAGCGGGTGGCGCGCGTCGCGCAGCAGCAGGCGACCGGCAAACCGGGGGATGGCGCAATCGAAATCCACGGCGAAGCGCGCCTTGGCGAACAGCATTTCCAACTCGCCGAGGGTGGCCATGGTCTGGCGGATGGATTCGGCGTAACCGCGGAGGCGCGCGGTCAGCTCGCGCAGGATGCGGTGCACTTCCTGGGCTTCTTCTTCGGCGAGACGGACAAGCTCGTTGTTCAGGTCGATGGTTTCGAGCGGCTCGACGAATAGCGTGTGGCCGCTGGCGCTGGCCGCGTGGATGACGCCGTCGATTTTGCGGCGCTGGCCAGCGACGATGGGAACCACGAAGCGCTCATTGCGGATGGTGACGAACTCCTCCTGGAGGACACCTTCTTCCTGGTGGGATTTCAGGAAACGCTCGAGGGACCCCTGGATGGACTTGCGCTGGCGCTCGATGTCGCGGCGCAGACGTGCAAGCGCCACACTGGCGTGGTCGGCGACGGAGCCATCGGGCAGGATCTTGCCTTCGAGATCCTTGAGCAGCGCGCGGAAGTCGCCGATCGAATGGGCGCGCGCGCCGAGGCGGGGGAAGCGCTCGGCGACGGCGTTGAGCACGCTCTTGGCGTCGGCGGCGCGGTCGAGCACGCCGAAGAGATCGAAGATTTCCTTGCCCTCCAGGCTGGCGCCTTCGATACGGAGCTTGTGGACGGCCTCGGTGAGGTCGGGGAAGTCGCCGAATTCGATGCGGATGGCCGCGCCGCGAGCCGCGGTCTGCGGGCGCGAAGCGGAACGGAGATATTCGACGGCCTCGCCGGCGTCGGCAAGATCGGCGGCCAGGCGGGCGGCATCGGTGTGCGGCGCAATCCGGGCAAGCTCCGCTTTGCCGGGCGGGCTGGACACATAGCGGCCGAGCAGAGCGCGGAGCGATTCGTATTCGAGGGTATCGGCGCTAGTGGCCTTCATCTAGCCATTATGGCAACTCGGAAGTGACCGCGATTGGAGCCACCGGCGCCGGTTTTCACTAATCGACGTTCAGAGTGAACTGGGAGATCGCGGTTCCGACTTGCCGCAGGACGTAAATGATCTTGCCGGCAAGCTTATGCGTGTCGATGATGGTCAGGAATTGGAAGCCTGGACCGCCGGACTCCGACAAGCTGATTCCCGCCGTTCCCGCGGTGAAATCGGCGTCGGTGCCCGCACACAAGGACAGATTGGTCCCCGCGGTATTGTTCTCGAACGTCAACTTCAAAACTGTGTGAGCCTTGGTATCGACCGGGATTCCGGTGACCAGGTACTTACCAGTTGCGCCTACAGAGCCTGTTATCGTAAGCATGTCTAAGTATTCCTTCACCACTATAGTGATCCAACGGGCGCGGATGTTTCATATTTAGCGCCTATTCCTTTTCGCGAGTGGAAACCCTTCTCGATGACGAGGAGAGTGCCGGCAGTGATTTGGTAGGTGGAGAGCAGGCGGCGGGGCACCCAGGCGACGCGGCTGGCATCGTCGGCGGCGCGCAGGGATCCGCCGGTGACGCGGCAGATGTAATCGATTAGGACGTAGTGATATTCTGTGGCGCCCTGGCGTCGCGGACCATGCGCTCGAATATTTCGAGGACCTTCAACGGCTTGACTTCCAGGCCGGTTTCTTCGCGCACTTCGCGGACGACGCCTTGTTCCAGTGTTTCGCCGGTCTCGAGTACTCCGCCGGGGATTGACCAGTAACCATTGAGCGGTTCTTTGCCGCGCTCAACTAGGAGGATTCTATCGCGGTTGAAGATTAGTGCGCCGACTCCTAGCATCTAGTGCAGCAGAAGCTTCCACGCCAGAACCACAAGAACGGCGGCAATGCCGATCAGCGAACCGATGGTCCGTGCTCGATTTACTTTTTCCTGTGCAAGCATGAGCCAAGTATTGCACATCCCGGAGCAACCGACGTCGCCCTTGGGCGGTGGGGTGCTACGAGGGGCCCACGGTCGCGCAGAAGCACGAAAGCCCGCCGCGGCAGTGCGGGGCGGGCCAGTGGAGGAGGGTGATGCCATTGATGCGGTAGGTGCGCTCACCCCCTTCGGGCTTGAAGGACTCGACCATGCACCCGGCCTTCTTCATCGCGCCGGCAACGAACCCGCGCACGGTGTACCGTTGCCAGGACATGGCCTTCATGATTTCGGAAATGGTGGCTCCGCCCTTGCGCTGGATCATCGCCATCACCTGGGCCATCTTGGAACCCTCGCGCGGCCTTATTACAGGGCCTTTATCCGATGAATCTTTCATAAATGCAATCGCGGACCTTGAGCTAACCCTAGTGCCGTGCGTGGCCGAGTCTCGCGCGCAATATACGGAAGTTCGCATTTTTGTCGGCGTTAAGCCGTTAAGCCGCGCTCCTGATTTAAAGAGAGTGTGGGAGAAACACCTGCGCGATAACCGGAAGCCGCTGCCAAAGGCGCTAATAGCCAGACGGCTAGCAGCACCAGGCAAATTAGCCCACTACCGGCTTGCGTGAGCCTTGACGAAGTGGATCGCATCGGAATTTGATGAGGTATAGTACCTCTATATTCGACACTTTCGACCTTCGCCCGCTCGAAGACATTCAGCACAGATTATAATCGCGGGTAGCGGCCGGAGAAAAATCCCGGTTAAGGAGGCAAACGATGTTTTCTCTGAGAACGCAATCCAAAACGATTCCGCACGCACTCGCAGCGATGCTGTTGTTCGGCACCATTGCCACCGCACAGATTCCGCGCCTTTGCAATACCGGCCAAACCGCCAAAAACATTGGCGCATGCTCAGGCGTCCTGGTGACGCCCAATCCCACCGGCGGCGGCCCTCAGCGTGACGGCAACTGGTATGTGGCTTATCCTTACCCCTCTACTCTTTCAGAAGCTCAGAATCCCTGCACGCTGGGATATATCAAGAGTTTTGTAGACACGCCCAACGCCGCCTGGTTGCCGAATAGCGCCAGCGCCGCATCGGAATGGATTACGCCTTATGATGGAGAGGACGACCGGGCAGCCGGGTATTACGTCTATTTGACTTTCTTCCCGGTCTCCGACTCGCCCGCGCCAACGGGCTTCACCATCCATGGCCAACTCGCTTCCGATAATGCAGTGGTCGCCATCTACCTGGGGACGCCCGCGGGCGCCGACAACTGCGCCCTTGTCTCGGGCCAGTCGTTTCCAGTCAATCCGGCAGGCAGCCGAGGCAGCGACTTCCAACAGTGGTGGCCGTTCAGCTTTACCAACCCCGGGCCATTCGCTGTCGCGAGCCCGGCCGCCTTGTATTTTGTCGTGGCGAATCCAATAGATCGCGATTTGCCAAACGGCGCGTCGCCTACAGGCTTGAGAGTCGAGTTTTTCTCGACTTCTACGTTCCAGTAGAATGCGCGCCATTACTGGAGAGCGTCGCGTGCGAACTAGCCGTAATTCATGCCTCAACTCCGTAAGTTCTCAAGGCTTCGCCCACTTCGATACGTCAGATGTGTCGTAAAATCAGTACCGAGACGGCTCAACCGATTGCCTGGCGGATATCGGTCTTGACTCCATCGGTGGCTTTTTTCGGAACGCGTGGTCTGGTTAACGTCCGAGGCAAAATCGATGGCCATCCGGGAAATAGGCAGGCGACAGAGTGAGCGTGCTGTTGGAAGCAGGAAAGTTCGTCGGTCTTCTCCGAGGTCGTGCTTTGGCTCCCCTGGAGCTACACGGCTTCAGGCGCCGACGTGACCAATCCACGACAGACTCGGGCTGCCGTCATTTCGCCTGAGGTGTTTGCCGCCACCGACGTCGTGCCGGCAGCAGGGCGGTTGCTGATTCCCGCCGACTCGACCAACAGCGAACGCGTGGCGGTGCTGAGCTACGAATTCTGGCAGCGGGCTTATGGCGGCAGCTCTTCCCTCATCGGCAAGAAGATCAATTTGAATCTGGTGCCTCACACACTTGTCGGATCACGCCGCGCGGATTCTGCTTTCCTCCTGAAACCCAGTCGGATGCGTGGGCGCCAATCCCGGCCGCGGTGCTCTCGCCGGGAAGCCGTTCCGCCCGGGGCTTCAGGGTCGCCGCCCGGTTGCAGCCGGGTGTGAAATTGAAAGTGGCGCAGTCAGCAATGATGCTAATCTCAGGGAGGCTCGCGCGGGCGTATCCGGAAGACAAAGACATATGATGCATTGGCTGTGCCGATGCGGGAGGCTGTCGCTATTTGCGGGCATTCTGGTGCGGCTGGCACTTTGGCGCCAACCGTGCTCCGTTGGTCCGACAGTTCTTGATTGAGACTACGCTGCTGTTCGGCGCTGGAGGTCTGCTTGGTCTGGTGATTTCGCCATTCAGGCGCAGATCTCGCTCGTACCCGCCGCCGAAATTCCTTGGACCGCGCGATAACCGGCACTTGGCGGAACGGCTACGTGGAACTCTCGTTCGCGGGTGAGTGGCCGAAGGAAAGCCGGCAAGGGGCGGATGCGCGTGGAAGGACGTTCCGATGGCGCATGGGTAGCGAACCGGAAGAAGTAGGCGGCTACTCCGAGGGGTGCGGCTAGGCGGGTTTCCCCGGACGATAATGGCAATTAACTGGCCGCTAGGGCTTCGTGTGCTCTGTTTGCCAATCGGGTGTATAATTCTTCGTAATCGGGACCAAAACTGGGAGTCCGGTTGAGTAGGGATGCCAATTGCTTTACACTGTGCTCCGAGCTCTGAGCTTGGATTTCGCGTCCGCGACTGGTAGAAAGGAACTCGCACATGAAAAGAAAACGCAGTTACTGGCCCGGAGGTTATCATCTCGGATGCGTCGCAAGAGTGGCGTTAACGCTGGCAGCGCTCCCCATTTCGCTGAGGCCGTCGCAACCTCCTACGAACCCGGCTCTGAACGCTTTGTGGGTTAACTCGAGTCAAGTGCCGAATCCCCTCTCGGACCCGACCGGTTCCGCGAGCGCTACCCTCGTCAATAACGCTTTCGCCAGCGGCGTCAACATGCTCTACGTCAGCGTCTATAGTTCCACGCCTAACAGCGACGGCCTCTTGCTCTACCCGGACAACGCCATCGAGAACCTGATTAACACGGCCCACGCAGAGGGCATGCAAGTGTATGCCGCTTCCGGAACCTCCTCTTGGCCGGCGGACGGCTGCGCGCCGACCGCGAATCCGATGAGCCGCATGAGCGACTTGATCGCGTATAATACCCTCTACCCAAGCGCTGCGTTCGACGGTGTCATTCTCGACGTCGAACCGGAACCGGTAGATGCTCAAGCGCTTCTGGCGTTGTATCAATGCCTTCAGAGTCAACTCCAAGAGGCCGGATTAGGTCTTTCAGTCGCCGTCAGCGTTACGGTCCTCAACAGCCCGCCGGTTAACGGCCAGCCCGAGGCGCCCTACCAACAGATTGTCGATTTGCATTTGAACGGCGTGGTGGCGATGGGCTACCGAAACTCCGCAGGCACTTTGGATCCGAGCACTTTGGCTTGCACTGGAAACGGGGTGCTCTGTGTTGATGAGAATGTGATTGCGTACGCGGACAGCGTGTCCCAAGGCCAAGTGATCCAGGTCGGTTTGGATACGGACGATAACACGAGTGACCCGGAGGAGACGTTTTACAGTATGGGTCAAGCGGCGATGAACGCCGTGGCGGCATCTGTCGCCCTCCAGTTCAACGCCGCGGGCCAAGTTTTTGGCGGCTTCGCAATCAACAGTTACCAGGATTCGTATTTGAGCGGCAGTGCCCAACTCCCCCTCTGGCCCGCCACAAATCCGGCTGCGGTCAGCCCGTCCGTGCCGGCGGTTAACGCCGGAGGTGTCGTGAATTCCGGCAGCTACACTGCGCAAGGCGTCTCGCCCGGTTCCATCGTGTCTGTCTTTGGCACAAACCTGGCTGCCTCAACGGCCACCGCGAGCGCCATCCCGCTTCCGACCGCCTTAAGCGACGTGACCTCTGTGACCTTCAACGGCGTTCCCGCGGGACTGTACTTTGTCAGTCAGAACCAGATCAATGCCCAGTTGCCGTTTGACGTGCTGTCCGCGGGCAGCGGTACGGTGAACATCTTGGTTACCCGCAGCACCGGCATATCGGCGCCGCAGAGTGTGACCCTGGCGCCGTCCTCGCCCGGCATTTTCACGACAACAGGAAACGGGCTCGGCCAGGCTTTCGCCTATGACAACACTACGGGAGCCATCGCCGCTCCGGCCGGCACGGTCGTTGGAAGTTTCCTCACGGTTCCCATCTCTGTAAGTTCAGGGCACGCCTTGATCATTGCTTGCACCGGACTTGGCGCGGTGACCCCGTCGATCGCCGACTACGTGGCCGCGTCGGATGGCACCGTCCGGTACACCTTGCTGCAGCCCGCTGTATTGATCGGTGGTGTCCCGGCGCAGTTCGTTTACTCCGTGCTCTCACCGCAATTCGTGAGCGAGTATCAGATCGGTGTAATACCGGACCCCAATACGCCCACAGGCGACGCAGTGTCCGTACAGATACAGATTGGCGGCGTGACGACGACCAACCCAGTCACCATCGCGCTCGCCCCGTAAAGATTTCAGGCACTGACCATACCGATTCGAGCGGATTCGCCGCCCGCTCACCGAAACCACCAACCTTGCGCCTCGGGATGCCGAAGCTGCGCCCGGATATCCGAAATTCTGGGACTGAGGTGGTGCCACGTCGATCTTGATTGACCGGTACTGCACGAAGGCCGGGGCGGAAAGCGCGGGCCAGAGCAGTTTGTCTTCACGCGAACGGACAGCAGCGGCCTCCCTCTATGGGACTCCGGCGTTCGGCAAGCCCTGAAGCGGGCGGCCGAGGGCTGCGACTTTCCCGGTCTTGGTCCGCATTCCTTCCGCGGCGCCAACATCACTTGGCGGCAGGAAGAAGGCGCGTCAAGCATCGAAGCCTCGAAGATCGCCGGTCACAGCACGGTTCGGATGACCGAGGATTACGAAGATCCGACTGAGCAGATAGGAAGAACTC
>Ga0182018_10004005_pt1 | contig 12744 bp, 10 predicted proteins | sample 812P2MmetaG_FD_120490 | JGI IMG/M metagenome (GOLD analysis project Ga0182018, IMG submission 120490) | Permafrost microbial communities from Stordalen Mire, Sweden - 812P2M metaG | ecosystem: Environmental > Terrestrial > Soil > Wetlands > Permafrost | place: Sweden: Stordalen | collected...
CGGCGATCTGCCTGCCATCTACGAACTGCTGCGAAGCAGTTTCCCGGTCATGCGTTGGAGTTTGTTTTTCCTGATCTCGGTGGGAAGAGGCAAAGCTCTGAATGAGGTTTCGCCAGAGGAAGGCGAACGCATCATGAACTGGGTACTTGAGCTGGTGCCGCAGGCGCCCTTTGCCGTCAAAACCACGGAAGCCCCGTCGTATCGCCGGCTCGCCATCAACAAAATGCACGCTGCCGGTACCTCGTACGCGGATATGAAAGAGACCGCGGTCTACAAAGGCTTCCAGATTCGCGACGGGCACGGCATTGTGTTTGTCTCCAACCAGGGAGAAATCTATCCTTCCGGTTTCTTGCCGTTGCATTGCGGCAACGTGCGCACGAGTTCGCTAGTGGACGTGTACCGCAATTCTGAAATCTTCCGCGCCCTTCACTCCTCCGGTCAATTTCACGGCAAATGCGGCGTGTGCGAGTATAGCCACATTTGTGGTGGGTCGCGCGCCCGCGCTTTTGCTTATAGCGGAGACGCCCTCGGGACCGACCCATTCTGCCCTTACGAACCGTGCATGGGGAGTTCCCCAGGAACTAGGTCATAGCCAAACATTCCGGAAAGTGGCGGGGACCGATTTCCTGGCGGGGATCCCAAGACATTCACTTTTCGAGGCACTGGCGACAGAGGCCCACAGTTCTACCGATTGGAATCTGCCGCTGCTGATTCAGCGGCTGGAGCCGCCTTCGGCAATCTGCAAATCGAGAGAGACGCGTTCTCCGTTAATCAGCACGGTCCCTTCGTCAACCAACTGCTGGCCGGTGCATTCGTAGTTTGCATAGCAACGCAATGCGGAAAATGGAAAGAAGAACTCGACTGCTTCGGAATTGGCTCTTGCCGCCGCAGTTTTGCCTGCCAGATGAACCGTCGTGCTGAAACCCACTCCGTCGAAAGTCTGGTCACCTTTGAAGTATTCCAGTGTGGGACGCACCAGGTGGGCGACATGTTCATCAAAGGCCAGTGCCGCCAATTTATAACGTGAAGCGCTGGCGGATTCAGCAAGCAAGGTGTTGATGGAGAGTTCCAGGTAGATTCCCTGACGGAACACGACGAATCTCGGGGGTGCGTAGCCGACGAAGCGGGCTTGTGAGTTCAACTCCTTCGTCATCTGCCCGATGATTTCCTGGCCAGAGGTTTGTAGAGAAGCGAGCGCTTGCGGCGAAGTATCGCGCGGAGGAGGGGGCGCAGCAAGCGTTTCCTTCTGTTTTGGGGCCGGCGAGGAAGCGGACTCAGACGCACCAGTCTGCAGCGGCGCACTATCTCCTTGAGTAACCTCGGCTCCGGCTTCGGTCGAGGAAGACTCGTTCCTTTGCGAAGAACCGCTTGAGGAGCGATCAGCCGGCAAAGGCGGCTCTTCGCCGTTCAGCCAGATGTTGACGGGCTGGGCGTTCAATAAAGCTTTTCCTTCCAGCAAAGCGGCCTGCTGCACAGTCTCGTTCTTGGAGCCAACGAGCCTTATCGCGGCTCGCTGTGGCAGGAAGACCATCAGGTTCTCTGGCCGTTCCATGCCCACACCCATCACATTGCCCAGGATGTGGTGGGAAACTTCGATGGCATAGCCTTGAATCTCGTGGTTGGACTGGAAGCGCGGCACCGCGCCTTTAAGAATCGGCATGACCACGGCCAGGAATGTGGCCCGGGCGCGCTGATCTTCGCCCATCTTCTGCGTCGAATACGCGGCATAGTAGTTTCCTGTGATGGCCAGTACGGTGTAACCGTTGTAGCTGTCGAAACGAATGGAGTGCTGGTCGGCGCGCTGCTGTGCCGCCTGATCAAGGTCGAGTTTGCGGCTGAGATAGAACGGAAACTCGAAGTGGCTGGCAAGAATGTCGCGCCCAGCGGATTGCAAGTCGTCCATGTACTGCTGCTGCAGGGAACTGAGTTCGGGATCTTTGATTTCCCAAGGACTTACGACTTGGGCGAGGCATGTGCCGCCCGCCCCCAAGAACAGGGCGAGCCAGAGAAAGTTATTTCTGGACATACATCATTCCGGGACCCTGATACGGCGGATCGGAGATCAGGCGAATGTAGGTAATCAGAGCCTGCGCATCCGTCTTGCTGAGAGTATATCCGTAGGGTGGCATCAATGCGGACCTGTTCAAGGCCGGACCGCCGTGGCCAATGATGGCTGTCAAGTCGGCGTCAGTCATTTTGTTGAGCGTGTCTCCGTCTGTGAAAGCGTGCGGCTTGGTCTCAAGATTGTCGTAGTTGGAAACTCGTTCTGGGGTCGATTCTGGATCGTGGCAGCGAACGCAGTATTTCTCGTCGAGCTGATGGCCTACCTGTGCTTGATATCCAAGCGCAATCTCCTCCAGTTTGAGGTCCACTCTTTTCTGTGTCTTGGTGAGTGTGCTGGCCGTGATCTGGTAGCGCCCCGCCACTCCGCCCAATTCAACGTTAGAGGTGAACTGGCCGCTGGAGTCGGCGAGACCTGCGCGAGGATCAAAGTTCACTCCCGCCGGCCCACTGAACTCGACTAGCGCTCCCGGGACGGCATTGCCCTGCTCGTCGTTGACCTGGACGACTACCGGCTCGCCGAGCACCGCGCCGGTGGCGCCGATTTGTTTGCCGCCGCTTGATTCGACAAGAGCGGCACCAAACGCGGTTGGCTCTAGCGTGGATGGTGGGACCGATTTCTGGGCGCAGCCGGCACTCCCAATGACAACGATGAGGCCGATTGCGAAGAGAGCCGGCGAAGACCGGGTCATTTCTTCGCCTCCTGCTTGCCGGAGTTTCGCTGCATCATCAGAAAGGCGGTCAAGGCGCGGGCATCTTCGTCGCTCATGTTGAAGTTCGGCTCCATGGCTGCGGGGCGCAGGGCTTGCGGGTTCTTCAGCCAGTTGTAGATCCAAGCGGCGTTCAGGCGCGAACCCACTTGCGTGAGTGTCGGCCCGATATATCCTTTGTCGGTTTTCATATCCACGATGTGGCAAGACTGGCAAGCATATTTGGCATAGAAGAGCTGTTTGCCCTGTTCGACTTGAGCTGCCGGATATCCGCTCTCCGGCATGGAGTCGCGGTCGAAAGCAGGGGTTTGGTAAACGGTCATGATGTAGTCGGTCAGCTCGTTGATTTCGCTGTCCGAGAGATTGAACCTGGGCATGCGGCGGATCAGTGACGGCCGCAGCGTGTTGGGATTCTTTAGGAACGCCTGGAGCCATAGCCGCTGCACGGAGCTGCCTTCCCAGGTGAGATCGGGAGCCATGTCGCCGCCGCGACCGTTGATGGTATGGCAGCTGAAGCAGGCCAGGTCGGCCATGAGCTTTCCGGCTTTGCCCGCGGGCTGGTAGTCGGAGGGCCGCGGCGCCGGCACAGTCAAGGCGCGCGGCAGGTTCTGGCTTCGGTCCGTCAGCGAGAGCAGCGCCGTGGTTAGAGCGTCGCCCTGTGCAGGCGCGAAGCTGAACTGCGGCATCTTCAGCGCCGCCCCGAAAGACCGCGGCTGGCGGATCTTGGCGGAAATGTAATCCGGCAAGGTGTGCGGCATCCCCCTCAGGAAGATCAGTTGCGTAATCGGCTTGCTGCCGATTCGTGTAAGCTCCGGGGCGAAATTCTCTGGCTTCTTAATCCCGCTGATTTCGTGGCAGGCCGCGCAGCCGTACTCTGTGGCCAGAGTCTTGCCATGCGCAATTTGTTCGGGCGTGGCCACGTCCAAATGCACATTAGCCAGCAGATCGGAATCGGCCTTGCCTTCGAGATAACCGCTAAGCAATGACACCTGCTGATCGTTGAAGCGATAGTGCGGCATCGCTGTTTCGGCGTCATAGGCCCGCGGATTACGCAGCCATGCCTGCAGCCACTCCGGTTTCACCTTGCTGCCAACACGAGTCAGCTCGGGGCCGATATCCCCGCCTACAACATTGCCAGCCGCATTCTGCACCGCGTGACAGGAGGCGCAGAACGACTCGCCGTATAAACTGGCGGCCGTAGTGGGATCAGGCGGAGCTTTCGACGCCGACGCCGGCAGAGTCGCTGTATCTTCCGGCAGAGGTGTGCTGTTCGCGATCAAGAAGGCGGAAATGTCGCGGGCATCCGGATCACTCAGCTTGAAATTCGGCATGGTGGCAGAAACAGCGTAGGCCTGAGGGTCCTTCAGCCAGGCATAAATCCATTCTCGAGTCGTCTTGTCGGCGATGTGAGAAAGCGAAGGCGGGTCGTCAGTCGCTTGCATGGTGCCGCCATCGGGCAGCTTGACCGTGTGACAGCTGACGCAACCATAACGCGCTAACAGAGTCCGCCCCAAGTTGAGCTGAGGCGTACCGGTAAGAGCAGCACGGTGGCATTGTCCACAAGAAGCTTCCAGGTAGCGTGCGGGCAAAATGGGCTGCTCCCAGGCCAAGGTGCTGCGATGGGCTTCCTCAACGGTTGTGGCGGCGCCTTGTCCGCGATGGCACACTACGCAGCCGAATTCATCCAGCTTGTGGGGGATCACAGGATGTCGGCGGAACGGCTGCATACTCACGTCAGCCAGGCTGGCTTCCTTCAGTCCGACGTGACAGGTCGTGCAGCGGTCCACCACGCCGAGATCTGGAAGCCAGATTTGCTGAATTCCGCCCTGCAAATGGCGCTGCAGGGTAACCGCGTCGCCGCGGCCCCGGATCAAACTCAGGTATTGATCTTGATAGTGGCGCCACTCGCTAAAATGGTTCTTAGCCGGAGCAATGGCCAACGAAATCAGCAAGAGCAGGCTGACCACGCCAAAGGCGCGGACGGGGTCGCCGAACAATGTCCACCACACCGCGAAAAGCGGCTTCTTCATGATTCCACTTAGCTCCCCCAAGGCCAAACCCAAGACCAGCCTGGGCCACGAAAGAATGTACCAACCGCGGTGAGTACCACCAGCTCGAACAAGAACCACGTCATCACCCAATAGGAAAGCGGCTTGGCTGAGAGATAACGCTGGAAAGCCGAGGACGACTGCGGCGAACTCTGGCCGGCCATGAACATGAATCCGGCCATGATCAGAGTCGGAGCTAGAGCCACGTAGACGTGAAAAAGCAGCAGGAACAAAGAGAGCCCCAGCGCGACCACATAGAAGATCCGCAGCCGGAGCTTGCGATGCTTCAGGAATAAGCCTTCGGCCTCGATGTTGATGTTGAAATAGGGGATGACGACCAACGCGATTACCACCAGGGTCGGAACCAGCACGCCGGCAACCACCGGTGGGAAGTAGTGCAGCATCTCCTGCAGCCCCAGGAAATACCACGGCGCTTTGGCGGGATTGGGTGTGTGGGAGGGATCGGCGATGCCTTCGAGCGGCGCATTAAACAAAAGAGCAATCACTGCCAACACAATCGCCAGCACCTCAATCGCAACCGCCGCCCGGAACAGAACTTCCGGATAAGTCTGAAGCTGCGCCTCGTCCGCGGTTCTTACTTGGGCGGAGGTGCGCCGGGTGACAAAAGCCACGCGCACTGGCGACTTGCGCGCGTCGGAGTCCATGCCGGCGGAAAAATCCTTCGGGTCGCTCATTGCCGATCCTTGGTCGAGGCTGTTTGGGCGGGCGCCGCTGGGGCCGCGATCGTCTTGGGCTCGGTCTGGTGGGAGTAAAGCCCACCGTCTTTACGAATCCGCCAGAAATGCACCGCGACGAACAACGTCGCTGCCAGCGGCAGGATTACGCAGTGCAGCACGTAAAAACGCAGGAGCGCGTTCGCATTCACCTGGTTGCCGCCCAACATCAGGAAGTGCACTCGGTTGCCGACAACCGGCACGGCGGAGGCGATGTTCGAGCCGACGGTGATGGCCCAAAATGCCAGCTGATCCCAGGGCAGCAAATATCCCGTGTAGCTCAGGAGCAGGGTAATGAGCAGCAGAATAACGCCAATTACCCAATTGAATTCGCGGGGCGGGCGGTAGGCGCCACGGTAAAATACCTTAAACATATGCGCGAACACCAAAAAGACCATGGCATGCGCCGACCAGCGATGAAGATTGCGCAGAAACAATCCTGAGGAAACGACGAACTGCAGATCTTTGGCATCAGCGTAGGCTTGCGGGACTGATGGATGGTAATAAAGCATCAGTAGAATGCCGGTGATCACCAGAATCAGGAAGGTCCCGAAGGTCAGCGTGCCCAAATACCAGGTGGTGCTAAAGCTGACCATGCGCCGCCGCACCTTGGTCGAAAACAGGTGTAAGAAGATGTTCTGCTGGACCGCGAGGGCGCGATGCAGAGTGCTCGAACCCGTCCCGCTGCGAAACACGGAACGCCATGCTCGGGTTGTGCGCAATTCGTCGAAATAGTTGGCGATCGTCTTGGCCATGGTCAAACCCTCACAAACTGCATGGGGCGGATATCTGTAGACCGGTCTACCATCAGATCGCCGTCATCACTCACCCAGGTCCGCAGCCAGGGCAACGGTCTGGGTGCCGGCCCAGCGATCTTCTCTCCGTCGCGGTTGAACTTGCTCCCGTGACAAGGGCAGGCAATGATGCCCAACTCGGGTTTCCATGCGGTCATGCAGCCGAGATGGGTACAGATGGCGCTCAGCGCGAAAAACCCTTCCTTGGTATGGATCAGGTAAATCCCCGAGTTCACATCGAGGGTAACGGAATCCTCGGGATAGCCCTCCGGTTTGCCGGCGTTGACAATGGGGGAAGGCTCGTACAGCACATTCGGCGAGAGAAACTGATAGGCAAACACCGCCGTTCCCGTGGCGGCAATGCTCAGCGACCCCAGTCCCAGCTTCACAAAGAAAGCGCGTCGGTCGAATTCTTTGCTGGGCGCCGCTGGCTTGTCTTGTTTCTCCTCGGACATGTTTACCTGGAGCTCGCGCCTGCCAATGGCGCCTTGGGCCGAAAGGGTCCATCCAACGCTTCGATCGAGATCAGTCCGGTGGGCTCCGCCGGAACCAAGCTGTAAGACTCCATGGTGATCGTGCTCACGGGACAGCGCGCGGCGCACAACCCGCAACGAATGCAGCGAGTCTCATCCTTCAGCATCGCGGAGCCACTCACCACTCCGAGTTCGTCAGCCTTCACTTCGTCCAGTTCCACTCCGAACAATTCCTGGTGCTCACGTATTTGTTGCACCGCCTCCGGATCGAAGGCAATTCGATCCAACGACACCAGCTGCAAACAGCTTTCCGGGCACACATCGACGCAGCCGCCGCACAGGATGCACATAGTGCCGTCTTCCGGGGTCCCCTCGAAGACGGTATTCACCCAGCAGTGAAGGCAGCGTTGGGCTTCCTGCATCGCAGTCTGGGCGTCGTAACCGATTTCCACTTCCGTCACCCCGGTGCGGCGCTCGAGCGGCAACATGGGAATCGGCTCGCGGGTCAGATCGAGCAAATTCAGCGGCATGCCGTAGCGTTTGAGCACCTCCACTTCGACGATCGGTTCGGGATGCTTTTCTCCGCGCAGGAATTCATCGATGCCAACCGCCGCGCGTTTGCCGTCGGCCACGCTGTCGATAATCAGGCGCGGCCCGAACACGCAGTCGCCTCCGGCGAAGATGCCATTGGCTGAGGTCATCAGGGTTTGGGGATTAACGGCGATCAAGCCCCGCGGCGAGAGCTCCACACCATCTTCGGGTTTCAGGAAGTCCAGTCTCGGCGCCTGGCCGATGGCCATGATGATGGTGTCGCATTCCAGTTGGGTTTCACTGCCCTCGTAGAACGCCGGATTGAAGCGCTTGTTCTGATCGAACACCCACTTCGTCCTCAGCGCCTCCAGGGCGACAACCTTGCCGTCCTTGCCGATCATCCGCTTGGGGCCCAGGCCGGGATGCATGATGATGCCTTCCATCTCCGCTTCTTCGATTTCTTCCAGGGCAGCCGGCATTTCCTCGCGCTTTTCCAGGCAGACAAGGTTCACTTCGCTCGCCCCCAGGCGCAGCGCGGAGAGCGAGATATCCACCATTTCTCGAGTGGCAACGGCGGCCACGTTCTCTGGCGATGGTTCCAGATCTTCGACTCCGGCAACATGCTGGCGCACCACCTCGCGAGCCGCAGAACGGGCGACATCCATGGCCACGTTCCCGCCGCCAATCACAATGACCTTCTTGCCGATGGTGAACTTGTAGCCGAGGTTCACGTTCAAGAGGAAATCAATTCCCTTGTAGACTCCGTCTAGATCGACGCCGGGAATCGTCAGGTCGCGACTGCGATGTGCGCCCACCGCGATCAGCACAGCATCAAAGCCCTGACCCCGCAGATCGGAAATCGCGAAGTCGCGCCCGGCTGCGTGATTGAGTTTGAGAGTAATGTCTCCGGTCTCGAGAATTTCCCGCACCTGGGCTTCGACGACATCGCGAGGCAAACGATATTCGGGAATACCGAGATAAAGCATTCCTCCGGCAACCGGCGCAGCTTCAAAGATTGTGACCGAGTAGCCCATAAGGGCCAAGTCATGAGCCGCCGACAAACCGACGGGCCCGCCTCCTACAACCGCGATTTTGAATGGAAGTTTCTTCTGAGCGCGCCCGGCATTTACGTCAACCGGATGTTTCGACTCGGGGCCGTGGCGCTCGGTCAAAAAACGCTTTAAGGCTCGGATCGCAATGGGCCGGTCGATTTCTCCGCGCCGGCATGCGGTCTCGCAAGGATGCGCGCAAACCCGGCCACAGATGCTCGCCAGCGGATTAGGATCACGAGCAAATTTGTAGGCTTCCTCAAAGCGGCCTTCCGCGATCAGTTCCACGTATCGGCCGGCATTGGTATGGGCCGGACAAGCCATCATGCAAGGGAAGTTGGTGTTGAGCCAATCCCGGTCTACCTTCTTATCTTTGTAGCGTTTCAGCATGATGGGGAGATCCCTGGGCCGAAAAGAATAAGGGAGCGGAGACTGCGTTCTCCACTCCCGGCCTGCTACTTGCTTAGAGTGAAGTTCGCCATCGTGTCGCCCGCAACCGTCACGGGCTTTGACTGGTTCTTTGCACCTTCGTGCCAGCCGGTCACGGTGTAGCTGCCGTCGGGGACGTTCTCGATTTTGTAGTCCCCCGACTTGTCGGTCAACGCATAGTACGGAGTTGGCGTTACGACAATGTAGCCAGACATCTCAGGATGCACATTGCACAGCAGCGGAACGGCGCCCGGGTTATCGAACTTGAAGGGACGTTTCTGCCCTTGGGGCCAGGTGCCCAAGTTGTGGCCCAGTTTCTTGTTACCGCCGACGGAAATCCAAAAAACATTGTGGGCGACGCTGTCGCTGTTCAAGAACTGCACCGTCGTTCCTTGCTGCACCACGATGATGTGGGGCTGGAACATCAGGCCCTTCTGGTCCATGACCGGCTCCTCTGTGGGAGCGGGAAAAGTTTTGCCCGCTGTTGCTTCAACGTAAACTACCGACTCGCCCACGACGCCTGACACTTTTCCAGTAATCGTGCCCGCGCTGGCGGCCGCACTCATCATCGCGACTACTGCCGTCACCATCACCATCACTAAAGTACGTCTCATTCTTGCCTCCTCATTCTGTCCGCAATCACTCGTGGTTAAATCCTCGTCGTTAGTAGGCGAACTCCAAGCCGCCCGTGGCGGTATTCGTACGGAATACGTTCACTGCGTTTCCGTTCGTGTCGTAGGTGAGGGCTTGCTGCGGCCGGAACGCATACTCAAATGACGCCTTGATGTTGGCGTGAATCAGGAACTGCACGCCAGGGGTAATCCGGTCGCGCGTGCTCCCCACTGGCGAATAGAAGTTCAGGCTACCCGCTTGATTTAGAAAATCCGCTGAGGACTGGACGCGGTCCCAACGCACGATCCCCATAACCCACGGGAGCATGAGATAGTCGGCCTCGAGGAAGCCGCCACTGAACTTGGCTGGGCTGCCGGGAACGAATCCAGTGAAGAGAGGGTTAAACAACAAATCTTGATCGTGGCCATACATGTACAGGCCAAACAGATTGAAGGTGCGGTAGTTGAAACTGAAATCGCCTCCGACACGATAGAACGGCTCATGCGCGGTGATCACGTCGGACGTCACGCCGTCCGACGCGAAACCAGAGAAACGCTGCTCTGAACTGCCGTAGAAGGAATAAGCGCCCACGCTCAAGTAGGTATGGTCACGCGGCCCACTCGCGCCGGCCGCCTGGATCGAATTGCGGCTCGCAGCGTCCTTTTCCAGATTGAATCGGTAAGAGACGTTGGCGTAGAGATCCTTGAAACTGGAGTCCGAGAAAAAGCCCACACCCGGGGCCCCGATCTGTTCTCCCGTGGGCGAAGGCACATTGGTCGCCGGCGACGAACTGCCGCCGCTGGTATTTTGATCCACGATGGCCAGCGAATAATGATAACCCTTGTATACATGGCCTCCACTGAACTCGATTCCGCGGGCGGCATCGCTCAACGCAAACAGGTTGTTCACCCCCGCTTGAGGGTTCTGTTGATTGGCCACGGCAATGTTGGCCTCGGTGTAAATATCGTATGGGCTGATATTGATCGACCGAGCCTGCGTAAAAGGCAAGTCGAGTTCGAACTGGCCCACTCTCACGGTCAACGCGTCCGTCGGCAGCTTGAAGAAGCGCCCAATGTTGACGAAGCGCAGATAACCGTCACCGAGCCCGCCATTAGCGTTCTCTCCCCCCACGCTAATATCGTCATCCACCCAGAAGGCGATATCGCTCCCAAAATTTCCTGCCATGAAGATGCTGAAAAAACCCGGTTCAAAATCGGTGGTCGGAACATTCGGTGATTGCAGCGTCCCAGGGGTCCCTACAGGCATCTGGTTGTAGTTGTTGGCGTTGCCGTTGGTGTACTGGAAAAACTGGTTGAAGCGCAGCCCAATAGGCGGTAACCCTGGAATGGTCCCCGGAAATATGGTGTGCGGCCACAGCTCTTTCTGCGCAGGCGCTCCGAGCAGGATGGGCGCGAGCTTGATGAACGCGTCATCATCCTTGGGAAACTTGAACCCCGCATCCTTGAAAGCCTTGCCGAAGTCATTCAGTTTAGGAAAGTCGACATGGCAGGTGCTGCAGGAGGTGCCGTATTGACGGGAAAAGGCCGGAATGGCGTAACTATGAGTCGAAAACAGCAGGCATGTAAACAGGGCCAGCAATAGGGCCGACGTGCGATGATGCACTTGCATCTTCCGCCTCCTCCGTGAAAATTACGCGTATTTAGCGGTTCCACATCTGATGGCGCTGATTCTGAGGCACAAGAGCAAGGTTGCGCCGCATTGAGTATCACGTCGCAGTGTGATTGAGATCACAGGTTGGTGCAAGTTGCCAGGTAGGTTCTGGTACTGCGATCTTCCCTTTGCAAAATTGAAAGGGGACACAGCCGGTTGAAAGGAAACATTTCTGGCTGCCTCCGAATGTGGAGGAAACGGTGGACGCGTTTGATGCGCTGCCACCCGAGGACCGTGAGCGTACTAATTTACGATTCCCCGTTCCCCCGGGGAACTTCCGGACAAGGGTTTCGACGCCGACCGCCGCCAGAAATCGCATCATTTTTCGGGCAAGAGTTTTTCGCACAACAGTTTCTCGAGCGAGATTCTCGGACAACGGTGCCTGCGGTCGCCCGAGGCAGGCGGCGGTATGACTTCAATCCGAAACACCTCGTAACCACCCCGCGACCTAGCGTACGTACCCGACGGTAATGTTACTCAGCCGCGGCAAATGGGTATAGTTGGGCCATGCAAACCACGGCGGCCGTCCATTGCCCTGGATGTGGCTTTGACGGCAACAATGCATACTTCCGGTACTGCGGGATGTGCGGCTCCGCGTTGCGCAATGAGGCGCGAACGCCGCCTGCTCCGCCGGTGGCACGCCCCGCCCCGGCACTGACCATTGACAGCTATTCCATTCTGGGGTTGGAAGATCGCTCGGCCGAGACCGCGATTTACGCCGACGACGCTCCTCGATCGCAGCCTGACTTCTACCCGGCACCACGGCACCGCGCGGATTACCTTCTCGACGAGGATGAGCCGAGGTCGCCGCGCTGGCGCATCTATCTGGAAGTGGTTGTGCTGCTGATCGGTGCCGGGGCGCTGGCTTGGCAGTGGCAAGGGTCTGGATATGCCGCGGCGATTTGGTCGGCGTTATCGCCTGCGAGCACCCCGGCAAGCCATGCTATGCCGGCGGCTGAGCCCCCGGTCGCGGCGGAGAATTCCCCGGCAACACCGGCCCCTGGTCCGACCCCAGCCACAGCCCCGACCTCCGATGCAACCTCGGCGCCGGCCGGAACCGTCGCGCCCGTGCCGTCCGAAGCGCAACCTGCGCCCGCGGCCCCGGCCCCACCCACCGCAGCTCCTCAAGACAACGCCGCAGCTCGAGTCTCGCCCGAAGAAAATGCTCCCGAGGCGCCTGCGCCCGCGCTGAATAAACCCAGCCCGGCTGTCCCCCATGCCGCGGCAGAGGTTGATTCGAGCTCTACGGGCTCGACCCAGTCGGTTGCCGAACCGGTCCCGACGCCGACCAAAACCGCTTTTTCGGCGGCCGATGCCAACCAACTGTTCGCCGAGGGCCAGAAATATCTTTACGGCAATGGCGTAGAGCGAGACTGTGGACGCGCCCTCGAGGATCTGCAGGTGGCGGCGCGCCTCAGTGCAGAAGCCGCCAGCCTGTTAGGCACGATGTACGCCAGCGGACACTGCGTGGGCCAGAACCTGGCCCCTGCCTACCACTGGTACGCCCGGGCCCTGCATCGCGATCCGGCGAACACCCGCTATAAAAGCGATCTAGAAGTTTTGTGGAATCAGATGACGCCCCAGGACAGGCAAGCCGCCCTGCGCATTGCGCCCTAAACGGTTATTTCGAGA
>Ga0182018_10004007_pt1 | contig 12741 bp, 10 predicted proteins | sample 812P2MmetaG_FD_120490 | JGI IMG/M metagenome (GOLD analysis project Ga0182018, IMG submission 120490) | Permafrost microbial communities from Stordalen Mire, Sweden - 812P2M metaG | ecosystem: Environmental > Terrestrial > Soil > Wetlands > Permafrost | place: Sweden: Stordalen | collected...
CTCTGCCGTCACCTCACCGTTGGGAACACCGCCATCACCGCCAAAGTAGCCGCGGTGCTCGTCGAAGCCGAAGGTCCATGGCCGCGTATAGACCGTAGGATCGTCGAAGGTTGCCTCGTACTTGAAGTGGTCGGCGTCGGTGAAGATGAACTTCTCCACGTGGTGGACGTTATCGCTGGAGAAGTCTCCGGCCCGGCTGAGCCGCCCCTTGGCGTTGTTGCTCGTGGTGTCAACCACCAGGGTTGTGCCCTCCCAGTGACCGCGCGAGTCACCCATCCATAACTTCAGGTCATTTCCGATGTGCGGACGGTTATCCAGATAGATGATGCGGTAGACCTCCGACCCGGAGTAGATCAGCAGAACGTAACCGGGGAACTGCTCGAAGGTGACGTCGTGCCAGGTGAACTGGCGGACGGCGCCCAGAGGCCAGCAACGCTGCTGCGGATCGATGTCGCCGTAGCGCGTCGGCTCATAGTAGTGCGCAAACAGGTCCTGCTCGTGGGCAGCTGCCTCGGGTGTGTAAGGAATGTCGTGGTTGTCGGTGTCGATGATGCGGCTGGGCGCATTGCGCGCCACCCTGGGGCCGCGTGCGGCACGCTGGCCTGCACCGGCCGCAGCACCTACAGGCGCTCCCCCAACAGCAGCAACCTGCTGGCCGCCGTACGCTCCACTGCCGCCTTGACCTCCGCCACCGCGGCGCTCGGGGGGCGGTTGTCCATCGACGATGCTGGCGGGATTGCCATTGCCTCGCTGGCCGAGAACATGTCCCGTCGCATCGGCCGACGGAGGCCCACCGGCGTTCGCAGTCCCAGCGGCTGGTCTCGGCCCTGGAGGCGGAACGCAGTTGACGTCGCCATTCGTTGGATTGGTGAGGCAGCCCATGCCGTAGTAGGTCGTCGTCCATGTACCCTGCACGTCAGGCTGACCATCGCTCAACAACTTCGGCTTCCATGGTTTGGCTGGCGCGTTGCTCTTCACCGCAGCGGGCTTTGCGGTGGGCGTCTGGGTCTGGAGTTGGGCCGCCGTCTGGGCGAAGGCAGGGATGCAGCCCGCTGCCACCAGCGCCATACTCATCGACAGCTTCATTGCGTGGCTTTTATGTCTCGTGTTCACTCTATCTCTCCTGATCTGATTTCGGTTTCGTCGGACTCGCGATGCTACGGGTAGTACTTATCGATGGGAAACGCGTAGCAGACATAGTCCAATAACTGGAAGTTCTTCTCCGTGCGCCGGTAGAGGATCAGATCAATGTGCCATGGCTTCGAGTAGATCTTGGGGTCATTGATCTCCACCTGGTAATCGAGGTGGTCAGCGTCCAGCAGCTTGTAGCGCTCCACCACATCCAGGTCCTGGCTATGAAAGTCGCCCGCATGGTCGAACCATGTGTCATCGAGGAAGTCGACCGAGTCCACCACCAGCGTGTCCCCGTCCCACTTCGCGCGCGAATCCCCCAGCTCCCAGTTGATGTGCCCCGGCGGATGGTCGGTCCCGTTGGTGTAGAGAAAACGATGCGCCTCTGCATACTCGTAGAGCACGGTGATCTTATCGCCCTTCGTCTTTTGAAATATCTGGAAGGGAAGGTTGCGCGCATAGGTGATGCGCGGAACGCCGGGCAGATTGCACTTCGCCGTCTCGGTATCGACAGTCTCCCGCTTCTCGTAGTTCTCCTGGCGTTGCTTCGCCGCGTCCGGAAGGTACGGAATTGCGTGCTCCACAACGACGCTTTGCGCGCCGGGCGCGTAGGCGTTGGCCGCATGGTCCTGAAGATCGACATCCGCGCCACTGATGGACTGCCATATACCGTTGAAGTTGGGTTTGCCGTCGGCGAGGCGTGGAATCGCCGCGGAGTGAACAGAGGGCGCCGGCCTGCCCGACTGCCCCACTGCAGAGGCAGCCAACACAGAGCCGGCGACAAAGATAATGCAACTGGTCTTACCAAAAAACATGGTTCTCCCTTTCTGGGTGGAGGATTTCTTAGTTGTCGCCGCCGGGGTCGCCGGGAGCGCCTGTGCCTACCGAGCCGGTAAAGAGACTCCGGCCGTCAGGAAGCTTGACTGAGGTGCCGTTGATGATCTTCTGCCCATTCTTGGCGAGATAGCCGTTCACCGTCAGCTCAATGCCCAGCGGGAAGTCGGTCTCCCGCAGGCCTCTGCGCAGCAGCGCATTGGGCCCGCCAAACTCAACTGCCCAGTTGGTGGTTGTTCCGTCTGGGTTCTTCACATCGACATAGATCCATCCGTGCGGATTGACCCAGGAGAGTTTGGTGAGCTTGCCTTGCAGGGTGATGGGCTTGCTTGCGTCATACTCCGCCGCAAACGCGTGATGGGCGAACGCGGGCCTGGCGCTTGCTGCAACGCCAAGTGCGAGGAGAGTAGCGAATACTAGTTTCTTCATGGAAATGCTCCTTTATTGCGTGGATTCGGGTGCTCTAAAAGATGACTTTGACCGCGGCCTGCAGCTGGCGCGCGGTACTGCTTGAACTTGTTACCTCGCCGAACGTAGACGCGCCAACCACTGCGTTCGGCGCGGCAAGAACATCGTGGTTTGCTATGTTGAACGCCTCCAGGCGCAACTGAGTGCTGACTCGCTCCGTAATCTTGATCGTCTTGTGGGCTGCAAGATCGAGATTGACCGCTTTATCGGCACGCAGAATGTTCCGGCCCACATCGCCAAAGGTGTACGGGGCATTCTCAACAAATGCATCCGTATTGAACCACTGCGCCTTTGTCCGCGTTGGATTATTCGTGGCCGGATTCAACAGCGCGTGGAAGTTGCTGTCGGAGGGATTGAAGTTTGGCCTGTCATTGTTATCCGCCAGGTCGCTGCTGGAGCCCGTGTTGGAGGGAGATCCATTGACAGACAGATTGATCGGAAGGCCCGAGCTGAAAGTAAAGATTGGATCGAGGCTCCATCCGCCCGCGAACGAGTCGGCATAGCGGTTCCAGTTTGATCCAAACCTCCTGCCTCGGCCAAAGGGAAGGTCGTAGACAACACTGGCGGTCAAATGATGCGTAATGTCCTGACTCGATACCGACTTATCCGCCTGGATATTGTAGGAGTCCTGGACTCCACCGGACTGGTTCTCGCCAAGCGACATCGTCTTGGAGTAGCTATACGAAGCCAGCAGGCTCGTGCCATGCGAATATCGCTTCTCGAACTTAGTCTGCAGCGCGTTGTAGTAGCTATAGCCGATCTTCCCAATTCGCACGATGTCCGCAAGGGAAGTAATGGTGTATCCCGTTCCCGGAATTGCCAGCGTCTGAAAAGGACGATTGACATCGGCGTTTGGCGCGCCCTTCGGCGTCGGCTCCGGAGGGGCCTGGTTGCCGTCGTACTGCATCCAGGCGCCAGTCAGGCTGTTACCCACATATCCAACCTCGACCAAAATGTCTTTCGGCAGAGCGCGCTGGATATTCACGTTCCACTCCTGCGCCCGAGGCCATCGGCCATTGGTGTCGTCGGACACAGTTTGTACGTCCGACTCACCGCCCGGCGTAAGTACCCCTGCGGGAAAGCCGTTCTGTAGCGTCAGGTTGGTTGTGGTAAGCGCCTCCGTATAGGCAAGCTGTATGTGGAACGGCGGGTTGATTTGCAGCGATTGCATACCGCCGGGCTGCTGCGCGTTGGAATAAAAAATGCCCCATGCCCCGCGGATGACGGTCTTGTCACCCGGAAGGCTGTAGGCAAACCCAAGCCGTGGAGCGAACTGTGCGTGGTCAATATGGATCGTCGACCGGTCGGGCCAGCTGCCGCCATTCTCGCCAGCCAGAACAAGCACCGGGGACCCTGTGATATCCAGGTTGTCGTTGGACGTCTTGTTGTACTTGTCGGCCGGCGGCAAATTCATCTCATAACGAATTCCATAGTTGATGGTGAGCCGTTTGTTCACCCTCCAGTCGTCGAGCGCAAAGATGGCAGTAAGTGGTTGCCTGTCTCGTACCGACTCGAGGTTCGAAAGCGATCCTGAGAATGCCTGGCCCAGCAGAAAATCCGCGAAGCCGCCATAAGGATTGGTGCCGCTGATCCCTTTTCTCGTGTAATCGCCGTTGAACACGAGGGTTCCTTCAGACTGCTGCGCGCTGTCGAAGTTCGTCTGCAACCAGTACTGCGCGGCGCCGAACTTGAACGAGTGCTCATGGCGCGCCCAGGTCAGATCGCCGGACACCTGCCGCGTCTCGGTACTGGTTACATTTCCCTTGCCGCCGCCGCCAATCCCTGTGAAATTGGTGATGCTCGTACTCACCAACCCGCCGGGGAGCGTCGTGTCCGCCCCTTTGAAGCCGATCTGTGCATTGAGGTTCGGAAAGCTGGTCGGGCTCGACGCTACGGAGTTGAGATAGTTCCAGCCAACCCTGAAGGAACTGAGCAGATTTGCCGACCAGATTCTGTCGTACCCAATCGCAAACGAATCGGCATAGTCATCCGTCGGCTGCGCGGGTGTGTAATTGATTCCCGATACCGCCGGCAATGAGATTGTTGGAGGATAATGCTGGTTTTGCGTGCTCCAGCGGAAAAACGCCTTTTGCTTGTCCGAGATGTTGCTGTCCACCCGGGAGTCAAATGAAAGCGGCAGCGCGTTGGCCGGAGAAATGTAGTTGTAATCGTTTGTGGTGACCGTAGTTCCGGCCGCCGGCACTGGAAAAAAGCCCAGAAGAGTGACCGCCAAAGGATCGAACCGGATGGACGGGATCTGATAGGCCCCGATCGGGCAGTTGGCCGTCGCGTTCGCTGCGGTCACCTGGGGAAAGGCCGACCGCGTGTTCGTGGTCGAATTGAAGGTCGCCGGATCATAGACAGGCGACGCAAAGCAACCAGCCCTCTCGGATGCCGTCGGCAGAGAGTCCAGGACATTTTGGTCCTTGATCACTCGCAATATCTCAAAATCCCCAAAGGCAAATAGCTTGTCCTTAATCAGCGGACCTCCAACCGCCGCTCCAAAGTCATTCCGGTTGTAGGCGGTCTTTGTCGGCGAAAAGAATTGTGTTGCGTCCAGGGCGGCGTTACGCACAAACTCATACGCCGTGCCGTGTAGCTTATTCGTTCCCGACTTAATCGAAACGCTTACCACTCCCGACGAAGATCTCCCGAATTCAGCGGAATATCCGTTGGTCTCCACCTTGAATTCGCTGACGGCATCGACCGAAGGCTTCAACGCCTCCTTCTGGTTCCCATAGGTGTAGCGGATAAACTGAGCGTTGTTATCAATTCCGTCGAGAAGGAAGCCGACGTTATACCCCTGCTGTCCGCCAATGCTGATTCCAACGCCCGCGATTGCGGGAGCGGTTCCCGCAGACAACAATGCGAGCTGCAGATAATCCCGGCCATTGGTGGCGCTGGAGTTAGCCGTAGTCAGCGGCAGCTCCTGAATCAGACTGCCGCCAATCACCGTTCCTTGTGTCGAGTCCGATGTGTTGAGGACCTCACCCGATGCAGTTACGTTGACAACCTGCGATATCTCGCCGGGCTGGAGCACCACGTCGATCTTGCGAACATCCCCGATGGCGAGCTGAATTCTGTTCTCGCTGAATTGCTTGAAGCCAGATGCCTCAACCGTGAGCTGGTATTCCCCAATGGAGAGGGGCGGAGTGCGGTATTCTCCCCCTCCGTCTGTCTTGATGTGGGTCGTGGCGGCGGTGGCGACGCTGGTTACAGTCACTGTGGCATTTGTTATGCCCGCACCGGAAGCATCGAACACCGAGCCAAGAATGACAGCCTCAGTGGCCTGTTGAGCCACAATAGGACCGCCCCAGGATAGAAGGAGCAGCAACACAATGCGTTTCAGCATGAATAAACCTCACACGTCGGATGAATTCTTATAATTCAGGACGTAGTTAGCCCACCTCACACAACAATGGCGTAATTATTTGGGTTACTTGCCGATTTAGGCGCAAGAAAACCCGCTTATCGGGAGATAGCGGGCGAGTCACTTATCGGATTGAAGACATCGCAATCAATCAATAAGAGAGGCAACAATAGGCTCGGCCGCACTCTGAGGTATTCAGGTGCAGGCAACAAGCGCGCAATACAGAAACTATAGCCATACTCATCTTGTATCCCATCTAGTTCCTTATGTCAAATTAATTAACCTAATATTTTGTATATATTCCCGGAGTTACACATAGCCGATGGCGCGACCGGCAAGACCAATCGTGAACCAGAGAAGCAGTGAAGCCACAGAACCGACTTTCAACCATCGAGAGTTCTGCTCCAGTGCGATGTTTCGCCGAGCGACCCTCACCTGAAGAGTAAAGTGGAAGATCAGGGCAATGACAAATAGCAGCATTTTCAGACGAAACGCCGGGTTGTGATAGTACCGCATGGTCCCTCCCATAAAGAGAAGAAATCCAGTGGCAGACATTGCCAGCAAACCGCCCGCGGTCAATGGAAGTAACTCTCTCGCCACTTGCGATACGGGTTGCAGCTTGAACGCCACACCCAGGAAGCGCAGGTCAACGAGCAGTATGGCCCCGCCAAAGACCGCGAGAGCTAATAGATGGCCGATTTCAACCACTGCGAACGCGTAGGTCGAGTTACGCATAAACAGGCCGAGATGGGTCCTTCCGAGCCAGTGGCAGAATTTGAGCAATGACATACGGCAATACAACCTTTCGCACCCGAATATCTGGGCGATCTACATATTCACATAGGCAATCAGCCTGCCAGCCACAATAATGCCGGCCCACAGCGCAAGCGAGCAGACCGCCGCAGCGCGAGCACGCGGAGGTGTAGCACCGGCAACGTCCCAGCTGTTCACATTGCGAAAGACTCCCAAATGGAAGATCAACGGGTTTAGCCCAACCAGGACCAGAAGTATCAATTTAATCCGAAAGGCCCAGTTGAAGTAGTTTGTCGCCGACTCGGCGATCGAAAGCAACACGCCGGTGACAAACATCACCGAAAATCCCGCCCAGGTCCAGGGCAATACCTGGCGCGCCACGCGCGAGACGGGCTCATTCTTCATGATGATGCCGAGCAGCCGCAGGTCAAGCACGGCGATAGTACCCACAACCGCAGTAATACCCAGCGTATGAATTCCCTCGATAATCGGAAACCAGTACGGCGACTCGCGGATCCCGGTTGACAACCGGGTCGCGTAAATCCACTGGCACAAATGGAGAATGGTCATTGGAGTAATCCTCTAGAGCAAAACGTGATCCGGTTATAGGTGATACCAGTGGTCCGCACCATAGACGAGCCCAAGGGTGATAAGAGCGATGACAACCTCACCCACAGCTCCGACGATGAACGGCCGTGCACCTTGCTTACCTAACTCCTTCAAATTCGTGCGCAGGCCAACCCCGGCAAACGTAAGCAGGAAGGCCCAACGAGACACATTGCCCAGAGCAAGCACCTGCGGCTTGCTGAAGAACCCTACACTGGACAGGAGCGAGATCAGCAGAAATCCCAGGATGAATTTGGGAAACTTGCTCCACAGGAAGGCCCCCTTGTTTTTGACCTCTGTGGCCTGCCCCTTTGAAGCCCAGTAGATTGCGTACCCCAGCACAATAAAGCCAATCGTGGCGTTACGGCAGGTCTTGGCCAGCACTGCAACCTTGCCGGCCGCATCGGAATAAAGCGCGCCCGCGGCCGTCGCTTCCGCTGTGTTATCAACCGCAAGGCCGGCCCACAGCCCATACGCCCGGTCGCTCAGATGCAGTGCATGGCCTACGAGCGGAAACGTGAACAGCGAGATCGCCCCCAGCGCGAGAATGGCCGCAATCGCGTAGGACGAGTCCTCTTCATCCGCGTCAATCGCGCCCTGCGCCGCGATAATCGCGGACACTCCGCATATGGACGAGCCAATCGCCAGCAGACTTATCAGCTTGGGCTTCAGCTTAAACGCCCGGCCCAGGTAAGTCATAAACGTCAGGGCCAGCGCCAGCTCAATGGCGATCAATCCCAGGGAGAGCCCGCCAAGGCGAGTTACATCACCGACCAGAAACCGCGCGCCGAGCAGTACGATTCCTACCTTGAGCCAGAACTCATAGGTGGCCACGCCCGCCCGAAATATAGAAGCCACGCCGACCGTATTCGATATAAGCAGCCCGAATAAAATCGCCCACAGGACATATTCAATGTTCGGCAGCACCAGATGGTGCGTCTTGCCATAGACGGCAATAAAATGCTCAATAAACTTGCCAACATAACCGACAACAACAAGCAGTGCTATTCCAGGCAGCAGATTGACGAAGCGTTTTGCCAACGGTGTGGTTACAGGTTCACTCACCTGCGTAGCATCGGCTGTAAGTGAGGCGGACATAATATTCCTTCTTTCTTGTTGGCGCCTTGTCTACCAGGGGACGGTTGTCACTAGGCCAAGGCGGATAATAATGGCGACAGTTAGAGCCAGTAACACGGCCCATGTATCGAGCGAGAGGTGCTTGGTTGGTGTTTGCTGTGGCATAGGTCTTACTCCTTCTTCGGTGAAGCGGTCCTCGCCGCCAGTTGACTACTGCTGCTGAGCAACCGCCGGCTTACCTCCTGCGCCCTCACCGCCCGCGCCTGCCGGTGGCACTGGGATCTTGACCGCCAGTTTTCCGCCGTCTTTCTGGTATGTGTCAGCACCCACAGCGCCAATCACCCTGAAGCCAGCGTCGGACAGCGTGTCTGCAGCAGAACCAGCTCGGGCTGCATGATTGGAAACCGTAATGATCGGACGATCGCGCGGGATCTCGGCAAGATGGGCCTTTAGATCCTTGATCTGAACACTGAGATACACCGGGAAACCACCGATCGTACTCACTTCATCAGGCCGGCGCACATCGACGAGCAACACCTGCTCCGGGTGAGCGAGGTATCCGTCAAACTCAGCATTGGTGAGTGTTTTGGCGCGGACAGGGGCCCGCTGGGGGCGTGCTCCGTTAGCGCCAGCAGCCGGCTTTGCCGCATCCTGGGCAAAAGCGGCAGTAGTCAACATGGCCATTACAGCAAGCTTCTTTAGCATTGTTCAATTCCTCTCCGGTTGATGTTGCGAAGTTGCGGATAACGTCCCGAACATTTTGAAACGGGGCATTGTTGATTGGAGTCTCTCCGGTCGATGATCTTCCGCACACAGAGACCGCGGCTTGCTCCGAGGAGCAGCACTCGAACAGGGAGTTGTCACCGGGGAGGCACTTTGGCCTGAAAAGACAAAGCCCGCCTCCGGAGTTCCAGTGGCGGGCAGCAGTACGGAGCAGATCGCTCTAAACTACGGACACATGCCTACCGGAACAGCCAGCGCTGAGCAGCAACAACAGAAGCGCGAGGTTGGGTAAGCAATGTCCATAACGTATGTCTGTAATCTAAGCGATCTAAGAAGAAATGCGAGATGCTTTGATGGGTGGACCTATGCACAATTCCAACTGGTCCTAACTAGGCCTCAGAACCCGAGGGCCTCGTTTCCTGTTGCCGATGACTATTTCGCTGCTCCCATGCGACCTGCGCCAGCAGACGTATCCCTGGCTCTATGAGATTTCTATCGATGGTTGAGTAGGCCAGTCGGGCAAATTGTTGGGGCGGTTGGGCGGCATGAAAGAAGCTATCGCCGCTCTCAATCAGTATTCCTTTCTTTCTGGCCTGTAGTTTGAGAGCGGTCATATTGGATTCCGCAGGTGCCTGTATCCAGAGCGCCGATCCGCCCTCCGGCTCACGAAATCCCCACGTAGGAAGGTAGCGCCGCACGGCTTCAGCAAGTCCACGCGCTCTGATTTGCAACAGATCTCGATAGCGGACCAGTAACCGGTCATAGTGACCGCGCGCAAGAAAGAGCGCAAGAGCACGTTGATTATTGCCTGGCGTGTGTCGAATGATGAGACGCCTTAGATGCCGTGCCCGTGCAATCAACTCGCGGTCGGCGACCATGTACCCAATGCGAAGTCCCGGCGCAAAGACCTTCGAAAAGCTGCCAAGATGAATGACGTGGCCTGATGCATCCATCGCCTTCAGCGTGGAGGGGTGCGGATTGCCGAAGTGTGCCTGGGCATCGTAGTCGTCTTCGATGATGAGCGACTGATTGCGGCGTGCCAGATTCAAGAATGCCAGGCGCCGCTCAATTGTGAGCGTCGCTCCGGTCGGGCATTGGTGGCTTGGGGTCAAATAGATGGCGGAGGGGGGAGCGATGTCTGTGGGCGGGATAGCGCCGGATTCATCTACGCTCATTGGAAGGATATTCGCCTCGCGCCGCAGGAAGAGGTTGCGAGCCTCTGTATAACCCGGGTCTTCGAGCGCCACAGTGGTCCCACGTTGCACCAGCAACTCAGAGAGCAGGAACGCTCCCATCTGCGACCCCATCGTGATGAGCACTTCATCCGGCGATGCCGCGATGCCCCGTTTGGGCAGCACATTGGTGCAGAGTTGCTCAATCAGGAAGCGGTCGTCCCCATCAAATGCGTCTGAAGACCAATGGCCGCTGCCCGGTGTCGCTTGCGCCAATCGGCTGCATTCTCTCCAGTCCGGCAGAGGAAACAGCTCCTGATCGACCTGCCCATAGACGAAGGGATATCGATACTTCTGCCAGTGGCGCGGCTTCTCCAGCCGCTTCTCTCCCGGCGGCAACGCAGGTAGATGCGACGCCCACACCGGTCTTGCGGCGGTCTCAGATGATTCTCGCTTCGCCAACTCCTGCCTGTCCGGAGACCGCTTCGCTACATAATGCCCACTGCGTTCGCGCACGACGATTAAGCCCTGCGCTTCCAACGCATCGTAGACCATGGACACCGTTATACGAGCGACCTTTAGCAGCGAGGATAACGCACGCGTCGAAGGCAGCCGTGTACTCTCGGGGATGCGACCCTCCAATATAGCGTCAGCTAGATTGGTTCTCAACGTACCTTGCAGTGATGAGCTGCCGCGGTCTGAATCATGCAAGAGGACACGCCAGGAAATTTCCTGTTGCGATTCCCGCGATACCTGTTCCTCTTTGCTCTTCACATTGGAGTTGAGCCCTTGCACGAGGGGTAAATCTGCGGGGTCTTGTATACGAATTGATTGAGTCTGTCCCATGATTCTCTTTCCCCCGCAGTCGAACCCGGGTACCCAATCACTGGGTCGCGGCAAGGTATTCATCGCGATCAAGCGAGATGGCGTTTGGGAAAGGGCTCGCAGAGAAACAGAAGCCCGCTTCGGAGTATCCGGAAAGCGGGCGATAGTTTGCGAAGCAGACTCACTCGAAACTAAGGACACACACCTGCCGGAGCTGCTACCGCAGAGCAACAACGGCGGAGATGTCTGTCAATAAATTGCATGGATGACATCACTCTAACTTGAGACAAATAACGGTCAACGATTATTAGAGCCTGGTTCTATACAAAATACGTTTGGCCTTAACCGCCTGAGCCTCCAGGGATCTGGCAATTTCATTGCTCCCAACGGAGCGAAAACTCCTTTCGAGGGAAAGGACCCGCCGCCAGCCCACCTGGGCCGGCTCCAATCGGAGGCAAGTTTCTTACGTCCAGACTATGAAACCCGCTCCAGCAGGGCTGGCAAGCGGGCTTATCGGCAGGAGCACGTGATCGTTACTACTGATTACGCGCTGTGTCGGTGTAAAGCACTCCCAGCTCGCCGGCAAAGGATGCCGAGCGACAACAAACCGCATTTGGGAATGACACCATGATCAAAAGTTAATCGGGGCTTGAGAATTTGTCAACGTGGCTGACGATTCGGGCGGTCATGGTAGTAGGTCGGATGCGAGTGGAAGCCCCATCCGGGATATGGCGGCACAGAGAAAGTCATCGCCTGAGCTTGCGGTAGGATCGACAATATGAACGGAATGCCGCTGCTATGGTTGATCCTCATTTTCGTGGCGACCAGTGCCGTTAGCGTCGTCACTGGAAGCACATCGCTTATAACCGTTCCGGCGATGCTTCAGTTTCACATCGAACCACGTGCAGCGCTTGCAACCAACATGTTCGCACTCACGTTTATGAGCGTCGGCGGTGCATTTCCCTTTCTACGAGGTCAGGGAGTCGATCGGAAGAGACTTCCGCTATTAATTTCACTGACACTGGCAGGGTCGACCATCGGAGCATTTCTTTTGCTCCTCATTCCGACCCGTTCCGTGCCAGTCATCGTCTCCGCAGCGATGATTGGAATTGCAATCTTTTCGCTTGTCTATCGTAAGTCGGGATTGCAGGATGCCTCGGTAGTACCGTCGGCGTCGGCCGAATTTACTGGGTATGCTCTCACCTTCCTGCTGGGGATTTATGGAGGGTTCTTCAGCGGCGGATACGTCACGATTCTCACTGCGGTGTATGTGACGGTATTCCGCCTTTCCTTCTTGGAAGCTATTGCAACAACGAAGCTAATGAACGTCTTTTCGTCAGCGGTAGCGACGACTGTGTTCATGTTGCACGGACTCGTGAACTACCGGCTCGGCGTCATCTTGGGAGTGGCAATGTTTGGCGGAGCCGTCCTCGGAGCGCGATTCGCGATTCGATTGGGAAATCTCTGGTTGAGACGCATTTTCCTTACAGCAGTCTGGGTTCTCGGTTTGAAAGCACTGGTGTTCGATTTCCTTGCAAATGTCTCGGGCTGTGGCGACGCACCATCGCATGCCGAACAATGAAGAATCGGTCAACCCTCTGCTTCACCCAAGTGGACCGAAAAGCAAATACATCACAAGAGTCGATAGCGGATTGGATATAAACCTTGGAAAGAGGTATTACTATCCGATGAATCTATCCATACCTATCAGTTCCAGCCTCCGCAGCAAGCGAATGGCGTTGTCCTCAACCCACGGAGGGCAATGAGGCTGGGGATACATCC
>Ga0182018_10004008_pt1 | contig 12735 bp, 11 predicted proteins | sample 812P2MmetaG_FD_120490 | JGI IMG/M metagenome (GOLD analysis project Ga0182018, IMG submission 120490) | Permafrost microbial communities from Stordalen Mire, Sweden - 812P2M metaG | ecosystem: Environmental > Terrestrial > Soil > Wetlands > Permafrost | place: Sweden: Stordalen | collected...
GCCGGTGACTCGCCCGGAACTTGGAAATCTGGGATTCATACGCCTCGACTGCTTAACGATCTAACGGGATTTCAAGGAGTTGGCAACGTCACTGCGACGAACCGGTCCGGGAGCCCAGCGCCTGCTTGTGCGGCTGCCAGGCGGGTCCGCCCTCTTCCCACTGGTTATCGGTAAGCTGTTCCACCTGGGTGCCGTCATAGCGCATGACGAAGACCTTGCCGTAGGGTTGCGGCGCGCCAATCAACACGACCTCGTCTTTGAATCCCATGCGGCTGCTGCAAAACAAGATTCGTTCTCCGTCGGGCGACCAAGCCAGGTGTGCGTCGTTTCCGTGCGTGTTGGTCAACTGCTTCAGCCCCGTGCCGTCCGGATGGATCGTGAACACTTGAAAATCTGCCCCATTTCTGCGAACGAACGCGATCAGGTCTCCTCGCGGAGACCACACGGGAAAGTTGTCCCACTCATTCGTCAGCACCTTCACCGTCTGGTCCTCTAGATTCATGATGCGCAGCCCATCCGCGTCGGGCCCGGTGGTGCGGTAGACAATATGCTTCCCATCCGGCCCAAAGGATGCGAATGCATTGTTGCTGTCGCCCGATGTAATCATATGGAAGCCGGAACCGTCGGCGTTCACGATGCCCACCTGCGCGCCGCCATTGACTCGATCGATCGGCTTCTTGCCTCCAGCGGCGAAGTCAAGGAATGAAGTAAAGCTACCCACGCCGACAACAATCTGCTTGCCATCCGGGGACCACGACGGAGCCAGGATCAACCCCTTTTGCTCCAGAATCGACCGCACCGGCTTCCCCTCATCGACAATGAGCAGGCTGGTCGTCGCGCCGTCGGCGCTCATCTTGGTTACAGCCAGCTGTTCTCCGCTTGGATCGTACGCAGGCAACCATGCGGTGCTGTACAGGTCGTACTTCGGATTCCGGCCCCAAACCTTCGTCGGTTCGGGAGTGTGCTTGGAGATGTATCGGCTATATACCACCTGCGCGCCATCAGGGGACCAGGAAGGAGTGCGGAGATCTCTTCCCTTCGGGCCCGGCCTGCCGTTTCCATAAAAGACTCCGGCGTTTGTCTTGTCGCGGCGAAGATAGCCGATCTCGCCTGAGGGCAGCACCGCTGGCAGCAGCTTCACGCCCGGTCCGACCGCCGCAGGGGTCGTCTGACTATTCTCAATATTGATCTTCATGAGTTGGTTATCACCATCCTCGCCGCCAAAGCGATAGGTCCACGTGTCTTGCGCAGACATGCAATACGTCACCACGGCCTTGCTGTCCGGCGTCCATTTGGGGCTGCCGCAAAAGCCTCCGTGCTGCGAGATGCGTTTCAGCCCCGTGCCATCGGGATGAATGAGATAAATGTCCACCAGGTGCAGGCGTTCCCATCGGCCCTTCGCGGGCGGAAGGTCGCTGTCGCGATCCGACGAAAAGGCGATCCATGCCCCGTCGGGAGACCACGAAGGACGGAAATCGCCGCCGTTGCCTGAAGTAAGCGGTGTGGCTTCGTGGCTGGCCGCATTGAGAATCCAGAGGTTTGACCTTCCTCCGGCGCGTGTGGAAACGAAGACAATCCGGGCGCCATCGGGAGAAAAGGCAGCCTGATCGTCATATGCCGGGTCGTCAGTCAGCCGTTCGAGGCCCGTTCCGTCGGGATGAATGCGGAAGAGATCGGCCGATCCGGCACGCTCCGATGTAAACACGATCCAGTCGCCCTTATGAGACCAGGAAGGGTTGTAGTCCAGCGAGCCCGGCTGTGTGAGGGGCCGCTCTGCGGACCCATCGGCATTCGAAATAAAAAGTGTTGCCTCAGTCGGGCCAATACGGTCGAAGACAATTCGGTCAACCGCCTGGCAGGAACTCGGCGAAGACACGAACGCAAACAAGCACAGGGACAGGGCGAGAATACGAGCCATCGAACGCTCCAGACGCAAGAATCGGGGAGGGGAAGGTGCCCTACAACCATACCACCAGGAAAGGGGAGTGAATCGTTATCTAGGTTTCAGTTAAGCCACAGTCGAATGCCCCCTTAGGGTCCAAGTGGGGGCTAGGTTCTCCGAGTTCCGGGTGTGTGGTCGGCAAACAAGAAGTAATCCGTTTTTTCGGGCTGCGTCCCGGTTGCCAGTCAACCAGACGTGACTCAAAGCGACGAGCCGATAACCGATCAAGGACGGACGCAGGCGAAGCTGGCCTCGTCGTCGACGCTGCCTGTGCCTTTGTAGCGGGCCATTTGTGGATATGGGCAGAGTGGGCGGGTGCGCACTACCTTGCCGTCGACCAGGCGGCTTGAAGTGATCTGGTCTGGAGCTGTGCCGGACTCCACCCAGTTGATGAGCGGCGTCATGGCGTCAAACACGTTGGTGCCGATGCCGCCGCCGCAATGGAACATGCCGGGCACCATGTAGAGGCGCGCGAAATCGCCGGTGGACGTGCCGATTGTTTCTGTCAATTTGTCGTAGTACTCCACGCCCTGGCGGGGATTGAGCTGCGGATCGGCCCAGCCGAAATACATGATCAGCTTGCCGTTGTGCTGGTGGAATGCGGCGAGGTTGGGATCGGTGGCGTCTAGGATGGCCCGCGATTCGGCGACACGCCCCGAGTCGCGATCGATGTTGAAGCCGGCGACGGTGGACGCAGGATCACCTTCAGGAAAAGCAATGTCGCCAAGGAAACCGTCGGCGTAGTACTTCCATGCGCCGGGCCGGCCATCGGCGTAATTCAGCTCCTGTCCGACCCAACCGCTCTGCGGATCCTGCTCGCCCGGCTTAATGGCGAAGGCTACGGCGCCGACAGGCCATCCGGGGAAGATCCGCTTGCCCTGGCTCATGACGTCGGAGTGGATGAGGTTGATGGCGGTGATTTCGGAAGGAAGAAAGCAATTGGCTCCATCGATTCCGTTGGCACATTGCGGAAGGTCGCGGTCGGCATGGAAGTCGCAGTGGAGCGGATCGCTGACGAGGCCATCCTGCAGGCCGTCGGCGGCGTCACACTTGGCGTATTCGGCGTCGGCCAGCAGCTTTAGTTTGGCCGAGGGAAATGGCGTTACGGCGAGGCCCTGCAACCAGTAGGCACGCGCCAAGTTGCCGCCAGTAAAGTCGATGGCGGGCGAGCCGGCAACGATGCCATCGAAGTCGGTGGGAAAGCGTTCGGCAAAGATGAGCCCCTCGCGGCCACCTTGTGAGCAGCCATCAAAATAGGACTTCGAGGGCGCGTCGCCGTAGTAGGTGCGCAGGAGCATCTTGGCGGTTTCGGCGGTCAGGTGCAGAGAACGGAATCCGTAGTCGAGCAGCTTTTGGCGATTGCGAGCGAACGTGGCACTGGGCTCTTTCGCGGCGGAATGGCCCTGATCAGTGGCCGCTACCGCGAATCCCGCTTTGAGGCCGAGGGCGCGATTGCGAATGCGGCCCGGAGCTTGAAAAGACTCCCCTGCGAAGCCCCCATTGCCGAACATGTAGAAGCGGCCGTTCCATGCAGTGGGCATATTGACTTCAATGTTGATCTCGGGCGGGATCATCAGGCTCACGCGGCAATGCTCAGGAACGTCGGCCGTAGCGGCAATGGTGGTGGCCGAGATGATGGAGATGTCGTAGCTGGTGAGCGCGCGCAGCGACTCGCAGGAGACTTTGGGCTTCTGTGTCGCGGCGGGAGCATGCCAGTCGCGGAATTGAACCTGGCCCCCACCTTGAGCGTGCAGCGCGCCGGCGCACAACAGTAGAGCAACGAAAACTCGCAAGGATTGACCTCGCGGGCGAGTATAACAGCCGAATCACTATAGTGCGCTGCATGAATCGTTGTTACGACCGCCGCGGCGTTACGATAGGAATCGGAGGCAAGCCGAATGCTTATCGTTCATGTTCATGTGCGGGTGAAACCCGAGTCGGTTGCGGACTTTATCGAACTGGTGTTGCTTAAATGGTAATTGCAGGGTGGCCGGTGATAGGCCAACATTCAAAAGTTGCCTGTCATCTTGAGCGCAGCGAAGCGAAGCCGAAAGATCTGCGGTTGCTTTTCGGCAGCAGCTTATCTGCAAAATCAGTAATGTCCGGTTAGCCTGTTACACACCCAGAACCCAGAAAATCCCGAGGCTCGATCCCAACTTCCCGGTCGTACTCGATAAGTGCAAGGGCATCAAACGGAAGCCGGTACGGCTGCATATTTCAAGGTCAGTGCAGTAATGTCATCGTTCTGTCCAAATGCCTGCGCTGCGCTGGCGATGGCTTCTGCCGATTGGGTGCTGAGCGCGGCCGATCGCTCAAAGCCTAACAAAGCGCCAGCCTTGTCGCGCGCTTCGACAACGCCGTCCGTCACCAGGGTGAGTTGCTCCCCCGGCGCGATCTGGAATGTAGATTCCGCGTAGGCTGACTCGGCAGCCAGCCCCAGTGGCAAGCCATTTTCGAGGGGCAGCTCTTTGCCTGCCAGGTATGGTGCAATGTGTCCCGCGTTGGCGAAGGTCAGTTGCCCATCCGCGTCGCAGCGGAGAACCAGGCAGGTGGTAAATCCGCCGCTGCTCCGAGCCAGCATGCGCTGGTTCATGTCGCGCAGAATCTCGCCCGGGCTTTGCGTGTAATGCGCCAGCGTGCGCAAGGTGCCCACCAGCAGCGAGACGGTCATGGCTGCGGGCATGCCCTTGCCGCTTACGTCGCCGATTACTGTCAGCACGCCGCCATCTTTCGTGGGGAGGATCTGGAAGAAGTCGCCGCCCACTTGCCCTGCAGGCTTGTAGACGCTCTGAATCTGGAAGCCGGGAATGGCCGGAGTTTCCTCCGGAACAGCACCTGCTGCACCGCCCGCGCAGCCTCAAGCTCTGCTGCAGCCTGAGCGCGTTCGCGGGCCAGCCGAATGGTGCGCAGCACCAGGAACAGCAGCATGGTGACGCCGTAGACAACGTTCCACACATCCCAGAGAGCGAATCCATAACCGGCGTAATGGAAATAGGGCAAGGGAGGGATATTCAGTGGCAAATGAAGGAAATAGAATAGCCCTCCCAGGGAGTTCCAGGCATTGAGAAAGCCAATGAATGCGAACGAGGGAATGAAAAAGCGCGCATCGCGATTGCCCTGCCGCGCACTCCAGACCAGCAACACGGGTAATAGTGCCCCGTTGATCAGCGTTACAAGGTAAATCAAGATGGGACCCAAAAGTTCCGTCCAGAGGCCGGTAAAGTACAGGGGATGAACAAGGAAGCTGCCCAGGAACAATGTGATTTCCATTGCCAGCAGCCAGCGCGTACGCCGCAAATGAACAATCAGGCGAACGAACTCAATGTTCGCGACTCCCACGATAGCGATCAAAAACCAGGTAAGAAAGTCATCGGCGGCGGTCGAGGCGTGGAGATGATCCCAGACGGCTACGGCCATCTGAAGGCTGGTGGCGAGGAGCGCGATGGAGATGGCCAGGTACTCCGCCTGGCTGCGCATGGCCAGGTAGAGCGCGAGCGCAACGACGCCCACGATGAGGATGAGGCCAAAGAGGATGAAGAAGGTTGCGGTTTGATGGGCCGCCTCAGTGCTGGCGTCGCGTTGTGCCGCGTCGCGGCTGGCCAGAAAGATGGCATCGGCGGTCAGGGGCGTGCTGGTGCCCGGGCCCTGGTCACCCACTTTTTGAATGGCGAAGCGAAGGGCAATCACCAGGTCGCTATGGGGGGGAAATCATGCTGTCAGGAATGTCGTACGCGGTCAGGTAGTTCTGGTTGGACTCAAGCATCCCAACCATCTTGCCGTTGGCGCCAATGCGCACGCCGTTGACGTAGAGCTCGTAGCTGCCAGTGATGTTTTGGACCTCTACCGCCAGGTCATGCCAGTGAGGTTCAAAGTGAACGTGCATACGATACCAGGCGTAAGGGATGGCGCGCACGCCGTAGTCTGTCAACTGCTTGTTGGTGGAGATCGTCTTCCAGCCGCTGTCGTCGTACGTGGGCGAGGCGTAGGCGGGATTATCGTCCGGGGAAAAGAGCCAGTCGGGGCCGAGGTCCACGCGGGCTCCCAGCCAGGAGGCATCGAAGTGGCGCGGACTGAACTGCTCCGGCGTGGACTGAGCGGTAGCCGAACCTGTCGCAGCAAGGGCGGCGAACAGCCAGACTGCGGCGCGAAACGTGCGGGGAAGCATGGAGCCAACAATATCGCAGCGCGTGTATTGCGCGAATTTGCTGGACCTGCGTTTCATCGTTCTCGCAAGGAGTGATATAGAGGCCATCGACCCCTTAAAGTCCTCGTCAACTATCGATTGTTGACTGCGATCTGGCCATCATCCACCTTCCATCTTTCAAACGAAATACCCTCTGAAAGCGCAGGCCGCAGCACCATTGATCGACATAGATCCTGGAAGGTCGCCGACTCGCACCTTACCCCTTTACGGCTGGGGTTGTTTCCGGATTGCCGTAATCCAGGCATAACGCTCGAAGTTGTCATCCCGTCGCTTACAAGATATTTGCGGGGTATGATCTACGCATGCTTCCCCGCATATCAGGACTCCTGGCCCTCTTCGCAGTTCTTTGCGCAAGCTCCGCAGGACTGCTGTGTGGCGCGCAGCAATCTTATCCGGCCGAGCCGATCCGCTACCACTTCGGCGACGACCCGGATGGCAAGCTGAGTTGGGCCAATCCAAGCTTCGATGACAGCGCCTGGCCCATTGCCAAAAATGGCCAATGGCCTATGCCGCCTTTCTACTCCGATGGCTTTATTTGGATTCGCTTCCGCATCCCGGTGCGCAGCAACGCTTCAGGCGCGCTCGCCGTCCGCAGTTCGCGCGATTTCAATTTGGGGGGCCTTCCCTACTCTTTGGCAGACGAACTCTATGCGGACGGTGTGCTTGCGGGCAGTCAAGGCAGCCTTCCACCTCATGTTGAACCTGACATCCAGCGGCGGGATGCGGTTTTCGACCTGCCGGCGACCGCAGCGACGCCAGGGAGAACTGCTGTCGTGGCGCTTCGAGTATGGTGCCCTCCGCATTTGCGCAGGCCCGCCAATCCTGCAGTTGTCCAGATTTCCATCGATGAAACCCGCAATCTGCTGCTTGCCCAGCGCGCCGACCATGCGACCGAACTTTACGCGAACGGGCTGAACCTGGCTCTGAACATCGGGATTGCCCTTCTGGGGATTGGGATGCTCGTCGCATGGCGTTGGACCGGCGAGCGCGATTTGCTGTTGTTCGCCTGGGTGATGATTCCCCAGGCACTCGTCCTGCTTGCGTGGAGCTCCTCCTTGCCTGGGGTGGGAAGGCTTCCATTTCAAGAGGGAGTACAAGTGGGCGCGTTGGTGTTTTTTGTACCGCTAACGGTGTTCATGGTTGCCCTCGTCGAGCTGAATTGGACCGTTCACCGTCTGCGTGCTCCCCTGCTGAAGCGTCTCGCCCAGGCTGCCGCCGTTGTCTTTAACCTGTCACTGTTGATTCCGATTTTGGTGACAACTCCGACTGCGATTGCTCACTGGGCAATGCTGGCAGTGATCCCTGCGGACTTGATATTCGAACCCCTGCTCGTTGCCGTTAACATCTGGGCGATTCTGGTCAGGAGAACAAACCCACTGCTTGCACTGGCGCTTCTCGCAAACCCAGCTATATCCCTGCTGAACAACACGGGCATCTTGCCGTTCAGAGTGATGGTGGGTCCGTTTTACGAGCAATCGATTGCGCTGGCTGACTTCGTCTGTGACGTCGCCATCTTCGCTCTCCTCGCCCAGCGCGCATGGAAGGAGTGGCGCGCCCGCGATGAGCTGCGCGTCGAGTTCCAGGCCGCCCGCGAGGTGCAGGAGCGGTTGGTTGTTCCTGCGGTGGATGTTCCGGGGTTCAGGATCGAGAGCGTGTATGTGCCCGCCAAACAGGTCGGCGGGGATTTCTTTCGCGTCCTGCCCGGAGCAGATGGAAGCGTGCTGGTCGTGGTAGGCGATGTCAGCGGCAAAGGGCTGAAGGCGGCCATGACCGTGAGCGCGATCATGGGCGCATTGCGAGGTTGTACCTCAAGAAAGTCCACGGAGATTCTGACATATCTCAACCACGTGCTTTATGGACAGATCGGAGGGCTTGTCACGTGCTGCGTTGCGCTTATTACGAGCGATGGCGCAATGACAATTGCAAACGCAGGCAACCCGGCTCCGTATCGCAACGGCGAGGAGATGGCTGTCGAACCTGGCCTGCCGCTCGGCTTGGCAGCCGAACCTACCTACGGTGAAACGCAATTCCAAATTGCTCCCGGCGACCAGCTCACGTTTGTCTCCGATGGCGTGGTGGAAGCGACCAATCCGCAGGGAGAACTTTACGGCTTTGAGCGCACACAGGCCATCAGCAATCAACCAGCGAACACTATCGCCGAGGCAGCCGCGCGGTTTGGCCAGGAGGACGACATTACGGTCCTATCTGTAACCCGCGAGGTCGGTCTGAATCCTGTGCTTGCCTGATTCAGGATGCCTTAATCGCACGTTCCGGTCGGATTGTCGGCTATCCGGACAGAACACCATTTTTCCCCAATGTACATGTAGCCGGTTGCCCTGTGATAAGCTAGGTCCCCGTAGCTGATTGACGGTCCTCGAATCGTTCTATCAGCTATAGTGCATTTCCGCAGCCGGCTCTGAACCCTCACCATCCCGGGCTCGTGGCCAGAGACGGCACTGACAGAACCTCCCCTCAATGTCAAAAGGAGAATCGATATGCGAAAGATATTCAGCCTGGCGTTGTTTGCTTTGGCAATCACTACCACTGTGTCCGCATGGGGCGCAGACAACTCCCTCGGAACCTGGAAGGCTAACACTGCGAAGTGCAAGTACACGCCGGCACCGTGGCCTGTGAAAAGCCTCACGGTCACGCGTGAAGCGGCACCTGGCGGTGTCAAGGTGACCAACACGGGCATGCGCACGGATGGGTCGGCGATCAATGCAAGCTATAGCGCAAGCTACGACGGCTCGTCGTCAGAGGTGACAGGGGAAGGATCGCCCTATGACAGCATCTCGGTCAAGCAGGGAGATGCCAACACCTTCACCTACGAAGCCAAGAACTCAAAAACCAAATATCGCGCCAGCGGACGCATCGTGATTTCCGGCGATGGCAAAACCATGACCACAACAACGTCGGGCGTTGACGCCGATGGAAAGTCCATGACAATGAAACTGGTTTACGACAAGCAGTAGGCCGCAGATTCGGTTTTTGGCTGTCTTTCGGTGACCAAGACATGGGTGGTAATACTCGAGATGCCGGACAATGTCAGCGCCGCAGCTTTTGCCATGGCTTTAGCGACTGACGGTAGTAAGCAGGCCCGCAAAATCGAACGCCGTGTTTGCGATTGTGTGGGATAGGCAGTGAGAGATGATGTGGGAATCCGTCGCTAACCCTGCTCTTTGCCCGCTGGCGACTCCCGGTAGGCCGAAAACCGAGTTCTGTCCGAATAGCTGGTCATCCGACCGGAATGCCGAATCCTGGCGTAATGCCCGTCCATCGGTACCTATGAGCTGATATGACCGCAAATGCGGGTCGGCGAGTGATCTGGCCTCTTCGAGCCAGTTGTGCGCCCTCCAGCATGTCTTCTCTGATCGAATTCCCGTGCCGCATTACTCCGTCTTGGCTCGATCCTTCTGAGACTCTCCGCGCGGAATGAGCGGGGCCTAGTTCTTAACACCCGACCCGAGTACCTGTTTGATGTCGCGTTCAACCTCGGACTTGCTGATCACACCGTTCACGAATGCAATGACATCTCCATGAGGGGAGATGTAATAGGTTGTCGGCAGGACATCCAGCCCTCCATAAAGAGAGCTGACGTGATTGTCGCCGAGAAGGACGACATAATTTATGCCTGTTCTGCGAACGAACGGCGCAATGGCATCTCTCCCGCCGTCATCCATCGATACCCCGATGATTTGCAGTCCTCGCGGGCCATACTCTTTCTGAAAGTCCATGAACCACGGTAGCTCTCTCCTGCATGGTGCACACCAGGATGCCCAAAAATTCAGGACAACCGCTTTTCCACGAAAATCGGACAGATGCACCTGATTGCCATTCAGGTCCAGCAACTCGAATTCAGGTGCCTGGTACGGGCGAGATGGAAAGCGAGTGGTTGGTCGATTTATGAAAAGGAGCAGCGATGCGCAAACGGCAATCGTCGAGGCACGAAGGAGAGATCTGAGTTTCATGAACACTCGTAGAAAGCAAAGAGGCTACTGGGACAACTAACGACAAATACGCTCTGTTCATAATCGCGGTCACGACGGCATCTCAACGCCATGGGTGAATCCGGTGCTGATTGAATTCTCTCGGAAGGTCCAACAATCTGCCAGCTTCAACTTATAGCGTAGCCCATTCCACCAACGGCATGTACTGATTGAATTCCGTGATTTCCGCCAGTCACTGAGAGCCTGTTTCCGAATTGATTACGACAGATTCTGGCCGCCGCTGTGATAGGCGGAATAAGTTACGTGGCGTTTGGCTTAATAAGCCAGAGCGTGAGAGTTCAAGCCGTCGCGCTTCTTGTCTATGCGACCTTGACGGCGACCCTATGTCTATTCTTCAGGCCTGCTAACGCCGGACCGATTTCGCTCCGCTTCACAGGCGCGAAAGCCCTTGCCGCCAGCGTCGGCATCTTAGTCGCAACTGCTGCCGTCGTCGTTCTCTTCTATTACTGCCTTGGTTCGATCTTCGGCAGCCTACCCAGCGTTGCGCGGAAAATCGTCTCTATTGCGACGGACGCAGGCCGTCTCAAGGGTCAACCGGCGACCGCATGGATCATCGCAACCGCTCATGGCTGCCTCCTGGTGCCAGTCTTCGAAGAGGTGTTCTTTCGTGGCCTCTTGCTGAGCTGGCTGCGTAAGCATATGCGGGAGGATTTGTCAGTCATCGCAATGTCCGCGCTTTTCGCTCTTGAACATGGTTCGTTCATCCTGGCTCCGTACGCCTTTATGTTTGGGATCTCCTTGGGTTACGTGAGATTGCGCACCAACTCGACGTTGAATACGGCACTCATGCACACTCTCCATAACGTAATGCTTCTGACTTTAGGCCTTCGGATTCTTCATGCCTAACATGGCCTCAAAATCGACAGAGCTCGATGATGGCTCGCGCTATCCTTGGCTGTGGGGGCTCGTTGGACTTCTGACACTCACCGGAATCGTCTTGGCGACGAACGGGTTCCGAGAGCTCTGGGAGAAGGCGGATCGTTCATCAGGGCTTGGAGGCTGTGGAGGTCGGCGAGTTCTCCGGGACGAGTTGGAGCCTTCTGTTGATGGTTGGCCAATACTGACGCAAGAGATTCCCGCAAAATCTCCAGCCCTGATCAGATGCATAACGGATCAAGGTGTTCCCAACTCCTCGACTGCCTTGAGGATAGTAGGTGTTGGCAAGCGCCTCTCCCGCCAATGGTCCCAACAGCCCGTAAAAGTTGACCACCTGCTTCCCAGAGTCTGTGCGGGTGAACACCAGGCGGCGAGCGGCATATTCCGCCGAAATCGGTAAATTGGACTGCTTCTGCACATAAAAGCGCGGGTCTTCATGCGTGACCGAGGCAATCAGGAAAGTGCCAAAGAAATTGGAGGAAGCAACGCGGGCAATATCCGCTCCAAAGCGCTTGCCGTAAGCGCCGATCTCCTGCCCGTATCCCGCAGGGCTGTCGGTTGCCTGTCCGTAGGATGAACCCACTAATGCCGCTCCCAAGGTGGATAAAGCAAGGCTGTTGTTCGCAGCCAGTTTGAATTTTTGCCAACTATCGAGGGGTCCTGTGCTGGTAGCAAGATCTGGAAAGACCCGTGATCTATTCTGAAGCGTCAGGACCATTGCCACACTGTTCTGGAGTGCATTTGCGGGTTGGGAGTCGGTTTGCGTCTGCTGGCTAGGGGATGGCGCATCGGGCACTGAGTCAGATTGGCTTTGCTGGGCAACTCCCTGGCTACATACCACGCAACTGAAAGCCGCGATAAGAAGAAATCGACGCACTGGCTCGCGATCCACTGGGACCGGCAAATTATTCTGGTTTATTTTGTGCCCAAGAGCCGTCGTCAAGATGCGATCCTTGATAGACAAGTTTCTACTTCTCAAGACTTAAGCTAGCATGAAACTCCAAATGAGGATCGACGCTAAACATTTCAATTAATCGCCGTCGGGAGGGGAGCCATCGGCTCGCTACAGGCCTCTTCCTGATCCACGAACTTCTTCATAGTCCGAAGAGCAGGTGGCAAAGGTGACGTGGAATTGGACATTTCAATTCTCAGATGCCGCATTCAGGCCATTGCGCTCATCGAGGCCGATCGCGGCCAAATTTTCCGGGGTCCGGTGGGTTGGTCGCCCATTCGGACAGAACCCCTCCATTTTCGAGCTCTGTCCGAGTCTTCTGTCGACTGTCACCTTTAGTCTAAGCACCCTGATTTCCCGGGTCGTCCGCCTGCAGCTCCGCGATTTCCTGCTCCTCTGCGTCCGCCAAAACGGGGTCCTCATTGTTTTTGTCATTTGCGGCTTGAGCTTTGTTACAACCCAATCCCAGTAGCCGACGCGGGTATTTTTGCAATGAACCTCGGTCTGCCACTCCTCCATCGGGTGATTGGGATGTTCACCCCAATCGCTGTTCTCAGCAAGGCCGTCATATTTGGCCCGCAGCTGTTCAGCGTCGAGCGCCAGATCGTTTGTCGGATCGCGAGAAGCATCCGGGGACATAAGACTCCACATGGCCGATCACGGCATCGACCTGCGATCTAAGTTCCGGCGACACTTGGATGGCGGCCATGACCTTTCACCCGCTTCGTGAAACCCTACATTACGGTCATTGAAC
>Ga0182018_10004009_pt1 | contig 12733 bp, 12 predicted proteins | sample 812P2MmetaG_FD_120490 | JGI IMG/M metagenome (GOLD analysis project Ga0182018, IMG submission 120490) | Permafrost microbial communities from Stordalen Mire, Sweden - 812P2M metaG | ecosystem: Environmental > Terrestrial > Soil > Wetlands > Permafrost | place: Sweden: Stordalen | collected...
CTGGTCATCTGCCGTCCATTGAAATCCCATAGGTAGATCACCGCATCCGTCGCAAACACCAGCGACCTACTTCAATCGGCCCTATCGAAACTGCCCCGGCAAAAGGCCTTGGGACAGACCACCCTTTTCGCGCCGGGGCAGTCCCGATAGGGATCTATCGTTTACCGGGCACTTCGCTTGCCACCATATATATGGATGGGAGCTTGGCTGACCCGGCCTGCCCCCAAGAGTGAGGGCAGGGAATTGAGAGATCAGTCGCCAGGGCCGGCCGCGCCAGACACGCAATCGGCCCAACACCACCGCGCTACAGATCGTCGACATCAAAGTAGTCTGGGTCATACCCATCGCAAGGTACCTCCTGGTCCGGCGCCACACCAACCTGGCTGAACTCTTCGGCGGTCAGCAGCAACGGTTGATCCTCCTCCATAGGCAGGAATCGATCATAATCCGCGGCTACCTGGTCAATTGAAACCTCCTCAGGTTCTGTTGTCTCAAGACGGTCGCACGGCGAAAACGCGCTGTACGCCTGGTCCCAGCCGCAGACTGGCGCATTCTTCGCCTGGATTGCCCCGCGCGCCCGGGTCGATCGCTTTAAACCGCGGGAATTGACGGAGACGGTGATTTGAATCCTCAACGCTTTTCTCATGGATTATTTCCCTTTCGTTTTCTGTTTTGCGGCGAGGCTGGGCCTTCGACCATCGCCGCGATTGAATGTGCTCCAATGGCTGGGAGCGGGTCATGATCTGAACATCACCGGAGAGAGGTATCCCTTTCTTCATTCGACAGAAGGAGAGCCACCCCTTAAAAGTGAGGCACGGGTCATGGTTTGAGTTGAATCGCAATGCAGCTCCGGGCTAGATTTCGGTGCCGTCACGACCGTCACTTTCGGCGTCTGAAAAATCCGCTGAATGGCCTGCGAGAAACCATGGAATCTCGAATACCGGGGCAAATGGATCTTCGAATTCCATGCGGTCAGTCGGAGGGAAGACGACGAAATCTCCGTCGTGGATTTTCACGCCAGCAATTTGAGGATCGATAACACGAATCTGCGGTCCGGGATGAGCGAAAACAAAGGACTGCGAATGCTGATTAGAAAAGTTGAGTGTATCCATCCATTGGAACTGATGCCGACAAAGGTCGGGAACAGACGTGGCGATATCAGAGTCGACCTCGAGGATTACTAATCCGGACTCGCTGCCGGTCTTTACAGCCAACTTGGCGCCGAGCATCGCTGGATCGCACTTGGGGCTGTCAACCAGAGGCTGCCCAGAAAAGTACTTGGTCTTGGCGAATACCGGAGACATGCGCCATGCCCTATCGGCTGCCAAGCTGACTTCGGAGAACAGTTCGACCTGTTCCGGACGGGTGTTTGAAGGCCTGCTGATGGCGAAGGTCGAATTGCCACGAAAATAGAACACGGATAGAAAGGTCTCAATTGATTTCATTTTCTTTGCTCCAAAGCAAATCAGCCACAACCTCGCCTGAAATGGGCGGAGTTGCGGCTGGTTTGTGCTTACGTGAGTTGAGTTAAAAGCGAGGTAGTTCAGGTACGGGCTGATGCCGGGTGCTGTCGGATCCCTGGTGCTGTGTGACTTTCACCCCTCAGGAACTTGGTTCGACTACCATTGAACCGAGTAGTCCATCAATGCCCCTCGAGTTGGCGGCGGGGGCGGCATCGCCGTTCAGGATAACGGCACTAATGACCTAGAGCCTGAAAGCAGGAAGTCAATCGTTGTCCTTGCATTCCAGGCTTATGGCCCATTGTGTTCATTTCTATTTCTCCTTTCGATTTTGTCTGTGGGTGCGAATGAGACCGTAATAGGCCCCTTCGTGATTGAGTAACCAGGTCCCGCAAGGGCGGCATTGACGAAAATCGTGCCTCGCGAACGAGCCGTGCCGTAGCCAGCGTGAATATGCCCGAATACGTGGAGGCGCGGCTTGATGTGGCGCAAGGCACCCAGCAGTTTACGGCTGCCTTGAGGTATGCCGCGCGCCAGATCAAGTATTCCGAAGGGTGGTCCGTGCGTGATCAGCACATCCGTGCCCTTTGGGATTTGGGAGAGCGCCGCACCGCAGCGCTCATCGGTTTCGTTGCCGATGGCTCCTGCGCCTTCCGGTGTGACGCGCGCTCCCCAGATTTTGAGGCCGGCGAGTTCAATTCCGCTGTCGACCAGAACCACAGCACCGGTAATCTGGTCGCGCCACTGCGGGCTGCCAAAACAGGATTCATGATTGCCAGGGACAAGTACCTTGTGGCGGTGCGGAAGGGCGTGAAGCCAGTCGTCGAAATCCTGGACAGCATGAGAACTGCGGTTGAAATATGTGAAATCGCCGGCATGAATAAGCAGATCTCCGTCCGGCACATCGACTCGCCTGTGCTGCTCGTGTGTGTCGCTCATCATCACGATTCGGACCCGCTTTCCTGCCATGGCCCGTTGCCCTGGTCCTGATCTATAAGGCATATGTCCCCACTCCTCAGCGCGGCTGCAAGCATCTGTTTTATATCGATTCCACATGCATTTCCGGCAAGAGCCCGACCCATGCGCGGCCAGAATTCCGGCCTACGTTGAAAGAACCCCAGACGTCATGTGCGCCAACTATTGGCACTGCCAGGTGTGTCCGAGGTGTGCAATAAGCGCCGAACAGGCTCCAAAATGCTCCTCTGGCTCCGCTTAAGTCATTTGTTTCCGACACTGACCTTGGTGTCCGAGCAGGTTGCCTGCCTGTTCCGCAGAGTCCGCCCGGCAGACTTTCTGGGAGCTGCGCATCGCAACAAGCCCCGTCAGGAATGCTTGCCCTGACCAACCTCGTCGAGGTATTCGTAGATCAGCTTCAAGAGCTTCGACGGCAGCAGAACCATGCGAACGGGAGAGGGCGGCGCACCGCTGATAGAGCGGACTGTGTAATGGTTCAACTCGGGATCCAGCTTGATTCCGAGAATCTCGTTGAGCCTCAGGCCGGTTTGGCAAGCGATTGTGAGGATGAGGTGGTGACGGGAATCTCCCGAAGAATGAGTTGTTTCGGGCTGTTCTACGGCTGCAAGATTCCGCACTCCAGAGGGCTTGCACGTTTCGACCCTCTGCTTAGAGTTGCGATGACGACGGTTGGACATGGTTTCCTTTCCTCGCTTGTAGCGCGAATTGCAAATTGAGGCTGGTGTTGAGCCTCGGGTTCTCGTCAAGATGATTCGAACCCGAGACACTGTCGACTTGCAGCCGGTGAGTCTTGATCGAGAAGAGTCGCCGGTTTACTTCGTGATGGGCGCTATAACTCCTCTCCAAGTTGGGTCAGCTCGCTCTGAGCAAGGTCGCAAAGTTCCCCGGATGTCATGGGGAGGTAGGTCTCCCATTCGACCTGACGATGACCCAGCAAGTAGCGGATAATCGGGGCCGAGATGCCGGAATGGCAGAGACGCAGAAAGTACAGCCGCCGCAACGAGTACAGCGCCATTGGGCCGGCCCCGATGCTGCCGGCGACGGCGTGCAATTGGCGTGACACGCGGTCAAGGATGTGCATCGGCCGGTCACCAAGGATGTACTGGCCGGGGTGGCGAGCCTGAAGGTCTCCAAATGCCTTCAGCGTCTTCGGACCGAGGGGAATCAGGCGTTGACCAGAGCGATTCGCTGAATCGCCAACGATCGCGCGGCTTGGGGGTACGAGGTCATGCGCCGGGCAAAAGAATTCAAGTTCCACCTTGCGGACCCCGCAGTTGTAGATGCGGACGACATCACGGAGATCCCACAGGTTTGGGTCTTCGTCGGCGATCTCGATGGTGCTCCGAACTTGTGAAATGGATGGGACGCTCGGCGTCCGCTCGTGAGCCCCGCTGCTCGGAAAAGCAAATTTGGGCGTGATGATTACGGTCATATTGGTCGCTCCTTGCGCGTTCAACGCGGTTTTGGTTGGGTTAAGTTTGCTTTCTTGTACCAACGGCATCTCACCATGCGTTCAGGGTTTAGCCGTTGACATTTTGTAAATTGAGTTTCATGCACCTCCGATTTCTTGAAATTGCAACTGACGAACAGGCATCTTGCTGGCACCGCAATTAGGTACAGGTTAGGGACAGGTAAAAACTGTCGGCTGCTTGCTCGTTCGTCACAAACCCAAATAGAATCAGCATCATATGGGAGTTTCACGGGACTAAGGCAATTAGTGCGTATCTGGCTGCTGCAGGGAATTGGTACTATCCCCGCAGCAAGCCATATCCCTCACAATCCAAAAAAGTTAAAGAGCGGCAGGGCCGCCTCATCTGCTTCCGCGGAAGCTGCGGTCACCGGTACAACAAGTACAAGTGGAGGCAATTCGAATCCGTAGCCGCAGCGTTCCGCCCACTCCCGGCGACGCCGCGGGTTGTGCTTGATTTTGTTGTAGAGGGCACTCATGCTCTTGCCGGGAGAATGACCCATCCAGTACTTCAAGAGGCCATCCGGACAAACGACCTCTCCGTTGCTGAGGTGCGTATCGCGGTAACGGCGAAACGCGTGTGTCCCGGCGATATGAGTCCCGGTGAGAGGATTCACATAGTTCAGAGCCTTCAACGCAGAATGAAGGTGGTAGAGTGCGTTGTCGTAGTCGAGTGGACCTCCTGAAGCGTTGGTAAACAGGAACCCATGCTTGCGCTCGCCTACAAAGGCTTTCAGCCGTGCTGCGATATCCGGATGGAGATCGACTTCACGGCGGGACGACCGATGTTTCATACGGCTCGTAACCTGACCGTCCTGAACCTGCTGAGTGAGAGTGACGGTCAAGAAGTCGGGCGAAATGTGCTTATCGATTTCGATAGCGCACATCTCGGCGATTCTTGCACCGGCACCGCCGCCGAAGGTGAAAAGCATCCGGAACTTGGGCACATGATAGAGTGCCAGCCCCGACATAATCTCCGGAGTAAAGCACGGCGTGTTCATCTCCTCCTCGTCGATCACCGGAAGATCGATAATGTTTGAGTCCCATTTACGCGGATAGAGGGGAACTCCGGTCGTCGGGTCTTTTGGTGACGCGACGACCATCTTGGCCATGCTGATGACTCTGACGATGGAGCCTTTGGCGTAGTCCTCACGTGTCATTGCCTGGACTACTGACTTCAATTGCAGGTTGTGTACCTGAGAAAGAGGCAAGTCTCCGATAATGGGATACACGTGGAGGCGCAGGTCGGTGGAGTAGTTACGAACAGTGTGGTCGGCCACCGGTTTCCGTCCGCGGGCTGACAATTCTTGGAGCATGATGGCACCTTGCTCCCGCACCGTGACCGGGCCTTGCAGTGCAGCCACACCAGTGACCGGTGGTTGCGGACTCACCACGCCGGTGAGATGCTTCTCGCCCTCGGCGCTTTTCTCCGCGGCGATTCTGGCGGCCTCCCGCTCCCGGTTAGGCTTCGTCATGCTGCCTGGGCCTTTGATCTTACAAACCCTGAACGATGGGTGAGCGCGTTTAGCCTGACCAGGTACGTCGACCCAAACCCTCACCTTCCACCAACTTTTGGTGCGAAAAAGCGAACCTCTCTGAAGTGATCTGCGAGACATACTTTTTCCTGTTGCCTTTCTGGTCGCTTTTCCGTTTTCGGTGGCTCTTTCATCACCAAGTTGCACCGAGCACAGCACGTCCAATTCGGTTAAGAGATCATTGGCAGGGCGCGAAACGTCCCAGCCGGAAATCAAAGTACGAACTGCGGACAACAGTCCGGGGTGGGCCATCGCGACTGAAGCTGTATGTATTTGTTCTGTCATTTTTAGATTCCTTCTGTAGATCTGCGCGCAGAAAGGCAAAGGCCTCGCATGCTGGCGCAGAGTTACGTTTTAGGGTTGGGCGGTTGACAATGGGGCAGTTTGATGTCTTTGAGGAGTTTGTATTTATGGAAGCCGGCAGGACATCCACTGAAAGGCAGAAAAAATCACCTGGTCCTGGGATGATGCGGATCGCGCGCACAACTGGGGAAGCGGGGGGCAGCTCTGTTGATTCGTTTGAGCCGGATCGCGCATCGCCGCAACAGCCTAAACGCTGCAACCGAGCAAGCTGAATTTCAGGGCAACGACCGAACATGCGCGATCCAGTCTTCCTCAAGGCAGGTATAGAATCGGCTTGCACGTTGAAGCAGACAGACAGCTTTGAGGCAAGTGAACTTGAAGAGAGGGTTGGCGAGATGGGCTGCGTTTGAATCACACAACCATTCGAACACTGATATGAGCCGTGATCATCGAGTAGCTTTAGGAGGGGATTTAGGTATAGGGAGACTTAGGTATATAAAAAGAGCAGCGTGAGGGCCGTACGTAGCTGCGCTTAACTACGAGAAATCCAATCGGCTTTCGAATCTTTAAGGCAACATGGATCAGCGAGCTGTACAACAGCAGCAACCGGCTCAATAGTCATTGGCGGCAACGCCGCACATTGACCAATCCGCGCTCATACAGAAGAAGAAGGATCTAGCTTTGAGGTCGTTTGCTAGTCCAAACTCTTCGCGCCGCTTTCTGCGCGTGGTTCCACGCTGTTTGGATTGTCCCCTCCCCGCGGCCCTTGTATTCAGCTACGATGCGAATTGCGGCTGCCGTGTCACCGCCCTCTCTCAAATCGTCAAACAATTTGTCGATGTAACTTGGCTCTCTTTTCAACAGTTCCGCCACAATGGTGTCGGGATGGTCCTTGCAATAGCTGAGGATGGCGCCCCTGATGAGCTTGACGCTGCGAAGATCCTGGACTTCCTCTATTACGTCCAGGACCACCTTCGCATGCGTCAATTCCGCCGGACTCGGATGAGGCGATTTCGTAACCATTTGCGAGACCTGGCGGAACCAGGAATCGGCCGGCACCTCAACACGATCAAGATGGAGACTCAAGCCAGGGATTGAGGACAACCGTCTTCTATAAACTTCGATTGAGATCTGGTCTTTGCGAATCTCAAATCTGCCCTCCTGACAATCGAGGAGCAACTGCCTACGCTTGTCACGGAGCTCTTGCTTGTTGACAAGCGTCCCTGCGTTCCTTGCGCTTCTCATCTGCGCAAGGCCCATCTGCCTCTCAGAATTCCGCCTACGGAGGATTCTGCAATCTGACTCCAGTCGCAGGATGGACCCTGCGTCGTTGAAGAAGCCGGCTTGTCTCAACTCCCGTGCCGAGGAGCGCTTCTCTGGGTTCTCTCTTTGATCATTTTCAAGAAACCGAAGATTCTCCGGCCAGAAAGGAGCTTCCCCCAAGAGGCTCGTAAGTTTCTCATCTGGAAAACCCTCTTCCGGGAAAAGCATTTGCTTTGGCATTGAATTCATGGCGGCTGTACCTTCCTCGTTCACGTTTCAATCGGCATCGATGAGCAACTTGTCTATTTCCTCTCGTTCATAGCGGCAGGCTACGCCGTGAAATAACGGCAGGTGCCACTAATGGCTGGGTTCAATGAGTGCGTTAGTAGGCATGTCCAGCTAGTCCCTCCCTGCGCTGAGCCGAAACAGCCGCAACAGTCTTTGCTTGATGCGGGCGCGGCGCATTCTCTTTAACCGCAACACCGGATTGCTCGTTGTGGCTGGAAAGTTCGGTTTCGGTCAATGTTGATGCCGGTTGTTGCGCTGTTGTGTTTTCTTGTGGCCGCTGCGGGCAGTAACGTGCCCAAGCGTCTTTAAAGTCATCTCGCCGGTAACCCCGCGGGGTTTTTTCCGCGATGCGGATCGCACGCGGGTAAATGCCGAACCTTTTAAGTTCCTTTGCCAGGTCATTTTGTGACAACCCCCTCCCGTTCGACCTGTCTGCCCAAGGGCGGCCATCCAAGTGAGCAAGATTCAGTGCCAGTTCCCTTGAAGGAATTGCGTCTCTTTTCGCCTCTCCAAATATCATTCGAATATCAGACAAGAGAGCCACGCCAGTGGATGTGTCTTGAGCGCAATCGCTCGCAAAGAGGTTAATCAGGGCGCGCCTGACCTTCTCAGTCCAATCATCTCCTCCAAGCGCCGCAATCGCGAGCAAAGGCTCGGTTACGTCTTGTTGTCTTGCACTCAGGCTGTCGATGGGCTCAGGTTCAGTCCTCTTGAGGACATCAACGACGCCTGCAGCCCATTCCGCGAGAGTTGCCTTGATGGGAGCAGCAGCTTTGGCCGCAGCGTCGTCGCGGAATTGCTTCACCTTTTCGGTTTTGAGCTTGCGTTGCATGGTGATAATGATGGAGCGACTAGCGACTGTGCCGGGTAATTCGCCGATTCCGGCAAATACCTTGGGGCCAAAGGCGTTGTATTTTATGACCTCGTGGTCGCTGCCACCGCACTTGATGAAGAAACCGCCGCGCTTAAATCCCGCATTCAGGATGCCGCGGATCGCCTCGGCGAGCTCTCTATTGCCGTTCTGTCCGGAATCCATTTCGTCGAGAAACAGCGTCGGCTTGAACATGTCGACAGAGCGGATCAAAGCGGCCGGAGTGATGCCGCTTGCAGACAAAGGGTTGAAAGCGACGGCCGCAAGGACGTCCATGAGCAGAGTTTTGCCGCATTCCTTCTCCGGGGCCGTGATGTGCAAATATGGCGTGTGGCTGGCCGCGGGCATCACGTAGGTGTGCATTATCCATACAGCCAGTCCCGTAGCCTGCGCATCAGTCAGGACTACGTATTCTCTAATCCAGCATTCCAACGAAGCAATCAAAGCACCTGTGGCAAGGGTCACGCTTGCGGGCGGGATCGCAGCTTCAACCTTTGCAGCCGGCTGGTCGGCCAGGAGGGAAGGGGCGGTGACTTCGTTGGTGATTGAGGGCATTTCTTGCTCCGGTGTGCCAATCCTGCCCCAACATATGAGATCCAATGATGAGGGTCAATAGAAAGTCGACCCAAATCGACATCGCGGGAGGTGTTTTTTCGAGACGCGCCGAAATGCCATCGATCGGTGAACTGGGAATTAGCCTCCCGTCCAGAGAAAATCGCTGATTTCGGCGCATTTCCTCAGCAGGCCGCTTTAAGCCGGAAGTACTGTTGATCCGTCAGGTCGAGGAGCACCGCCCCCCTCCCCTTCTTGATCGCCTTGTTAAGTGCCTCGCGCCGCTGTTGGCATGTCGATCCGCCGCCCCTCTCCACGAGCGCAATCACCTTCTCAGACGAATGGAAGTGCAAGACACTATCCATGGGAGCCGGAATGCCTCCCTCTTGAAATTGGCAACACCAGCAACCTTCGAACCGGAAGACCATCCAGACCTGATGCCGACGGCCCGCGTTCCCAGTGGATTGGGCGCGAACGGAGAATGGGAGGATAATGCCTGACGCAGTCGGAGGAGCGGTGGACGATCCCTGCCATGATGACGCCGGGTGAAACGGCAAGGAATTGCCGGAAGAATTCGGGGTCTGCGCCCCAAATGCCACCTTCAACATCCACTCTGGAGGAGAGCTCACCTGCGACTCGGCATCCCGATAGGTATAAGAAACTCCGGCGCGGTTAACACTTGGCGGAATGAGCACAAAGTCTCCCTCGCCCCGGAGGGAAAGTCCGGGTACAATCCGCTTATCAGGACGCATGATCCCGCCCACTGGCCAAGCGAAGAACGCGCAGTCTGCCCGATCTCCGACCGACGATTCAAGCGTTTCCTGCCTTCGCTAGAGGCAGCGGATGGCGTGCAATAGCTATTACCAGGTGATAGTGTGCTTAGTGCGGAGGGACAGTGGACCTGCTTGCACTATTTGAACTATTTAGAAGGATGTTTCTGAAGTTTATTACCAGGAAAGAGTTCGCTTAGTGCAGAGAGGCAGGAGACCTAATTGCACTATATGAACTATTTAGAATGATGCTTCCGGTGTCTACAATTCAGAGATAGTGTCATCAACGTAACACGAGGGCCCTGCCCTGAGTGTCTGGTATTCTGCGTTCGATAGTCCTGCCTGGAGATAGCGTGATTGGCGCAACGGTAATAGAGTCCCGCCAGCACTATTCGGCATGATGCTCGATCGTTCATGCAAGGGAATAGTTCCAATAGTGCAATGGCAAGAGAGCCTCGCCAGCACTAATCGGCAAAATGCTTAATCGTTCATGCAAGAGAAAGCCCCAATAGTGCAACTGCCCGGGAGCCCTGCATGCACTTTTCGACGTGATGCTTGATTGTTCATGCAACGGATTATTCTCAACGGTGCAACGGCAAGAAAGCCCTGCGTGCACCATTCGGAATAATGCGTGAGCGTTCAAGCAAGAGAACAGTTCCAATAGTGCAACGGCAAGAGAGTCCCGCCAGCGCTAATCGGCGCAATGCTCAATGGTCATGCAAGAGAAAGCCCTAATGGTACAGCGGCCCGCGCGTCCCACGCGCACTATTTCATGGCGAATTGCCGGAAAAAGAGTCTGACAATTGGAAGGAAGCAGAGTTCGTGAAGAGGGCGCAATAAATGGGAAGAGCTTTGTCTTGGAGAAAGCAATACTCTTCTGGCAGGTCAGGTCTGGCCGCTTCTTTCCAAATGCAAAGGTATGTCCGCAGTGCTGATAGTTTCCAGATTGGTTTACCTCTGGCTCTGTGAGTCAGAGGCAAACGACAGCAATCGCCCTCAGACTTTCATGTGAATTCCAAAGCGCGCATCCGTTCGGCACAAGGACCACGGAGACTACGGCTCCCACGCGTGTGAATAGAAGTCCCCGTTGCTCTGTGAGTCGATTAACCGGCCTCTTGCAGAGGCGCAAATCCTCCACTAATTCTTTCCTCGTCACGGGGTGTTTTGTTGCCGCGAGTAAAAGCGGTGGGGACTCTCGTTTTCATTGTCGATCATTCGTACTGGCGGAGTTGAATGCGGTATGACTCCATTTTGGGATTGATTATCTCTTCCGGCGGCTGGGACTTCGGTTGTCGACGCCCACACCATCAGGATGTTTAGGTTGAGACCGAAGAATGAATCTCGGAATCTAAATGGGGTCGATTTCGCTGACACTGTCCGGCGATTCCTATTCCGACGGTGGACGATCTGGCGGCATCAAGGCTTCGTGTTTTGGATCAGCCAATCCGAAGGCCGGTTTGAGCAGGAATGGCGGGGCCTCCGCAATCCGTGCCTCCGCATTCAGGTCCACGCAGGTTGCGTTATTGAAAGTCGCGCCTGGAATTGGGAGCCAGTCGCCATCGCCGAGAAGGGTGATATTGCACTTTAGAGAGCGGCCGCGTGAGCGCATTGGCAGGCTTGGACAGCGAAAAAGAGCCCAGGTAGTATTCCCGCTGCGAAACATGCGAGTCCTCCAGTCCCAGTGATTGTCGTCGTCGTAGAAAAGTGCCACTCCGGCCATTTCGAAAAACCGCTTTACGGCTACATCTCCTTCCATCTCGACAGCCATGATCCCAGCGCCAGTTGCAAGCCCAAACTGGGCGTCAGGGTTCTGCGATGCAAGTTCCTCAAGGCGCGCGAGGTCACAGGTCGCTTCACCGATTAAGGCCTTTGACGCCTCGGACCGTCTGGAACTAGTGAGAACCAGGAATACTCGGAATCCCTCCTGAGCTGCATAGCGAACATAGGCAGGCAATTGAGCTGAGAAGACTAATGTCGGCCTCTCTGTTTGGGACAGTTCTGTGATTGACCTTGGCGCAGCGGGTTGAAGCGTGGTCGGAGGTTGAATTGGCTGTTTCGCATCGGATTTGGAATCCAGCGCAAAATCTATAAGAAAACGTTTCGAAAAAACTAACATTTTGTCTCCAGTGGTCTGGCAGCAGACGCAGCTCGGCCGAGCATTGATCGGCTGACATTGAATTGTGTTTGTAAATGACGACGTAAAGCCGGATGGGGGCTATCTACATTTTCCAGATAGAGTTTTCGCTATAGTTTTCATCTCCTCTCATGGACGGCCCTGGGCATTCAGGAACGCAAACTGCTCATCGTCGAGCGCAAGCGGTGCCGGAGGGATGTCCGGCTCGGGTAGAGAAGTTTCCTTTCAAGTCCATCGTGGTAACCTGCCCGTCATGCGGCGAGCAGCACAGGACCCGCCGTCGGAGGTGCTCGTTGGCTGGTGCAATCATCTAGTCGCGAAAAAGGCGCGGAAGCTTGTGGTCTGAGGTGTTCGACCCCGATGCGGGATGCCGCGGCAGAACCGGGCTCTCATCTATCTAGGCGCCTTGGTCATTGCGGGCCTGCGGCTGGCCCGCAAAATGCAGGTCAAAGTTCGCGTGGTGCCGACCGGTCAGGCGATCGACGGATCGATCAGGTGGCGCGGGAGATCTTCAATTGGGTGTTTAGAAGGACGTTCGAGCGCATGACGTAGCGGCGCGAGGCTATCCATATATATGGTGGTAAGCCCGTGCCCGGTAACATGATTTTATCGGGCCTTTGTTGCAACCATATATGTAGATGGGGCCGCGGCTCGCTCACGCACAGGAAAGGGAAGCGGCGGACTGAAGCAGAGCCAGCTACCAAGCACCTGGGAATCGATTGCCCGCAGGCGACTCCCGGGTACTGGTTGTAACTATATATAGATGGAACCGCGGCTCGCCTGCCCCAGGAAAGGGAAGGGCGGTCTGAAGCAGAGCATCTACCAAGCGCCTGGGAATCGAATGCTGGAATGGCGGAAGATGACCAGCTAAGGACGGCTCTGGTGCAAATAGCGAGTTCGAGTGGGTTACAGTAATGATCTGGAAGAAATGGGCCGACGATGAGCAAGTTAATAGGCATGAAGGATCTGTTTGCAGGGCGCTATTTCGACCGGGATGTGATCATCCTTTGTGTGCGTTGGTACCTGTGTTACAAACTCAGCTTTCGTGACCTGGTTGAGATGATGGCCGAACGTGGACTGCATCTTTCGCATACAACGATCATGCGCTGGGTGC
>Ga0182018_10004011_pt1 | contig 12725 bp, 11 predicted proteins | sample 812P2MmetaG_FD_120490 | JGI IMG/M metagenome (GOLD analysis project Ga0182018, IMG submission 120490) | Permafrost microbial communities from Stordalen Mire, Sweden - 812P2M metaG | ecosystem: Environmental > Terrestrial > Soil > Wetlands > Permafrost | place: Sweden: Stordalen | collected...
CTGGAGGCTGGCCGCGCCAGGGATGCCAAACATCGAAGTTGCGGGACTCACGCTCGTAGAGAACGCGCGCAAACTCTACGCTGCTTCGCACGGTCAGGGAGCGTGGTTGCTAATACTTCCGGATCACGGGGGCGATGATGGCGGCACAGTAGCGCTCGTCAAACAGTAACGATCAAAGGGGAGCCTCTCCAATGGCTCCCTTCTTTTGACTTGTCGATCGGGTTTTTGCACGGGTCTTGGTCCGAGTGATATCGAGCAAATTCCTTGAGGGCATGTGTCATTCAAGCAATTGTTCAATACAGAAATTGCTCTAGCAATAGGATGGCGGCACTTGCAACCTCTCCCGCTTGCCAGGCAGCCAAGGGAAAAGCAAAGTATGCTCTTCAGGTCCGGACTTTATCAGGCTTCGGAGTCTTCGCCCGTTTCCGATCACCTGGGGCAAACGGAAAGCGACCAAAGTCGTGTTCCACAAATGCACGGCTCGCCCAGGACTGTCATGAAATTGTATGGTTGCACGATCAGAACGGATCGTTTCCAAGCAGAACAGATCAAAGCATCGGATTTGTAACCCGCTGAAAAAGAGGAATAGAGTAGAAGATTTTCATAACGGTTCAGAACCCGCTTGTGTATTGCTAAACCGCTGTACCTGAAACCGTACAGTCGAACCCCTATCTCTACGTCCATTTCAATTTTGCTAGTGAGTCGGCGCCGCAGTGCAAAAACTCAAAAACCTCCCAGAAGCCCGTTTCTTGTTCTTATTCCAGTCCGGTGGGACATTAGTGTTTATCCACTCTCGCATTTGATGCGCTTCTTAGTATGGGCAAGGCTCAAGGCAGAAAGGGGGTGAAAGCCCTCCGCGTCTGTTCAGTTATGTCTGGACCGTGGCTTTCCCCACCGGGCGCAAAGGCACCGCTGACTCCGGAGATCGAGAAGCTGAGGCCAGCAGTTCGGGCAGAATTCCGCCCTTCTCAGGAATCAGGATGATACGGGCTTTGCTCTCGACGATCTTCTGAATCTCGAGAATCTCGAACATGGCACCTTCGACTTCCGGGTCAGCCGCAACTTTGTTCAGAGCCTCCCCGACAATGCGCGGACGCATGGCGGCGGCTTTAGCGAATTCGACTGCGGCCTGGCGCTCGGCCGTGCTCGTGATGATGCTGACCTGATTCGCTCCGTCCTGCTTGATGGCCGATGTCACCTGGCGTAGCCGGTTCACGACTTTCTCTTCGATTTGCTTGATCATCTGGCTGTCGCGGAAGTGCACCTTGCGGATGTACACCGAACCCAGCTTGTATCCCCACTCGTGAGATTGTGGGGAAACCTCGGCGCGCACCGTCTGGCTCATCGCGTGGCGGTTCTGCAGCAGGTCGGCAAGCTTCAAGTTGCTGAGGCAGCGCACCGTGGAATTACTGACGTTGGTGGCCAGCGAGCCGCGCGGATCAGCGTTCTTGAACAGGAAGGCCACGGGATCGCTGATGAACATTTCGTACCAGATGCCGATGCCCATAGGCGCGCCTTCTTCGGAGTTCACCGGCTGGCTGCGCAGGTATTGCTGGTCGATGCGCATATCCAGCACATAGAGGCGACCCAGCCAGCTCACAATGGGCGCCTGCAGGCCAAGCTTGAACAGCAGAATATGCAACCCGGGTTCATCGAGAATCGCGACTACCTTGCCGAACAGCACATAAACGTTGCAGGTGCGCTCTTCCACAATCGCGTAGACGCCGAAGAAACGCAGCAGCCAGAAAATCGCTGGCACGAGCACGAAGCACGCCACAAACGTTGCCACCGCCGCGATGAGCAGATTCATTGCTTGGTCTCCAGAACAACCTGCTGCGCAATGCCAAAAAGGCCGAGGCGCACGTTGCGGACGTAGGCTCGCAATGCCCCTTCACCCGTGCCCTTTAATTCGGACAGCTGACTGGCCAGAGAAACCAGCGGCTGCACTTCAGCTTCGGCTTTCAGGGTTTCGATCTCGGCCGCCCGTTTCGATTGTTCAATGCGCTGGTCGGCCGTGGCCTGGGCTAGACTCACGTCGGACGAAACCATATTGTGCGCGGTATTGATCGCCGCCAGCGCCGACTCGACTTCCGGTGGCGGATCAATGCCGGTGATCAGCGAGGCGTCAAGCACGATGCCATAGCGAGCCTCCGACGTGCTGCACTCGCGGTCCATGTGTTCGTTCAGGTCGCGAAGATTCTTGCGCAGGTCATTGATAGAAACGCCGCCGCTTCCAGCCTCAGGAGCGCCGGGAACCGCGGGCGCTTCGAAGGTGGCAATGCGCTCACGCAAAACGGAAACAAAATAGCCCATGACGTGAGAGATCGGACGCTTAACGCCGAACAGGTTCGCGTAAAGATTCCGCTCGGAGATGTGGTAGCGGATCTGCCCAGTTAGCCCGGTATTAAGCTGATCCTTCGTGACCGCGTCGACGACCGTGCCCGATTGATTGGCGCCGGGAGCGTCGGGATCGAAGGCCATATTGACGGTTTGGGTAGCGATGGAGACTTTGTAGATTTTTTGCCACGGCCACTTGAAATAAGGACCGCCCGGCATGATCACGCGAACCTGGGGATAGCGATAGCGCTGTTTCTCGTCGGCGTCGAGCCCGGCTGAGATGGGATCGTTCAGAGTGGTCGCTCCTGGGATACGGTCCGCCCGCCCGAAGTTAGTCTTCACCGCGCGTTGGTTCTGATCGACCGTGTAAATACCGCCGGCCAAGTAGCGAACAAGAAACCAGATGATAAGACCGATGAAGATTCCGACGAGAATGTCCGGGTCCATCGAGATTGCTCCTTTGCGCCACCATACACGATGAACTTAGCGCTGCCTTCCAAAACTCATCCCGGGTCCATTGCAAGAGCAGATTCCCCCCGCAGTTCGGGGATCTGAGCGATAAGAAGCTACCGTCCGAAGGTCCTCGAAGCCCGTTTCTTGATAACTTCTTGTTTGCCGACCATCCGAAATAAGCCGACTTTTGGGGCGACCCCTTGCTAACCGAGGGGAGCTGCGGTAGTCTAACTCGGTAACCGAGAGGAGATCCTTCGTGAGTAAGCCCGCCGACCTGGTCCAGGGAACGCTGGACATGCTGATCCTCAAGATATTGGCGCTGGAGCCCTTAAATGGATGGGCCATCAGCCTGCGGCTGAAACAGATTTCTAGCGACGTGCTGGGCGTCAGCGACGGTTCCCTTTACCCGGCGCTACACAAGCTCGAACATCGCGGTTGGATCAAAGCTCAGTGGCAGGCGAGTGAAAACAATCGTCGCGCCAAGCTCTATTCGCTGACGCGACTGGGACGGAAGCAGCTCGAACAAGAGACCGCCAACTGGCAGCGCGTCTCAGCTGCTATTTCGGGCATAGTAAAGCTCAAAGAGGCCTGACATGCATATCGAACAATGGTTCTATTCCCTGCGCCTGCGTTTGTGTTCTTTCTTCCATCCCAATCAGGTGGATCAAGAGATGAAAGAAGAGCTTCGCGCGCACCTTGAGCAGCAGATCAACGAAAACATTGCGAAAGGCATGTCCCCGGAAGAGGCACGCCGCTCCGCCATACGCGCCATGGGCGGGCTCACGCAGATCGAACAGCAGTGCCGCGATGCTCAGGGGGGAAACGTCATGCAAGATTTTATTCAGGACTTGGGTTACGGCTTTCGGCAATTGCGCCGCAATAAAGGTTTTTCCGCGCTGGCCATCCTGTGTCTGACTCTGGGCATCGGTGCGAACGCGGCAGTGTTCAGTTGGGTGGAGGGAATTCTGTTCCGGCCTTATCCACTAGTCGCGCATCAGGAGCGGCTGTTCGCAGTTGCCGGATTGGTACCGGGCAAGAGAATTGACGGGCTTTCATGGCCGGATTTCCTCGATTTGCGCAGGGGTTGCTCGCTTTGCGAGGACGCTTTCGTCACGACCATCAGAAGCAGCACGCTGAATATTGGAGACCATGCCGAAGTCACGACCGGCAGCATTGTCTCAGCCAACTATTTCGACGCCCTCGGTGTTCATCCGATACTCGGGCGCGGCTTCGAAGCGGGCGAGGACCTAGAAAGCAATTCCCATCCCGTTGTGGTTATCAGCTATCCAATGTGGCGCACTCGCTTCAAGGGCGACCCGAAGATCATTGGCAAGGTACAGCGCCTGGACAATGTCCAGCACACGATCGTCGGAGTCGCGCCAGACGGATTCTTTGGGACGTTCGTAGGCAGGGCGATGGAATTCTGGGTTCCCGCATCGATGGAGGGAACCTTCGACAGCGGAGGCTACAAGCTTGAGGACCGTGGTGCGCGATGGATCGAATCCTATGTGCGCCTGAAACCCGGCGTTAGTCAGGCACAAGCGCAACAGCAAATCTCGGCCATCGCGGCACAGTTGCAGAAGGACTATCCGGCCACCAACCGTGCGCGCAGCATCGGGATATGGCCATTGTGGCAGACGCCGTTCAACCATGCCCGAACGATGGGGCCGACACTCGAAGTCATGCTCGTCGTCGTCGCTTTTGTTCTGCTCATCGCCTGCGCCAATGTCGGTAATCTGCTGTTGGTCCGGTCGTTTGTTCGACGCCATGAAATGAGCGTGCGTCTCGCAATAGGGGCCAGCCGAGGCCGTCTGTTGAAGCAGCTCCTCACCGAAGGTCTCATCCTCTCCGCGCTGGGAACAGCCGGAGGATTTTTGCTGGCGTATTGGTGCCGGCAGCTGCTGGTGATGTTGCTGCCCGATGGGAGAACAATGTACTTGCCGGGAACAATCGACGGACGTGTTATGGCGATGAGCGCTGGCATTTGCTTGATCGTTACATTAATCGTGGGGATGGTCCCGGCCTTGCAAACCCGCAACCTCGATCTGGCTGGCCCACTGAAGGCCGAGTCCGGAGTGGTGGTTGGGGTTCGGTCAAGAGGCTGGATTCGATCGGGATTGGTTATTTTCCAAGTGTGTTTGAGTTTTATTTTGCTGGTCGGGGCGGCTCTGCTGCTCGAAAGCCTGCAGAGGATTCGAAGTACTAGCCCAGGCTTTTCAACGACGAACGTAGTAGCGACAGGGGTGTCGGTGGTGGCGGCCGGCTATGACGTTCCCCGAGCCAAAACATTTCAGAACGAACTCATCGACAGGCTCAAGGCGCTTCCTGGGGTCGAGTCCGCCGCTTTCGCCAGCGTCACGCCGTTGGGCTATCGCGGTTTCTCTTCAACCCCGATTGCCGTCGATGGCTACCAGCCTGCTCCCAACGAGCAACCTGAGGTGGAATACAACCAGGTCAGTCCAAGTTATTTCACAACTTTGAGGATTCCTCTTTTCTCCGGTCGTGAGTTCACGCGCACTGACGACGAGAACGCACCGTCGGTCGCCATCGTGAATCGGACCATGGTGGAGCGGTATTGGCGCGGTCAGGATCCGATTGGGCGTCGACTTCAGGTGAAAGGACGCTGGGCGCGAGTCGTAGGTGTGGCTGCTGATTCGAAATATGAAAGCGTAGGCGAGACTCCGAAACCTTTCTTCTATGTGCCGCTGCGGCAGGATTTCGACCCAGAGCCGGATTTGTATATCCGGACTGCACAATCGCTGCAGAGCACATCGGCCGCAGTTCTCCGCGAAGTACACGTGTTGGACCAAAGTCTTGCCCTGTACGGAACGATCACACTTCAGGAACAGGTGAACCGCGCCGCCGCGCCGCAACTCGTTGCCGTCACCTTGGTCTCGACTTTGGGCGGGTTGGCGCTTCTGCTTGCTGCTGTGGGACTTTACGGAGTGATGTCTTATGCCGTCGCGCAAAGCACGCGCGAATTGGGCCTGCGCATGGCCCTGGGCGCCGACCCGGCCAACCTGCAGCGGCTGGTTATTTCTCGAGGCCTGCGGCTAACCGCAGGAGGCATCATTGTCGGCGCGGTCGCTGCACTGGCTCTAACCAGATTAATGGGACAGCTTCTCTACCAAGTGAGCCCGCACGATCCGCGGGTATTCGGATCGGCGCTGACGGTGATGACGATAGTTGCCGTCACCGCTTGTCTATTGCCGGCCCGGCGGGCGAGCCGGACCGATCCCGCGCATGTCCTGCGAGATTGATTTTTCCAGACGCGCTGTCCGGTCGGGCAATCGTTTTATTCCTGATGACGGGCCCACCCGGAAGTCATGCCCCGGAACAAACTTTCAACGACGCGGGTCAGAAGTCGGCTCCGAGGACATCACGATTGATCTCCCCGAAGCCCGTTTGAATAGTTGCATCTTTGCCGATAACACACGAATTGGTGAGTTTTGATGGCAAGAGCGATTTTGCGGTGTCGAAGCACAAGCTTGTTCTGTTGCATCCCGAAGACGAATCATGCCAATATGCCGTTTCTTGTAGTAGCATTGCCGGGATGGGTAGGAGATTATGATGGAGCCGCGTCTTTCAAAAGCCGAAACTCGCATCCTGGAACAGTACTGGAAACTAGGGACTGCGTCCGTGCGCGAGGTCCTGGAAAGCCTCCCTGAGGACGAAAGCGTCGCTTACACAACAGTGCAAACGCTCGTCTATAGACTTGAGGAGAAGGGCGCATTGAGGAAGGTGAAAAAGATTGGTAATGCCCAGCTTTTTCAGGCGGCCCTCGATCAGAGCCAATACCGCAGCCGACTAATGCGCGACCTGCTGGATCTGTTTGGCGGCTCGCCACGTCTTCTCGTATCCAATCTGCTTGAGAATGGCGCCCTAACCTTGCGGGATCTGAAGGCGCTGCAGATTGCGGCCCCGAGTGATAGGAACGGTCGCAGTCGTGGAGGCAAACGTGCATGAGCATATCGCACGCGCGATGTACTACTTCAGCGTCCACTTGCTATATGCGTCCCTAGTCGGCGCTGCCGCGTGGGTGCTGACGGCGATCCGTGGCGCCAGCGCCACCACGAAGTACTGGATTTGGGTTGTGACGGCACTCAATTTCATCGTGCCAACAGGCGCGCTAATGGATAAGCTCTGGGCGCCGCATTTGGGATGGGCCACACCCCTTGGTGCCATTGGCGGACCCCTATGGGACATGACGCAAGGCTGGATGGCAGTGGCGCTTGCCGTCATATGGATCGCTGGGGCCTTCGCGATGTTTCTGCGATTGATCTCGCGTGTACGCCGAGAGCGCGAGTCTCAAGCCTCAGTCAGTCTGGGCAACCACGACGTGGTCTCTGGTTTGATAGCCCCTGGCATCCCCGTGAGCTTCGACGCTAGGCATCGAGCTCCTGCAGTCTGCGGCATCTTTAAGCCATATATCCTGCTTCCCATCGGCATCGATCGGCTGCTCAATCAACGAGAATTCGACGCCGTTCTGCTTCACGAACTCGCCCACGCAAGAAGGCGTGACAATCTGCTTCGCTTACTCTACGAACTTTCGTTGTGCGCTTTGTGGTTCCATCCGCTCGTCTGGCTTGCCGGAGCGCGAATGGCGCTCTACCGCGAACTCTCCTGCGATGAGTCCGTCATTCAGCGTGCGCATGGAACAGAACTAGTTTCTGCGCTCGCAAAGCTTGCACTCCCGGAACGAGGGCTGCCTTTGCAAGCGGCAGCCTCATCGTATCTGAGCTATCGCTTGGCACGCCTGAGTGGTCCAGCGCAAACGACCTACCGCGCGGCAAGCCTGCTATTGACATCACTGTTTGCCATTGTCATCGCCGCTGCCATCTTTCAAACCGTCGCACATACGGCCTGCTGTTTCATCCTGAAGCGATAACCACGGCGAAGCGCTCACTTCCTCCCGCTAAGTGCGTCCAATTGACTAATACGTGTAATGTAGTAGCATTGCTGGACGATGTAGTAAACGGACGGCGAGCCGGTCTCTACGGCGCAGCCGTTTGAGTTCATCTCTCAGGAGCGTCTAATCGGATGCGAAAGCTGGGCATAGCGCTCGTTTTAGGGCTGGTGGCCGCGGTTTCGGCTGTGCAGACGCCCGCCCAATCTGCAGTTCCTGTGACTCTGATCAAAGCGGGCCGATTGCTGGATCCACGCACCGGAAGTATCCTCGCGCCCGCCGCCGTGCTGATTGAAGACGGCAAGATCAAGGAGGTTGGTTCTCCTTCTCAGCTGCGGGCCGCCGCGCCGGCCGGAGTCAAAATCATCGATCTGGGCAGTGCCACGTTGCTGCCCGGCTTGATTGATGGCCATACGCACTTGTTTATGGACATCGTTGTCCTGCCCGAAGTAGAGCAGGATCGCCATTCCAATGGTCTGTTTTCTCCGGAACTGTTGCTGGCCATCGTCGAGTCGCCGAGCAAACGCACTTTGCTCGGCGCACAAATGGCGCGCGAAGACCTGGAGAGCGGCATCACCACGGTTCGCAATCTTGGCCATTCCGGAATTGATGGCGATACCGAACTGCGCGACGCGATCAATGCAGGCCGTGTCCCCGGTCCTAGGGTGCTCGCTTCCGGCCGCAAGCTGGAGACGCGAGGTGAAACGTATGTTCAGAACCTCAATCCCGCGCTTGCCGACAGCATACTTCAAGAGGAATTCCTGTTCATTGACGGTGCCGACCAGGCGCGGCAGGCGGTCAGGCAGAATGTCTTCCACAATGTGGATGTCATCAAGGTCACGGCTGAGGAGAACCTTACCGTCCCTGAACTGGCGGCGGCGATCGAAGAAGCGCACCGCAACCATTTGAAAGTCGCCATCCACGCCATTGACAAGACCTCCATACAGACTGCGATCGATTCCGGCGCCGATTCCATCGAACACGGCAACGATGCAACCGATCAACAGCTCGGACAGATGCGTGATAAGGGCATCTATCTCGACCTGACTCCGACATTTTATGGCGGCGGCTACCTGAGGTTCGCCGAACCAGTCATCGTGATCTCGCCCGCCGCCAGCGCTGAACGATTGAGTTCCGCGGCACGCAGCAAGCAGCGTTACGACCAGTTGGTCCAGCGAGTGTTGAAGTCGGGAGTGAAGTTTGCCGCTGGGTCGGACATGTGCTGGTTCTATCCGGGACAGACGCGCGGACAAGCGAGCACTGCGACCTTCGTTAAGCTGCGGCAGGCCGGGATGTCGGCCCTTGATGTGATTCGCGCGGTCACGGTGAATGCGGCCGAAATGTTGGGCTGGGGAGACCGCATCGGCACAATAGAGCCTGGTAAGTTTGCCGACCTCGTCGCGGTCGCTGGAGACCCAATTGCGGATATCACGGAATTAGAACGCGTTCGATTCGTGATGAAGGACGGCCAAGTGGTCAGGAATGAACTTGTGGCGCATTGAAGTGCACGCTGTGCTCGGGACAACCTGGCACTCAATCCAAAGGAGAGATCCACGATGAAGCGATCTTCGAAGCGGTCCTCGTTCGTGGTGGTTGTGCTCACTCTGCTGGCTGCCGCCGGAACGAGTCTCTACAGTCAGGCCCAAACGCAGAATCAACCTCCGAGTCCTGAGCGCTCCCGATCCGATGAGATGTTGGACCGGTGGAACGACATCGGGAACAAACTCATTGCGATGGCCCAGGATTTTCCCGAAGACAAATACGACTTCAAGCTGCAGAAAGACGAGCGCACATTTGCGGAAAATCTTCTCCACGCCGCCGCACTGGATTTCGTTCTGATACGCAGGATTTCCGGATCAAACCTCGGGCCCGATTTCGGCGAGGGCGACAATCCTTCGCGTGACGTTTTCAAGACCAAAGCCGACGTGGTGAAGTTCGTGCAAGAGGCCGTCGCGGACGGAGCGCTGGTGATTCAACAGCAGGGCGCCTCGGGGCTGGACAAAACATCGAGGTTCTTCGGGAACCGGATGGCCCACAACTCCGCCATCTGGACGTTCGCCATCGAGCACAGCGGCGAGCACTACGGCCAGTTGGTGGTGTATTACCGCGCGAACAATCTGGTGCCGCCGGACACACGACGGCACCAGGCGCAGGAATCGCAGCCGGCGGCTGTGCAGCGCGCGCCGGGCACCGTGTTTCGCGACTGCCAGGATTGCCCCGAAATGGTGGTAGTCCCGGCAGGCAATTTCGCCATGGGCTCATCAGCCGAGGAAAAATCCTGGGCCGCAAGTCACGGTGGCAGTATGTATGCGGTTGCCGATGAAGCGCCGCAACATCAGGTCGCATTGCGGTCGTTCGCGGCGGGCAAGTACGACGTCACTCGTGGCGAGTACGCGGCATTTGCTCGGGAGACTGGATACCCCGCCGGTGATGGTTGCGGCCGCGGCCGCGCCATCTTCAAATGGGAGAAGGATCCGAAGTTGACTTGGGAAAATCCCGGCCAGGCGCAGACTGACCGTGATCCAGTCGTGTGCGTGAGCTGGCAGGATGCGCGTGCCTATATCGCGTGGTTGAACCGCACGGCGCATCGCGGCGGCGCGGCCTCAGCAAACGGGCCTTATCGGCTGCCCAGCGAAGCGGAGTGGGAATATGCCGCACGCGCCGGAACGACAACTAAGTTCTACTGGGGCGAAGACGACGCTGCCGCTGCTGTCCACGCCTGGTTCAATGCCAACTCCGGCTGCGAAAAAGTGGAAGGTCTTTTTTGCGACCATGGCCAGACACATCCGGTGGGCGCGAAGCCGCCGAACGCATTCGGCCTTTACGACATGGCAGGGAACGTCTGGCAGTGGACCGAGGACTGTTACGACAACAGCTACGGAGGCATTCCCGCCGACGGGCGCGCGAACGAGGCCCCTTCGAGCGACCCCAAGGCGAAGGACGGCCAAGGCAATTGCCTCCGAGTTGATCGCGGCAGCTCGTGGATGTTTCCGGCGTGGCCGCTGCGACCGGCCGCCCGAGAACGCAATCCTGCCGACTACCGCAATGACATCATGGGTTTCCGCGTCGCTCGAACGCTCCCGTGAAGCTAGTGCGGTGACACAAATGAGAAAACTGCACATCATCTTGTCACTCGCACTAAGCGCCAGCGTCGCCAGCGTCGCTCAGGAAGCTGCGACCTCGCAATCATTGCCCGCGCCGCGCGTCAGTGATATTAAGTCTGCCGATGGCACCGTTCTCAAGGGCACGTACTTTTCCGCCGGCAAGGCGGGGCCCGGCGTCTTGCTGTTTCATCAGAGCAACCGCGATCGCAAGTCGTGGGATGAAATGGCCACGCAACTGGCCGCTGCCGGAATTAACACGCTCACAATTGACGGCCGCGGCCACGGCGAAAGCGGCGGCACGCCCGCAGATGCTATTGAGAAGACGCCGGCCGACATGGAAACTTGCTTCCAGTTCTTGATTTCTCAGCCCGGCGTCCAGCGCGATGTCATTGGCTTGGCAGGCGCCGGCAGCTACGGCGTTATCCATGCCCTGGAGACCGCCCGCCTGCATCCCGCCGGCGTAAAGTCCCTCGTCATGTTGTCGGGTGATTCCTTCCCTGCGGGCATCGAATATCTCCACGAAGCATCGCAGTTGCCCGAACTCTTCGTCATTGCCGACACGGACGAATATCCACCCACCGTCGAAACCATGCTCTGGCTCCACGCCAGAGCCTCCAGTCCGATGAGGAAGCTGATCCGCTATCCTGCTCCGCAGGACGCGCCTTGGCTCTGGTATGAGACCAGCGATCCCAACAAAGTTCCTGACACCGGCAGCCACGGCACCGATCTCTTCAGGACTCATCCGGATCTGCCCGGCATCATCGTCCAATGGTTTGTCACCACACTCATCAAAACTCCAGGGCACGCCCCCGTCGATCCACTGGCCACCACCGCCATCCTCAATCAGTTGGCAGTGCCCGGCGGAGCCGCTCAGGTCACGCAGCAATTGATGGAAGCACGGAAGCGTGATCCCAAAGCCCAGCTGTTCCCCGAGGTCAGCCTGGACATCATCGGCTCGGGCTTTGTGTTCCAGGCCGAGACAAACAAGAAAGCCGGCCATCTGCGCGAAGCCACACCGGAGATGAAGGCGGCAATCGAGATCTTCAAGCTCAACCTCCTCGCTTATCCGGACTCCGCGGACGCGCACTATAACCTTGCCGATGCCTATTTGAAAGATGGACAGAAAGACTTGGCACGTCAGTATGCCGAAAAGGCATTGGGCATGATTGATTCTCACAAAGCGCCTCTGTCGTCGTGGTCCGATACCGAGCAGCGGCGGGCCGAGATTCGTAGCGGCGTGCTGGACACACTCAAGGAGCTCGGTGCGGCGCGATGATAAGGTCGCGATTTCGTTAAACGGCAAGGAGAAATCGACGTGAGAGAAACGATCGCCGTCTCTTTCGGTACAGTGGGCAATCCGAAAGTTGAACGACGGAAGCCAGACTGTCCAGAAGTCCTAGGACTAGGTGATCTTCAACCGGCGGGCGCCCCAACCTTCTTTTAACCGGAGTTGCTCTTATTGGCTGTAATCGCACCCGTGCCACAGTCGCCGCCCGGGTTTTTCTTTGACCGTCTTCGAACTGATCCCGTGCCGTCAACGATACTTGGCTTCCTCCCTGTCTTGTTCCACGGCGACCCTTGGTCATCAGCGATTGCGACCGACGTGTGATCTCACTTTTTTTCGAAAAGACCACCAAAACTGAAAAAATCTTTTGCTGCGAAAGTACGCAAGTAGCTGCCCACCGGTCGCAGGTCTTCAGCCGCGAGAGATAGACCCCCATACCCCGCACAATCAGCAGCAACGTTCCGACGGCGGTCACAGACCGTCACGAGCACGCGGACTCCTGCTCAACCTAAGGGAGTGCGCATAAATAACGTGCACATTTAAGATAGATAGTATAGTCTTTCCGCATGGAACGGAAGGAACGAGTAGCCGGCATTCGCAAGAAATGTCAAGCTCTGCGGTCGGTACTAGACGAACGGCA
>Ga0182018_10004012_pt1 | contig 12725 bp, 12 predicted proteins | sample 812P2MmetaG_FD_120490 | JGI IMG/M metagenome (GOLD analysis project Ga0182018, IMG submission 120490) | Permafrost microbial communities from Stordalen Mire, Sweden - 812P2M metaG | ecosystem: Environmental > Terrestrial > Soil > Wetlands > Permafrost | place: Sweden: Stordalen | collected...
CGCATGGGCGAACCGGAAATGGCCGCGGCTCTGGAGCGCCGTGTCCGCCAGGGAGGCCGCCAGGGCCGTCCGCCCAAGTGGACACTCGAGGATCGCTCGGCGTCTGCTTCCGATTCTTCGGATTTGGTTTCCATTCGCTTGTCGGAGACCACTTGGCGTGAGCCCGCGGCGTTCGGCGATGTCTACACCGCGCTGGTTCTATGGAAGCGGCTCGGGCTTGCGGAACTTCTCGGCGAGCGCATGAATGGCTCTGCCGCGAAAGTGCCCTGGCCGGCAGTGGCCGCACTGATCGCCGTGAACCGGTTGGTCGAGCCGATGGCGGAATGGCCGATGGTGCGCTGGTGGCAACGGACCGCCTTGCCACAGCTATTGGGGATTCCGCTGACGGTCCTCAACGACGACCGTCTCTACCGCTGCCTGGATCTGGTGCTGCCCCACAAGCAAGCCATTAAGGAGCGCATTGCCGGTATGGGACAGAGCCTATTCGGACAATCGTATCGGTATTTACTATACGATCTGACTAGCTTTAGCTAAGCTAGCCCTCGTGCTTGCTGGAGAGGTACGCGCTATCCTGGAAGGAGGAGCCCCGACAATGGCGAATCTCGATTGGTCACAATGCCCTGACGTGGAGAGCATCCCCGGCAAACGTAGCGGCGCATGGGTGTTCAAAGATACTCGTATGCCGGTTTCAACCGTCTTCGAGAATCTCGAATCCGGGGCAAATATCGAGGAAATTATGGAGTGGTTCGACGTGACGCGGGAACAGATTGTAGCCGTGCTTGAATTCGTGGCCCGCAGTTTGGATGCTCCCCCCTCTGTACACACACCCGCTCAGATGGTAGATGCGCATTCTGTTTGACCACGGCACGCCGGCGCCGCTAATTCCATTCCTCGAAGGCCACACGGTCACGAAGGCGAAGGATATCGGCTGGTCAACGGCGAGCTGCTGAAAGCCGCTGAGGAAGCCGGTTTCGACGTACTCCTGACGACCGACAAGAATATGGCCTCACAGCAGAATTTGAAAAGCCGGACGATTGCGATTGTGGTGCTGGGAAATTCGCAATGGCGGATCGTGCAGCGCTACATTCGCAAGATAGCCGCCAGCGTAAACGCCGCGACACCCGGCGGCTATGCCGAGGTGGACATCCCCTTCAGGTAAAACGCCGCGTTGGACGGTTTGCAACGCGCGGACACGGCATATCGGGTACTCGGGGTTTCCAGGGAATCGCCATGCCGCTAAGCCTCGTGCTTGCTGGAAAGGTACGCGCTATTCTGGAAGGAGGAGCCCCGACAATGGCGAATCTCGATTGGTCACAATGCCCCGCCGTGGAGAGCATCCCCGGCAAGGTGAGCGGCGCATGGGTGTTTCGGGATACCCGGCTGCCCGTTGCCACCGTCATCGAGAGCCTTGAGGATTTGAGCGGCGAAGAAGTGATGGAACAATTCGACGTGACGCGGGAGCAGATTACAGCGGTACTTGAATTTGTGGCACAGAGCCTCAAGGTGTCAGTGCCGGCGCAGGCCTCCGCGCCCGTTGATGCTCATTCTCTTTGACAACGGGACGCCACGAGCGCTGGCGCGTTTTCCGGATCGATTGCCCCACACTCAGCGAGGCCCGCGCCCGCGGGAGGGGAAGAATTGGAAGTATTAGAGGACGTTCCAACCATGAAAGTTGACATTCATACAATAGCCGCTGAACTAAACTCGCGGGCGGGCACACACGCAATTGGCTCCCTTCAAGAAATCCGAGCCGGTTTGAAGGGTCTGTCCCGTAAACCCGGTCGCGATATTTTCCGTCCTCAGACAACTAACGACGACTGGGCTTTTCATTACGGCGGGCGATCTGAGCTTCAATTCAATATCGGGGAACTTTCCCACCTCGATGGATTTAGATTTGGAGTGGCCTTCTCCTTCGAGCCAAGTCGGAGCCTACCATCACCTGTTGACGCGCTCGCTCCAATCGTCAGGCGGTTCAATGACTTCATGCAATTAAACGCTGAGGGCTTCACGGATATGCGTATGTGGCATTTCGAAAGAAAGGCGCTGCATCCATCAGCCTCTTACATGCCGGGGCCCATTCCACCGGAGCGCGTCAAGAAAGGCGTGTTCGTCTTTCTAGGAAAACGGCAGCCACTCGACCGCGTGGATTACGAAGTCATTCTCGATGGCCTGGACAGATTGTTGCCGCTTTACAAATACGTCGAGAGTAAGGGGGTGTCGCAACCCATCTCCATGACGTCGGCGGCTCCTTTCATATTTCGTCCCGGATGCTCGGTCAAGGCGTCGACGGCGGTGGCAACCCAGGTCCAAATGCAGCTCGATGTCGATCTTCGGCACAACAAACTTCAAGAGCTACTGTATGGTCGGCTGGTAGCACAATACGGCAAAGAAAACGTGGGCACCGAGAACGCCAGCGGTGTCGGAACCCGTGTCGACGTAGTGGTACGGCAAGAGAAAGAATATTGGTTCTACGAGATCAAGACCGCTCAGTCACCGCGTGCGTGTCTCCGCGAAGCGGTTGGCCAACTGCTCGAATACGCGTTCTGGCCCGGAGGCCAAGGCGCAACCCGCTTGATCGTCGTTGGGGAAACTCCAATCGAAAGTGATGGTCTGGAGTACCTGCGCGGCCTCAAGAAGCCAATCGAGTACGAACATATCTCCATACAATAAGGGTGGACTGGGTGTGTCCCCGGTGTCAGCACGCACTTGAACCGCGCGCGGAATCCAGACTGGCAATTACTCGGGAGCGCACCCCTCCCCTACTTCGCTTCTCCCGCCCCCGCCACTTTAGCTGCCAAATACACCTCCGCGATCCGAAAGGCCGTCCGATCCGGGTACCGCTCCATGGCATCCCGCAGCGTCTCCACCGCCTGATCGATATCGCCCGCCGCCTCCGACGCCACCAGCCGCAGTAACGTCTGCCGCAGCGCGATTTCCGCCTCGGAAACGGGCGCGTCCGGGGCGGCGAATTCACGCGAACCGGGGCCCTGCCGGACCGCGGCCTGACGCGCCTTTTCCCGCCGTAGGGCAAGGTCGGCGCTGGCGGGAAACTCGTTCAGCGCAGTGTCGGCCAGGCGCTCGGCGGTGTCGAAATTGCCGCTCTGGATGAATCCGTCGATGCGTTGGCACCAGGCCTGCACTTGTTCCGGCCCGGCACCGCCGGTCTCGCGCGCCTTGATCGCGAGCGCCTGCGATACCGATTGCAGTTGGTATCCCTCGGCCGCAGCGCCGTCGCGCAGGAACGCGGCCATGTCGCCGCATGAAGGATAGCGGTTACGCGGGTCCTTCTCCAACGCCCGGCGAATGGCCGCCGCTACGAATTCCGGAACTCCGGCGACGAATTGGCCGACCGGCGGAGGATCGGCCTCCACCTGGGCGCGCAGCAGTTCGTATTCGCTGTCGCTGGCGAACGGCAAACGGTTGCAGAGTATCTCGAATAGCAGAACGCCCACCGAATACACGTCGCTGCGCTGGTCCATCTCGCGGTTCAAAATGCGTTCCGGCGGCATGTATTCCAGGGTGCCGATGACCACCCGCTCGCGCGTCATGCGGGCCGCTCCCAGGGCGTGGGCGATGCCGAAATCCATCACCTTTACAGTGCCCTCGCGGTCGATCACGATGTTCTCGGGCTTGATGTCACGGTGCAGCACGCCCCGGCGGTGAGCGTAATCGAGCGCCTCCAGAATCTGCAGCACCACCGGCACGGCGCTTTGCCACTTTAGGGGCATGAGATTCCGCAGGACGGTGCCGTCGATCAGCTCCATCACGATGCACAGGCTGTCGCCATCCTGCAGCAGGGTGTAGAGCTGCGCGATATTCGGATGGTTGAGCTTGGCCTGCAACTGGGCCTCTTTGCGGAAGCGCTCCATCACGCTCGAGCTGGCGGCGTACTCGCTGCGCAAGCGCTTGATGGCCACCTCGCGTTCCAGCAGCAGGTCCACCGCGCGATACACCACGCCCATGCCGCCCGAGCCCAATTCCGATAAGACGCGGTACTGGCCGATCTGCCGATTCATGGCAATCGATACTCCCTGGTGGGGCCCGGCCTCGACCGCTGGGCCGCCGCATCCACCGCTTCCAACAGGATTACCGAGATGTTATCGTAGCCGCCATTCCGGATGGCGGTGCGCACCAGCCGTTCGGTGGCGCCGGTCACTTCCCCGGAATGGGCCAGTTCCAGCATCTTTTCGTCCGTCACCAGATCGTGCAAGCCGTCGGAGCAGAGCAGGAAGCGGTCGCCGGGCTGAATGGGAAATGGCTCCTCCCAGCAGGAAATCTCCACTTGCGGGCGGCTGCCGAGGACGCGCGAGAGCACGTTGCGGTCCTCATGGTTGCGCGCTTCCCCGGCGGTCAGCAGCCCTTTATGCACCATTTCGAAAACCAGGGAGTGGTCTTCCGACATGCGATAGATCCGGCCGCGCCGGATGAGGTACAGGCGGCTGTCTCCCACGTAGGCCAGCCAGCCGTGGCCGCCGGTGATGGCGAAAGCCACGGCGGTGGTGCCCATGCCGCGCAGGTCCGGGTGCGCCTGGGCAGCCTGGTAGATCTGGGCGTTAGCGGTCTCGAGCGACGCACGCAAGGCGGCCGGAGCGGGGCCGTTGCCGGCGAAGTAGAGCTTGGGGATCTGGCCGCAGGCTATGGCGCTAGCCACCTCGCCGCCCTTGCAGCCGCCCATGCCATCGGCCACCAGGGCGATGACGCCGTGAGTGGCCAGCGCGCGGTCGTCCGCCGGACGGGAGAAGACGGCGGCGTCCTGGTTCTCGCTGCGGACGCTTCCCGGATTGGTGGCCACCGAGGCGCGGATTTCGAGTGCCACCGGCTTGGTTTTCCCGTGAGACGCCGGTGCGGAGGGCGACGGGCTGTTTGGCACGCTTGCATCGAACCAGTTGCGAACTCGCTGGAACATTCCCATGATGACGGGAGCCCGGGTGCTTATTGTCCACCTCGGGCGATCTCCTGCAGGGCCTGCTGGAGGCTGGGCTTGACTTCGCCGGGCGCCAGCGAGAGCGCCTTTTCGAACATGGTCTTGGCCTGGGACGGCTTGTTTTGCACCTTGGCCACCGATCCGGCGATGCTATACGCTTCCCAGCGATTGGGTTCGTTTTGCATCAGTTGCTGCGCTACCTTTAGCGCGCCGGCGGGATCGCCATTCTGCAGCAGGTCGACCCCTTGGCGGACAGCGGCATCGTAATCCAGCTTCTGATTTGGGTCGCGCACCGGCGCCGGCGCGGGGGTGGAGGACGGCGTGTCGGGAAGGGGTGCGAGGGGCGCCGGCTGGCGGCTCTCTAATTCCCGGACCGCCTGCTTGGTTTCGGCCGCCTGCGCGGCCAGTTCCTGCGATAACCGCCGGGAGCGCTCCTCGCCGCGGGCGTCGGAAAGTTTCAACTGGTCGTTCAGGCGCGCCACTTCCTGGCGCATGGCCTCGGCCAGTTCGGGAGTCCGCTTCACGTCCTGGCCCACCTGCTGCATGAGTTGCTGGTTCTGCTGCGCCTGCAGGTTGGCGTCCACGGCATTCTGGCGCATGTAGATGTAGGTGACGCCGCCCACCAGCAGGATGGCGGTGAGCGCCGCGGCGCCCACCCAAACGGCCTTATCCGACTCGTGCTTCACCTTCGTAAAGGTGTCGCCCAGCATGCGTTCGACGGTGGCCCGGCCGATGGGCCGCGGCGACGAGTCCTCGGGCGCGGGCACCACCATCAGGGTACCGGCGCCAGGGCCCAGGGACCGGGTGATGTGGACGGGCGGCGGCGGGTCGAGTTCGAAACGGAATTCGGGGCCGGCCGGACCCAGTTGGATGACGTCGTTGTGGGTCAAACGGGCGGGGGCGTAGATTCGCTGGCGGTTCAGGAACGTGCCGTTGCGGCTCTGCAGGTCTACCACGGCGAACTCGTCGGGGGATTCGGGATCGCGCACGATCTTGACGTGCTGGCGGCTCACCAGGTCTTCGCGGCCGGGGTCGAAACGCACCGCGGCTTCCGGATCGCGCCCCACCAGGATCTCACTGGTTTCGGCGGCGGGAAACTCGTCCATCTGGCTGGCTCTGGCGCCGCTGAGGTGGCGGATCAATATTCGGTCCATGACGATTGCTCCCATGGTTACTGCCGGACGATCTTCGGTTCCACCGGCTTGAGTTCGACTTCCGGCGCGGCTTCTTTCTCCATCTGGCTGGCTCTGGCGCCGCTGAGGTGGCGGATCGATATTCGCTCGATAACGATTGCTCCCGTGGTTACTGCCGGACGATCTTCGGTTCCACCGGCTTGAGTTCGACTTTCGGCGCGGCTTTTTTCTCCATCTGGCTGGCTCTGGCGCCGCTGAGGTGGCGGATCGATATTCGCTCCATGACGATTGCTCCCGTGGTTACTGCCGGACGATCTTCGGTTCCTCTGGCTTGAGTTCGACTTCCGGCGCGGCTTCTTTCTCCATCTGGCTGGCTCTGGCGCCGCTGAGGTGGCGGATCGATATTCGCTCCATGACGATTGCTCCGTGGTTACTGCCGGACGATCTTCGATTCCATCGGCTTGAGTTCGACTTCCGGCGCGGCTTTTTCTCCATCTGGCTGGCTCTGGCGCCGCTGAGGTGGCGGATCGATATTCGCTCCATGACGATTGCTCCCGTGGTTACTGCCGGACGATCTTCGATTCCACCGGCTTGAGTTCGACTTTCGGCGCGGCTTTTTTCTCCATCTGGCTGGCTTGGCGCCGCTGAGGTGGCGGATCAATATTCGCTCCATGACGATTGCTCCCGTGGTTACTGCCGGACGATCTTCGGTTCCACCGGTTTGAGTTCGACTTCCGGCGCGGCTTCCTTCTCCATCTGGCTGGCTCTGGCGCCGCTGAGGTGGCGGATCGATATTCGCTCCATGACGATTGCTCCCTTGGTTACTGCCGGACGATCTTCGGTTCCACTGGTTTGATTTCGACTTCCGGCGCGGCTTTGTTCTCCACCTGGCTGGCTCTGGCGCTGCGGAGGTGGCGGATCGATATTCGCTCCATGACGATTGCTCCGTGGTTACTGCCGGACGATCTTCGGTTCCACCGGTTTGAGTTCGACTTCCGGCGCGGCTTTTTTCTTTGCACCCTGGATGCGGCTCTTGGTTCCAGGCTTGGCTTGGGCCGAGGGTACAGGCGGCGCGGCCGCGGCGGGGGCCTCGGCCGGTTGCGAGGGTACCGGCTGCGCGTCCACGGCAGGTGGGGCCCCGGCCGGTCGCGCCGCCGGTTGGGTGACCATTGGTGCTACCGTGACGGCCCTCGGCGGCGCCTTAGGCAGCAGCAAATAGAAGACGCCGGCCAAAATCAGCGCGCAAAAGGCGAAGGTGATGCCAAAGTATGTGAGCGCCTCGCGCGAGAAATTGCGCGCGGCCCAGGAACGGTCACCTCGCACGGGCAGGGGCGCAGGCGCGGACGCCACGGGTCGCGCGGGCGCGAATTGCGAGGCGTCGGCCAAACGGGTGGGCGCCGGGGCGCGGCGGATGATCGCGTTTTCCAACGCCTCCACCATCTCCCCGCAGGTGGCGTAGCGCTCGGCCGGCCGCTTGGCCAGCGACCGCTGAAAGACCGTCTGGGCGGCTGCCGGCAAGTCGCGGATGGCGTCCCGCTCCAGGCCCTGGTAAGCGATGCGAAACATCACTCCCAACGGCGTGCCGGGGAAGGGCAACTCGCCGGTGAGCATGCGGTGGGCCAGCACCGCCAGGGAAAACTGGTCGCTGCGCCCGTCCATGGGCAGGTCGCGAAGGCATTCGGGGGAGAGAAAATGGACCGCCCGCAGCAGTTGTCCGGCGGAAGCGCTGGGGCCGGTGACGTCTGTGGGGCCGAGGTCGAGCACCTTGATCTGCCGGCGGTCGTTCAACAGGATGCTCGAGGGGTGCAGGCTGCCGTGAACGGAGCCGTGGGCGTGGGCGTAGTCCAGGGCGCTGGCAATTTGCCGAAGCAACCCGAGGACTTCCGGCGGTTCCATTTTCCGCCCCGCCGGAATCTGGCTGTCGAGCGGCTTTCCTTCGAACGGTTCCAGCACCAAGAATGGCTCGCCTTGATTCTCCTCGCAACTCAAGACGGTCATCAAGCCGGGATGCTTCAGGCCGACCGGAAGCGCCCCGGTGCCGTGGTGGGTGGTCCGCGGAACGCGAATCGCCACGGACTTCCGTTCTACCGGGTCAAACGCGTCGTAGACCGAAGCCAGGGCCGTATCAATGAGTTGCCGGGAGATCTCGTACCGCCCGATCCGGGTTATGGTTTTACCCATGGAACGCCACAGCCTGGCGGGCGGACATCAAGCTAATGCATCCGCACGGTCCACGTTTTGCCGTCGTGAACGCCGCCATCCTCTACCTTTACCTGTTGCAGGACCTTTCCAGAATACACGTATTTGATCTGGCCAGTCCTAGTCCCTTGGGCATAGGACTCGCCAAGGATCATAGCTCCAGAATAACTGATAGTCCTTTGGTAGTAGGGAGTGGGGGAATCCTTGCGAAACGCGCGAATCTCCGTGAGGCGGTCGCCCAACCAGGTGAAGCACACCAGGTTGTCGGCATTCCATTCCCTGGCGGTACTCAAGCGGCCCTGCGCATCGTAGGTCAGGGCGAAATAGTGCAACCCGTCCCAAATGAAAGGGTTGAAGAACGAATTGCCGGCGATGCCGGTGGCGATAGGGCCCTCCAGGACGGTGAGAACGGCGGCGTTGAAATGCGGAGAATCCTGGAGCAGGATGCGCGAGAGCCCGTGTTCGTCCACCAGGTGCGGGGGATTGGGAGGTTCGCGGACGATATGCAGTTCCGGCAGAGTCATTGGGCCGTCGAACCGGTGCGTAGAGGCTACTTGCACCTGGGCCTCAGCGCCCAGGTAGCCGAAGAAGAAACTGCCTCGCGACCCGCCCGGACCGCCCAGGGCGCGGTAGTTCTGTAAGCCCTTCTCGTCGTCGAAAGTGGAAGTGATGGCGACGAGCCGGTTACGGTCCCACTGAAAACTCATCTTCAACTTGTACCCGGCGACGTCGTCGAAGGGCAGTTGAAACGCGCCGCTCGCCGGACAATAGTAGATGCCGTCCGGAACGGGTCTGCCGGAGAGCCAGTTGGGCGTGCCCGCGGCCGGGACGGGTTTAGGCGCATCGAGGAGGGCTCGCATGCGGTAGGCGCGGTCGCGGGCGTCGAGGTCACCGCGCAGGGAATTGGAGATCGCCAGGTAACGGGTCAACCGCTCCGTGGCCGCTGCCGGGTCGCGGAACAGGGCGGCCACGGCGCCGCCATAGTAAAGGAAATCGTCGTCATCCGGGTCAAGCTCCAGCGCCTGGGTGGCGACGGAGCGCAGCTTGGAGTAGTCGCCGTCGTGCTGGAGCTTTTGCAACTGCTGTTTGAGGGCGGCCCGGTTCTTTTCCAGATCGTAGAGGATGTCGTTGCGGACGGCATTCCCCAGTTCGCGAGCGGTGGGGTCGGCCACCGCGCGGTCGTAGGCGTCCAGCAGCGGCAGCGCTTGTGCGTGATGGTCGTGGGCAGCCAGCAGTTTGGCCTGCACCAGGAGAATCTCGGGGGCGCCCCGGTTTTCGGTCCGCGCCTCCTGGAGGAAAGCTTCGGTTTTGGCGTAATCCTTGTCCTGAATGGCCCGTTCGGCATCGTGCAGGCTGCGCTTGAAGCGCAGGTCTTGCGGCGATCCCGCGGGCAGGGCGCTCCGTTTGGCGGCATTGGCGTCGGCCAGCGAGCCGGATACGCGGGCGTTTTCGAGGAGCTGGGCGGTGAGGCGATTGCCGGGGTCGCGGCTGGCGGCCACGGTCAACTCCCGGAGGGCGTCGGCGTGCAGGTGGCGCTCGGCCAGCAAGCTTCCGCGGTGGGCGTGCAGGCGGGCGCTTTCCTCAAGTGCGGTCTGGCGCAAGGCCATCATGCCGGGAAACGACCACTGGTAGGGTTCGAAGGGCAGATAGGCTTCGAGCAGCAGGTCCCACTCGCCGGCGGCGGCCAGCGAACTCAGAGTAAGCCGCGTTGTGTCCACGGTCTGAATGCGGCTGAAGACCAGGTTGGATACATCGCCCAGCGCGGCATCGCCGGGAAAGGCGCGACCGGCCAGTTCGGCGTACCGGCGGGTGAGCAAGAGGGCGGTGTAGGCGCCGCGATTGTCGAACGCCGACATGCCGCTCGAGATGCGGTCCTGCAATTGGGCGCGGAATTCGGCTTGCGACGGGGAATCCGGGAACGAAGCCACGAAGCCTTCCATGGCCGCCAGTTGTTCCTCCAGGTCGAGGAAGATCGCGCCGCGGTTGATCAATGCCAGCGCCAGGCGGTCGGCCTCGGCGCCGGCCACGAAGACGAAAAACTGCTCGGGCACGATAAGGTCGCCGGTTTTGGACTTCTTGGACTGGAAGGCCTGGATACTCAGGCGGCCCTGGGCAGCGGCGGCGTCCACCGGCGTCTTGGGGGCGAAGTTGTCCGGCAGGATGACGTCAGTGGGCTTGCCTGCGTCGTCGAGGCGCACCAGGCGGTGGGTGGCATCGGCGCGGATGGTTCCGGCCTGGGCTAATTCCTGGTGCGCGAAGTGCTTGGCGTCGTCGGGAGTGATCTGTTGGGTTCCCACGGGCATCAGTCGGACGCGGTGGCTGCCTTCGATCCGCAGCTCTTCCACCGCCTGAAAGCGGATCTTGCCGTCAGGGGATTTCCGACCGACCAGGCCGGCTTGGGAAAAAGCGCAGGGCGACAACGCGATGGCTAAGAGCGCCAAGGATTTAGCTGTGAAAAACATTACCTTCCGCGATTCCCGCGGGCCGCTGGAATCTGGGCTTGAGTATACAACGGGGGCGAGCGGAATATGGAAAGTGCGCGATCATTGATCCGTGGGCCGCAACTCTCCAGGGACCTCGGCGCAAGCTGTCAGTGCGAAGGTGGGCAAGCTCGAGCATGCCCTGCCCGGGGCATGGGTGGTGCACTTTCTAGAAGGACTTGCAAAACTCAGTAAGGCCGGGGAGCGCAGGCGGCACCGCCTGCGCCACCAAGAGGAATCTCATGCTTGCAGTGGTGGGGCAGGCGGTGCCGCCTGCCGACCCGGTTGGCGGGCGAGTGTTTCGCTGTTCCTGGTGGCGGGATCGATGGCTGCCTTCGCGCAAACACCGGTCGCCGACGCGGCTTTGCGCCAAGGCTCGGAGTCGTACCGGGCCGGCGATTGCCCTGGAGCGATCCGCCAGTTGAGCCAGTCCAGCCCCACGCCCCGGGCGTTCCTGCTGATGGGACGCTGCTATCTGGAGATGGCCGATTTTGCCATCGCTCGCGGCGCGCTGCAACAGTATATCCAGGCTGTCCCCGGGGACGAAGAGGCAGCCATTCTGCTGGCGCGTGCGGCCGAAGGCGCCGGTGACGCGGCGCAAGCCGTCGCGGCGTTGGAGGAATTGCGAAAGCAGGCGCCTACCAGCCTGGCGGTGCAGGATGCCTTGGCGGAGGCGTATCAGAAATCGGGCAAACCGGCGCAGGCGACGGCGCTCTACCGCGCGGTGTTGACGGTGCAACCGGCCGATATCGGCGCGCTTGCCGGTCTGGCGAATCTTGCGGCGGCAGCGTCTCAATGGGCCGCGGAGGCGGAACAGTATCAGAAGGTGCTGGAGTTGTCTCCCGACAATTTCGCGGCGTCCATGGGAATGGGGCAGGCGCAGTTGCAACTGGGACAGGTGGCCGCTGCGATTCCCTATCTGCGGCACGCCGCGCGGTTGCGGCCGGGCGATTGGGCGCTCTCGAAGATGCTGGCGAACTGCTATCTCAAAACCGCGAAGTGGCCCGAGACGATTGAGGCTTTGGAATACAATTCCTTGATCCACCCGGAAGACGAAGAGGCCACCGGTTGGATGGTGCAGGCATTCGGCCATACGGGGGACGCGGCGCACGCGGAACAATACTATCGCGCTGTGTTGCAGCGGTCCGGCAACTTCACCGCGCACTTCACGCTGGGCAACCTGCTCTACGAAAGCAAACGCTTTAAAGACGCGAAGGAGCAGTACGTGCTGGTGCTGAAGGGCAGGCCGGACCTCTTCGAGATCGCCGACCGGGTGGGCCAAATCGCCGAGCAGGAGAACAACAACCTGCCCGAGGCGATCCGCTATTATGCCGACGCCTGCCGCTCGCCGCAAGCCACGGCTGCGATGAAGATGCGGCTGGCGCGCCTCTATTTTCGAACGGGCGACTTTGCGAACGCGCGCCCTGCCTTGGAGACCGTCCTGAATGCCGAGCCGGACAATCGCGAAGTCAAGACGATGCTGACCGAGGTGGCCGTGAGGGCCGGCCGCGTGGACGACGCGGTCCGCCTGGCCAACGAGCTGCTGCCCGGAGATCCGGCCAACCTCATGTTGCTGCGCCTGCTGGGCGAAGATGCCCTGAAGCACAACAACGACGCGGCCGCGGCCGGCTATTTGGAGCGGGCCGTCGCGGTGGATGGCAAGGATCGGGAGTTGCGGTTTGAACTGGTGGGCCTCTATACCAACGACGATTCGCTGGATGGCCTGCCGCGGGCGCTCGACCTGATGAGCGAGTACGTGGGTCTCTATCCGGACGATTACGAAGGCTACTTGTTGCTGGCGAATCTCTATCGCCGTAGGTCCGACGCCGCCAACGCCCACGCCTTCTTCAGGCGCGGCTTCGAGAAAATGCCGGCCAAGCCACCGGCGCGGATGTCGTGGGCGTATAACAGCCTGGGGCTGCTGCAGCTCTCCGAGGGGAACTACGAACAGGCTCTGGCCAGCCAGTTGAAGGCGGTGGAGCTGAACCC
>Ga0182018_10004013_pt1 | contig 12717 bp, 11 predicted proteins | sample 812P2MmetaG_FD_120490 | JGI IMG/M metagenome (GOLD analysis project Ga0182018, IMG submission 120490) | Permafrost microbial communities from Stordalen Mire, Sweden - 812P2M metaG | ecosystem: Environmental > Terrestrial > Soil > Wetlands > Permafrost | place: Sweden: Stordalen | collected...
ACCTCGGCTGGAGGCCACGAAGATCGCCTCGACGGCTTCGCAGAGCCAGTTCGGCAGCTCCAAGGGGCTCGCCGGCCACGGTGGAACCCAGGCGCTCCAACTCGTCCACGACGCGATCGCATACGGGATGCGTTCGGTGTTGTCCGCGATGGCCGGCGTCATGGTCATCGCGTTCTTGGTCGCGCTCATCGGCCTTCGCAGCGGAATCCATCATGCCGAGGATGTCGATGACCCGGAAGCCAGCGGCACCCATGAGCCGGTGGTCGAGGGTGTCCACCAGTAGGGCCAGATGGTGGGCGGCAGGGGGTAGGCTTCCCTCTTCAGGGGGTAGGCTTCCCTCTTCAAGGGCCGTTGGCGCAGTTGGTAGCGCACTTGCATGACGCGCAAGGGGTCAGAGGTTCGAGTCCTCTACGGCCCACACTCTGACCAGGTCGAATAGGTGTCCTTGCTTGCGCGATGGCGACCATTCGAACACCTGGGGAGCCAAGTAGGGAGCCATTCACTGCGATTCAGGCTCGGTGGTGGGCCGCGCTTCAGGCGGACCGAGCCAACTTTCAGCCACGTCCACTTTGCCAGGAACGAAGGCAATCGGTTGCCCGTCGGCATCGGCGTCACCGCTGAGGATCTTGGCTGCGGCCGAGGGGTTTTCGAGCCGGGCAGAGAACATGTGGGTCGACACCAGGCCGAGAGGTATCTCGTGGCCCGCGATCACCACCGACAGATCGGTCTTCTGCCACAGGCTGACCGCCGTGTGGAGATCACCGGCGGTCGAGATGTGCTCTTCGACGATCCTTTTCCTCCAGTACGGCTCCATCTCCGGCGCGAAGCGCTCCCAGGTCCCCCGCACGACCTCGCCCTTGAGCAGCTCGTCGGCAAGCGCGAGTCCTTCCACATCGTCTCGGGATAGTTCGGTGGGTGCCTCAAACCAGGTGCTCGTCGCCTCCTGAACCCGCGCCAGCATCTCGACGAGGCGCAGGGATCGCTCGTCAACCACCCGCTCCCGCTCGGGGAGCTCGGTTGGCGGCCCGAGCGGCTGGCCGGTCGCGAGCTGCATGGTGAGAGTGTTGGGCGCCTGCAACGCCGCCATGAAGCGCATGACCGGCAGCGCGACGCTGGGGGTGCACGGTCGCGGGCTGAACGTGTAGTGAGACGTGAACCTCGAATCGACTCCGTCTACCCGTATTTCGGCCGACAGCAGTTCGGCCGCGTCCTTCAAGTCGGCGATGAGGCCTCGTTCGCCGACAGAGCGGGTTCTGCCTGACAAGGGCAGGCTCACGATGTGGCGACCGTCAGGCCCGGCCACCGCCAGCCGCATCGTGAACTCCGGTGCGTTGAGTAGGGCGCGGTCGGCGATCCGCAGAACGCCGCCCGCGAACTCGCCACCGAAGCCAGCCGGTGCGTCCACGACGAGTCTGGCGAGCGTGCCCTCGGGTAGCTCGAAGCCGACGCCGTAGTCCACGGCTGCCTGGAACATCTGCCGAGTTGTCTCGGCCGCGTCCAGGTCAGGGAAGGTCAGGGTCGCTTGCAGCGTTATCGGGCGATCGCGGTCGGCACCTACATAGCGCGGCACCAGTCTGGCTGAGACGCTGCCGCTGGCGCTGTCGGTGGCGAGGTCGATTCGGTAGTAGGGGTCGAGGGTGTCGCAGCGCTCCATAAGGACCCGTAGGCGGTCGACGGCTTCGGGTAGACCGCTGGTGAGCGCGGCCTGCTCGTGTCCGAGCTCTCTGGCGAGCTGCATGAGCTCGTCGTTGACGTCGTTGAGGAAGTATCGGCTGATGCCCGGGCGTTCAGCCATCTGCGCATCCAGCCACGTCTTGCCGAGCCAGTGGCACTCGATGCCGGACCCGGCGGTGATCGCCTCGAACTTGTCCTGTTCCTTGCGGGTCAGGTCGATCGGGCACACGACCCTCCACACCACCGGGTGGTTCTCTCGCGCCCTGGCGAACGAACGCTTCACCTGGGTGACGCGGTGGGAGGTGAACCGTCCGGTGAACGACTTCAGCTCGAAGATCTCGAGGCCGGCCGGTCCAGGAAAGTGGACGTCGCGCCCGCCATCTCCGCCCGAGCCATCCGTTCGCACGACAGTGGGATGGAGGTTGGAAAGGAGAACAGCGATCATGTCCTCGTAGAGCCGAGGGTCGAGCCTGAACCACTCGACCCGCAGCGGCGTAGCGGGTGACGTCACCTTCCGACTATGGCACCACGATGTGCCCTGGCGCGGGGATAAATGGGGGAAGCGGGGAGCCGAGCCCGCCCGGAAGCCCGAGGCGTTCTACTCTTCCTCGATGACCAGCGCGCCGACGTCTAGCGCTCCGAAGGGACGGTGTCATGACCACTGAACCGTCCCCCGCCGATCAAGAACGCCGCTGGATCGAAACCCACCGGGCAGTTGTCGAGAGAGCATTCGAGGTCTTCATGGAGACCGGCGAGTGGCCGAAGGTGCCCGTGCTCCGGCGGTGGTTTGCGCAGGATCGCAACGACACCGACGTGCAAGCGGTAGCGGACAGCCGACCACGCTTTCCGGGCGAGGTGCGCACGGTTTACCAGGAGTACGTCTCCCTGATGGTCCGCCATCTTCGCTACCTGTCACTCGCCGAGCCGATCGTCAACCTGTGCATAGTCATCGCACGACAAGCGGCGGTTGTCTATCGCACGCCCAATGCCGAGCTCCAAGTGTCGAGCACTGAGACTGAAGTCGCAGCTGCGTCAGCTGGAGATGCTCGCTTGCTGGCCCGGGCCGGTGCCCTGCTGTTCGCCGAGCAGCCCAGTCCCCTGGCGGGCGGCGGGCCGGTCGAGGACGGATGGCAGTACTACGTCAACGAATCGTTCGTGTTGGAATTCGAGCACGTCTCAAGCGCTGACGAGTTTGTGGCCGTCCAGGACCGCATCCTCGAAGAGCGCTACACCCAACGCCAACAGACCGGCTATTCGATGCCGTCGCCGCTGGCGCGACTCGGCATCGAGCCGCTGAGCGAAAGCGTGGACCTGAGCGGTGAAGTGATCGAGGTTTCCGTCGTGACGACGGGCGAATCGCCTGAGCAACATCCTCGGGTGTTCATCTCCCACGCAAGCGAGGACAAGGAGCGCTTCATCACCGAGTTCGCCACCAGGCTTCGCGTCAACGGCATCGACGCGTGGGTTGACCGCTGGGAGATCGCACCCGGCCAGAGTCTGGTGGGGCGCATTTTTGAGGAGGGCATCAAAGAAGCCGACGCCTTCATCATCGTGTTGTCATCCTCCAGCATTGACAAGCCGTGGGTGGTGAAGGAACTGAACGCTGGGGTCATCGAGAACATTGAGCGAGGCTGTCGCCTGATCCCGGTGCTGCTCGACGGGATCGAACCGCCGTTGGTCCTGAAAGATCACCTCTGGGTGCCCGTCGCCGACCTCGAGAACTACGACGAGGAGCTGCAGAAGATCGTGCGGGCAATCTTCGGCGTGGAGGACAAGCCGCCGCTCGGTCCGGTGCCCGGTTACATCGCCCGCCCAGCCGGCATCCGGGGGCTCAACGCACAGGACGGCCAGGTGTTAGCCGCGCTGGCTCGGACCGCCCTCGAATCACCGTTCGGGGTTCCGAATTACGAAGCGGCGCTAGCCGAGTGCGTGGAAGCAGGACTGGACGAAGCCGCCTTCCACTTGAGCCTGGAGGCACTCGGCAAGGCCTATCTCATCAAGTCTCAGCGCGCAGGAGGCGGGTTCATTGTTGACCTGCGCGTCAATCCGAGCGGGTTCATGCGCTATTTGGAGGCCAGCCGGTCCGATTTGGCCCCGCTGCGTCGTAGCCTGATCGCTCTGCTCGTCAATGAGTTCAGCGACGGCACTGATCTCGAGACCTTGGCCGAACGGCTAGAGGAGCCGCAGACCCTCGTGCTTGTGCTGCTGGAAGAGCTGGAGCGACGGAAGATGCTGACGCTCGTGCGAACCTTTGGCGGCACCAGCGTCATCGGCATCTCCGCTCTCCTGGAGCGAGAGCTGTAACTCGTAGGGTCCGAAAACTCGCCTCGTCATTGGCGCCGTTGCCGGGCCCCGATTCGCCGATCTGTCTCTCGGCGGGTCGCCCACAGAACGCGCGTCCGAATGTGCGCCGCGGTCCGCCTCCCCCAATATGCAGCCCGTCAATCCTGGCGTCCGAAGAGTTCCTCCATCGGAGCTACGGCAGCCGTGATTGAGTCGCTGACTCGGTGGCGATAGACGGTTGAAGTTGTCCGGACGTCGCGATGTCCAAGCACGTCTGCCACCTTCTCCAGGGGTACGCCGGCATCGGAGAGAATCGAGGCGGCCGAGTGGCGGAGCTCGTGGGGGTGCCAGTGCCCGAGCCCAGCACGCTTTGTGATTCGCGCAATCGACCGTCGGAGATTGCTGGGATCGGTCGGCGTTCCCAACTGTGTGGGAAACACGAGATCGTTATCGGTCCAGAGCGAGCCCGCGGCGAGTCGTTCGACCGCTTGGCGAGCCCGATGTGCTCGGAGGGCATCGACGATCAGTGGTGGAACCTCGAGTGTTCGCATTGACTTCGGGGTTTTCGGATCGCCGAGCCGTAGCACCCCACGTTCTCGCTTGAGCGATCGGCGGACGGTGAGTCGGGCATTGTCAAGGTCGACGTCCGCCCAGGCGAGCCCGAGCAGCTCGCCGGGCCGGAGTCCGAGCAGGAGTCCGCACCAGATCGCAGCTTCCAAGCGGTCGTTCTTCGCTGCGTCGAGCAGCTTTCGGGCTTGTTCCACCGTGAGCGAGCGGCCCTCGGTCTGTGGCGCCCGTGGGAGGTCGACCAGTGCGGCCACGTTCCGGCCCACGTACCCGTACCGCTCAGCATGGCGCAGCGCCTGGACGAGGACGGCGCGGATTCGCATGACGCTGCTGGGCCCCAGACGCGCCTCCCGTTTGGCGCGGAGGAAGGCGTCGATGTCGTCGGGGGTGAGATCCCGCAGCCGCCTCGTACCAAGGGCCGGCTTGATGTGCTGGTTGACCGCCCAGCGGTAGTTGTCGATGGTGTTGGGGGAGGAGACCCTCAACGGGACCACCTCATCGAGCCACCGATCGAGGAAGGCACCGAGGCGTACGGCCCCGTTTGGTGCCGGTTGTCCGTCGACGGCCTCCCGCTGGAGCGCCCGCAATCGCCTCCGGGCCTCCGTCTTGGTTCGCGCGTTCACCTTCGGGCGGATCCGGTTCCCGGTCGAATCACGTCCGGCGGTGTAGATCCCGACCCAACGGCGGCGGCGTTGGTCCCAAAAGATGCTCCCGTCGCCGTAAGGGCGGGTCACGGCAGGCCCCAGGGCCGAAGGGGGCCGCTCGGTCGGTCGAACCTCCGTTCAGGATCCCCCGAGACGGCCGATCTCGGGGTCCCCGGCACCCTCGTCTGGCCCCGGGTCCGAGGGCCCACAGAAGGCCCGACAGGGGCTCTGACGAGGAGAAACGGCTCAGCGGATCGGGCCTCTCGACGGCCAGGCGCCGGGGTGGCCCCGGTGAGATCGACCGGGGCCAGCTGGCCGAGCTTCGGGCGATTTGGGAGTCGCCGGCTGAGGGCGAACCGATTACCCTCGGTCATGTCGTCACCTCTTCACTAGGTGTCGTCCATGCCCCGGGGTGTTCTCGCATCGCCGGGGCAATTTTTGGCGGCGGGAGGATACCGCTCGGGTAGCCCGTCGACATCGGAATCCCCCGAATCGGTTTCATCGTCCCTGGTCAGACGGATGTCAGCGCACTGATTCTGCCGATTCGCCCGACGATTCGCCCTTTGAACCGGGGCGATTCGCGCAAGAGTTACCTCGGTTACAGCCTTTGTTTGCGCAGCGCCGGGGCAGTTTTTGGCGGCGGGAGGATACCGCTCGGGTAGCCCGTCGACATCGGAATCCGCCGAATCGGTTTCATCGTGCCTGGTCAGACGGATGTCAGCGCACTGATTCTGCCGATTCGCCCGACGATTCGCTTTTGAGAAGGGGTCGATTCGCCCCAGAATCCGTGCGCGGACAGCCTTCGGGTGCTCGGTCACGCGCCCGGCTTCTCCGACTCGGTACCCAGCCGCTTGACGGCCGTCGAGACGGCACGGGGGTCGATGTCACAACCGATGAACTGGCGGCCCGCCCGAAGCGCGGCCACCCCGGTCGTGCCCGAGCCCACGAACGGGTCACAGACCACCTCGCCCCGGCGCGAGCAGTTCTCGACCAGCTTCGAGAATGGTTCGAGTGCTTGCTGCCAGGGGTGGAGATCCTTTGCCGGCACCTTGGTGCTCAGCACGGTGTCTTGCACCCAACCGCGCGGCTCGTAGGGGCCGGCAGAGAAGAAGAGCACCTGTCGAAACGCCGCCCGGAACCGGTACGCCCGGATGGAGGTGTGTCGCCCGGGCTGGAGGACCACCCCGGGCCACACGTAGCGCAGGTGCTCGGAGAGTCGTTCGATCTCCTCGGGAAGGGCGAGCTTGCCGGCGTAGCAGACCAAGAGGCGCCCCGGACGCAGCACCCGGGCACAGAAGGCGCCGAGGTCCGAGAAAAGGGGAAGCGCCTCGTTGGTGTACGGCGGGTCGGTGAGCACGAGGTCAACCGAGCGCTCGGGGAGTTCGAAGGTCCGGATGTCGGTGCAATCGACGCGCCACGTCGCCCCTGTTGTCGAGCTGCCATCGGGCGCCGCGCCCGTGGTGAGGCGCGTTTGTCGCGCCCGGGCTTCGGCCCGTTGGAGATCGATAGTGCGGGCTGGGGCATCGTCGCCGAGTAGCCCCAGAGCTTCGAGCGCCCGGCGCTCGTTACGCTCGAGACTGGACGAAGATGCTCGGAGGCGGCTCCATTCGTATCGACTTGTAGCGCTTGCCGTCGGCGCCCTCGATGTGGGTAGGTGGCACATCTGTGCCAGCTGCGAGGTCCCGGGCCACGGTGGCGTGGCTGACGCCGAGCAAGTCTGCGACCCGGCGATGGCTCCAGCGTCGCCGGCGGAGGCCGGCCACCAGCGCGGCCCGCTCCTTGCGGTCGAGATGTCTTCGGCTCAAGTTCAGGTGGAGTGTGTGAGCGATCTTGGCGTCCTCGTCGGGAAATCGACGCACCGCCCTCGGGTACTGGGGGAGTCGCACGCCTTCCGCCCGCAGCTCGCGCCACGCTCGGAGTCGGTGGTGACCGTCGAGGACCTGGCCCAGCTCATCGAGTTCGATCGGCACGAGCACCCCGCGCTGGGCGATGTCGGCCTTTAATGCCGCGAACTGGGAAGGGGAGAGCTCAGGCAAGAGCTGGTAAGTCACCAAGGCCCTCTTCGGTCATGTGCGTGGCCTTCCCATTGGTCAGTGTGGACAGTTCCCGAGGACTGTCCACACTGAGGCCGGAATCGCTGTTTTCCCTGATGGATCCGGTTTGGACACTGTCGACGGAAGCCTGGAGATTTGAACCCGTGTCCACACTGGGAAGCTCCTGCCCGGCACGCAGATAGAAGTGTTGAGCGGGGAACGTGTTGGTCGTGGCCGTCGAGATGCCGACCGACCGTGCGGCTCGAGTGATGGTCCTCGGTGCCTCAGAGAATCCGGCTGACCTAACGGCCCACTGAGCAGCTTTTACGAGGATTGGACCGTTTTCGGTTGCCAGCAGCAGCATTTCGGCGATCTGCTTGCGGTTGGAACGTTCGTCCTCTCCGAGTGGTTCCCGCAAGAGGTCGCTGGCCCTGTGTCTCGACGCCTCGCCCCATAGGACCTCGGAACATGACGTTTCGGGTTTGGAGACAAGCCTGTATCTCAGGGACGGTGCTTCGATCGCAAGGTTGGCCTTTGCCACAGCGAGTTCGGACCAGGTTCCCGTCTCATCGTCGGGATCGCGGGCAACGATGAGACCGGCTCTCGCATGGCCGATACCGGAGATGGCCCCCCCGCCCCGATACAGGGGATTCGATCCTCCGGACTTCGTGAAGTGGCGCACGATCAGGATCGCGCAGCCTGTTTCCTCTGCTATTTGCGACAGTGGATAGAGGGCACGTCGCAAGTCCTGCTCGTTCAGAACGTTAAGGCGCGCGCTCACGAAGGCCGATAGAGGATCGATCACGACCAGTTGCGCGCCGAAGTGAAGGATCGCTTGCCTGAGATGACCAGCATACGTTGGTGTCGACCACGGCTCAATGATTGATCGGCCTTCCTTGTCGATCACCCTGACGTCGCGCAAAAGGTGGATTCGGCGAAGATTGCCGCCGGCTGCGTCGCACCTAGGCCGAATGGTGTCGCCGGCCGCGTCTTCAGCGCTGATCACAATCACTGAGGTTGGACCCCGCAGGTCCGAACGAGTGCCGTCCGGCATTGGGCGACCGGACGACAGCCGAGATGCCAGGTCGAGAGTGATGGTTGATTTCCCGGAGCCGGGGTCGCCGTCGAAGGTCACGAGCTTGCCGGACGGCAGGTATCCCTTCCAGACCCAACGTACGGGCTCCGGAGATACGTCTGCGAGACACTTCGTGAGAGGCCCGGAGCCAGTGTCTCGCGCGACGGCCTGAGAACGGTTTTTGGGAACGTGGCTTGATTCCCGGAGCGGTACAGAATCAGGCTCCCGGTGGGCGTGCCCTTCGCCGCGGATTCGTGCCTTCTCAACGAACCTCTTAATTTTCTCCGCTGGGCTTAGGTCAGGTCCATCGGTCATCGGGTGCTGTCTTTTCCCGTGGCAGGCAACCCGCCCTCAAACTGCGCAGCATCGGATGTGTTGTTGGATAAGTCCCGGACCGAAGCTGCGCTAATCCGCCAGTGCCGGCCAAACTTTCTGGCCCTGAGCTGACCACTGGTGATGAGAGCGACCACGCTCGGCCGGCTGAGCTGCGTTCGTTCGCACACCTGGGCAACCGTCCAGAAGACGGCTTCGGGTGGTGGGTTCAGCGAGGGTCCACGCGACGAGGATTGAACTGGGGCCATGGCACACTCCATCAAGCCCCTCTAGTGATCCCTTCTCACTATCGCTCAAGGCGAACGGAAGGGGACCGGGGACGGACGGGTCAAAGGCCCACGTTGTTCAGTTGTCTTCAAGGTACCGTGAATGTCATGCAAGGTCAACGACCTGGGAGAGAGCGGTCCAGGAATAGGGGCCGATGGACCCCCCTCCGATGTGAGCAGTGCGCTCTGAGGTACCCGGAGAGGGTCGCGCCGGCCATCGCTGAGGGAAGGGGTCGTTCGACCTTCACCGATCTTCGTGGCGCACCAGCGGACCTGGCTATTCCTGGGTTCCGGGTGAATGAGTCAGGAGCTCTCGAGGTGCTTCCCAGACGCGACGATCTGTTGTCTTACGCCGATGTCACACTGTCGCCATATGGGGCACTGCGAACCGTCCTACGGGACGGGCGAAGGATGTCGGCGGAGCAGGTCCGGACATTCATCGTTCGCCTGAGGCCGGACTTCACTCCAGAGCATGTCGAAGAATTGGTTCGACTCCGGTTGACCGACATGCGCACGAAGGATAGTGAACGACGGGTCTCGGTCTATGACGCTGACGTGGAGGACACTCAGGTCACTCTTGAGTGCCGAGGGTGCGGTTCAATGCCGAAGATCAACCGCAGGAAACTCGCTATTACGATCGAAAGGGCCGATCGAAGTGGCGAAGATGTCTACGTTTCGCCGGGCGGGAAACTGTTCCGTCGGCTTTGTTCGTCAGATGTCAGTTCGTTCGTCAAGCGGTCAGATAGTCCGAGTCGACGCATTTCGAGGGAACAATGAAGTATTGGGCACTCGCGGCTGATCCAGCCATTTGTTGGACTCAAGAGGCGGTCGCGGCGTTAGAGCGCGATTTGTGGAGCACGGGCCGCTCGCAGATCGAGCTCGGCGATCGTGTGGCCATATGGAACTACAAGGGAAATCACGTCAGTGTCTAATCCGAGTGCCGAAGAACATGCGCAGCATCTGTCTGACAAATCAATCGAAGCCGCGATGCAGGGTGGGAATGAGGCAGACCTTCGACACCACCTTTGGCTCTTTTTTCAACCGTGGGCGACTCAGGTGCTTGACCTTGATCAATCTGCGTTGTCTCAAGAGGGCACCGGTACGGTTGGCCGGTACGACTCGCGGATCGGAAGAGCAATCATCGAGTACAAGGCTCCTGGGTCCCTGGCCAAGGAAAAGGCGCAGGAGGAGGCGGCCGAGCAAGCACTCCTGTACGTCGAGGATCCGGCGATGGCTGCCGATGTTGTGATCATCACGGACGGGACGGTGTGGGCGCATTATCGGGATGCGTCTGCTGAACCAGAAGTCGGCGAACAGATGGCATTCGGAGTTGGCATCACATCGACGGCTACAAGGGCGAGGGATCGCTTCACGTGGCGGACAAACCATACGAATAGCTGTGAACGCATCCTGAGCCTGATCGCGACGGTTCGGACCGAGCCCGTGACAGCCTCCACTGTGGCGAGGATGTTGGGGCCGTCCAAGGCGGAGGTCCGCGAACTGATCGGTGGATTCGCTTCGGCAATAGCCAACCGTCTCGAGGGAGATCGAACGGACTTTCTCTTCAGGCAGTGGATCCAGATGGCCGGAGTCTCCTATGGGATCTCCGACGCAAACGCTCCGTGGCCCGCACGCAAGCCTGGCGCGGAGCTGCTCGGGGATCACCTGGCACCACTGCTTTCTCGCAACACCTACGCTGAAGCGCTGTTCTGTTTGCATACCTACGTTGCCTTGGCCGCGAAGGTGATCGGCACAGAGCTCCTTTCCTTGGCAACCGGGTCGCCTGACAACCGGCCAAGCGGCTGGACAACACTCGATCCAGCTTCGCTTATGGATCGCCTCGATGCGATGGAGGCCGGGCGCATTTCCGACCGTCTCCACTCGCCAGGACTCCTCGCCGGCGATCTGTTCGGCTGGTATCCGAGTGTGGTAGCGGGACGTGAAAACCTCGCGGAGCAAATCCGTTCCTTCCTAGTTGTCCTAGGAGAGCTCGCTTGGGCCCGCGTCACGAACTCCGCGCGGGGCATCACGGGCGACCTCCTGCGGAACTTCTATGGCGCTGTGGTGCCCAGATCGTTGCGTCGCGCTCTGGGCGAGTTCTTCACTCCGCAATGGCTCGCTGAACGCACGCTAATCCGTGGTATCGAACTTGCGAAGAAAGAGAACACATCGGCGAGGGTGCTCGATCCGGCATGTGGTTCAGGGACCTTCCTCGTCGCGGCTTTGAGGCGCGAACTAGTCATCCAAGACGCCAACTTTCCAAACAACCGCGGAAAGGCAACGATCGCCGCACTCGATCGAGTGATCGGCTTCGACATCAATCCGGTTGCTGTCCTTATGTCGCGGATCAACATGCTTTTGGCGTTGGGCGACCGCATAGAGTCGGTAACGGAAGTCGTGCCCCGGGTGTATGAGGCGGATTCAATCCTTCTACCGGATCCCGTGCTTGGTGAGGTACAACTGCACAATAAGGGTGACTTCCGTCGACTCCCTCTCGCCATTGGCGACATAGACGTGCCGGCGGCGCTTGCGAACCTAGGTGGCTTGCACATCCTGCGCGAGAACGTCGAGCAGGGCGTGGCAAATGGCAGATCGATCGCCACTTTTCGCCTCCGTTTAGGGAGTGACCTGACCCGGCTCGGCATTGCAGGGCCAGAACTCGACAAAGCACTTGACGCGGCAGAAATGATTTACACGCAGATCGGCCAACTACACGAAGAAGGAAAAGACGGAGTGTGGGGTCGAATCATCGAACAGGCATTCGCTCCAGCCACCATCGGCCAGGTCGATCTCGTCGTTGGAAATCCCCCTTGGATCAACTGGAAGCATCTTCCTGACGCGTGGCAGTCCCGATCTGAGCCTGTGTGGCGGGCTTGGGGTCTGTGGGCAACCAAGAAACGGGGTGGTGGGATCCCACTCGCCGATATCTCTTCGCTGCTGTTGGCACGTAGCGTAGTGACCTATGCGGCTCCCACGGCCATCGTGGCCTTCCTTCTTCCAGAGTCGGTCCTTATCGGCGACCCGGGGAATCAGGAAGTGCGCCGTTGCTTCCTGCGGCCGGATACCGACACAGCCCATGGAGTAGCTTTTCGACCTCTCGTCGTCGATGATTGGACCGCCGTCCAGCCTTTCGCGCCCGATGCGGCAAATCGGCCGATCGCCTTATATGTCGCCACGCGTCGAACCCCAACTTGGCCGATCTCGAAGGTGAAATGGCGGCGGGTGAATTCTCGTTCCCACCTGTCGAGTGACATGCATTGGGGTGAGATCGCTGGCCAGTTGGCTCACACGGACGTGCCAATCCGACCGGTTGAGCCTGAGAACGCATCTTCCCCGTGGACCGAGGGTTGCGATCTTCCTCTCATCCCTAAAGGTCACCGCACGATCGAGTACACCTGGGGACAGGGCTTCCACACTCATGGACTCGATGGCTTTTACGTGTATGAGGTCTTGTCAGCTCGGCCAGACCCTGACGGCTTGGTCGAAGTACGGAATGTCCCAACCGCTGGCGACAACACGAAAGAGTTGACGCCACGCACCGGAGTGGTGGAAGCCAAGTTTTTTTGGCCGTTAGTCCGTGGCCAGGACGTGGACCGCTTCAGGATTAGAAGCTCTGGACTCTACGCGCTCCTTCCGCATGACCCGGATCACCTCAACGAAGTCCTCTCGATTGAGGGATTGATCGCCAGCGGCCCAAGGCTCTTCGACTTCTTGGAACCTTGGATTGACCAGCTGGCTGGTCGGTTCAAGTACGGAAAGCTACAACCATCCGCCGAGAAGCCTTGGGGCGTCAGGGGTCCGACTGAGCGGCTCACACGTTCGAGCCCCGTTGTCCTGTGTCG
>Ga0182018_10004014_pt1 | contig 12711 bp, 11 predicted proteins | sample 812P2MmetaG_FD_120490 | JGI IMG/M metagenome (GOLD analysis project Ga0182018, IMG submission 120490) | Permafrost microbial communities from Stordalen Mire, Sweden - 812P2M metaG | ecosystem: Environmental > Terrestrial > Soil > Wetlands > Permafrost | place: Sweden: Stordalen | collected...
AGAAAGAGAAAGAGAAAGAGAAAGAGAAAGAGAAACACGATAAAACGAGAGAACCCCGGGCTGTGACGGCGCGGGGTTCCTGAGCTAATTGCTCAAATTAGGCAGGCGACCGTGTGGGGGTCATCTGGGGGGATGGGGGTCCACACGCAAGCCCAGCACCGGGCGGCAGTGCCTTGTCGGGGGCGGGGTGCCACACGGCTAGCCTAACAACCAAACGTTAGAATGGGTGCGCCGTCACACTCCATTGTGCGTAAGATTAGGGCGACCTGTACCTCGGTATATCAGCGTGCTGGGCGGGCTATGACATCTTTCGCGCGCCGGTCGAGAGTTCATACAAGCCGCCAAGCAATAGCAACAAGAGCACAACCGTGGACCCCCACGCATTCGCGTTGAGCCAGCCCTGTACAGTCGCCCAGACGTTTATGACGACATTGACCGCGAGGCCGACAACGCTGGCGATTAGAACGCTGCGCACCGCGTGCCAATCCCGAAAGTCCCTAGCAAACCACACGATCAGCCCCCACGCCAAGACTGCTGCACCGCAGAACCGCAAATCTAAGACGGCCCGTGGCTCCGCGAAGCCGCTGAAGAACAAGGATGCCTGTACTGGAATTAGCAGAAAGGCGAGTGCGTAAAGGATCGCAACCACCGCAGCTATCGTCAGATAAAGCGTGGTGTCCATGATTTCCTCCCACCTTTGTCGTGCCGGAGCATCATACCAAATTTGAGGAGTTTCTAACAAAATATGCAAGGAGGTGTTGCGCGATCGGCGGCGATCGATTTTGGGGGTGGGGGTATGCCCAGCGAACAGACGCAACCATGATGCTCGGCTTCGAAGGCGAGCTACGATCAGGCTCGCGATCAACACATGCGCATCGCCAATCAAACAAACAACAACAAACAACAGCGGCTGATGGCGATTTATTTATCTGCTCGGTACGCATGGTGATATGATCGCAGCGCCAGAATGAAAGCGAGCCTGCAAGCGGTTCGCATCGCATTGCAGGCTCTAACCCCAACCAGTGGAGGTGAACTCAATGGTCGAGGCTAATCACAGACTACAGCAAGGCCCAGCTGCTGGCCAAGCCCGAGCAGCCATCATGATCCTGGCTCGTCGCCGCGCATTCAAGATCGCTGAGGGGCAACTGCGAGGCCAGGGCATCAGGCCGCACCACATAGCGCGGAAGATCATCAGCGGTCTGGCGGATGAGTATCTAGCCGAGCATCGTGCCGAGCTGATCGCCGAGGCGACGGAGATCGTGGATCGTTGGAAAGCTGAGGGGTTCTTCGGAAAGAACGGAGCCTCCGAAATCGTGTCCCGCCGCGATCGAAAATCAACAATGGAGAACGGCTTGCGCTGGGTGAGGGCCTCGGTATCAACCGCGTGGCCAAGCTCGTTGGCCTCAGCAACGGTACCGTGCGGCGGATTAAAGGCGAGGAGATACGAGGCGGTCACATTGGCGACGTGGCAGGAGTAGTAGCCCGCCAAAAGTGTCGGTTCATGCCGCCATTGATTTTCCAATCCCCGCGTTCAGCACTTTCCTCGCCTCGCTATTGGCAGCGCGATTTTGGGGCCGTTGCTCGAGGCATTAACCGCCGGGATCGGCCAGTTCGCCGTAATCCAGTCCGTGGCGCCGTCGGTCGGTGTGGATGTGAGCCCGGTCAACATGCACGACGCCTCCGAGATCGAGCGCACCGTCGCGGCCTTCGCGCGCTCCCCGAATGGCGGTCTGATCCTGACGGCGAGCCCATTATCGGTGGTTCATCGTGATCTGATCATCATGCTTGCCGCACGGCACAAACTGCCCGCGGTCTACGTCGAACGCTTGTTTGTCGCCGCCGGCGGATTGATCCCATATGGATCAAATTTCCGCGACGAGTGCCGGCGCGCAGCCGGCTACGTCGATCGAATCCTCAAGGGCGAGAAGCCGGCCGACTTGCCGGTGCAGGCGCCGATCAAGTACGAACTGGTGATCACTCTCAAGACCGCCAAGACGCTCGGCCTCGACGTTCCGCCGACCGTGCTCGCCCGCGCCGACGAGGTGATCGAATAGCCGCCGACGCGAGATGAGGCCCGCCGCATGGCGATCGACTTGGCCAAGCTGCCGGAGCTGCTGCGCCGACAAGTAGAGCACAACGCGGCTGAGGCGCGTTACCGCCCGGGGGCGCGTTCCTTCTCTTTGTGCGCTTTGCGCGCGCGAGGAACGCACAAAGAGCACAAACGCGCCCCGCTGGCCGTGCTGTTGCGATCGGCCTGTTGGCGAAGCCTACCGCCTAGCTCGAGCGCCGCGGCCACCGCTGCCGCGCCGGCGCCGCCCCAGCGCTCGGTGCCGTCGATCAAGTCAAAAAGAAATCGGCCGGCGCCGCGGTCCCAAAGCTCGTCCCGGATCCGGCGCGCCGCTCTGCCGCCGCCTCGCGCACGGGGAATCGCACAAAGAGAAGGAACGCGGGGGGCAAAAGGTGCGGGATGAGATGCAGGATGTGCTGGTGCGCTGGATGACTAAAGGTGCACGCATTACCGAGGGCGTCGGCTATCGCCCCAGTTTGAGTAGATACGGGCCCGCGCGCATCGCCGTTTCTAAACGGGAGCGAAGACGAATTCTACGATCGCGGCGTCCATTCCTCGCCGCTGGCACCGGTAAGGGATTGGACACGCGCCTCGTCGGCGGCAAGCTCACCGCCCGAACCGGAATAGACGACTTGACCGTTGTCGAGCACATAGGCGCGGTCCGCGATCTCCAGGCTCATGCGCACGTTCTGCTCCACCAACAGCACGGCGATCCCCTCGGCGCGCATCTGCGCCACAATGCGAAAGACTTCGCGCGTGATAAGCGGCGCAAGTCCCTGCGAGGGTTCGTCGAGAATGAGGAGCTTGGGATTGATGAGGAGTGCGCGAGCGATCGAGAGCATTTCCTGTTCGCCGCCTGATAGCTGTCGGCCGCGGCTAAGCCTGCGCTCGGCGAGTCGTGGGAATAGCCGATAGACGCTCTGCGGCGTCCATGGGCCCGGCCGCTCCAGCGGCACCATGAGGTTCTCGCCAACGGTGAGATTGGGAAAAATCTTGCGGCCTTCCGGGACGTAGCCGACACCGAGCGCAGCGACGCGGAACGGCGGCCAGCGCGTGGTCTCTCTGCCAAAGATGGTGACGCGACCTTCGCGGGGGGCGGTCAGTCCCATAAGACTCCTTAGCGTCGTGGTCTTGCCCGCGCCGTTGCGGCCGAGCAGCGCCGTCACCTGGCCTTCGGCAGCCTCTAGGCTGACGCCGTAAAGGATGTGGCTCTTGCCGTAATAGGTATGGAGCCCTTCGGCGGTGAGTGCGGCGCTCATGCTGCCTGGCCCAGATAGGCAGTCTGCACCGCCTCGTTCGCGGCGATTTCGCGGGGCGTGCCTTCGGCGAGGAAACTGCCTTGATCGAGCACCGTGATGCGGTCGGCGAGATGGAAGACGACGCGCATATCGTGCTCGATTAGCACGATTGTGAGCTTGCTGTCCTTGTGCAGGCGGAGGATGAGCTGCGCGATCTCGTAGGTCTCCCGATCGCCCATGCCGGCCGTCGGTTCATCGAGTAGCAGCAAGCGCGGCTTGAGCGCGAGCGCCATCATGATCTCGGTTGCGCGCTGATCGCCGTGGGCGAGTTCTCCCACCAGGCGATCCGCCTTGCCGGAGAGGCCTCCCATGTCGAGCAGGTCGGAGACCCGGGCGCGGACCGTTTGGTCGGCAACGCGCGAGAGCCAGAGCCGCAAGCGAAATCCGGACGCGACTTCGACCGGGATGCGCAGATTTTCGCGCACCGAAAGTTCGGGAAAGACCTCGGTGACTTGAAATGTGCGCGCGATGCCGCGCCACACCCGGCGGGCCGGCAAGAGGTTGGTGACGTCCTCTCCATCGAAAATAATGCGGCCCGAACTCGGCTGCAGAAATCCGCTAATCAGGTTGAAGAACGTGGTCTTACCGGCCCCATTGGGGCCGATGATAGCCCTCAATTCACTCGGTTCTACCGTCATCGACACATCGTTGACGGCAATGAGACTGCCGAAATGCCTCGAGACACTCTCGACCCGCAACAGACTCATGGTGTCGCTTTCCACCGGATGATGCCCAGCACACCGCGCGGGAAGAACACCACGACAAGCACGAAGAACAGACCGATAAAGGACATCCAGTTCTGCGTCTCGCTCGACACGTAATCCTGCAGCACGACAAAGATCGCCGCGCCGATGAGCGGCCCCCAGAAACTGCGCATCCCGCCGAGCACCGCCATAATCACGAAATCGCCAGATTGATCCCAGCGTAGATCGTGCGGATCAGCGAAATTGTTGAGAAGCGCATAGAGAGTGCCAGCAAGGCTGACGAAGGTGCAGGAGATGAGCCACGACATCCAGATGTGGCGGTTGATCGGTATGCCGAGAAAGCGGGCGCGGCGCTCATTCTCACGGATAGCCAGAAGCGTACGGCCGAACGGCGATCGCAGCAGCGCCGCCATGATAGTGACGCCGACAAGGAAGCATACGAACACCAGATAATAGAAAGCCTTTTGATCATGCACGATGTCGATGGTGGTGAAGCCTAAATCGATCGGCTCGCGGCTCCAGCCGGAGAGCCCGTCGTCGCCGCCCGTGACGATGTTCCACCGGTAGGCGATGAAATAGAAGACTTGGCCGAAAGCGATGGTCACCATCGCGAAATAGATGCCGCGGAGGTGAACGATCAGAACACCGATGATCGCAGCGGCGGCGGCCCCGGTGAGCACGCCGACGGCCATGCCGGCGAACGTACTCGGCACCAGATATTTGATAGTCAGACCCATGCCGTAGGCGCCGAGTCCGAAATAGGCGGCATGGCCGAAGGACAGCACGCCGGTGTACCCGAGCAGGAAGTTGAGTGACATGGCAGCGAGAGCCATGATTAAGACGCGGCTGCCGAGCTGAGCGTAGCCACCCACCGCAGTAAGCCAATAGGGCATCGTGAGCAGAAGCAGCCATATCACGATATCGGCGCCGCGCCTGCCATAGGGGCTGTCCATTAAAAGCGCCCCTCTTCGCCCAAAAGCCCGCGCGGCCGCACCAGAAGCACGAGCCCCATCATTATGTAAATCACCGCCTCGCTCGCTGAGGGAAAGAACACGGTGGTGACGCCCGAGGCGACACCGATGAGAAGTCCGCCCAAAAGTGTGCCCGGCAAACTGCCGAGACCGCCGATGATTATGGCGACGAAGCTCGGCATGATCAGATCGCTGCCGATGGTCGGCTGCAGCCCGAGCATACCGGCGGCGAGCACGCCAGCAAGTCCGGCGAGATAGATGCCGAGTCCGAAATTGAGGCTGCGCAGCATGCGTACATTGACTCCCAACGCCGAAACCGTCTCGAGATCGAGCGTACCGGCACGGATCCGCACACCGAGACGGGTGTAGTTCAGGATCACGAACAGCGCGACCACCGCCGCCGTGACCAACAACACCATGAACAGCCGGTAGCCGGTGAGAAAAAAGAATTGGCCGCTGAGAGGGCTCGACAGCCAATTCGGGATCGAAAACGGCAACGTCTCCGGGCCCCAGATGAAGCGGGTGCCATCTTCAAGCATGAATGCCAGGCCGAAGGTCAGCAGCAGGCTATAGAGCGGATCGCGGCCGTAGACCCGACGGATCAAAAAGCGCTCGATGATCAGTCCGAAGACCGCAGTTAGGATCGGAGATATCACCAGCGCGCCCCAGAAGCCGATGTACGGGATCAGCATGTAGGCGAGATAGGCGCCTACTGCCAAAAACCCGCCATGGGCGAAATTGATGACGCCCGAAAGGTTCAGGATCAGCGATAGCCCCAAGGCCATGAGGGCGTAGAACGCCCCGATGATGAGGCCGTTGAAGACGTTGTAAAGAATGAGCTGGGTCATCTGAGGCCAGGCTTCACGCCGGTCAGCACATTACGCAGACCTACAATAGATAACCGGCTCGCGTATGTCGCGCGGCCGGTTCACATCATCAAGGTAATTGGCAAACGAATGGCCGTGAAGCACTTTCCGGAGGACGGAGGCGGGCCCGGAATGCTCACTGCGCGCTCCCGTTACTGGTTCAAACCGGCCACTTCATCTTGCAGCCGGTCTCGGCCACGGGCGGCGCCGCGTCGACGCCCTTCACCTCCTCGTCAACGACGAAAAGATCCGCGGGGTCGTCGGTACCGCGCTCTTGCGCGTGCCCGACATAGAGCGTCGGCATGAGCTGGTTGTCACCCTCACGATAGAACGGTTGGTTCGGCATCAACGCGATTTCCGGAGGCAGCTTCCAGTTTTGTAGGAATTTGGCCATTTTGAGCGCATCGAGCGATTTTGTGCCATTGGCGGCATGCGCGCACGTCCAGGCTGAAACGTAGCCAAACCAATGGCGCGCCGTCGGCACCTTGCCCCCTGTGCGTTTACGGATCGCGGCGATGAATTCGTTCAGATGCGGGATGTTGGATTGTTTCCAGTACCATTCGAATACCCAAGTGCCGATCCGCGCCTCGGGCGGCAGGCCTTCGAGCACCTCCAACTCCTGTTGCGCGCCGGCGATGTGATACTTCTTCTCAAGGCCGAACTGCACCGCCTGCTTCAACGCGTTGACCGCATCTTGCCCCGCCACCAGGAAGAGGATGACCTCGGGGTTTGCTGCCTGTGCTTTAATGAGATACGACGAAAAGTCCGTAGTGCCGAGCGGCGTCAGCGAAGCGCCGACCTCGGTGCCGCCGAATTGCTTGAGCGATGCCTCGAAGCCCTGTTGCAAGGTATGGCCGAAGGCGTAATCGGGAGTGATGAAATACCAGCGCTTCCCGTACTTGTTGAACAGCGTCTTCGAGACGGAATTAGTTTCCATGCGCGTCGTGTTGCAGACACGGAACACGTTCCAATGGCAATCCGTGCCGGTGACAGCGTCGGTGTGGCCGCCGGTAACGATGTGCAGGATCCCCGCCTGATTTGACACCTCGCCGGTCGCGAGCGCCATCGCCGAATTCACGTTGCCCAGTAGGAAATTGACCTTGTCGCGGTCGATCAGCTTGTGCGCCTTTTGCACCGCGGTGCCGGTGTCGGCGCTGGTCGAATCTTCGGAGAGGAGCTCGACCTGGCGGCCGAGGATGCCGCCTTTGGCAGTGATTTCTTCGATCGCCAGTTCGCAACCGATCTGCTCGTTCTTGCCGAACTGGGCGTAAGTGCCCGTGAACGGATCGTCGAGACCGATCTTGACCGGCTCCTCGCCGAGGGCCTTCACCAGGAAGGGGCTCGCAACCTGCACGGCGCCGAGCGCAAGACCGGCCTTGAGCATCGTTCGGCGCTGCACGGGGCGGCTGATAAGATCCTTGGACATCGTTTTCTCCCTTGGGGTGCCGTTGTTTCGCTGCGACTTACGCCCCTCAATTCAATCAAACGGGATTTGGCATCATAAGACACATATGAGAATGAGAACGCTCAGTGCGCTCGCGCGGAATGGACCGCCCGTTTGAATCATTCCGCCGCGAGCCACCTATCGACCGCGAGATTATTCCAGACGCGACGCGGCTCGGCGAGGGCCCCGTCAGGCGGTGAGACAAAGAGCCGCTCTCCTTGGCGGTTGTGCAAGCCGATTTCTCCAGCGTATCGGCTCACCTTAAAGTCGATCCGGGCGACCGAAGGTCGCGAGGAACCACGCTTCGAGGCGGCCTTCGAGATCGTCCGCCGTCGGCGGATTCCTGCCGTTTGGAAGAAATTGTAGCCGAGAGCGCCTCCGTGCATCTCTCCCACTCGGCCACGCCGACGATGTAATGAAGAGCCGGAGCCAGGAAATCTCGGACAAGGGGCCATATAAGCCGACGTCTTCCCGCCAGCAGAAGGGCGCTCATACTTTCACATTGCAGCGAATCAAAGCGAGCGCTCATATAATTGGCATAGCCCGATTGGTACCACTAATGCGATCATATCGGATTGGGCAACTGCATGAGCGCTACATACTCAGGAAACTACCCTATCGAGCATCGCGCCGGGGAAATCGAGCGGCTGCATATTCAATCTAAGGCGATGGCGCCGGATACGCTCGCAATGCTGGACCAGTTCGGACCAATGCAGGGCTGGGCCTGTGTCGACATCGGCTGCGGACCGGGTGGCATTACCGATCTCCTTAGTGCTCTCGTGGGACCTAATGGCCAAGTGATCGGCCTCGACATGGACGCTGAGTTCCTAGAAAACGCGCGAGGAAACGCGCCGAGTAATGTCGAGTTTCGGCTCGGCGACGCGTACGGTTCGGACTTGCCTGCCCGCGCTTTTGACCTGGTGCACATGCGCTTTGTGGCAAGCACCGCAGGAAGTCCTGAGCGGCTTCTCAAGGAGGCCATGCGCTTGGTGCGGCCGGGCGGCGTTGTTGCGCTGCAGGAACCGGACGGATCCACGCTCAATTGTTATCCACCGCATCCGGCGTGGGACCTGCTGAAATCAGTGTTGCTCGCAGCGTTCAAAGGTGTCGGGGCCGATCTGGAGCTGGCAAGGAAGTTATACTTTTTGGCGCAGCAGACCGGCCTTCGCGATGTGCAATACCGGACCGCCTTGCTTGGCGTCCGCTCCATTGACCCGATGGTCGATTACCTGCCCTCAACAGTCGAATCGTTGCGAGCGACAATCCTTAAGCTTGGTCTTCTGAGCGAAAACGATCTTGCGGTCGCCCTGGCTGATTGCCGCAAGCACATCGCCAGATCTGAAACAGCCTTCACGCTATACACGGTTGCGCAGGTGTGGGGTCGGAAAGCATAGAAACAGCGGGTACTCAGCTTTTTCGTCTTAGCGGTGGCAAACGCTTTCATGACTCGGCGCTCGGGGACCGAAGCCGCCATTGCGCAGACTCACAAAATAAACCCCAAGTCGATTATCAAAGTGGTTTCGCGCGCGGATCGAGGACACCAAAGCGGTCACGGCGAGGTTTGGGAACTCTACGCCGAAGAAGTGCGCCGCCGGGGGGCGTGGCCCGAGGATACGGCGGAATGTGAGGCCCTATGCGGGATGTCGCGAGCCCGCTCGAGCCGACGCGACCCCATAGCTGATCTCGGCCACACCGCCACCGCCGCCGGCGCATTCCGCAAAAAGAACAACCGCCGCCCCGGCCCAACGATCGGCCAAGATTCACCGGACCGCCGCCAATGGATAAAGTCCGGCCCGAAAGTCAGAGCGAGCACACGCCGGTGGCATGAGGCAGCGTCGGCCAGCGGTTTCGATCGGGTCGTGCCGCTGCCTACCCGATAGCTCCGCGCCGGCGCCGCCGGATCGAAACCGCCGGCCGAGGGGGCCGCCCTCGCGCGCGCGAGAAAACGCACAAAGCGCGGGTTAACGCGCCTGGCCGGTGACACGGCCCGTGCCGCGACGCTTCTTGCCAGCCTCCAGAAAGTCTTTCGACCAGCGGTAATACAGGTTCTGTGCGATGCCCTCGCGCCGGCACAGCGAGGCTGCGTGGGCGCGGCTGCAACATGAACAGCCGGGATTCGCACAAACACAAATTGACATGGACTTCCAGCAGCGACTGGTCGCTTGGTTGCGGTTTCACGAAGGCATGCTGATCGGAGAAATTATCCCGGAGCTATATCGCTATCTCCGAAATAATCCTGCTGCCCCTGAGCGCTCAATGTACGATCACGTTCTCGTTGACGAGTATCAGGATTTAAATAAGGCTGAGCAGGCCGTTGTTGATTTATTATGCGCAACGGCATCACTTTGTGTCGTCGGCGATGATGATCAATCGCTTTACAGCTTTAAGCATGCCCACCCCGAAGGAATACGGACATTTCCCCAGACACATCCCGGCACAAGCGATCACTATCTTTTAGATTGTTATCGCTGCCCCACGAGAGTTGTGTCCGTTGCTAATGCGCTTATCGCGCACAACGTTCAACGAGAACCCCGTCAGCTGGCGGCAATCGCGGCGAACGGACCGGGCAAATTGTGGATTGTGCAGGTTGCAGACGTTGCGCGCGAAGCGAGTATTGTCGCCTCATTTATTGATGAACAAATCAATACCCACGGTCGCAAGCCGGGTGAAATCCTTGTCCTTGCCCAACGGCGCAGCATCGGGAATCCAATTCATGCCGCCCTTCAAGCCCGAGGTATCCCTTCTAAGTCCTACTATCAGGAAAGTGAGCTGGATAGTGAAGTTGCGCAGGAGCGTCTCGCTATATTCAAACTTTTCGTGAACCGCGCTGACCGTATTGCGCTACGATGGCTATTAGGAATGGGCAGCAACGACTTTCGCGCAAAATCTTATGCACGACTACGAGCGCATTGCGAGCGGACAGGGCAATCACCGTGGGATGCACTGGTTGCGCTATCAACCAAGGTGATTGATATCCCTTATTGCTCGCAGCTCGTCCAACGCTTCCATGCCATTCAGAATGAGCTTCGCTTTCTGGACGAGCAGATTGGCGTTGAGGATTTTGTGAACCGTTGGTTGCGGGCAGAGTTCGCCGGGGCAGGTGAGCTTCGCATCCTCGTAGGAAGTCTCATGGCCGAGGCGGAGACACCAGAAGAACTGCTATCTTCTATTGTTCAAGCGGTCTCTCAGCCGGAAATTCCGCCAGATGTGACTGAAGTCCGAATTATGAGCCTTCACAAGAGCAAGGGGCTAAGCTCACCGGTCGTCGTCATCGCCGGCTGTGTCGATGGACTGCTTCCTTCGGAGCCTGAGCCAGGCACACCGATTGCTGAGCGACAAACAATCCTGGAAGAACAGAGGCGACTATTTTTTGTAGGCATCACGCGCGTCAAGGCGATACCGAGTTCCAATAGGCCTGGGAGTCTTCTCCTGACTGGGAGTCAAACAATGACGCTCGCAGATGCGATGCAGTCTGGGATTCAACCCGCGGGAGTTAGTTATGGCGTCGTGACCCTGCACTTAAGCCGGTTCATACCTGAATTGGGCCCCAATGCACCCGCCCCAATTGCGAGATAGATACTTTCGATATCGCAGACAACCTGTCTTCGAATAGGCTTCCACCGCGGAATGCGCGACGGCATTTTTGTTCTAAATGACATCCCCGCTGACGTTGCGTTGCCGTTTATCCGTCGCACTGACTACGTCCAAATTGGCTCCATCGCCCGGTTGTGCAGGTCAAGATCGTTGCCTTTCCAGTTCACTTATGGTAGGAACAAATACGGAACCTCGACTGGAGTCCCCAGGCCTAATTTCGCGCGTGATCAGGGCATGTACCCTTGCAGCAAAGGGCGCCGGCAGTGAAATGTGCGTTGAGTCAAAGAGATAGAGCGATGCTATTCTCGAAGGCTCCTGGCGAATCTCTATAGACTGCGGCAAGATCGTAGGGGCGGCCTTCGGGGTCATAGTCGGAAGGATTGCCGACACGAGTTAAATCGGAGGAGGAACTGAGTGGCGCCAGAGCTGGCACTTCGGAGCGATTTTGAATCGCGGGCCATCTCGCCGCTAATGGAGATGGGCGCCTATGAGGCGCTGTGGGACAAGCCCGGTACCACGTTCAAGACGCTGTCCGAAAAATTCGCTGCTCGACCCGATGCTGTGCCGTCCGATTTCGTGTCGGCCACGAAAGCTCACGAGTATGCGGATTTCGTGCAGATGCGCTTTCGCGAAGCGGATGTGACCCGTTTCGGCGTGCGTATTCATGGCGCGGGTGAGTATCCCCAAAAGCTGCGCGACGCCGCCCATCCGATTGAGCTGCTCTATTATCAGGGCTGGTGGGATTTGGTGGAATCTCGCTCCGTCGCGGTAGTCGGAACACGCGAGCCCACCAAGGATGGCATTGCACGTGCTACGCGCCTCGTAAAAGAGCTGGTGAAAGACAACTTCACCATAGTGTCGGGGCTCGCGTCAGGCATCGACACCATCGCGCACGAAACGGCGATTGAGGAAGGTGGGCGGACGATCGCCGTGATCGGCACACCGCTGTCGCATGTCTATCCGAAAGACAATGCCGAACTGCAACGGAAGATCGCGCGTGAATTCCTGCTCATCAGTCAGGTGCCGGTGAAGCGTTACGAGCGTCAGGATTATCGGCGGAACCGCCTCTTCTTCCCAGAGCGCAACATCACTATGTCGGCGCTGACCGAAGCGACAATCATCGTCGAAGCGGGCGAGACCTCGGGAACGCTGATCCAGGCGCGTGCCGCCCTGAATCAGGGCCGCAAACTCTTCATTCTCGACAATTGCTTCCGAAAAGGACTGAGTTGGCCCCGGAAATTTGCGGATAAGGGAGCCGTCCGCGTCGTGGATTACGATGACATCCGCAAAAACCTTTCCCCAAAGACTCACTAAGATTGATGATCTCTCGCGACCGGATCACTTTTATCTGACGCCGGCGGACGATTGCTATTTTCTCGGTGAGTATACCGCGCGCAAAGGTTACGCTTTCAGCGCGACCAACCAGCTCGTGCTGAATTTCAAGAAATCGATGGACAAGCGGGGCACCGCGCAATGGCGCTACAAGGAACAGGCGATCGGCGATGCCGCCGCCGCGTTCCGCACAGACCTGAACGATGAGTGGTTGAATATTGCGACGCTGGTGCCCATTCCGCCGTCGAAAGCCAAGGACAATCCGTTTTACGATGACCGGGTTCTCCGCATGCTGCACGCCATCGGGGTTGATCCCCCACTTGATGTTCGCGAACTCGTCATCCAACGCACGAGCACTACGGCAGTGCACGATCAGGAGAACCGTCCAACTCCCGATCAAATCCAGGCGAACTACGCTATCGACGATGCTCTCC
>Ga0182018_10004015_pt1 | contig 12705 bp, 9 predicted proteins | sample 812P2MmetaG_FD_120490 | JGI IMG/M metagenome (GOLD analysis project Ga0182018, IMG submission 120490) | Permafrost microbial communities from Stordalen Mire, Sweden - 812P2M metaG | ecosystem: Environmental > Terrestrial > Soil > Wetlands > Permafrost | place: Sweden: Stordalen | collected...
CCCGCCTGGCATGAGCTACCTGCGGCGCAAGCTTTCCAACCTGGGCGAATATGCCCACCCGGCCCATCTGAAGGCCATCCTGCGCGGCGCTTCGCGCGAAGAACGCCGCGCCCTGCGCCGCACGCTGCGCCCGCAACCGACGCCGCACCTGGTCAAACAGGGCGTCCTGCGCGAATGCGCCCGCCTATACCGCGCCCGCGTTTTCATCGAAACCGGCACCTTCCGCGGCGACATGGTCCACGCGCTGCTCGCGGAATTTACCGTACTGCACACCATCGAACTCGCCCCCGATCTCGCCGAGGCCGCGCGCGCGCGCTTCCGCGACCACCCGCACGTCAACATCCACCACGGCGACAGCGCGGCCGTGCTCCCCCGTCTGCTCGCGCAGATTCACGAACCGTGCCTCTTCTGGCTCGACGGCCATTCCTCCGGCACCGACACCGCCAAGGGCCGCGTCAACACCCCCATTCTGGACGAACTCGCCGTCATCCGCCACCACGCTGTGGCCGGACACGTCATCCTCATTGACGACGCCCGTGAATTTGGCCGGGGCAAGCACTACCCCAGCCTGCGCCGCGTGCGCGAAGCCATCGGCCCGCGCTACTCCGGCTTTGCGGTGGAAAACGACATCATCCGCATCACGCCCTGACCCCTCGGCCCTCCTGTTTTCGTGAAACGTCTTCTCCCCTACCTCCGGTTCCTGCGGCCGCATCGCCTGCAAATTTTCCTGGCGATCTTTTGCGGGCTGGTCGCGGGCGTGGCCACCGGCGTGGGGTTGCCCCTGCTTTTCAAGGGCCTCATGCCCCTCGTCTTCGGCCAGGCGCACGATCTCACCCAACCGGAGCTTCTCCTCGTGTGCGCGCTGCCTTTCGTGGTCTTCGCCGTGCGGGGCATCGCTGGTTACGGCCAGCAATACTTCACCGGCTTTTGCGGCCAGAAAATCCTCGAGCGCCTGCGCGTCCTCATTTTCGACAAGCTCCAGCATCTGCAGCTCGCCTATTTTCATAATCATCCGCCGGGCGACCTCATCTCCCGCGCGATGGCCGACAGCATCGCCCTGCAGGCGACCCTCATGGAATTCGCCGTCAATGGCGTGCGCCAGCCGTTCACGCTGATTGGCGCCATCATTGTCATCGTGGTGATGTGCGTTCATTCACACCACGCCGCCTTCCTTGCCATTTTCATACTGGCGGTTCCCGCCGTCATTATCCCCATCCGCAAGCTGGGCCGTCGCCTGCGCGGCCGGACCGGCATTCTCCAGCGCAGCGTCGGCGCGCTCACCCAGCGGCTCAGTCAAAATCTCGCCGGCACGAAGGAAATCCGCTCTTTCTGCCTCGAAGCCACCGAACTCGAACGCTTCGACCAGGCCGCCCGCCAAAGCTCGCGCGACTTTCTCAAGGTCACCAAATATTTCATCATCGTCTCCCCCATCATCGAGGTCATCGCCTCTATTGGCATCGGCTGCGCTCTTTATTACGCCTACGAGGCCAGCATTCCCTGGGGTGATATTGTCGCCCTCGGCGTCACCTTTTACATCTGCTACGACCCGGTCAAACGCCTCGGCGACCTCAATTCCAAGATGCAGCAGGGTCTGGCCTCGCTCGACCGCATCGAGGCCCTACTCCACGAGCCCGTCACCATCAACGATCCCGCCCAGCCCGTTGCCCTGAGCCGCGCGCAGGGTCGCATCGCGTTCGAAAACGTCTCTTTCGCCTACGCCGACGAAGCCGTCCTGCACGACGTCAGCCTCGTGCTGGAACGCGGCGAAACCTACGCCATCGTCGGCCCCAGCGGCGCGGGCAAGACGACGTTCGTCAACCTGCTCCCGCGCTTTTTTGACGCCACCGCCGGGCGCGTCACCGTGGACGGCCATGATGTACGCGACTTCCGCCTCGCCGACCTGCGCCGCAACATCGGCTTCGTCTCCCAAGATCCGGTCATCTTCTCCGACACCGTTTACCAAAACATCCTCATTGGCAAAATTGGCGCCACGCGTGAGGAGGTCATTACCGCCGCCCGCAAGGCCCACGCCCACGAATTTATCGAGGGCCTGGAAAAAGGCTATGACACCCTGCTCGGCCCCTCCGGCTCCGGCCTCTCCGGCGGCCAGAAACAGCGCATCGCCATCGCGCGCGCTTTCCTGAAGGACGCCCCCATCCTCATTCTCGACGAGGCCACCTCCGCCCTCGACGCCCAGAGCGAGCAGATCATCCAACTCGCCTTCGAGGAACTCATGACCGGGCGCACCGTGCTCATCGTCGCCCACCGCTTCAGCTCCATCAAACACGCCCGTCACATCCTCGTCTTCGAGCGCGGCGCCATCGTCGAGCAGGGCTCGCACGAGGACCTGGCCCGCCGCGGCGGCGTTTACGCCGGCCTCTACGATGCCCAAGGGCGCTAGGCCGCATGCTGTTCAACACCTACGAGTTTCTGCTGCTGTTCCTGCCCGTCGCGCTGGCCGGCTGGTTCCTCTGTGGAAAATGGTTCGGCCTGCTCGCCGCGCAGGCGTGGCTGGCCGCGGCGTCGCTCTTTTTCTACGCGTGGTGGAACCCGTGGTATCTCGCGCTCATCGTCTTCTCGATGGTCGCGAATTTCTCCTGGGGCCGTGCGCTCTCCGCGCGCGTCGTCGCCCGCCGCCCGCATGGACTGATGCTCGGCCTCGGCGTCGCCGTCAACCTCGCCGTCCTCGGTTACTACAAGTACGCGAATTTCTTTGTCGCCAACCTTAACCACTTTGCCGGCACCGGCTGGGTTTTGGAAAAAGTTATCCTCCCGCTCGCCATCTCCTTTTTCACCTTCCAGCAAATCGCCTACTTGGTGGACGCCTCGCGCGGCCTCGCCCGCGAAGGCAATTTCTTCACCTACGCGCTCTTCGTTTCCTTTTTCCCCCACCTCATCGCCGGGCCCATCGTCCACCACGGCGAAATGATGCCGCAGTTCGCCCGTCCCGACGTGGTCCGTCCGCGCTGGGACAACCTCGCCCTCGGCGTGACGCTTTTCACTTTCGGCCTCGCCAAAAAAGTGCTCCTCGCCGACCCGCTCGGCCTGCAGGTCGCCCCGGTTTTCCATGCCGCCGCCAGCGGCGCGCCGCTTACCCTCGCCGCCGCGTGGGCGGGTGTCCTCGCCTACACGCTGCAAATCTATTTCGACTTTTCCGGCTACACGGACATGGCCATCGGCCTGGCCCGCCTCTTCAACATCATTCTTCCGCAAAACTTCAACTCCCCCTACCAGTCCGCCAACCTCGTGGAGTTCTGGCGCCGCTGGCACATGACGCTCTCGCGCTTCCTGCGCGATTACCTGTACATCCCACTCGGCGGCAACCGCCATGGCCGCCTGCGCCGCCACCTCAATCTCCTGATCACCATGTTCCTCGGCGGCCTCTGGCATGGCGCGGGCTGGACCTTTGTGCTGTGGGGCCTCGTGTACGGCGTCGGTCTCGTCATCAATCATGCCTGGCTGGAAATGAAGCCGCGCCTCGGCGGGCTCGCCCGTGTTCCGCGCTTCGCGCGCCTATTGGTGGCCCACGCGCTTACCCTTTTCGTCATCATCGCCGCGTGGGTACTGTTTCGCTCGGATAACTTTACCGCCGCGATTCGCCTCTACGATATTCTAGGCGGTGTCTCTTTGGCCAATGTTGGTGGCGCAGCGGTCGCCGCCCCCGGCGGAGGGTGGTGGGTCTGGCTCGGTGTGCTGTATCTTTGGGTGCTTTTCGCGCCAAACTCCCAGGCCGTCCTTTCGCTTTTCCAACCGGCGCTCGGAGTGAAACCCTCCCGCCATCCCGGCCTGCTGGGCGGACGCCTGCTGTGGCAGCCCAGCCGCCCCTGGGCCATCCTCACCGCCGTGGTCTTTGCCGTCTGCTTTCTCTCGCTTTCCACCGCCAGCGAATTTCTATACTACAAGTTTTAATTCCCGTGTCCCCGCCTGATCCTCGCCGCTATCTCGCCACCGCCGGCCTCGTCGCCGGCGGCCTGTTGGCGCTGGCGGCGGCGATCAATTACTTCATCGATCCCTTCGACTACTTTGGCCGCAACACGCTGGGCGTTTACATCTCCGCCGAACGCGAAGCCAAACTCACCGGCCTGCGCCAGCACCAGCACGACGCCATCCTCATCGGCACCAGCAAGGCGGCCATGATTGACGTGTCCAAGGTCGCCGGTCCCGCTCCTTTTTACAATGCGAGCCTGGGCGGAGCCAAGCCGGAGGAAATCATCGGCCTCGTTCAGCACGTCGCGCCCACCGCGCCGCTCATCGTCGTCGCACTCGATTTCTTTCAATACGGCAACGGCACGCCGCTTGAGCCAACACCCTTCCCGCCTGCAACCTGGCAGCACAATTTCGGCTACCTCTTTAATCTCCAAGGCCTCGGCTACGCCTTCACCACGGTGTCCGGCGCGCTGCGCGGCCGGGCACCCACGCTTCGTCCCGACGGCTCGTTCGACTCCGCCGAGTGGCGCCAGCACAATAGCCACATCACGCCCGCCGCCCTCGCCCAGCTTTTCGCCCAGCGCAAAATGGAATGGAGTGAATTTCACTTCTCCCCCGATCGGCTGAACTGCCTCGAACAACTCCGCGTTGCGCTCGACCGCAGCGGCGTGCCCTACCTCGTCTTCATCAATCCCCTCCACGCCGAAGACCTCCGGCTGCTGCGTCAAGTCGGCTTCGAACCCGCCTTTGACCAATGGCGCGCCCGCGTTCGCCGGGATTTCCCCGGCGTGATCGACCTGGCCGATTCCGCCTACAGCAACCCCGCCAACTTTTTTCCCGCCGACCCCGTCCACTTCCTCCCCGAGGTCGGCGCGGACCTGCTTAACCAGGCCGTGCTGCCCCACGCCCCCAAGCCGTCGTGAACAATTTCATCTACCGCGAAATTTTCCTCGGTGGCGCGCCCAAGTCCGGCACCACGCTCCTGCTCGGCCTGCTCGAATCCCATCCCGACCTGCTCGTCTTTCCCGAGGAAGTTGCGCTCTTCAACCGCGCCGTCCTGCGCGTCGGCGGCCAGGGCGCCCGCGCGCTGGCCCGGCACATTCTCCAGCATACGGAAGTCCGGCGCCTCAGCGAAAAAGGCGCGCCGCCCGCCCGCCCTGGCGAAGCGGAAAACCAGGTGGACTACTCCTTCTTCAACTACCCGGTTTTTGAAAAAAACTTTCTCGCGCGGGTGGAAACCCGTCCTGATGGCGGCCCTCGCCATGTCCTGCAAAGTCTCTTCCATGCCTACGCCGAAACACTTGATCCGCCGCGCGACCGCCCGCGCCGGCTCGTGGAAAAAACGCCCGCCAACGATTATTTCGCGCCCTGGATCTTCCGCTATTTTCCCGAAGCCACCCTTATTCAAGTCGTACGCGACCCGCGCGCCGTTTTCGCCTCCCGCCGCCAGCGCCTGCTCCATGACTCTCCCCGCCACACCAAGGCCTTCCGCCTCGTCAACGAATGGAACCGCAGTGTGCAGCAACGCCTTGAATACAAAAATCAGCCGGAACGTTTTCTGTCCATCCGCTACGAAGATCTGGTCAACGACCCGCGCCCGGTCGTCGAGCGCATCTGCGCCTTGATCGACGTGGACGCCTCGCCCCTCTCCCTCTTGCCCACGCGCGGCGGCCGCGCCTGGGGCGGCAATTCAAGCTATGGCGAAAATTTCTCGGGCGTGAGCAAGGGCTCGCTTGACCGCTGGAAAAACGAGCTCACCGCCGCGGAAATCCACTGGATCGAATACCATTGCCAGGCGGGCATGCGCGAATGCGGCTACGAAATCCTCAGCGACCTCTCCTCGCCGGCGCACAACCTGGGCCGCTGGCTGCGCCGCCTCCCGCACGAATCCTGGTCCGGCTACTTCAAGGCCCGCCGCGCCTCTCTTTGCTGGCACGCCTTCCCGCGCTACCTCATGCGCCCGCACTGATTCAGCGGCGCTTTATCAGCCTTGGGGCACGCGGGACCTGCTTTTTTTCAGTGTCTCCGCGCCGGTTTCCGGACCGGCTTCCGCGCCAATTCGCCGCAGCAGGTCATGGAATTGCTGCCGCTCGTCTTCGGTCAGGCTGGCGACTTCGGCCAGTTCCACTTCCAGTTCCTCCTCCAACTGCCCGCGTTCCTTTTCCCGGCCTCGCGCCACCGCCTTTTGCGCATCGGCCTCGTTGAAGCTGCGCTTGAGGAAATCCTGGTGCTGGTGGGAGAGCTGGCCCTGTTCGGTAAAGATGAGCAACGCGCACAACAACCCCGCCTCGCGCAGAATTTCCTCCCCCGTCCGCGCCACCTCAAAACCGCCCGCGCTGGCCAGGTCCGACTTGACTCGTTGATCCAGCTCCGCCGCCGTCATAGATCCGGAGCGGGCCCGCCCCAGCCATTGGTCATACAACTCGCTCATTTCAAACCACAGCAGCGAACGCAACCGACATAAAAACATCGGGTGCGTCGAAACCATCGCCCCGCCCGGGTTGCCCAAGGTCCTCAGCCGGTCATATTGGCGGAGGAATGAGGCGACATCGAACCGCAAGAACCGGCTGTCCAGACCCGAGGCCAGCTTCACGATGGCCCGGTAGGCATCCGCTGGTTCCGGGGCAGCCACCAAGCCGACCCGATCGGCGCTGATTTCCGCGCACTGTTGCCGGGCCAGCGTCCGCATCCATTCCGGCGAATCGGGTGAACTGTCGAAGATCGGCGCGCGCGCGGGGTGCTCGAAGGCCGCGTGGCCCAACTCGTGGCCGATAACATAGGCCAGTTCCCCCCGCGTGCAGCGCTCAATCATCCCGGAGCTGAGCGCAATCGTCGGGCGTGAGGCGACCGTATGGAAAAAGGCAAAAGCCTGCGGCTCAATCATCGGCATCACATAAGCATCCACCGCGTGGTGCGGGCCCAACAGGCTTTGCCCGACCTCCGCCACCAAGGCCGCCAAGTCCGGAAAAAGCTCCGGTGTCAAACTCACCGCCCGGGTCAGCAACTGCCGCTGCGTCTCGAGGACAGCCTGGCGGGCCGATTCCTCACCGGGGTATTGATGCCGGCTCTTCGAGCGGTCGCAGCGGAAACGCAGATTCGCCAGGTTCATGGGGCGGTGGGTGAATTCTCCGACGCGCGCTGGCGCAAGCCGGCAATTTTTTCGATCATGAGCCGGGCCTGCTCCCGGATGCGGAGATCCGGATGGTCCGCCCGCGCGTTCCATTTGCGGTACTCCGCGTTCAAGTGCTGGCGTCGCTGCTCGGGCGACATCCCGGGCCGCAAACCGAGCAGCGATTCCTCCGCCCCTGAATCGGCCCCCGCGCTCGGCGCGGCCGCCGGATCCGGCACATGCATGGTAACTGGCAGGAATTTATCCCTCAACTCCCGGGCTCGCTGCGCAGGCACCTCCAGCCATTCGGTCAGTTGTTTGGCAAAATTCAGCTCTTTCGGCGTGACCTTTCCGTCAAAGGCGGCATAGCGAAAAAAGAATTCCAGCGCGCCCGCGCGGCCATCGGGGTTCATCACTTTGGCCAGGTGACGGCAAGCATCCCGCGCCTGAATCTCGCGCTCACTTTCGCTGCGCCTGGCTGCATCCTGCATGATTTGCCGGACCCGGGCCACACGGTAGGCGACCATCGGCGGCTGGCGGTCTCCCTTCGCTGTCATGGCATCCACCCATTTTTCCAACTGTTTCACGGCCGCCTCCGCCGGCGCCTGCCCAAGGTGAAGCACCGCCGCCACCACCCGCAACGAGGGCCACTCGGGTTGCGTCTGCTCCTCCTTGCGGTCGAGGTATCCCGCATCGGTGACTTCGATTTGACAGCCCGCCTCCGTCTGGAGAATAAGCCGGCCGGTTTCCCCGTCCCGCCAGGTCACGCGCGCCCGCAGCACATTTTGCCCCCGGCGGGCAAACTCCAATTGGTTCACGGGCACGCGCAGCACTTCCAGCCATTCCTTGGCATTGGTGTCGAGGGCGGTCGGACTCAGCTTCCGGCTGGAGTATTCAAAATCCTCCCGATTCTTTTGCTTCCATTCCGCATTGATCGTATGCACCGCCCGGCCGATTTTGTCGGGTCCGACCGTGGTTAAAATCACTTCCCGCACCAACCGCAACGGTCGATCCGCGGCAGTCAGCCGGGCCTGCGCCATCACGACAAAAGTCATATCCCAGTCCCCCTTGGCCGGATCACCTTCGCGCACGAAGTTAACATGCAACTCCGAGCGTTTTGGCTCGGCCCATTTGGGCGGTGGCAAATCGGCCACGCTTGAAACCGGCGGCAACACAATTTGGACCGGTGGTGCCGCGCGCTTGGCGGCGGGGTGGCGGGAGGCATCGTGCTCGCGTCGGCTGCTCCGGCGCCGTCGCGGCTGGAAACGCCGCCAAAGCCTGTACGCGGCCCTCAGCAGCACGGACAGCAGCAGAACAAATGCGACAAATCCAAAAATAGGCATCGAATGAGTTCCTGCAGGGAGGGTCGGACATCTATTCCACGGTGAATTTCTCCAGCTTCTGCTGTTTTTCCCGCAATTCCGACTGGCTGGTGGCGTTCTGGCCGTCCAGTTGCAGCGTCCCTTCGAAACTGCGTCCGTTCGCCAGCACCGCCTCGCAGTGCAGGCGCTGGTCCGTGTCATACGTATAACGCAGCTTGAGGCCAAACCCCGCCGGGCAATTCGGCGGCAGTGGCACCTGGAACTGGCCGATCTGACGGGCGTAATCCGGGTCTGTTTCGTACTCCGCCGTCTGGGTGATGCGGATCAAAACCGACCGTTGGTTGGCTTGAACAGTGCTAAAAACCTGGTTCTCCGAACAGGGCAACGGGGTGTTTTTGCGCAACATGATTGTATTGCGCACGACCGGATGCCCGCCGGATCTGCGATCCAGGACCAAAACCCCGAAATAGTGATTGCATACGTCGGTCAGCCGGGTTTTCGAAACTTCCGCGCTCACCACCGGACTCAACGCCCGCGGCGAGCGTTCCTGAATCCGCTTGCCGGCGGCGAGCGCGGCGCCCAGCGCCACGGCCTCATCAACATTAACCACCGCGAGCGGGGGGATGCCCATGAGTTGTTCCAGGCTGCGCGCAAACACCGGCACGCGCGTGCTGCCGCCCACCAGCAACGTCGCTTGCACGTCGCGCGGGCGCAATTTGGCGTCTTCGAGTGCGTTTTCCACCAGCATTTCCGTTTTTGCGACATACGCGGAAATCAATTCCTCAAAACGTTCGCGGGTCAGGGTCACTTTTGTTTCCCCGGCGGGCGTGGTCAGCACCCGCGTGATTTGCGGGCGGGCCCCCAGGGCCCGCTTGTCTTTTTCCGCCAAGTCGAGCAAACGCTGGTAAAGCTCGCGCACTTCCGCGTCGGGCGGGGTCGCATTCGCCCGCGAGAGCAGGATCGCCTCCGGCAGCAGCGGCGTGCCGTGTGCGGCCCGGTGTTCCGCGTCGTAATGCCGCACGATGGTCCGGTCAAAATCAATGCCGCCCAAATAGCCGTCGCCTTTGGAGGTCAGGATGCGCACCTCCGTCCCCTTGATCTCCAGCACCGTCACATCGAAGGTCCCCCCGCCCAAGTCGTACACCAGCACGTTGCCCTGCATTTCGTGGCTGCTGGCATAATAAAGCGCCGCGGCCGTGGGCTCGTTGATCAGCCCCAGCACGTTCAACCCCGCCAACAACCCCGCCTCCATTGTCGCCTTGCGCTGCACCTCGTCAAAATGCGCCGGCACCGTCACAATGACATCCGAAGCCTCGCCCCGCTGGACGCATTCCTCCTTCAGCTTGCGCAGAATAAGCGCCGAAATCTCCACGGCAGACCATTCCCGCCCCCCCGCGCTAAAGCGGTACGCCGGCTCGCCCATGTGGCGCTTGACGAATTGCACCACCCGTTCCGGCTGTTGCGCGACCATTTGCTTCGCCTCCGCCCCCACCCGGGCCACGTCCTCCTGCTCTTGGGGAAACCACACCACGGACGGCGTCAACCGGTCTCCCGCCAAATTCGGCACCACCTCCGGCTTGCCTTGATCGTTCAACACTGCCAGGGCCGAATACGTCGTCCCCAAGTCAATGCCGGCAAAAGTTTTCATCGGATGATAATTTCCCTGCGTTAGGTGTCTTGTAAAAAATCGTTGGCTTGCTTGGTAAGGCAAGCCAATTTGTTGATTATCCCTGGGCCCAACCGGCTCCGGCGCCTCCGCCCACCCCGCCTATGCACGTCCTGTTTTTTGTCAATTGCGTCACCGCCGCCTGCCGCGCGCGACGCAACAACGCCCGCTACGACGATCCCGCTGGACGCAAAACCGCCTTGTTGCTAGCCGATTACCTGGTCGCGCTCGGGCATTCCGTCGAAATCTTCAGCCCATCCTACGCCAAAATGCGGGATGGCGCCTGGAGCGAGGAGCCCGCCGCGGGCGTCCGCGTCTGGCATGCACCCACGTTCGCCCTCGGCCGGTGGGCGCCCTTGCGGCAAAAGCAGGCCGCCGCGCATTTTCGCCGCCGCGTGCGCCAGCATGCCGGCCGCAAGGACGTGCTCGTGTTGGGCTTGAACTATCACGACGAATACGCTGCCGCGATGCTGTGCGCCCATGCCTGCGGCCTGAAAACCGTCATCGTCTATCGGGACGGCATTTTTCTCGACCCCGAATGGCAAACCCCCCGCGGCCTGGCGCATGAACGCGCCGTTTATGCCGCCGTGGATGCCTGTCTGGTCGCCAACACCGGGCTCAGTGACCGCGTGCAGGCGGTGTCCGGCCGCACGATTCCCTCGCTCTTGCAGCCTGCGCTGGTGGACCTGCGCCTGCTCGCCCAGCATCGGAACGATCCGGCGCCAGGTTGCCAACGCATCCTCTACACCGGCAATTTCGGACACGAGCAGGGCTTTGCCCAACTGTGCCAGTGGATTGAGCACCTGCCGCCTGAGCTCGAGCTCGACATCACCGGCCGCGGGGAAAAAGACGAGGTGGTCGTTTTGCAAAAACTTTTGGTAAACCACTCCAATGCGCGTTACCACGGTTTTTTGGCCGACACCGCTTTTGAGAAAATATTCTCCAGCGCCGACGCCTGCCTCCTGCTCCACAACCCGGACTCGCCGTATTTCCACACCCAGTTTCCGTCGAAGTTTTACGATTATCTCTCGCGCAACAAACGCATCGTCACGGCGCCCGACACGCGTCTGGACTCGTTCCGCCACCTGCCCCACCTCATCGTGGTGGAGGATTTCCCGCGCGGCCTGGCCAGCCTGCTCGCGCTCCTGCGGCGCACTCCGCCGCCCACTGCCGCCGGCGTCCTGGCCCTGGCCGAGGAACTCCGTCAACAACTGGGCGATTTCCTTGGAAGAATTTAGCGGAAACTTTCCCCCTACGGCTTCCCCAGCCCCCATTTTATCCGCGCGTTGAAAATCAGGTCCTGGAAATAAAACCGGCTTCGCGCGCGCCGCGTGCTGGCGAAGATCTTTTCGAACTGTGGGCGCAATCGCACCGGGTCGAAATATTCATTCGGCGTGTTGTTGTAAAGGTACGGCTCGCAGGCCACGGCCAGGTACTTGGCGTCATCCCGGTCCAGCTCAATGACCCGCTCGATGGCCTCCTCGTCGCTCATCTCGTCGGTGACCAGCACAAAGCTGCGCGGGTTGAACTCCTCCGCTATGCGAGGGTTCCCCCAATAGATCGGGAGGCAGCGCGTTTGCATCGCGTGCATGATTTTTTCCGAGGTGTAGCCCGGCGAGGACGCGTTCTCGAAACACACATGAAATTTGTAATCGCGCAAAAAATCGAGCTTGTCCTTCACCGGGCCGCCCACGTTGTTCCGAAACCGCCCGCCCGAGTCCACGCGCTTGTACTTCGACAGTTTTTCCACAAAGCGCAGCCGCCGCGCGGTCCGCTTGGTGTTCGCATTGCCGGTGATGAACGCGCAGAACTTCGTCTTCGCCGCCAGCACGCGCTCGGCCTCGCCGGGTTCCTTGATGATGCGCGATACCGGCCCGCAGAGCACATAGTAAGGCAGCCGCATGTTGCGCGGGTCGTTCATGTACCGGTAGGAAAAAGCGTAGTCACAATAGCGGAAATTGGGCACCCGGTTTTCCAGCGGTACATTGATCTTAACGGCGTCGTACTGCCGGTGCGCGCGCGCGCGGTCGTCGCCGTAAAAAAGGTAATCCGGTTTGTCGGTGAACTGGATGTCGTACCAGGGCCGCAGCGCATCCGTCAGGAAATTATTTTCACGGTCGAAACCGCCCCAGAAATCCACGAAATTGATGCGAATCGTTTTCAAGTTTTATAACACGTTAGGATTTCAACCCGGCCGGAGCCATTAAAAATTCCGCGAGCAGTTGCTCCGCCGTCAGGCCCGTCAGCCCCCGCACTGAAGGCTGACCCAGCAACGTGTGGTGCGCCGCCCCCTGCGGCTGCCACTCGACCCGGCCCGCGTAATCGCGAAACCACGAGAGCGTCGGCGTCCCCGCCATCAACGCCACATGCAGCGCGCCGGAGTCCCCGCCCAGATGCAGGCGCGCGCGCCGGATCAACCCCGTCAGCTCGATCAAATCCAGTTCGCCCGCGAAAACGGCCAGCGGTTCGAAGCCCAGCCGCCCGCGCAAGGCCGCCAGCTTTTCCCGCTCCCGGGCCGACGGCCCCGTCGACAGCACAAAGTCCAAATCCGGCCGCGCCGCCTGCGCGGCGTTGAGAAATTCCGCCAGCAGCTCCACCGGCAACTCCTTCTCATCCTGCGTGGCCCACGGGCTCACATGCACAAACGCCCGCGCCGCGCCCAGCCGCTCGTCGAGCTTGCG
>Ga0182018_10004016_pt1 | contig 12704 bp, 8 predicted proteins | sample 812P2MmetaG_FD_120490 | JGI IMG/M metagenome (GOLD analysis project Ga0182018, IMG submission 120490) | Permafrost microbial communities from Stordalen Mire, Sweden - 812P2M metaG | ecosystem: Environmental > Terrestrial > Soil > Wetlands > Permafrost | place: Sweden: Stordalen | collected...
GGGTCGGCGTTCACCTACGTAGGCCAAGAGATTAACCCAACGCTCGGTTACGTTACGGGTTGGAGCATGGTCATGGACTACATGCTCAACCCGATCATCTGCACGATCTGGTGCAGTGAACAGGCGCACGTCTTTGCTCCCGGCATTCCCTATGGATTATGGGCGATTTTCTTTGTACTGCTATTTACCGGGCTCAATATTCAAGGGGTCAAAACCTCCGCTCGCATAAACTCGGGCCTAGCGGTAGGCATGGGCGTGGTGATCGCAATTTTCTTCGTGGTCGCCGCCCGTTACATCTTTGGCCATCCTCATGATGGAACTGGGTTCTTCACGCGGCCATTCTATGATCCGAATCTCTGGAACACCAAGGCGGCGTTGGGCGGAACCTCAATTGCCGTGCTCACCTATATTGGCTTCGATGGTATCTCGACACTTTCGGAGGAAGCCGAGAATCCTCGCCGCAACATTCTGCTGGCAACCGTCCTGACCTGCCTGGTGATCGGCCTTCTGTCTGCAGTTGAAGTCTATGTCGCGCAGCTAATCTGGCCCGCATCGCAGCCTTTCCCGGAGATCGACACGGCGTTTGTTCACGTGGCCGGTCGCGCTTGGAAGCCCATGTTCCCCATTCTCGGAATAACGCTCCTGGTGGCCAATTTCGGCAGCGCTATGGGCGCGCAGATGGGCGCTGCCCGCCTGCTCTTTGGCATGGGACGAAGTAACGCACTTCCAAAGTCCTTTTTCGGGGTGGTCGATGCGAAGCATCGCGTGCCGCGCAACAGCGTTCTATTCCTCGGAGTGGTCGCTTTGATAGGTGCCTTCGTAATGAGCTATGGACTTGGGGCTGAGGTGCTCAATTTCGGGGCGCTGATTGCGTTCATGGGCGTAAACGCCGCTGCCTTCATCCGCTACTACGTCCGAAGTCCGCAGAAGAAACTCTCAAACCTTCTGCCGCCTGTTATGGGATTTGTGATTTGCCTGCTGCTTTGGCTTAACCTGAGCACACCGGCAAAAATCGCAGGTAGTATCTGGATGGCAATCGGTCTTGCGTTCGGCGCCTGGAAAACGCGTGGCTTTCGTCGTGATCTTGTGAACTTTGATCTTCCTGCGGACGAAGCAGTTTAATTCGCAGCAGCAAATGCTCCCGGCTGAGACGAGTCTCGGCTTATGACTTAGCGCTTTGTGAAACGTTGCGCCATGGTTGCAAGAACCTTTCTTTTACAGCCTTAATATTTTGTTGTGATCGGAGGTGGGGGATCCCGACAGGGATTACGCGCGAGGGCTACGTAGTGATCGAGTGTCCGGGTATGAAGCAATTGGGTCATCGCAATGCGGTGTTGGTGGATGTCATTGTGGGACAATGCCGGTTGTTTGCGGTGCATGCAGGAAGGTCTGCAGTCGGACTCGATTTCCCGCGACAACGTGATCAAGCGGGTCGTGCAGAGCTTCGCGTTGTATAGATCGTGACTTCTGCGCCTATCTCCACGTCAGCGGAAACTCGTGTGGTAGGGCAGGATTTTCGAAATAGGTAAGGCGGCCGATACCAAAGAAAACTATTAGAAATGAAATGAATTGACGACGAAAGTCGAAGCGTCGTGGCGCGCGAGGGAGAGGAGCAAACCGTGATCAATCGGAGGCAGTGGTTATTGCGGGCGGGACTCACGGCAGGCGCGACTGCTCAGTTGGCCAAGGGCCTTGTGACGAGCGAAGGAGAATCCCAGAAAACGCAGCACCGTCCCCTGGAGCTCTCGCAGTTTGTACCAAGAAGTATGCTGCAAGTGCATGAGACTCGCGTGGAACAAGCCAGATTTCCGGTCATCGATTTTCACACGCACATTACGATGTCAGTGAAATCCCGGGGTGGCGTCGAACTGGCGTCTGAACGCAAGTATCTCGGCAGCCCGGAAGAGCTTCTGGCCGTCATGGATCGCAAAAACATCCGCGCGATGGTAAACCTCACTGGCGGCTATGACACAGGCTTAGGCGAAGTCATTGCCAAATATAATCGTGCCTTTCCCGGGCGCTTTTATGCCTTCACCGAACCGTCCTATGAACGGTGGAAGGAGCCCAACTATCCCCAGCTTCAGGGGCAGGCGATTGAGCAAGCCCATCGGCAGGGCGCGAGCGGCCTGAAAATTCTAAAAACTCTGGGACTATACCTTCGCGAGAACATTACATCCGGCGAACTTGTGAAGATTGACGATCCGAGATTCGATCCCATGTGGGAAGCTTGCGGGCGACTGAACATGCCGGTGGCGATTCACGTATCCGATCCGGTTGCATTTTTTACTCCGACAGATCGTTTCAACGAGCGCTATGAGGAGCTTAATAACCATCCGGACTGGTCTTTTTCCGGAGGCGACTTTCCCAGCAATGCGGAATTGCTCGAAGCCCGCAACCGCGTTTTTGCAAGACATCCTAGAACTCAATTTGTAGTGTTGCACGTGGGAAACTTCTCCGAAAACCTGGCAAACGTCGGGGAGAACCTCGATCGTTTTCCCAACATGACCGTTGATATTGCGGCCAGAATCGGAGAGCTGGGAAGACAGCCACGAACTTGCCGAAAGTTTATTGACAAATATCAGGATCGTATCTTATTCGGGACCGACGCCACTCCGCATGGCGACGAATATCCTCAGCAAGTGTTCAACGACAGGCTGTATGAGATCTACTACCGATTCCTGGAGACGGATGACGAGTACTTCGACTACGCGCCGGCGGAGCTCCCTCCCCAGGGACGCTGGCGTATTTACGGTCTCAATCTGCCAGAGACGATTCTTCGTAAAGTTTATTTCGAGAACGCGGCTCGTCAATTAGGAGTCGTCGTGTAACGCCAGGACCGCAACTGTATAGTTTCCAGTTAGCTAACGAGTTGCTGCAAGAGCTCTTTGTTTCTCCTGTGCGGAAAATACTATGCGATATTTCTTGAGGGTTTGCGGGCTGATTTTCGTCGTTGCGCACGTGGCGATGGCCGCCGATGGCGGTTTAATTGAAAGCGTAGAAGCTCGGAAAGATATGGCGCTTTCCACGGATCCGGCCATCTTCTTTTGGCAGGCCGCTCGTCCAGTTTATGCAGAAAAGGGGCCGGACGGCCGAATCCTGGCACGCTATCGCACAGAGATCCGCTCTCGCTGGACAAAACAGAATCTGTATTTCTTGTTTATTTGTCCTTACGAGAACCTGAATCTCAAGCCATTGCCCAGTACTTCAACCGAAACGTTCCGGCTCTGGGATTGGGATGTCGCCGAGGTATTCATTGGCACCGACTTCCGAAACCTACGAAAATACAAAGAATTCGAAATTTCTCCGCAAGGGGAGTGGATAGATCTGGACATCGATCTGGCAAAACCCCACCACGAAGACGGCTGGACTTGGAACTCTGGTTTCGCGGTGGCCGCTCGCATCGATTCGGCCGCAAAGGTTTGGTACGGAGCGATGCGCATACCGTTTGTTGCTCTAGAAGGCCGTTCTCCAGTAGTTGGGGAGAAATTTCGAATTAATCTATTTCGCAGCCAGGGTCCGCCGCCGACCCGGACGGCGGTAGAGTGGCAACCGACCATGAGTAGCACCTTTCACGTCCCGGAAAAATTCGGCCTACTTCGGTTGATTGAGGAAACAACGAAGTAGCGCTTCCTCGGGGACTTCGTAGTCCCCAACTGTCCAAAGAATCTTTGGGTTGGCGCAACCAAAGCTGAAATGCCCACCTCCTCCACCCGGCCGAAGTGGTTTTTTCTTCTTCTAGTCGTGCGTTATGTGCAAAGACGGAAGACCGGTGCCCCCCACTACTGGGGAATGGAACTGGAGACGCTGGAGAAAACGTTGTTGGCGTTTGAGCCGACCAGGCGAATTGTTCCCACGACGACGACGAGAATAACGGCCAGCATCACAGCGTACTCCGCGATATCCTGGCCCCGCTCCTCCGTCCACAATCTGCGAAAAAGATTTAGCATGATCCCTCCCGACAAGCTCCAGTCTCGAATCGTGCCAATCATGACCGCCGAGCCAAGAGCCGTCAAGTAATCAGAGGGGACGAATTAGGACAGTACCCCACCATCGACTTCCTGGTAATTATCCCTTTAAACCAGCAATAATGAGCTCTACTCCTTCTAGCGCGCTACGAGACAATCCTCCGGACCGGATAATCGGCGAAGGAGGCTGACGGCAAACACCTACAACTTTAGCGGCTCGCCCATGTCTCTTGGGCAAGATACGGCAGATCGTGCACCCAATCTTCTTGCTTCATACCCACCGGATAGATCACATGGGCCAGATTGTCTTTTGTATACGCCAGAACAAAGGCCGCGTGACCTACTTCGTAACCCCCACCGGGGCGTACTGCTGATTTCTTGGCCACCGGGAGGTTCGCCGCAATCTGGGCTGCGTCGATGGCCTCCTTGCTCCCCGTGAGTCCTATGAAGCGCTTGTCAAAGCGATCGAGGTATGTCCGCAGTACTTGAGGAGTGTCCCGGTCGGGATCGGTGGTCACAAAAACCACTTTCAATTGATCCGCCGCAGCTGGAGATATCTTTTTGATGGCGTCTGCGATCGTATACATCTGGAGCGGACACATATCCGGGCAATGGGTGTACCCGAAAAACAAAAGTGTGACGTATCCCTGAGTCTTCGCCAAAAAGTCGTAGGGAGCGCCTGACGTATCTGTCAGAGTAAATCTGGGCTTGGGCAGAAGCGGAGAAACCAACCCACCATGATAGGTGCTAACGACGGCGGGCGATGAGCGCGCCGGTCCAGACCCTGCCTTAGGGGTCTGGGCCGACACACCGTGAACAGTCCCCAGCGGAATGGCTAGGATCGCTAGGATCTTGAACAATTGCAGCTTCATGGATCTTAATGGGTTACCACTACCTTGCCCTGCATCCCGTCCACATCATGCAGCGCGCAATGGTAATAGAAAGTCCCGGTAGCATTGAATTTTATGCGAATACGCGTAATCCCCGGCGCCGCCTGCACACGTCCGACCGCATCTTCGGGCGACGCTTGCAGGAACCCGGAGTTCACACCAGCGGTGTTCGTGGCGTTTCCGAAGTCACTGGCCGTGTTTACGGTGCTGGCAAGGGCCCCGTCGGAACCCGTGCTCGCGTTGACCACCGTCATATCGTTGGCAAGGGTATCGGTTGTGCCCGACGTCACGGTGTGAGGCTCAGTTGGGTCGGCATTCGTAAATTCGACAGTCTCTCCCTGATGGACATAGATCGTTTCCGGGAAAAAGCGGACGATAGCTAAGTACTGCCGCCCTCCGCCCGTTGCTACCATTTCACCGGTCATCAGGACCTCATTCTTGGAACGAGGAAAATCCTTCACCTCTTCGGTTGGATTGTCGGCGTCCTTGATTATGTCTTGCGCCTCATCCTTGGCTTGTTTGTCATAGTCTGCCTGAATGTATGGAAGAGATGTGGCGTAGAACGGTTTCGTTGAATCCGTGCTTTGGAAAACGTGGACTGTTCCGTTCATGTTGGTGTGGATCAGGCAGACGAATTTATAGTTGCCGGGATTGGTGAATTTAACTGTGAAGGTACTTGTTTCACCAGCCTGCACGGCGCTGTTTACGCATGCCGAGCCGGTGTAAGTGGCCGGGCTTGTGCTCGCCGCTGGGCAGCCGAACAAGGGAGCGCCCGGAGGCGGACGAAACCCGGCTGGCGGTGTCCCCGGCGGCTGCTGCAACAACGTAACCGTATGCGGTTCGTTCTTCGGCTGCCAGTGCCAGGTGATGCTGTCATTTGCCCAAATCCAAACCTCGTTCGGCAACAATGCGTCTGCCTGCCTGCCCTCGTCTTTGCTTTCCGCGCCCACGTATAAGTTCCAGGTTCCCTGGGCCTTCGCCACCTGCGGAACGAGGGCAACGGCCCCCATTACCAACATCCACAGCACGCTGCGTGAGAACAAGATGCGTTTCATGGCATTCCTTTCTTGGGGTTGCTCCCGTGGTGAATTATTTTCGGCAATATTGCAACAAGGCGCCTTCCAACAGGTCTCCGAAGGAACGGTCGTGGAATTCAGCTAAACCCTTCAACGGACGAATCTTGTTTGACTTCAAGAACGCCGAGAATTGTACGCCGATTTCGCCGTTCACGATACTGTGACGAGGGTTGCATCTAAAGTGCAACGAATCGGTATGCGATCCGCACCCAGCACCGCCGAAATTGCACCATTGACCGATTGGTGCGAACACCAGCTCATGACCTCATAGATGGGGGGACTTGTTCCTGGCCGTGGGTCCCGGTTGGGCGGGGCGAAAGGTTTGCAGAAGAATCACGTGCGAATTCTTCAACCTATGCAATCCTCCACGCCCAGATGACCACATCGGCTACCTACCCAGAATCCACGCCAGTGCGGTGGAGGAACTGGAGGAGATGGGAGTCGAGTCGATCCACGATATTCCAGAAGATTTCTCGCTCACCGAACGGCTCGTGCGCACGGCCTATTCTTATGCCTTCCCCTGGCATTCTCCGATATGCCACAATCTGCATCACATAAGTATGGACGAAAACCAAACTTCCGCTCCCAAATCGACCCTGAATCCCGCAAAATGGATCGCTCAGCTGGTGGCCGCTGTGATTCTGGCAGAGGGGATCTGGGGATTGCTGGCTTCTCTCACCAGCAATGTACTGGTGCCGCTGCTGGCCAGGGTGATGGGTGGAGACCCTCAGTCTCCCTTGTACCTCGGCAAAGGTGAGTTGAACGTTCCAGCGCTTTTCAACTCCTTTTTGGCGCTTTGCCTGGCAGGAATTGTGTTTGTGCTGCTGCACGAGTGGTCGCGGAGGAAGCCCGCGCCGGTACGAGTGAAAATGATGCGGGTGACCAAGAAAGTTTCGCAACCGGCTGCCGGACCGCTTTCCATTATGGCTCATCCAGAGCCAGTTGCCGCTCCGGCCCAAACAGCGGTGACTCCGCCCCCAGCACCGCAGATTTCGCAGGCACCCGTTTCATCTCCTCCGGTGCTGGCGCCGCAGCAGTCGAAACCGACGCCACCCCCGGTTGGAGCCCCAGCCAAGCCAGCGAAGCCCAAGCCTCCCCGAGAGGTCTACTACAACATTGTCGGGGAGCCCATTAATCCGACCGAGGACGACTAGGCGCGCACCCGACGGGCGAGGACGCCCGTCCTCCACGCGGCTTGCTTTCGCGTTTTGCTCGGCAACGCGGGCACTCCACTCGTGCATGCCCGCTTCGGTTTCTTTGTTCCACACGTTATTTCCATTTCGCAAACCAGGTTGCGAGGGCTCGGAGCATGAAGTTTGGGTGCCCCCTACCGGTGCCATTTACTCTTAGTCTTCGATGGTGTACCGTAGCGGCACTTGCCTCGGCTTCCAGGAGTTTCTATATGGGCCGCGGATTTCTCTGTCTTCTTTGCACGTCTCTGCTGGTCTCCTCTCTTTGGGGCTCCCAGAAGCTCCAGTCCCGGATGACAAACCAGGATGTCATCGAACTCGTATCCCTCGGTTTTTCAGACGGCGTGATCATCGATAAGATCCGTACTGCCCCGGGATCGGACTTTGACACCAGCATTCCCGCGCTTAAGGAATTGAAGGCCGCAAAGGTCCCCGACGTCGTGATCCGGGCTATGATCAACGCTCAACAGAACGAGACCGGCGCTACTCTCCCCGTGAACCCTTCCGGATCGTCAACAGGCGCGCTCCCGCTCAAGATCGGTGTCTACCTTAGGGTGAACGGATCCCTTGTTGAAATGGAGCCCGAGATCGTCAACTGGCAAACTGGCGGTTTCCTCAAGACTCGCGCTACGCTCGGACTCGTCAAGGGCGATCTCAATGGCAAGATTTCGGGAGCGACTAGCCCGACTCAAGTGCCTGGTCCAGCAGTGCTTGTCATTCGTACTGCAGAAGGGACTTCAGTGACCGAATATCAACTTCTTCATTTGCACGGGAAGAGTAATCGGCGCGAATTTCGGGCAGTGACTGGTGGAGTGATTCACAGATCAGGAGGTGCACAGAGAGACACGATTCAATTCGAACCACGAAACATTGGTGAGAGAACTTGGGAGATTAGGCTTGGCGAGCTGACGGCTGGCGAATACGGATTTCTCCCGCCCGGCGTATATTCCAGTAGCATTTCATCATCCGGGAAGATGTATACGTTTGGAATAGCCCAGGAGAAGCAGCACCCCGCGGGCGCTAACGCCAGGTCCAGCCTCGATGAGGTAATGGAGGGTGCGCCTGCACTTCCGGTCCAATATGGTTCCATTGGGGCTTCAGCGACCGGAAATCCAGAGACTCGGCACGATGGAGTGGCGGTATCGTACGTGGACGCAGGCGGTCCCGCCGACCAGATAGGACTGAAGATTGGCGATGTAATTCTTGCCTTCGCTGACCATTACGTTTTCACTGTTAACGAATTGAAAGAACAAGTTCACCAGTACCAACCTGGTTCGACCGTCACGCTTCGGTACACGCGCTACACGATCATCTTCGACATCCCGATCACGATTGGAAAAGACTCTGCTATTGGAAGGCGACCGGATCCACAGGCGACTGCATTCTAAGGCCCCCGCGGTAGCATCGGGAATTGTTCAATGCACCGCGAGGGAGGCACGACGGAATTATCAAGTCTGTTGCAGTATGGCGGGGGTGAGGTATGGTGACGGCAATAATAGTTAGCACGCTGCGCGCAATAGTAGCGGGGGTTGTGGCTCAGGATCTTTTGTTCAAATTGAGCCGCTGCCGACCGCAGGGTAGTGGACCAGTTTCAATTACCACAGGGTCGCTTTAGCATCCCGGCTGTGGCATCATAGATCAGACTCGGCGAGGTGCTTCCATGATAGATCACGAAAAGTTCCAAAAGGGAAGAATGTGGGCGTATGCAGTCGGAGCACTTGTGTTTATCGTCGTGGTGGCTTGGAAGTTCGCAGCTCGCTGACAGGACTTGCTTGATTTTCGCTTTCCTTTCGTCTATGATGCGGGCGGATTACCTCTGCGGATACGCCTGAGTGAACCTGAGTCAGAGGGTACGAGTTTGTGCAACCTGGTTGCACGGCTAAGCAGGCCGCAAGGCATTGGCGCCCCCCCCATGACCCGAAGGTCGGCGGATTTTGAGTTCTCTAGTGGGTTCTGAACCGTTAGGAAAATTCTCTACTCTATTTGATTTCTCAACCGTTTACCAGAAGGACTGGTTGTACTGTCATGACCCGATCTGCCGCGTTTTGAGCATGGAACTACTACAGTTTTACTACAGTGGCGCGAGTGAACAAAACTGGCGAAACGGAGCAGACAACCGTCAGGGCTTGGTATCAGGAATCCCGATTCTCTCGGCCAGTCTCACCAACTCGGCTAACGAATCCGCACCCATCTTTCGCATCAGCTGGCTGCGATGGACCTTAACCGTGGTTTCGCTAGTTCCAATTTCCCCGGCGATTTGTTTGTTGAGTCGACCGGAAACCACAAGAGGCAGCACTTCTCGCTCCCGGGGCGTCAGCAATTCCCAGCGCTGGCGAAGGGTTCCAATTTCTGCCTCTTGTTGACGCTTGGCACGGTCCCGCTCCAACGCCACCTGAATTGCATCTAGCAGATCCTGATCGCGGAACGGTTTCGTCAGGAATTCGACGGCTCCAGCCTTCATGGCCCGCACCGTCATGGGGATATCGCCGTGGGCAGTGATAAAGACGATCGGAATGTGAATGTTGGCCAAGGCCAACTCGCGCTGGAAATCGAGGCCACTGATCCCCGGTAGCCTGATGTCGAGCACGAGGCAACTGGGAGCATCCGGTCGTTTGCTGCGCAGAAACTCTTGTGCCGATCCGAACAGCTCTACCTGCAATCCTACAGACCCGACGAGGCGCTTGATCGCGCGGCGAACCGAGGGGTCGTCATCGACCACAAAAACGATAGGTCCCGCCTCAGTCATGAAACACCAGCGTCATCGGTGGGCAGCGTGAATTCGAACAGCGCCCCGGTAGAACCGGGCACGATCCCTAGGCGGCCACCATGGGACTCTATTATGGAATGGCTGATCGAGAGCCCCATTCCGATGCCGTTCGCTTTGGTGGTAAAGAATGGCTCGAAGACGCGGTTTGCCAGCCCAGGTCCGATTCCTAGTCCAGAATCTTGAACCTGGACCAAAGCACCCTCTGCGTTCTTTGCCGACCGGATCAGAATTTCCCGCCTCCCGTTTGTGGACGAACTCGTTGCTTCAATGGCGTTCATAATCAGGTTAATCAATACCTGTTGCAACTGCACCTTGTCGCCGGGCACTCGGGGCAGGTCAGATGCCAGCTCGGTACGTAAGGAGACACGGTGTCGCGTAAACTCATTGCGCAGGAGAATGGTTACGTCTTGAATAACCTGGTTGATGTCGAGTTCCGTCCTGTTAGGGACCCCCTTCGTCAGTAAGCCATGAATTCGAGAAATCACCGCGCTTGCGCGAGTGCCGTCGTTCACAATTTCCCCAATCGCCGCCCGTAATTCATCGGGATTCGAGGTCGCACCATCGAGCTGGCGCAAGCAGAAGTGGCCGTTGGTGACGATTGCAGTAAGCGGTTGGTTGACCTCGTGAGCAATTGTCGCAGCCAGTTCTCCCATCGCAACCACGCGGGTCACGCGGGCGAGATCCTCCTGTGCGTGACGCAGCTGCTCTTCGGCTCCCCTCTGCTCGGTCACGTCAATACACGAGCCAATGTAACCAGCAAAAGACCGATCCGGATTGAATCGCGGCACCCCGATATCGAGAATCCGTCGAAATTCACCGTCGTGCCGTCGTAGGCGATACTCCATCCTGAATGCCTCTCGGCGATCAAAGGACTGAATGTACGTATCCAAGCATTTCTGCAAATCCTCAGGATCGATCCCTTCCGCCCAGCCGTTGCCAAGCTCGCGGCCAATGGATCGGCCGGTGAAGTCCAGCCAAGGTTTGTTGAAGTAGGTACAGAGCTTGTCAGTCCCCGACATCCAGATCATCACCGGAGCACTATCGGCCACTAGCCGAAAGCGTGCCTCACTCTCGCGTAGTTCTGCCTCCGCCCGCTTTCGCTCCGTGGTGTCTCGTCCGATGGCAATGCTCGTCCCGTCGGAAAGATGTACGAAAGTAACAGTCGCATCTATGACCCGCCCGTCCCTCACCCTCACTTTGAAGTCAGTCCACTCACCGGTTGACGCCGCGACGACATCCTTAACCATTTGGCGATACTGCGGATCAGGGAAAGCCTCGGCAAATATGTCCAGATTTTGTTCCCGTATTTCTGCCAGCGTCCAACCCATCGTGCGCTCCAATTCCGGATTGGCCAGTTCGTGGAGCCCACCCTGGCCCACGAGCATTATCATCACGGGGATATTTTCGAATATCCTTTGGAAAACCTCCTTCTGCTTTCTCAATTCATCTTCGGCCCGCTTTCGATCCTCGATGTCGATAGCGGAGCCGTACCACTTAACGATGCTGCCCGCTTCGTCGCGTAGCGGCACTTTTCGAAGAAGCGTCAGACGGTATTCTCCATCCGTCCGCCGGAGTCGTGCTTCAGCTTCGAGGGGTCTGCCGGTCGCCAGCGCCGAGCGCCACTTGCCCACGACGGCCTCAACGTCATCGGGGTGAATCACTTTGGTCCATCGCCATCCCCAAATGTCTTCCAAAGAAAGACCCACATATTCCAACCAGCGCTTGTTGAAGAAATCAACATGGCCATCAGGACGACCGCTTTGCAGCATCGCAGGAGTTGTGTCGATCACAAGGCGGAGACGATCTTCGGCCTGCTTCCGATCCTCGATATCGGTATTCGTACCGTACCATCTGACGATGCGTCCTGTAGAGTCCCTCAGCGGCACGCCACGCGCTAGAAACCAACGATATTGCCCGTCGGCCCGGCGATGACGCTCTTCCTGCTCGTAGGGTGTGCCCATGGCTACGGAGTCGCCCCAGGCTTTCAGCGCCCGCTCCCGATCGTCGGGATGAAGCATGCGCTGCCAACCCTCGCCTTGCAGTTCTTCTTGCGTGAAACCCATGTAGGAGCGCCATTGCGCGTTGCAGAAGTCCAGCGAGCCATCGGGCGGGCCACTCCAAATCTGCTGCGGAATTTTATCGATGACAAGCCGCAGGCGGTCTTCACTTCGCCGCAAGGCCTCTTCTGCCCGCTCGCGCTCGGCAATTTCCTTTCTCAGCGCTCGGTTGACCGCTTCAAGCTGTGAGGTGCGCTCGGCGACGCGAAGCTCCAAGTCTTGGTTGAGCCGCCCGATTTCCGCACTCGCCCGCCTGTCCACAGACGAGGTCACGATAGCGGCCACGAGCACGATCAAGGTGACAAGAGAAATTCCGTTGTTGAAAAGGAGGGAGATGCTCACGGCGTGAGAAAGGTCCGGAGGCGAGGCGGGCACGAAACTTGCGGCAGCCATGCCGGTGTAATGCATCACCGAGACGGCGACTCCCATGACCGTGGCGCTGCCAAGCCTTCGCCAGACAGCCCATCCGGTCTCCTCTCGCAAATCGAATGCCATTAGCAGGGCGATCAGAGAAAAGAAGATTGCGAGCAAAACAGAAACGGCCACCAGAAGGGGGGAAAACCGGGTGCTGGCAGGCAATCTCATTGCGGCGATGCCCATGTAGTGCATGCCGGCGATGCCGCCGCCCATAATGACACTGCCGGTTAAGGCCTCAATGGGACCCATTCTCTGGCGGCTTACCACGTACAGCGCGACCGCAGACGCGAAGATGGTCAGCAAGAGTGATGCCAGAACTGTCGGCCAGTGGTACTCGACGGA
>Ga0182018_10004018_pt1 | contig 12698 bp, 9 predicted proteins | sample 812P2MmetaG_FD_120490 | JGI IMG/M metagenome (GOLD analysis project Ga0182018, IMG submission 120490) | Permafrost microbial communities from Stordalen Mire, Sweden - 812P2M metaG | ecosystem: Environmental > Terrestrial > Soil > Wetlands > Permafrost | place: Sweden: Stordalen | collected...
ATCCCCACGCCTTCAGCGGCGAAGCGCGGTCAGCGTCTGGTGCCGGTGCCGCTTTGGCTGGCGCCGAAACTGGCGCTGTACCTGGCGATGCGGGAGCAGCTAGTCAACAATTCCGAACTGGCACGCCGCCTCGGGGTGCATGAGCGGGTGATTCGCCGCATGCTGGATCCCGAACATGCCACCAAGGCGGAGAGAATCCAGGCTGCCCTCGCGGCGCTCGGCAAGCAGATGACGGTAGAAGTCCGCGACGCCGCGTGAGTACCCGTGTCCAATGAGACCGGCGGCACCCTCTCTCCGCCACTCCAAGCTGGTTGCCTGCCCGCTCCGTCCCTATCGCGCGTGACACGTCCCGAGCAGGTCGGCAGCGCTTTGGAGCCGTCGGTAAACGCTGCGCGACTACTCGCGGGCTACCGGTGCGCCGGCTCCCAACGCGTGCAGTTTCAAGCAGCGGAGGCACGGTTCAAGGTCCCGTGGCGGGCAAAACAGCCCCGATTCCGACACTCGCACTCCGTCTCAAAAAGGGCCCAATTTGAACAATCGCAAGAGCAGTTCAGAAACCCCTTTAACCATGAGGGTTTTCTGCATTGCGGCTCCCCCTGCTCCTATGCTAAAAACAGAACGTAATGGACGACGCACCGATCACAGTACGCAAGTATACCGACTTCGCCGAGATGAAGGCGGACGAGTATCGCTACTGGCAAAGTCGGCCCGCGCATGAACGGCTGGATGCGGTTGAAGCAATGATCGAAACGGCCTACGCCCTCAAGGGATGGAAGATCGAGCCTAATGTACCAAGACTACAAAGACCTTTTGTTCGCCTTCCAGTCCTGTGGCGTTAAATACCTCGTTGTAGGCGGCTTCGCGGTGATCTATCACTCGCAACCGCGCTTTACGAAGGACATAGACCTTTTCATCAAAGCGGACCCTGAAAACGCGAAGGCGACCTACGCCGCGCTTGCCCAATTCGGCGCACCGCTCCAAGGTATCCGTCCGGAAGACTTCACCGACCGCAACAGCTTTTTTCGCTTCGGGCGCGATCCCCAAGGCTTCGATATTCTCCCGGCAATCCCCGGCGTGGATTTTGACGCGGCATGGGAAAGGCGCGTTGAAACGGTGATCGACACCGCGACCGGCCTCAAGGCGAGTTTCATATCCGCCGAAGACCTCATAGCGTCGAAGCTGGCGTCAGGACGCCCCCGCGACCTCGCGGACGTTGACGACATCCGCAAAGCGGCGGAAAGCCGGCAGCCCCGCCCCACCCAAGAAAACCCACCTGAACCGACACCGGGCGGCGGTCCTAGTCAGTGACCTGGCTTCAAGACAAGTGTAGGTTTTGCAACACGATGACAGCGCGCGATTGTGTTTCACTTTGGCGGAAGCCGGTTCGATCAACTCGCCTTAAGCCTGCCCGAGCTTCCTTACTTGCCTTGGGATCACTATTGGCAGCAGCCAGCTTGTACCATGTAATGGCTGCCCGCTTGTTTAAGGGCACACCCTTCCCAAATTCGGCTCGGCGCGAGAATTCGGAAAAGTGGGCAATTGGCGGAGACTTCGGCGTTTTGCCCTTCCTGGGATTTCCGCAGCTAGCCTCACCCGCCGAGACGAGGCCGTGAGCTTATGAGACTACCGCGCCCCGATTCCTAGATGGTCCGAACCCTGGGATCTACGGGGTTGAAATACGGCCCTTAGGTGGGTGCAACTGCTGATTCCGTGAGGCTTGCTGCCGTTTCTGTCTCTTCGCGAGTATCCATTCAGCAGCTTGGTCCGTCAGGTTGAGCCTGACTCGGTCTTCTGGCAATTGATCTTGACAGATATCTATATTACATGATACCTATATGACTCATGCCCGAGATGGATGACTCAGCGTTTTCTTCCCCTCAATACGCAGTGGTTCCACATCATGCTCTCGCTGGCGGGCGAGGAGCAGCACGGTTACGGAATCAGGCGGGAGGTCTTCGATCGCACCGCCGGGAAGGTGCGCTTGTGGCCTGCAGCGCTGTACGGATCGCTTAAGCGGCTGATTGAAGCGGAACTGATCGAGGAATCCGACGGCCGGCCCGCGCCCGAACTGGACGACGCGCGACGCCGTTACTACCGGCTCACAGCCCTTGGCCGGCGAGTGCTCGACGCGGAATGCGGCCGGCTGCAGGAATTGGTCCGCACAATTCGGCTCAAGAATGCGATGGTCACCGGATGAAACTCGCATTGTGGATCTACCGGCTGTTGGCGGGAGCGTTTCCGCACGAATTCAAACTGGTTTACGGCGCGGAGGTAACGCAACTCGGAGAGGACATTCTGGAAGAGGTCGCCCAAAAGCACGGATTCGGCGGGTTGGTCCGGCTGGTCGCAGACATCGCGATTCGCATGCCGCTGGAATACCTGAGCGAGATGCGCGGGGATTTCCGGTATGCGGCAAGAGGGCTGATGAAGTCGCCGGGATTCGCCCTGGTCGGCATCGTTTCCCTGGGAATCGGGATCGGGCTCACCACCATGATCTACGACTCGAAATGGCAGTTGATATCCCGCGAACTCCCGGCGGCGGCGAATGCCAAACGCCTGGCGATGCCTGAGAAGCCCGTCTCGTATTACTACATCGAGCAATATCGCGCTCAAAAGAGCCTGTTCACCGGAGTCGCCGCATTTCAGACCGGCGTCCCATTCAACGTCACCTTGCGGAGCGATGTGAGCGCGAAACCGGAGCGGGTGTTCGGACAACTGGTATCGGCCGACTATTTTTCCGTGCTCGGTGTCCAGCCGCAGCGCGGGCGAGTGCTCAGCGCCGGACTCGATAAGCCTGGCGATGCGCCGGTGGTGGTGATCAGCGATCGTTTCTGGCGCAATCGCCTCAACTCCTCCCCGGATGCGGTGGGGCAGGCGCTGCGCCTCAACGGACAAGTGGCAACCATTGTCGGAATCACTCCGGTGAATTTCAATGGCGCCGTTTCCATCAATCCGGCAGAGCTGTTCGTTCCGGTCACAGTTCCGGCGGCTCTTGCCCCGGAGCTCGCGAACGACGTACTGCATCGACGCGATGCCAGGGAATTCCTGGCCATGTTGTGTCTGGCGCCCGGAGTCACTGGGGGATCGGCGGAAGCCGCTCTCGACGCGATCGCGCGTCATCTTGACGAGCAGGATCCTTCGGCGCCGGCGCCCACCGACAAAGGCAGACGGGTGACCTTGCTGGAGGCGGGTACCATGGTGCCGCTGCCGCGGAATCTGAAGGCCGTTGTGGAGGGGTTCTGTGCAGCGTTGATGGGGCTGATCATGATCATCGCGTGCACGAATCTCGCCAACATGTTCCTGGCGCGCGGCGCCAATCGCCGAAAAGAGCTGGCAATTCGCGTGGCGGTGGGTGCCAGCCGGTTCCGGATGGTGCGGCAGATGGCGGCCGAAAGCATTTTGCTCTCCCTGCTGGGCGGCGTAGCAGGATTCGCGCTGGCCTACGGGCTCTATGTATGGAAGTCGAGATTTGCCCCGGCCGGGGCGGCGCCGCAAGAATCCGGTTTCGCTCCGGACTGGCATGCTGCGGCTTTCGTGTTGGCGGTGGCGACGGTGTGCGGCATCGGACTGTGCCTGGCGCCCGCCCTGCGGGCGATGAGAGCCGATATGACCCCGGCGCTCAAGGAAAGTTCTGCTTTTCAGTTGCCGCGCTACCGGCGGTTCGGTCTGCGTAACCTTCTGATGGTGTCCCAGCTCACGGGATCGCTCATGCTGCTGCTGATCACCGGGTTCCTGGTGCTGGGGCTGAATCACGTGGGCGCCATCGAGACGAGGTTCGATCCGCATTCGATGTACCTTCTGTCCCTCGATCCGGTGCGGGAGGGCTACACGCCCGAAAGAGCGGCCGCTCTTTTCGCAAGGCTTCCCGAGCGCCTCAAGGCTGGCGGCAGAGTGCATAGCGTCGCCCTGGCGGCACAGCCGCCCTTTACAGTCCAGGATGAAGATGAAGCCATCCGGCTTACCGCGCAAGACTCGGGCGGGGCCTCGCGAGTGCAGATATCGGCGGTGCAGGAAACGGTGGGCGCGGGGTATTTTGCGGCTCTGGAAGAGACGATGCTGGAGGGCCATGAGTTCGCGGTACGCGAACAGCGGAGCCAGGGAGATGGATCTAAGCCTTTGGCCGCCGTACTGAACGAGAGCGCGGCACGCGGATTGTTTGGGAATGGGAACGCGCTCGGCGAGCGTTTCAGGGACGACAGGCAATCCTATGAAGTGGCCGGCGTGGTGCACGACTTGAAGAATGGCGTCGCCATCGGAAGAGCGGTATTTTATTTACCGTTGACAGCGCGCGATTTTGCGCGTCCGCCAGCCGGTGGCATCGTCATCATGGTGCGGTCGGATGCGGGAAGCGACGCGCTCAGCGGAATTCGCCGCGAGATCGCTTCCATGGATCCGAATCTGACTGTTTTCGATGTGCAAACTCTCAGCGCCTACTTGGAGCGAAGCCGATCGTCGGAGCGTTTCGCCGTCAATACCTATGCCGGAATTGGAGTGTTCAGCCTGGTGTTGTCCGCAGTCGGGCTGGCGGGGGTCACGGCATACGCGGTGGCGCAAAGACGCAAGGAGATTGGAATTCGCATGGCGCTGGGCGCGCGAAAGGAGCAGGTGTTGCTGCTGGTGTTGCGCGAAGGCGCGGCCCTGGTGAGCGCCGGCACGGTTCTGGGATTAGCGGGCGCGTTGTGCCTGGCCAAAATGCTTTCGGCTCTGACCAGCGTTTTTGTCGAAGCGCTTAAGGTCGGGACCAACGATCTCCGCCTGCTCGCCGGCCTGCCACTGCTGCTGGCCGGCCTGGCGCTGTTCGCCTGTTATGTGCCGGCGCGCCGGGCGGCCGGGATCGATCCGCTGAAGGCTTTGCGACAGGGATAGCTGATCTCAGGGAATCAGGGTGAGTCCGAACTAAGCCTCTGCTTGGGGTAAGAAATTATTGGCCACGGATGCACACGGACAAAAAACCAAGCCCGCTTATCCGTGTGCATCCGTGTCCAATCCGTGACCAAATTCTTGCGAAGCCGGGCTCAGGCTGACTCCCGTTTCGACAACCCGTGGCGGCTAGGCAAAATCATTCACGGTTTCCACGAAAGCCGGGCCCTCTACTCCTGCCGCAGCGCAGTCAGGGGATCGATACCGCCTGCGCGCGTCGCCGGAACATAGGCGGCGAAAAGCGTCACGACACCTAGCAAGACGGCGACGCCAATGTAGACCAGGGGATCGTTCGGCCTTACTTGGAACAACATGGCCGCTAGCAGGCGTGTGACGGCAACCGCGGCAGACAAACCCAACGCTAAGCCGACACCCACGAGGGCCAGGCTTTCCCCAAGGATCAAGCGGAGCACGGAGCCGCGGCTGGCGCCCAAGGCAATCCGCAGGCCGATCTCGTTCGAGCGTTGGCCGACGGCGTAGGCCATGGCTCCATAGACCCCAGCCATGGCCGGGCCGGACCTGGGGATCCGGCGCGGACGTGGGCGTCCGCCCCACCTCGCCGGTTTTTCATCGCCTTCGGTAGCGCGCCCCGACATGGGCACTCCGTTACGGGTCGCGGCCCGGTAAGATGCGCTTGAGCGGGCGGTAGTTTTGGTGAGAAAGTCGGATTGACCGTTCCACTATCCCGGCACAGTGAAACTCATTCTGTCCGCGGCAGCCCTGGTTGGGGCGGTTGCGCATCTGGCTGTCGCCCAGGTGGCGGTGCTGCATCTCCAGGTAATTGAGGGAGAAGGCGCCGTAAACGCCGCCGGTTCGCACAATACGCGTCCACTGACAGTGGAAGTTACCGATGAGACTGGGAGGCCTGTCGAAGGCGCATCGGTCACGTTCCATCTGCCGGAAGAGGGCCCGGGCGGCACATTCGGGAACGGATTACGCACAGATGTGACCGTTACCGACGCCCGGGGACGCGCTAATTTGCACAGCATGCTGTTGAACCGCACGCCGGGGCGGTTCGCCATTCGCATTGTGGCCTCGAAAGAGCAGGCGCGTGCGGGGATGGTGTCGTTTCAATACGTCGCCGAGCCGAAGGCGGGGACGGCGCCGGCGACGTCGTCGAAGAGCGGGCCCTCATTGCTGCATGGTCCGCTCAAATGGGTGGTGCTCGGTGCGCTGGCAGCGGGCGCGGGAACGGCGGGAGTGCTGCTCGCCGGCAGATCTGGCAGCGCCGTAGTACCCGCGCCCGCACCGACTTCGACCCAACCGGCCCCGGCCACCATCACCATCGGCAGCCCATCGCTTTCGGTCGGAAAACCATGAAGTTCGTATGGCGGTGTGCGCTCCTGCTGGCCGTCGCGGCCGGTTCGGCCTGGGGACAATTTCAGCTCTACCTGGTAAGCGGCACTGTGGTTCAGCAGATCGTCAACACCTACAATTTGGGCAACGTGGCGCCGGGGACTTCGGTCGACGTGCCGTTGCGGATCACCAATATTTCTTCCGCGCCGGCCCTGTTGGACCTGCTGACGGTCACGGGGAGCGGGTTCTCCGTGACGGCCGCGGGCGCGCCGGCGCTTCCGGTGACGGTAGGCTCGCAGCAATCGGTCGATTTCACCGTCGTTTTTCAAGCCACCAGCCCAGGAACGTACAGTGCGGCGGTCAATTCCGTGGGCATCGCGATTACGCTGACGGCCACCGTGCTGGTGGAATTGACGTATGAGTGGGTAACCAGCACGGGCGTCGAACTGTTGAGCGCGGGGCCGGTGACTTTCGGTTCGGTACCCGTGGGCCAGAGCCCGGCGATCGAAATTCTGCTGGTGAATCAGACCTCCGCGACGCTCCCCGTTCCCAGTTCGTCGGTGAGTGGGAACGGTTTCTCGCTCATCAGTCAGCCTCCCGCTGGCAGCACTGTCAAACCCTCCGCCAGCGCGGCGTTGGAAGTGCAATTCAGCCCCACGGGAGCCGGCGCATCCACAGGAACCCTGACCATCGGCGGCCAGGCTTTCGGCCTGACGGGAACCGGAGTGATTCCGCCATTGCCGACGCCGAGCATCGTGCTCACTCTGCCGGAGCCGGACAGCGACCAACAGGGGACGCTGGCGGTGAAGCTGAGCGCGATCCCGCTGACCTCGGCGACCGGGACCGCGACGCTCACATTCGTCCCGATCGCGTCGATCGCAAATGCCACCGACCCCGCGATCGCATTCGCAACGGGCGGGCAATCGGTTACGTTCAACGTCTTCATCGGCCAGGCGCAGGCCGTTTTCGGCAGCGTCAACAGCATTCCGTTTCAGACCGGCACTACCGCCGGCACGGTCACCGTAACGGTGGAGTTGGGCGCCAATACGGTGCAGCAATCGATCGTCATCCTGCCGGCGGTTGTGGGCGTGACTGCCGTGCAAGGTGTGCGATCGAGCGGGTCGGTGGAAGTGGACCTGACGGGATTCGATAACACCCGCACCGCCGGCGCGCTGACGTTCACCTTCTTCGATGCCAACGGCAATGAGCTGGTGGCGCCGGTTCAGGCCAACGGCAGCTCGGATTTCGCGGCGTACTTTCAGAATTCCGCCGGTGGGGCATTTGAGCTGAAGGCGGTATTTCCGGTGACGGGCGATACCAGCCAGATCGCGTCGTTCCAGGCAGTGGTGGCCAATTCCGCGGGGAACGCGACGACGGCGCGGACGAGCTTTTAGAGGGCGGCCGGCTCTCTTAGCCGCACAGGACAAGCTGAAGCATGTCCTACAACAGCTATTAAGCTCTGAATACCCCTTGTATTTTCCGCGCTAGAGGCGTAGACTATCCATAAAGAACTTATGGGAGCCGCCGACAAGCAAGGCGACCTGGTGCCAGGCACGCTCGACATGCTGGTGCTCAGAACCCTCGCTCGGGGTTCGATGCACGGATATGGCATCACCGAGTTCATCCAGTCAATCTCGAACGACGTGTTGCGAGTGGAAGAGGGCGCACTCTATCCGGCGCTGCATCGTCTGGAATTGCGCGGTCTACTGGCCTCGGAGTGGGGCGTATCGGAAAACAATCGCCGCGCCAAATACTACCGACTGACCGTCACCGGCCGAAAGCAGTTGGCCGCGGAATCGGAGCGCTGGGATCGCATGACCGCAGCGATTGCCCTGGTCATGGGTGCGGCTTAAGGAGTTTCCATGCGGGAAAGCGTGAGCGTATTTTGGCTGCGGGTGAAATCGTTGGTGCTCCGGCGGAAGCTGGAGAACGATCTCGATGAGGAACTCGCGTTTCACCTGGCGATGCTCTCCCAGAAGCGCGGAGGCGACTCGCGGCGGCAGTTCGGAAATGCTGCCAACGTCCGCGAGCGATGCCGCGACTTATGGACCTTCGCGGTTCTCGAAAACCTCTGGCGGGACTTGCGCTACGCCATCCGCACGCTAGCGAAGTCACCAGCTTTCAGTGCGGTGGCGGTAGTTTCGCTGGCGCTGGGGATCGGAGCCAATACCGCGATCTTCAGCCTGATGGATGTCATGCTCTTGCGGTCCTTACCGGTGAAGAATCCGCAAGCGCTGGTGGAATTCGTCAGCGCGGACGCGGATGGCGCCCGGATGACCAATCTCCCCTACGCGGTCTTCGACTATCTTCGCCGGGACCGCGGCGTGCTGGCGGATGTCTTCGCGATCTGGCCTTCGGATGCCGCGTTTCAAGATACCGGCTCCTCCCAGCCCGCGGCGGCGCACGAGGTTTCGGGATCGTTCTTTCCCTCGTTGGGGATCTCACCACTGATGGGACGAACGATCGGGCCGGACGACGATCGCGCCGGCGCGGCCAATCGCGTGGCGGTGATCAGCTACGCGTTTTGGGCGCGGCGATTTGGAAGAGATCCGTCGATCCTGGGCAGTGCGATGCGACGGTCCGGCGAACGCTTCACCATCGTCGGCATCATGCCGCCATCGTTCTTCGGGCTGGACCGCGGCGCGGCCCCGGATTTGTGGGTGCCTCTGGCAACCGACCCGGATCCGGGCGAGGTTTGGGTGCTGGGGCGGCTGCGACCGGGCGTTTCGGTGGAGGGAGCGCGGGTTCAGCTGGAGCCTCTGTTCCGCCTGGCGCTCGAGTCGATGCGCGGCAAGCTTGCGGAATCCGCGGAGCGGGAGCGGAGCTCGTTCCTGTCGCAGAGATTGCTGGTCAATCGCGCCGCGGAAGGCACATCGGGAATCCGGTGGACCTATTGGGACCACTTGAGCACCGTGAAAACCCTGATCGGCCTCAGCGGGCTGGTGCTGCTGATTGCCTGCGCCAATCTGGCGAATCTGTTGATGGCGCGGTCGGCCGCGCGCTCGCGGGAAATCGGCATACGGATCGCGCTGGGTGCGGGGCGATGGCGGCTGGTTCGCCAGTTGCTGACGGAGAACCTTACGGTTTCGTTGGCCGGCGGCTCGCTGGGCCTGCTGGCGGCTGGTTGGGGACACCGTCTCCTGCTGGCATTCCTGGTGGGCGATCCGTCCGGGGTGGCGCTCGATTTTGAGCTCAATTACCGGGTGATGACCTTCGGCCTGATGCTGTCGGCCATCACCGGGCTGCTCTTCGGACTGATGCCGGCGATTCGCGCCACGCGCGCGGATGTGTACGGCGCGATTCGCAGCGGGGGCGGTCAAAGAAGCGCATGGAATATTCTGCTCGCCAAAGGGATCCTGGCGGTACAGATCGCGCTCTCGATGGTGCTGCTCCTCGGAGCGGGGCTATTCGCTCGCAGCTTGCGCAATCTGGGTGCGACGGATCTGGGGTTGAGGCGCGAGAATCTGCTATTGATGGACGTCCGGCCGGCGGCTCGATCGCCGCAGGCGAGGCAACAGTTTTGGACGGACCTGACCCGGCGCGTGTCCGCGTTGCCGGGAGTCCGCGGTATGGCCCTGGCCGGCGACGCCGTCTTCGGGAATGGCGGCTGGAACCAGACGGTGTGGATCGCGCGCCCTGGCCAAGTCCCGCGGGACTCGCATGTGAACATGAACTTCGTGGGGCCGGGATTCTTTGCCACGGCGGGGATTTCCGTGCTGACCGGCCGTGAGTTCGGAGAGCAGGACCGCGAAAATGCTCCGCTGGTGGCGGTGATCAATCAGGCTTTCGCGCGCCGATACTTCGCTAACGAGAATCCTGTCGGAAAGCGCTTCAGCGACCGGAAGCGCGAGCTCGACCGCTATCAAATCGCCGGTGTGGTGGGCGATGCCAAGTACGGTTCGGTACGCGAGGGTCCGCGGCCCATGGTATTCCACCCGATCGGGCAGGAGCCGGCGCTCGACTCCTCGGTGCTACACGTACGCACGATTTCCGAACCCGCGGCATTAGCGCCGTCCATCCGCGCCGAAATCCAGGCGCTGGATAGCGACGCTGTGGTCAGCGACGTGCGGACTCTCCCGCAGATCGTTCGTGGGCAGTTACGCCAGGACGTATGTTCGCCACGCTGGCGAGTTTCTTCGCGCTCCTGGCGCTGGCTCTGAGCGCCATCGGCATCTACGGAATTGTGGCTTACCGGGTGGCGCAGCGCACGGCTGAGATCGGCCTGCGCATGGCTCTGGGTGCGCAGCAGCGGGACGTGCTCTGGCTGGTCCTGCGGGAGACCCTGATCGTGCTGGCCGCCGGCGCCGCGATCGGCATCCCGGCGGCGCTGGTGGCGGCGGGACTCGCCAAGAGTCTCTTGTTCGGCCTGCAGCCCTCCGACCCGTTGACGGTGGCGTGCGCGACGGCGGTCTTATTCGGCGTTGGAACGTTGGCCGGATTTATTCCCGCGCGCCGAGCGGCACGGCTGGCGCCAACGCTGGCGCTGAGAAACGAGTAGGTACGCGAAAGGCACCGCTCCCTTGCGGTCGCGGCTCTGTAAACGCTTGCTCACGCGCGCAGCTCGGAAAGCGCGTATTGAAATGGAGAGCGCGTATCGAAACGGAGAGCGCGTATCGAGCCGAGAGCGGGTTGAGCGGCGTGCGGTGACCGAGCCGCGCCCGTGAACAAGCGGATTCGCTACTCCTGCCTGAGCGCGATCACCGGCTCCACGCGGGCCGCCCGGCGGGCCGGCAGCCAGCAAGCCACCAGCGCTACCGCGATCCACACGCCGACGGCGGCCGACCAGGTGAGCGCGTCCGTCGGACTGACGCCTTCGAGCAGCGTCGCCAGCAGCCGCGACATCAACGTGGAAAGCGCCAACCCGATCGCGATACCTGCCAGAGTTACGCGCAGTCCCTGCCCGATCACCAGCCGGACCACATCGGGCGGGCGCGCTCCCATGGCCACACGGATGCCGATTTCGCGCGTGCGCGCCGTGACGTGGTAAGCGAGCACACCGTACATCCCCACCGCCGCCAGCACCAGCGCCAGCGCGCCGAGAATGCCCAGGATCCAAAGCTCGAAACGCGCCTGCCAGAACGACGCGTCGAGCGAATCGCTGAGGCGCTGGACGCCGTAGGTGCGGAAATCGGGATCGGCGGAGGCGAGCGTCTGGCGCACGCGTTCCATCAACGAGCCGGGATCGCCGGCCGTCTCCACCACCAGGAACACGATGCCGCCATTGTAGGCTTGCGAGAAGGGCAAATAAACGTGCGGCTGGGTGACCTCGTTCATGGAGCGAATTTTCGAATCGCGCGCGAGGCCTACCACCTGGAGCGTTCTGGGACGATCGCAGCCAAACTGAAAAGTACGGCCGATGACGGGTCCGCTGGGCCACAGGCGTCGCGCCATTGTCCGATTCACGATGGCCACCGGCGGCCCGTCGGCTTTGTCGGCGGCATCGAAGTCTCGCCCTTCGAGCAGAGGGATTCTGAGCGTTTGCAGCAAGCCGGCGCCGACGGTCATGCTGGTGGCCGGCGCCGGACGCTCGCCGCCCAGCGCGACGCACGTGCCTCCGATGCCGGCGGCGTAAAGTGGCAGCCTCGTGGTCAATGCGGCGCTTCGGACGCTGGGCAACAGGCGCAGGCTATCGAGCGTCTGGCCGTAAAAGACTCGGCCCGATGCGGGCGTGAACTGTGGGGCGGCGACGAAAGCAGGGGCATAGAGGCGATTGCGGCTGGCGAACCCGGGATCGAGATTGTGGAAGCGAATAATGACGCGCGCGAACAGGCCGGCAGTGAGCAGCAACACCAGCGAAAGCGCGATCTGCCCGGTGAGGGTGGCCAGGCGCAAGCGGAGGCGGCCGCCGGCGATGTTGGCGCCCTTGAGCAGAGCGGCCAGATCGCCGCGGCTGGATTGCCACGCGGGCAGAAGCCCGAACAAGAGCGCGGTCAACAGCGCTATAGACCCGGTGTAGAGAAGGACGCGAAAATCCAGCGGCAGTTCGATGCGGAATGCTTCGCCGAACGGCAGCATGGGGATGGCCGCGAGGAGCAGGCGGTTGGTCGCATACCCCACTAATATTCCAGCGGCGCCGCCCAGCAGGCCCAGCGTGAGGTTTTCCGTCATCAACTGGCGCAGCACGCGGCTGCGGCTGGCGCCGAGAGCGAAGCGCACAGCGATCTCGCGCTGCCGCCCCATACCGCGCGCGACCAGCAGATTGCCGACGTTCATACAGGCGATGAGAAGCACCAGCGCCACCACGGTCATGAGCAGGACGACCACCGGCATTGCCCGGCGGCGGGCCACCGGATTGGGAATGCCGCGCACCAACTCCAGCACCAGGGGCGCGTTGGCGTCGTTGGCCAGCGCGGGGTTCTCGCCGTGGATCAGGGTGGCGACGGAATTCAATTCGGCGGCAGATTGCGAGACGCCAACGCCGCGCCGCAGGCAGCCGAAGACCATGCCGCGGCGGCTATCGGCACTGGCGCCTGCCCAGTAAC
>Ga0182018_10004019_pt1 | contig 12693 bp, 8 predicted proteins | sample 812P2MmetaG_FD_120490 | JGI IMG/M metagenome (GOLD analysis project Ga0182018, IMG submission 120490) | Permafrost microbial communities from Stordalen Mire, Sweden - 812P2M metaG | ecosystem: Environmental > Terrestrial > Soil > Wetlands > Permafrost | place: Sweden: Stordalen | collected...
GCGTGGTGTAGGGCAGCCACGCGGTGCGCAGCCAGCCCGTAAAAGAGGCGAGGTCAGGATGGACCATGTCCTTCTCGATTAGGTCAACGGAATCAGGCTTCAGACCTGCGGTTTCGAGCCACGCCAGATAGTCGCCGGGATGATGGAAACCGTAGGGAATCTCAGCCGGCGGCGCGCTCTTCCACCGGGCATCCCGCAGGCAACCGTCGAGGGCGCGGATGACATCGGTACCATTTCCCTTTCCGCCCATCTGTAGAACGCAGCGGCCGCCGGGGCGGAGGCTGCGGGCAATTCCCGCGAGCACCGGCCGGTGGTCGAGCACCCAATGCAGCACCGCATTCGAAAACACCGCATCGAACTCGGAATGGAAGGGCAACGCACTGGCGTCCGCCTGGAGAAACGATAGGTTGGGAAAACGGGCAGGCGGAAAATGTTGCTGCGCAAATTGGATCATCGCAGGCGAACGATCCACCCCCACAACGGCTCCCTCGGGAGCCAGGGCCGCGAGCTCGGCGGTGTTGCGGCCGTCCCCGCAGCCAATATCGAGCACGCGTTCGTGGGGCTTCGGAGCGAGTAAGGTGAACAGCTCTCTGGCCCAACGCTCCTGTCCCGTGGAGTGACGGGCATAGTCGGCGGGATTCCATTCATGGGCGGTCGTTTGCATACTGTGCCCCTCGGGGATGACTCCGTCTTCCAAACGCCAGGGATGGCGGCAATTCAACGATCGCGGTTACGCCAAAGAGAGCAAATCTTCCTCGCTCAAAAGAGGCAATTCGATCCAGCCTTCGACGGGAAGCGCATCCACCGGCAAACGATTCTGCCATAGGCTGAACCGGAGGCGAACCCGGGTGACGATCGGCGTGGAAATCTTTCCCGCGGCCGGAACCGAGGAAGGCGGATTGGCCAGCAACCAGGCGAGGGGAAGCTTGAATTCGAAGTTGCGGAACAGGACCACTTTCACTTCATTCGAAGGTTCGGCGGAGGAGGCGAGTGCTATGGCGTCATCCGCTGCGCTCACCTTCCAGGACCGAATCTTCGCGGCTTCGACACTCACGTCGAGACGCAGAGCACGCCTGGGGCGCGCATCGGCGGCCCAGGATTCCGCGTTCACCACCAAGTCGAACTCCGGCTCAGGACCCTTGCCGGCGAAGTCGAGACGACCGTAGAGATTGTCGGCGTCGATCCCTGCATAGACCGAGTCGAGCAGAAAGGTCTTGCCGTGCATTGAGCCGGACCGTCCGTCGGAAGTGTAGACGGCGGCGCCCATCCATTCGAAATAGCGAACCATATCGCCGCTCACGCGGGGGTGGATGTAGGCTGTCTGAGGCGTGAAGAAAGGCCTGGATATACCTCCGAGGATGGGCTGCGATAGGTAGTCGGGAGGGCTGGCGCCGAGCGCCTGATATACGTTCGACAAGTGCTTGCGGTAAAGTTGGTCGAATTCCCGGTCGTTGGCGGAGTGATGCTCCGGGCCGTACCACCAGTTCCAGTCGCTGCCCTCGGCGATCAGGATTTCTTCCAAGGCCAGCTTGCGCTGTTGCTCATTGGCCCGCGCTGAGTTCTGTGCGTAGAAATCGCGGGCGCGATGGAGGTAGTCCCAGGAGCGGTTGTCCTCGGGAGCGCCGATCCACACGTTGAAGTTGGCATCGATCCAGGAGCCTGGGACAAGAGAAGTCAGGGGGCTGAACTCCCGCTGCCGGGCAATCGCCTCGGAGACCGTCACGGCCTCGAGGAGGGGCTCGTTCTGCAGGCCTGCGTAGAACCGGCGGAGGAATTCCCGGCCCGACTTGGGGTAATACTCCCAGGCATTTTCGCCGTCGAGGATGATGGGCATGACGACGTCTTTACCTTTATCAAGAATGGGTTGGGCAGCGTGTTTAATGTTGTTGATGAGATGACGCGCCGCCTCTTCCGCGGGCATGCCGGAATACACAAAACCAATCAGGTCGGAGATGGTGTGATCGCGAAAGATCATGTGCATTTCGGTCTGGCCGTTCTCGAAGCGATGAATGGTGTAGAGTTTTTCGGCCAATTCAGGGGAGAGGCGACCGTTGCCATCGCGGGAAAACCCCACTCCCAGACTTCGTCCCAAAACGCCTTCGTCGGTCGCCATCCATCTCACCCCGAGACTCTGGGCGATGCCGAGCACCTCCTCCGAGACACTGCCTTCCGACGGCCAAACCCCCTTCGGTCGTAAACCGAAGACCTGTTGATGCAGGTCGAGTCCGCGCTGCAGCTGTTCGCGGGCGTCTTCAGGATGGCGGAATCGGCTCTGTGGTAGAGGCAGTCCGGGACTCGAGACAGCGCCCATGTTGGTGTCACAAAGAAGCGGCAGGATGGGATGGTAGAAAGCGGAAGTCGAGATCTCGATCCCTCCGCGCTGGGCGGCTGCAGCGTGGGCGGGAAGCACCTTCGCCACCAATTCGCGCTCCCGCTGAATGACCAGGCGTTGATCATCGCCCGAGTAGTTGTGGCCTTTCCGGACCAGGGCGGCGATGTCGGGCTCTTCCAGAAAAAACTCGTCGAACCAGGCGATTTGCGAGAGCACCTGCAGATCGGTGAAATCCTGCGCCTGAAAGTACTTTTCGGCGCGCTCCGGGGAATCGCCGGCACCGCGAAACCGTTCCCATAGCTCGCGATAGCGAGGATAGCGGCCGATCATGTTGACCGGATTGGCCTGAAAAAGGTATTGCAGGGCGAAGCGGCGCTCCTCGAGCGTCAGGTCCTTGGCCGGAGTCGCGACCACCCGCAGAAACGGCTCCTCGGCAGTTCCGGCGACGAAGTCCTGGATTTGAGTGATCAGCGAAGGCACCAGATTGAAGGTTTGATGGACGTCGGGGAACTCGTCCAGCAGCTTGACCATGCCGTAATAGTCTTTGAGCGCATGCAGGCGCACCCAGGGCAGGCGGTATTCGCCGGTCACCAGATCCTTGTAGAAGGGCTGATGCTGATGCCACAGAACTATCACACGGAGAACGGGCATTGGAGCGGAATCCCCTGGAAGAAAGGCTCAACTGGGGACCTTCAGGAAGTTTAGCACGCGGAGCCCGTCGACACGTTTGGCCTTGCCGCCGGCGGCCTCGAAGCGGCGGTTCCGGTACACTATAAGGGTGAAATCAAACGGATGAGCCCGATGACAACCAAAGCACCCCAAACCCTTCCCCCCTCTCATCGTTCCGAGGTCAGCTCACTGACCGACCAGGACGTCTACCTCTTCAATGAGGGAACCCATTACCGGATGTACGAGAAGCTGGGGGCACACCTGGCAGCCGCGGGCCATGACGCCGGCGTGTCATTCGCCGTATGGGCACCGAATGCAAGCGAGGTTTCGGTCATCGGCGACTTCAATGATTGGAAACCGGGGGCGCATCCTTTGCAGGCGCGGGGAAGTTCGGGGATTTGGGAAGGGTTCATCCCGGCGATTGGCAAGGGCGCTCTCTATAAGTTCCATATCGTTTCGACTCATCATGGGTACACCGGGGACAAGGCCGATCCTTTTGGTGTGTTCCATGAGAAACCGCCGCGAACCGCGTCCGTAGTGTGGGATTTGGACTATACCTGGGCTGACGGCGAGTGGATGGAGCAGCGGGCCAGGCGGCAAACTGTGCGGGCCCCCATTTCTGTCTACGAGATGCACCTTGGCTCCTGGATGCGCCTGCCCGAAGAAAACGGGCGCCCCCTGAGTTACCGCGAGACCGCGCCGCGGCTGGCGGAGTACGTCGAGCGCCTGGGCTTTACCCATGTCGAATTTCTACCCATCATGGAGCATCCCTTCTATGCTTCGTGGGGTTACCAGACGACCGGGTACTTCGCGCCGACCTCCCGCTACGGCACGCCTCAGGATTTCATGTATCTGGTGGACTATCTCCATCAGCATGGCATTGGAGTGATCCTCGATTGGGTGCCCTCTCACTTCCCTTCCGACGGGCATGGGCTGGCCTATTTCGACGGCACGCATCTGTTCGAGCACGCCGACTGGCGCAAAGGCTTTCATCCCGACTGGAACACCTACATCTTCAATTACGGGCGCAACGAGGTCCGCAGCTTTCTGCTCTCCAGTGCCATGATCTGGCTGGACAAATATCACGCGGACGGGATTCGGGTGGACGCCGTGGCTTCCATGCTCTACCTCGATTACTCGCGGAAGGAGGGGGAGTGGATTCCGAACCAGTTCGGCGGGCGCGAGAATCTAGAGGCGATTGATTTTCTGCGGCAGTTCAACACCCAGGCCTACAAGGAGCATCCCGGCATCCAGACGTTTGCGGAAGAGTCGACGGCCTGGCCCATGGTCTCGCGGCCCACCTATGTCGGAGGCCTGGGCTTCGGTATGAAATGGGATATGGGCTGGATGCACGACACGCTCGCCTACTTTGCCCAGAACCCGATCCACCGCAAGTATCATCACAACCATCTCACCTTCCGCATGCTATACGGCTTCACGGAAAACTTTGTACTGCCGCTTTCGCACGATGAGGTCGTGCATGGCAAGGGATCGTTAATCGGCAAAATGCCTGGAGACGAGTGGCAGAAGTTCGCCAATTTACGTCTGCTGTTCGGGTACATGTTCGCCCAGCCCGGCAAGAAACTGCTGTTTATGGGCGATGAATTCGGGCAGGTGCGCGAGTGGACGCACGACGCCAGCCTGGAATGGCACGTATTGCAGTATGCCTTCCATCGCGGCGTGCAATTCTGGGTGGAGCAGTTGAATCGGGTGTATCGCGAGCAGCCGGCACTCCACGAATTGGATACTGATCCGGCGGGCTTTGAGTGGGTGGATGCCAACGACAACGAGACCAGCGTATTGTCCTTTCTGCGCAAAGGGAAATCTTCTACAGATACGGTACTGATCGTTTGCAACTTCACACCCGTGCCACGCTTGGAATACCAGGTGGGAGTCCCCTGCGGAGGATACTGGCGGGAGCTGCTGAACAGCGATGCCAAGGACTACGCCGGTAGCGGCATGGGGAACGCGGGCGGAGTGCGTGCGGACTATCGCCCCGGCCACGGGCGACCGCATTCGCTGCGCATGACTCTGCCGCCCTTGGCGGTCCTTTTCCTCAAACCCGCCTAATCTAAGCACCATGCCGGATGGCGTCAAACCCACATGAAGTATCGCGGCCACCAGGCGGCGGCTTGGAAATGGGGCAGCCCGAAGACCAGAACGAGCACCATCGATGCGATGATCAGACGCTTTGCCTCGGTGCGCAGAGGCCGCAGGCGAACTTCGACCGTAGGAGCGGCAGCATAAAGAGACGGCCGCGGAATCAAGCGTGGGGTGCGAAGTTTGTATTCCCGGAACTGTTCCCCGAAAATATTCCCCAAGACTTCCTCTTCCGCGGGAATCACCCAGCGAACGTACGCCCAAGACGCAGCCAGCGTCAGCACTACGAGCGTCAGGCTCTGCAAGAAAAAACAGATGGAGAACGCAAAGCAAAGGCTGCCCAGGTACAGAGGATTCCGAGTGACCGAATAGGGGCCCCGGGTTTGCAATTCCCGATCCTTTACGCCCCCGACATACAAGGTCGCCCAAATCCGGATGCAGACATAGGCAACGAAAAAGAACCACCCGATCGAGTCGAAAAGCAATGCGAGGCCTGGACCCTCGCTGATTATGGGCTTAGCGAAAACGGCGGCGACGGTGGCGGGGCCGAGCAGAGCGCCTCCAATCCAACTGCGATGGGTGAACATCCACGATTCGGTGACCGTCTTCATCACGGGCTGCACGGGCGACGCCATGGCGAGAATTCCTTCCGGATACGTGAGTTGAATCGCCGGTCTTCACTGTTGCAACGCTCCGGCAAAGAATTGAAGTTTCCTGACCATTGGAAACCACCGGAGACGACCGGCCTTTGGCGCAAACCTCCGTAATGATACAGTTTTGGGCTGGGCTCGCGAAGTCCACTATGCGTATCCTCACCCGTTACATCCTGCGCGAGGTCGCCTCGCATGCCTTGATCGGCATCGCGGTGTTCACCTTCGTGCTGTTCACGCGCGACCTGGGCCGCATCCTCGAACTGGTGGTGCGCAATAGCGCCCCCTTGCCGAGCGTCGCGGAGCTGTTCTTCTTCACCGTGCCCGTAGCGCTGATTTACACCATTCCCATGGGCGTGCTGGTGGGGATCTTGATCGGACTGAGCCGGTTGGCGGCAGACAGCGAGATCACCGCCATGCGGGCCAGCGGCATCGGTGTGTGGACCTTTCTGCGGATCATTTCCATCTTTGCGGCGGGGGCGTGGCTCATGGCGCTGGTCAACGGAGTCTATGTGGCACCCAAATCGCAAGCCGCGCTCGGACGGCTGCAGGAACGGCTCAAGAGCTCGCAGGTGTCCTTTGAGGTTCAGCCGCGCGTCTTCTACGAGGGATTCCCGCAGCTCGTGCTCTACGTGCAGGATGTCCACAGCGCGCGCGGCGCGGCGATTTGGAAGGGAGTCTTCATCGCCGACACGAGTACTTCAACTCCGCGCATCACTCTCGCCCAGCAAGGCATTCTGGTCAGCGAAGGGCCCGACAAACTGCACCTTCACCTGACCAACGGATCCACCCATGAGGTTGAACCCGAAGATCCCGGGTTCTACCGGATTTCGACGTTTCAGCAATGGGATATCCCGATCTCGTTCCCCCAGGCCGGGAGCAAGCAGGAAGAGGAGCCCGCGCCCATCGCGCAACTGAGTACCTGGGACCTGCCGCGGGAGGCTCGCAAGACCAACGAAGCCTCGGCTCGCTGGTACAACATCGAGTTTCACCGCCGTTTCGCGCTGCCCGCTGCTTGCCTGGTGCTGGCGCTGGTCGGCATCCCCCTTGGGCTCTCCTCCAAGAAAGGGGGCAAATCGGCGGGATTCGTGCTCACGATCGTGCTGGTGCTGGCATACTATTCGGTTTCCCTTCTGGGCGTTTCCTTCGCGCGCCAAGGCAAAATATCACCCTCGCTCGGGGCGTGGCTCGCGGACATTGTGTTTTTCCTCGGCGGCGCGATCTTGTTGTGGCGAGCCGAACGCAGGCCGTTCGAGATCTCTTGGTGGCGGTGGCATCCTTTCGAGGAGCGGTGGAAAGAAGTCCGTGGCACCTTCTTCCGCGCTCACCGCACCGAAGACGCCTTCGCGCGGGCAGAGGGTCGGCGCCGCCTATTTGCCGCGAGTTTTCCCACCATTTTGGACGACTACGTTCTGCGCGAATTCGTGGTCTATTTGGGGATGGTGCTGGTGGCGTTCTTGATGCTGTTTCTGGTGTTCACGGTCTTCGACCTGCTGGGAGACATTCTACGCAACCAGATCTCGCCGCTCATCGTCGGCGAATATCTGCTGAATGTCGCGCCTTTCTATCTCTACATCATTCTGCCGCTGGGCGTGTTGATGGCCGTGCTCATTACCCTGGGCCTGATGCAGCGCTCGAATGAAATCACCGCCATCAAAGCCACTGGCGTGAGTATCTACCGCATCATCGTGCCGGTGCTGGTGGCCGCGATTCTGCTGGCCTGTGGATTGTTCTTCTTCGACCAGTTCTATCTCCCCTATACCAACAAACGGCAAGATGCGCTGCGCAGCCAGATTAAAGGCAAGCCTCCGCAAACCTATCTGAATCCCGGACGCAAGTGGATATTCGGGCAGCACTCGAATATCTATTACTACCAGTTCTTCGATTCAGACCGCGACCAGTTCGGTAATCTTTCTGTGTTCCAGTTTGATCCAGTGACCTTCCAGCTGACGCGCCGTATCTACTCCAGCAGCGCACACTGGGAAGATCGTCTGCAGCGCTGGGTCTGCACCCAGGGATGGGAGCGCGAATTCCAGGGACCGGCCATTGAGAACTACCATACCTATGACGTGGCGGCTTTCGGCGCTATTAGCGAGCCGCCAGGCTATTTCAAGAAGGAAGTGAAACAGTCGTCCGAGATGAACTACGAGGAGTTGCGGCTTTATATCCACGACTTGCAGCAGAGTGGTTTCGATGTGGTGCGGCTGAAGGTGCAGCTACAGAAAAAACTGGCTTACCCGCTCATCGCTGTGGTCATGGCCGTGCTTGCGATTCCCTTTTCGCTCTCAGCCGGCAAACGCGGCGCGGTTGCGGGCGTGGCCACAGCGGTCGGGATTGCGATCGTGTACTGGACGGTTTCGGGCTTGTTCGAGGCCATGGGAAACATCAGCCAGCTGCCCCCTGTGCTGGCCGCCTGGTCGCCGGACCTAATCTTCGGCCTGGTGGGGGGTTACCTGATCCTGAAAGTGCCCACATAGGGGCGAGCACGGCAGCAGAAATTTCGGGAGACTATTTCGCCGCCAGGGCCGAAGGCTGTCCCATGGTGGTTACCGCCGAACCCACCAGCGTAAGCGCACCCTGGATCGTGTCGTAGCTGTAGGTGGAGATCGTGCCCCCACCAGCATTCGCCACGTACACATAGTTGGTCGTACCTCCGTCGACCAGAACGGTTCCTGGGCCGGTGCGGACCACAATCGAGACCGGACCGAGCCCGGTCGAAATTGCAGGAGGGGAATTCGGGGTGAGCACGCCGCTGCTGAGACCGACCTTGTACTGCGAGACCTGGGCCGAGGCGTTGTCCGCCACGAACAGGTATTCTCCCTGAGAATCGATGGCCATGGCCATGGCTACAGGGGTCAATCCCGCCGCAAATGGAGAACCCTTAATTGAGGTGAGGCTGCCGTCCGGGACAGGGCAAGTCAGGTTTGCACTAGTGCAGGCGGCAAAAGCGCTCAGGCTGTTCGAACCAGAATTGGCGACGAAAAGAAAATTCCCGTCGGCGGTGAGTGCAACCGCGGAGGGCGAAAGACCTACGTTGTAACTCGCCGGCCCCAGCATGGTGAGCGCACCGTTTGAACCAATCGAGAACGCCCCTACGTCGTTGGTGAACTGGTTAGCTACATACAAATAGCTTGCGTTCGAGGTAACGGCCACCGAGACCGGGCCGGTTCCAACCATACTCGCTGTCTCGGCGGGAGTTTGGGTGAGAAACGGAGAGCCGGGTATTTCGGTCAGCGCCGCGCCGTTAATCGAGAACACGGAAATCGAACCGGCCACAGTATTGGGCTGCGTGAGGTCAAACGAACCTTGGTTGGCCACGAATAGAAATTTTCCCGCCGGATCGGTTGCCATGCCCATGGGGAAAATCGCGTTCGTCTCAGTGATCGTGCTGCCGGCAGCGAGCGTGCCATCCGAATTTACCGTATAACTTGAGATCGTGCCCGGGTTGGGAGCCGCGGGGGGAGAAGAGGGATTAATATTGGCCACGAATATAGCGTTCCCGGTGGGGGTCAGTAACATGGCGGACGCCTGGGTTCCGGTGGCGGTGGCATTGCCATTGGTCGAGAGATCTCCGTCGCTCAGGTTAATCCCAAAAACTGAAACGGAAGCGTTGGCCTGGGTGGTTACATAAAGAAGTCCGTTCCCGGAAGACGCCACAGTACTGGTCCCGCAACTGGTCAACCCCAATGTTGCCAGAATCATAACGCTGGAAAGGAATCCGAACTTCATCCCCATTCTTTCTCCCTGTGGTATCGAGTCACCGGCGCCGAGGCGGCCTGATCGAGTCCATGATTACCCCCATTTGTGTATCAGGAATGCACCGGAAGAGCAAACTGCGCAGAGTGGTTGGAACCAACCGGAAGCCTGAAAGTTGCCCCAGATTCGGCGGCCTAGTGGGCGGAAGCAGCTTCCCTTTATGCGGGATTCCCGGCCACCGGGGCCGCTTCCGGGAGCTCAACTTTGCCAGGCTTCGAGGCCGCGAGCGGAAGGCGAATTTCGACCAGCAGACCGCCTTCGGATCGATTGAACGCTCGGACGCTTCCCTCGTGTAATTGCACCGAGCGTTGGGTAATCGCCAGACCTAAACCCACCCCGCCAGTGCGCCGGCCGCGGTCGTCATCGATGCGGTAAAAGGGTCGAAACATCCGGTCCAGAGAGTCCTCCGGGACGCCCGGACCGGAATCGCGGACTTGTACGACCGCCTCGGGACGGTTCAACCCAGGTTCTTGCCTAAGCCGCACTTCGACGACCGTGCCTTCGCGAGTGTAGCGAGTGGCGTTACGTACTACATTCTCAATCGCGCTGTGCAGCAGGCTGGGATCTCCCATCACCCAGCATTCTTCGGTGCCGGAAGCGTCCACGTGGCAATTGCGGGCCTGCGCTTCGAAATCGGCATCCCGGACGATCTCCTCGATCAGCTCTCCGACATCGACGGGGAACTTCTGCATGGCCTCATCGCCTGTCTCCAGGCGAGCGATTGTAAGCAGACGTCCAATCATTTCGTTCAGCCGTTCGGACTCCCGCTCTGCCCGATCAAGCGCGCTCTGGGCATCGGGTCCGCTGCGCTGGCGGGCTAAGGCGAGGGCCACCGTCAAGCGTGCCAGCGGGGAGCGCAGTTCGTGCGAAATATCGTTCAGCAGACGCGACTGCGCCTTCACCAGCTTTTCCAGACGTTCGGCCATGCCATCGAAATCACGCACCAACTCAGCGATCTCGTCGTGCCGCCGCCGGGAGTGCGATCCGCCAGCACGGGCGGTCAGATCGCCGCCGGCCAACATCTGGGTGGCGGCCCGGAGGCGCACGACCGGCGATGTCAAGTAGCGGGCTAAGAAGAAACAAACCATGCCCGAGGAAAGAATCGCGATCGTAATCCCGAGTCCCGGCACGCCATGGGGGCCAAACAGCGAAGGTTGCCCTGGAGGCAACTCCATGACCAGGGTATAGCGGTGCCCGTCGGACGCGGTCAGGGACTGCCGCAAGAATTGCAGTGGCCGTAGCCGCCCCCAGATCGTGTCTGCGGTCCAGGTCTGACCGCTGTCGACTCGCTCCGCCCAGTCCGGTAGAGTTCGTCCGGTTAGCTCTTTCCCCTGATCACTAAAAAGATAGGCGCGCACGCGTTGCGTATCATGCACATTTCGCAAATAGGTCCGGACGGCGTCGGAACCGCCGCTCTGATAGGCCTGGGCCGCATCGTTGAGGATCTTGGACTCCTGCGCCTCAAACCCGGTGAACTCCCGCTGGGGGCGCATGGCGAGCGTCACCAGCATGGCAAGCATGATGAACAGCGCTTGCGCCAGCCAGTAGGAGAGAAAGATTTTGAGAAACAGGCTCTTCATTGCGTCCCGCTCCTGGCCTGCTCGCGGGGATGGATGAAGATGTAACCTACGCCGCGAACCGTCTTGATGTGATCCGACCCGCCATCGGAGTCCCCCAATTTCTTGCGCAGCTTGCTGACGTGCATGTCGATGCTGCGGTCAAAGGGCGAAAACTTCCGGCTGAGGACCTCGTCCACCAGGCGTTCGCGGGTTACCACACGTCCCGCCTCGCGCAGCAAGACTTGCAGCAGATTGAACTCAACCGAAGTCAGTTCCACGGGCTTGCCCTGCTGGAGCACCACCCGGGTGGCGGGATCGAGCTCGATATCTCCCACATGCTGGACTTCGGGGATGCGAGCGTCCGCTGATTTTTCCCCACCTTGCGTTCGCCGCAGTACGGCGCGGATGCGGGCAACCAGCTCCCTGGGATTGAAGGGTTTGGGCAGATAGTCATCCGCGCCGACTTCCAGGCCGATGATGCGGTCCACGTCCTCGCCGCGCGCCGTCAGCAGAAGTACGGGGACACGCGAGGTGTTGCGAATTCGCCGCAGCACCTCCAAACCGTTCATCCCGGGCAACATCACGTCGAGCACCACCAGAGGATGTTCCCCGCTCAGAGCCCGCTCCAAGCCTCGTTCTCCGTCATACACGAATTCGACGCCGAACCCCTCAGGCTCCAGATACTCGCCCACCAGGCTGCACAGCTCCACGTCGTCGTCGATGACCAAGATACGGTCCATAGTGCCCATTGTAGTTCTACAACAGGCCCGCGGGGAGCGGGGTAAAGAATTGTCAAGCGGCCAGCCAGCTTTACAAAACTTTACTCCGCTTGACCGACTTTTTACCCAACTTCTTACCTCGGGAGTGTTCTTATTCCCTGTAAGAAATTGTCGGTGGATGGTTCTCTAGGAGGCAGTATGAAAGCAGGTTTCAAATGGGCTCTGGCAGCGCTCACGCTCAGCGTGGCGACTGTGGTTGCCGTGTCTCAGACCGCGCCGGGAGACTGGCATGGCGGCGGGATGTCCCGGGATCCGATGTTGGGAATGTTCGCCCGGCAGTTGGATCTCACGGCCCAGCAACGGACTCAGATCCATCAGATCCTGGCCAAAGAGAAGCCCCTAGTGCAGCCTCTGATGGAGCAGATGGCGCAGACTCGCTATCAGATCGCTCAGCTTGCGCTCAGTGGCCCGTATGACGAGTCCCAGGTTCGTCCGCTGGCTTCGCAGCAGACCCAGACCATGCAAGACCTCATCGTGCAACGGGCGCGTATCGAGTCCGAACTTATCCAGGTGCTGACGCCCGATCAGAAAACAAAACTGGGTCAACTGCTCGCGTCGCGGCAACAGAAGCTCATGAACCCGCCCGCGCAGGCGCCCAGTCAGGCGACGCCCAATCCCTAGTCGAGTTTGGGGTGGCGAGGGAAAGGTCCACGGATTCCTCCCCCCGCGAGGTTCGAAGAAATCCCGAAAGGCGGGTAGCAACTTGCTGAGTTCATCGCTGGAGACGACAGAATTGGTCAACGCCATCGCCGCCGAAATGGCATTTGGCGTCGACGCCGCGGTGGAGTGTTGGATGGCACAGATCGAGCATGCAGCGAGCGACTTGCGATTGACCACGCTTGGCAGAA
>Ga0182018_10004020_pt1 | contig 12692 bp, 18 predicted proteins | sample 812P2MmetaG_FD_120490 | JGI IMG/M metagenome (GOLD analysis project Ga0182018, IMG submission 120490) | Permafrost microbial communities from Stordalen Mire, Sweden - 812P2M metaG | ecosystem: Environmental > Terrestrial > Soil > Wetlands > Permafrost | place: Sweden: Stordalen | collected...
CGATTTAACGTCGGCGAGCTTTACGGTCTGGGAAAGTTCCTTTTGTGCGGTCGGGTCTTTCTTGAATCGGATCTGGGCGGGCGTCTGACTTTCCGGTAAATCGCTCTTCGGATCGAGGGGTGGCTGCCCACCGTTGGGTGAGGCGAGGGTCAGCTGTACGCCAGCGTCCCTGAAAACAAAGTAAGGAGCGGCGAACTCTTCAAGCCAGAAGCCGGTCTTGAGGCCAGTGCTGCCGAGGACGCCGTGCGAGGTTAGCACCATCAGTATTTTCATGTTCCTTCTCCTATTCCTGGTGTGAGCATTTCGATTGAAGTCGGTCGATGCGAGTCATCAGAACAGAAGCTTGGGAGATGAACAATTGGACGATAGTATCGTCGATACTTTGGTATCGGCTCTGCGCCACCCTCCCGGGCCCCAGCGTCGATCGAAGGCACCTCACCGGTTCCTTGACGGCGAGATCGTGTCGAATGTCGACCCCTAATGGCCCCAGTCTCCCTTTCGGTTTAGAATGCCTTGGTCGTGTAAAGCTCGCAAAACATGACCTCTGAAAGACAACCTGCGCAGACCGACCGTGAACGCGAGGAATCGGCCCTCCGCTACAGCGAAGAGAACTATCGCCTCGTGGTCGAAACGGCCCCTGATGCCGTGATCAGCATTGACGAGAGCGGTGCAATTCTGTTTGCCAATCCCGCCACAGTGAGAATTTTTGACTATGATCCGAGGGAGTTGATCGGTAAGCCGTTGACCGTACTAATGCCGGAATTCCTGCGGAAATTGCACGAGAAAGGGTTCAGCCACTATTTGGCTACCGGCCAGCGGCACATCAACTGGCAAGGCACTGAACTGACCGCACTGCGCAAGAATGGCCAAGAATTCCCCGTGGAAATCTCGTTTGGAGAACTATCTAGAGATGGGCACAAGGTATTTACGGGCTTTATCCGCGATATCAGTGAAAGAAAAGAGGCAGAGGAACTGCGAGCAGCGCAAGCCCGTCAGATCGCTGTCCGCGCTGACGTGAGCATGGCTTTCGGTAAGGAAGAAAGTTTGAAGACGATCTTGGGTGAGTGCAGCGAAGCCATTGTGCGCCATCTTGATGCAGCATTTGCGAGGATTTGGACTCTGAGTGACGATGGGAAGATGTTGGAGCTGCAGGCCAGTGCCGGCATGTACACACATCTTGACGGACCTCACAGCCGCATTCCGATGGGACAATTCAAGATCGGGATGATTGCACAAGAACGAAAACCGCATCTGACCAATGACGTCCTCAATGATCCTCGAATCAGTGACAGAGCATGGGCAAAGAGAGAAGGGATGGCTAGCTTCGCCGGCTACCCACTGAGCGTCGGGGAACGCACGATAGGCGTGCTGGCCATGTTCTCTCGAAAAGCGGTCACGCCGGAAACAACAGAGACGCTGGCGTCTGGTGCGGACTTGATCGCTCAGGGAATTGAACGAAAATATGCTCAAGAAGCATTGCAGATGACGCAGGCGGAACTCGCGCGGGTTTCCAGGCTGACCACCATGGGCGAACTGGCAGCGTCCATCGCCCACGAAGTCAATCAACCCCTTACCGCTGTCACCAATAACAGCAATGCGTGTTTGAGGTTGCTCGCCGCTGGCAATCTCAAACCTGAGGTTCTGCGTCGGGCTCTCGAGGAAATCGTTGCTGATGGCAGTCGAGCGAGCGCCGTTGTTGCTCGGATCCGCGGATTCATAAACAAGGCTCCTGCCGAAAAGAACCAATTGGATATAAATGAGGTGATTCAAGAAGCGCTGGCCCTAACTGGCCGTGAGCTTCTTGAGAATCGAGTGCTCGTCGAGTGCCAATTGACAGAGGCTCTCCCGCTCGTGCTCGCTGATCGCGTCCAGTTGCAGCAGGTTCTGCTGAACTTGATCATGAATGGCATCGAAGCCATGATCGCGGTTACACAACCTCGCTCACTGTGGCTGGAATCCCGGGTTGACGAATCTGGCGACATACTGGTCGCGGTACGCGACTCGGGCACCGGCCTTGGATCAGAAGCAGATCGCGTATTCACTCCGTTCTTTACAACCAAAGCGCACGGTATGGGTATGGGTTTGTCCATCAGCCAGTCACTTGTTGAAAACCATGGTGGGCGGCTCTGGGCCGTGCCGAATTCTCCCATGGGCGCTGTGTTTTCCTTTACGCTGCCAGTCAGTGCCGGGAGTCCAGCGTGACTAGTGCTTCCATCGTCTTCGTGGTCGATGACGACCCGTCAGTACGTTCTTCGCTCAAGTTCCTCTTAAGCACGGTGGGGCTGCAGGTGGAGAGCTTTGTCTCAGCTGACGCCTTCTTACATAGAAAGCCATCAGATGCGCCCGGTTGCCTCGTGCTGGACGTCAGACTACCCGGGTTGAGTGGGCTCGACTTTCAACGCGAGCTTGCAGCGAGAAAGATTCATATTCCGATCGTTTTTCTCACTGGCCACGGCGACATTCCAATGAGTGTTCGCGCTATCAAAGCTGGGGCAGTTGAATTCCTCACCAAGCCGTTCCGCGACCAGGATCTGTTGGATGCAGTTCGCATCGCACTGGAGCGCGATCGTGGCAGACGTGAACGGGAGAAAGAAGTAACGGACCTCCAACAGCGCTTCGATTCGTTGACTTCCCGCGAGCAGCAGGTTATTTCCATGCTTGTCTCGGGCATGCTCAATAAACAAATTGCTGGCGAGCTCGGCACTGCGGAAAGTACTGTGAAGGTCCAGCGGGGCCGGGCCATGGAGAAGATGCACGCGGAATCTCTTGTCGACCTGGTCAGAATGATCGAGAAGCTCAAAGGACCCTCGGACAAAGCCTCGTAAGCGAAAGCTTACCCGCATCATCCTTTTTAGGACCTAGATCTACCAACGCCCAATAGATTCTTTCTCTCTCTACGAATACCTTGAACTCAGTGAGGAGTTCAGAGTGACGGAGAATCTGATCTCGGTAGTTGACGACGATGAGTCGGTTCGCAGGACCACCACACTACTCATCGAGTCCTTTGGCTTTCGGGCGGCAGCTTTTGAATCTGCCGAAATTTTCCTGAGGTCCGGCCATTTGCACGATACCTCATGTCTCATCGTTGACGTGCAGATGCCGGGCATGAATGGGTTACAGCTTCAAAGCCACCTCGCTGCAGCTGGCTGCGGCATTCCTATTATCTTCATCACTGCTTATGAGAGCAAAGATTCCAGTCAGCGAGCGATGCAAGCCGGCGCTGCCGCTTTCCTAGGCAAGCCTTTTAGCGACGAGCAGCTTCTCCAAATCATTCGTTCAGCCTTAAGGTTCTCTCAGAAGAACGATTGCTAAGAGCAAATTCGGGAGTGAAAGATGAATTTAACGCACGCACTTTGCCATGAATTGGGGGCACCACCTCTGTTGGGCATGGGACCAATTGTCTTCGTGGTCGACGATGACATCTCCGTGCGCGAATCGCTGGAATCATTGATCCGCTGCGAAGGCTGGCAGCCCGAAACCTTCTCTTCCGGCCAAGAATTCCTTACCCGTCCACGAGTTCTCGTTCCGAGCTGTTTGGTGCTGGATTTTTCTCTTCCAGGACTCAATGGTCTCGAACTGCAGAAGCGCATGGCCGTCGAACGGACGGACATGCCGATCATCTTCATCACGGGCTACCGGGACGTCCCCATGACGGTCCAAGCCATGAAGGCGGGGGCTGTCGAATTCTTGACGAAGCCATTCAGTGAAGGTGCGCTGGTGAGCGCCATCCGGGCCGCCATCGAACGCAGCCGCGTTGCTCTGAGTCGAGGGGCGGAGATGAGGGTGCTCCACGACCGTTACGCGTCACTTTCGAGTCGCGAACGGCAGGTTATGGCACTGGTGGTCTCCGGCTTGTTGAATAAACAGGTTGGTGGGGAACTCGGTATCAGCGAAATCACGGTGAAGGCACACCGCGGCAAGGTAATGCAGAAGATGAAGGCCGATTCTCTTCCCGACCTGGTGAGAATGGCCGCGAAGCTTCTGCCCGCACCAGCAACGATGGCTGCGGCCTAATAGCTGCATTCACGGTCGTAATATTTCGTGAAGACGGCCTATTTCGCAGACGCCATCCGATCCAAAGTCGAAGAGAGTGTGATGGCTGTTGCTAACGCTCGAGCTTTCAAACCTCGTAACTGCACAGATGGAGGTGAGCACATGGCCAACTCTGCCAAATCGCATGATGTTCCGCTGGACAGTTCAGTTCCAACCGCCTCTTTGGAATCGATCCTCTGCACAGAGGAGTTGCAACGCCGCCCATCGCGTCCGCCCGATTATGAAAAGGAGAACTGCGCGCTCGTGAAGCTGGTGAGTGCGTTAGCTGACTCGCCGACTACCATCTTTCGGACGCTCGCGGAGACGATCCAGGAGATTACGCAATGTGACTCCGCAGGCCTGAGCCTGCTGACGAGGAACGGCGAAACGCCGCACGTTGACGGCCGGAGGTTCTATTGGCCAGCCATCGCCGGCATGTGGAATCCCCACGTCGGAGGTGAAACCCCGCGCAATTTCGGGCCTTGCGGAGACGTGCTCGATCAGAATCGTACGCTGCTGTTCACCCACTTCGAACGGCGCTATCCCTATTTAATGCCAGTCAATCCGGCGGCCGAAGAGTGCTTGCTGGTCCCGTTTTACGTCGACGGCAAGGCGGTAGGAACCATATGGGGAATCATGCACAGCGACCGCCAAAAGTTCGATGCAGAGGATGACCGGGTCATGGCATCTCTGGGGAAATTTGCGTCTTCCGCGTATCAAGCGTTGATACAGATAGAAGACCTCAAATTCAGGTGGCCGAGCGCGAAAAGGCGGAGGCAGAAGTCCGTGAACTGGCAAGAGGATTGGAATCGAGGGTCCGGCGTTTGGTCGAGGCCAATATTGTGGGAATTGTCATGTGGAATCTCGAAGGTGCAATGACCGGAGCCAACGACGCATTTCTTCGCATGGTGCAATACGACCGTGAAGATCTCGCTTCCGGTCGCGTACGCTGGACGGACCTCACACCGGCCGAATGGCGCGGCCATGCCGAACAGGCGGTAGCTGAGTTGAAGGCGACCGGCATCTTTCAGCCCTTCGAGAAGGAGTACTCCCGGAAAGATGGCAGCCGAGTGCCTGTGCTTCTCGGCGGCGCACTCCTCGAAGGAGATGGCAACGAAGGCATCTCTTTCGTGCTCGATCTGAGCGAACAAAAGCGAACTGAGAGGGCTTTGCGGCGCAGCGAGGCATTCCTCGCGGAAGGTCAACATCTCGGTAAGATCGGCAGCTTTTCCTGGTGCGTGGCGACAGACGAAATCACGTGGTCAGCGGAGCTCTATCGCATCTACGAGATTGAGATCGGCATCCCTGTGACGTTCGAACTGATCCGTAGCCGAGTTCATCCGGAAGACGTCAGTTTGATCGAGAAAATGAAGATGGTGGACCGGGCACGAGAGGACGGCCATGACTTTGAATGGCGGTACCGCTTGCTAATGCCGGACCACTCGATTAAGTACATGCATGCTGTCGCTCATGCGACCCGGGACCAGGATGGTCAACTGGAGTACATTGCCTCGGTTCAGGATGTCACGGCACGCAGACTGGCGGAAGAGGCAAGCGACAAGGCTCGATCGGAACTTGCACATGTGGCCAGAGTGATGACCGTCGGAACGCTGGCGGCGTCTATCGCCCACGAACTCAACCAGCCGTTGTCCGGCATTGTCACGAACGCCAGCACCTGTATGCGAATGCTGGCCGCTAATCCTCCAAACGTCGACGGAGCTCACGAGACCGCCCGGCGCACGATTCGCGATGGCAACCGTGCGGCTGAGGTGATCACTCGATTGCGTGCACTCTTTAGCAAGAAGGACGCCGCGACGGAATCTGTGAACTTGAATGATGCTGCGCTGGAGGTGATTGCCCTTTCGTTAGCGGAACTGCAGAAGAACGGGGTAGTCCTGCGCCCTGAACTTGCCGACGACCTTCCGCTGGTCACAGGCGATCGTGTACAGCTTCAGCAGGTCATCCTGAACCTCGTTCTGAACGCCTCAGACGCGATGAGCGGCGTGGACGATCGTCCGCGGCAGTTGGTGATCAGGACCGAACGAGAAGACGATCGTGCGCGACTGACTGTACAAGATGTGGGCGTGGGCATCGAACCTTACGGTATGGAAAAGCTGTTCGAACCGTTCTACACAACTAAGAATGGCGGTATGGGAATCGGACTTTCCGTCAGTCGCTCGATTATCGAGGGCCATCATGGACGTTTGTGGGCAACCCTGAATGATGGTCCGGGAGCCGCGTTTTCGTTCTCCATTCCTCGAGCGCCCGACGGCTTTGCGCGCTCCGAGGATCTCTGTAACACTCAGGCAACCTAGCGGGGCCTAAGCGAGGTGGAGGATCCATAACTAATCGGTGGAAGTCATTGCCGGACGGGTGGGATTGGGGACAGTCCACGTTGGGGCTGCACATCCTCGTATCGCAGAGTCGCTGAGCCGGCTAGAAAACAAAATGCCCGTCAAACTGACACCAAAGTGTAATTGACTCGTTCCATCAAGGCGAGCATGCTCGCGGCATGGGGCGTAAACAACCTGTGGTGATCAGGCCTCCACTCGTATGCGTAATCGATGACGATGAATCCCTGCGCGAGTCGCTGCCCGACCTGGTGAGGGAGTTTGGGTATTCGGCTCAGGCGTTCTCCTCGGCGGAGGCGTTCCTTGCATCCGATTACGTCGACCAGACCAGATGTCTTATCCTCGACGTCTCCATGCCCCCAGGCATGTCCGGACCGGATCTCCAACGGGAATTGTCCCGCCGCGGGCGAGAGATTCCGATCATCTTCATCACCGCTCAAGGAGATGAAACTATCCGTCCACGCCTGCTCGAACAGGGTGCCATCGAATGCCTGATCAAGCCATTCAGCGATACCGCTCTGCTTGAGGCCGTTAATTCGGCACTTCACCCGAAGTGAGAGTTCCGCACTTTGTTGATTGTGGGGAATAAATGAATAAATGTGCGAGTTTGCGGGTCAATTGGGGTCGTCGCGCATGGCAGTCTCAACATCAATCGTGTTCGTTGTTGACGAACAATATTTCGGTTCGCGAGTCTCTGGAGTTTTTGATCCGCAACGAAGGCTGGCAACCGGAAACCTTCGCCTCCGCACAAGCATTCCTCGACCGCCTGCGAGTCCCCTCTCCAAGCTGTCTCATTCTTGACATTTCTCTTCTAGGACTCAATGGCCTCGAACTGCAAAAGCGCATCGCTATGGAACGGACTGACATGCCGATTATTTTTATCACCGGCCTCATGAGGAAAGGTTCTCCGCAAACTCCAAGAACAAGTGGCGGGAGCCATTGATGGCTGCCGGCGAATCAGTGACATGAAATGCCGAGTGACCGGCGGTTTTCGATCGCGATTGCCGCCTCGCCACGAGCACTACCGGAGGCACGCAAGCGTGAGGGCGTACCAACCGCGACTGTCTTTCCATGCCCCTCTGATCTCAAAACCGACCTCGTTGAGAAGGCTTCGAATGCCCTGGTCTGTGAACTTGTAACTATTCTCGGTGTGAACGGTTTCGCGTGGCAGGAAGTGAAGATCAAGGTCCGCGTGCTCGATACTTACATCCTGCTCTTGCGTGCTCTCGAGGTGCATCTCGATCCGAGACTCAATGGAATTCCAAAGCACGCGATGACGAAAGCAAGCGGCGTCAAAGTTGGCCCTCGACTTCTTCAGACATGGATCGTTCTCCATCAAAATTCAATCTTTCTCAGCCCGCGGCTCGCACTACGTCTTTTTCTCGATCTTCAGAGTGGTCGTATTCTTCCCTTCTACGCAAACGGCCCCAGTTTGGCGAGGATGATCGGCAGATATTCCGCGACCGTCGGATGAATGTGCATGGCGCGCTGGATGACCGCGTAATGGCGCCTTCGCATACATCACGTCCAGCAGAACGTGAATTACTTCATCGCCTCCGACTCCAAACTAAGGTACCGCCAATACCATCGTCCAATTGATTCGCCGGAACACCTCGGGTGTAATGCGTTAATTGCGGTTGGCTGGTCGGAAGATCGACATGGCGAAAAGTAGGAAGAATCGAAGTGGATCCCAATGGTCATGAGAGAACAACAAATCCGAGCAGCCGTCCAAATAACGACAACGATGACCGCAAGCCACCCGTGGCTTAATCGCTTCGTGCACAGGCTGACACTGTGCTCGCCCTCCAGCCGAATATTAAAAAAAGGATGACAAAGACATGCCTGAAGCGACCTTGAAACCTCACGAGAAACACGGACGGCCGACGACGCAGAGCGACCTGCCCGACAGCGTCTACGCGTTTCCGAAGCAGCGTAAAGAACCACTGACCGATGCGCAACATGTGCGTAACGCGGTCGCGCGGTTCGATCGAGTAATCGACGTTTCCGATGCCGACCGTGCTTTGGCGTTCGCGAACATCGAGAAAGCTGCAAACTACTACGACGTCAACCTCGCGGAAACGTCATGGCACGACCTGGGCATTCATCCTCGACAGAATAGAAGAGAGGCTGCCGTCAAGGGCGCTGTGACGCGCGAGCGCCGAGTGCGGAGCTAAGAATCCACTGGTCAAAGAGTCGGCCGACAGAAGAAGAATGGCAAAATGGTTGGTGAATGTTGTGGCCAGAGGCAAATCCATTCGATCCGGTTGGCGATGTGATAGTTGCGGCGAGCTCGTGTCAGAGCTGCAGGCAGGCTGGGTGGAGTGGCTTGCAGCAGAGGACGCCGAGGAAAAACCGAGAGTAAGCGGTTTGCGGTTAGTGCACCGTCGCAACACGAGCCCAAGATGGCGAGAGCCATACGGCTGTCAGTACAATCCGCGAGACGAATTCAGAAAGAACCGTGGCATAGTCGAGGGATTAGCTCTTGACCGGTTCGTGGGTCCCGACGGCCTTATGTTACTGCTTTCGATGATTGCTGAACGCGAACTTCCAGCACAAGAACTGATCGAACTCACCAAGCGAGTGCAGATTCCGGGCTACGAAGCAGTGCATGAACTGGCTCACGATGCCGTTAGCGACGGAGTGATAGCGCCTTCTATCTCGTCAGGCTTTTACTTGCAGTGCGAGATCTGGGACGTGATGGAGTGGGCGAAATACCGAGCTTCAGCGAAGGCGAGCTAGTGTTGAGCGCCAGAATTGGTGCGTCGTTTCTTACTAGATTATTTCGCCATGCCCATCCAGCTAGTTCCCAGTTTCGAATTTCGGAGCTCCATCGACCTGGCGACCAATTCTGGCTTCGCTCATCTAAGTTTTGTTAGTGACTGTTTGCGCACCGCACAAGGAGATGAATCATGAAAGCAATCGTTGTCCACGAATATGGTGGTCCGGAAGTACTGAAGTTCGAGGAGTACCCTGACCCGGTTGCGGGTCCGGGCGAGGTGCTGGTACGGGTCGCTGCCTCGAGCGTGAATCCGATCGACTACAAGCGGCGGGCCGGATTAACGAAGGATTTTTACCCCCTCCAGTTCCCCGGCCTCATAGGAGTCGACATTGCGGGAACCGTGGTGAATATTGGGCCGGGAGTGGAAGGCTTCTCCGTCGGCGACCAGGTGTTCGCAATGGCGGACAACACCTACGCCGAACTTTGCGTGGTGAAAGCGGCGGTCCTGGCGAAAGTTCCCACGGGGCTCGATTTGATCCAGGCGGCGGCGCTGCCGCTGGTGACGACGACCGGCAACCAACTGCTTTCAGCTACGGGAATCAGAGCGGGCGAGACGGTTCTCGTCGTGGGTGCTGTAGGAAATGTCGGGCGTTCGGCGGTATTCACTGCGAAGGATCGCGGGGCGAATGTGATCGCGGGGGTTTTGAAGAGGCAGATGGATGAGGCGAAGACCGTGGGCGCGGATCAGGTGGTCGCAACCGACGACGACACCGCGATTGCGAATCTTCCGCCGCTCGATGCGGTGGCGGATACGGTCGGCGGAAGAACCGCCGAGAAGCTGATGGCCAAGGTCAAGCCGGGAGGAGTGTATGCATCGGTTGTAGAGGTGCCGCAGAACGCCGCGAAGTATCCATCTGTAAAGGTGGTGCACGTATTCTCGAAATTCGACAGGAAAACGCTCCAGTTCATGGCCGAAGCGGTGCGAGATGGCAAGCTAGTAATCCCGATTAGCCAGAAACTGCCACTTAGTGAAGCGGCCGAGGCTCAAGCAGCGGCAGAGAAGGGCGGTATCGGGAAGATTTTGCTGGTGGCTTGAACCCGTTGCTGGACATGCAACGTCTAAAGGAAAACTCGAAATGAAGAAAGATCACCGCGGACTTAATCCGGCTTCGAAACCAAGTGGCGACGGGTGCGTGGAGTGCCTGGCGTCACCGAAAGGTTGGTGGTTTCATCTCCGCCGGTGTGCGGAGTGTGGGCACATCGGATGCTGTGACAGTTCTCCGAGCCAGCACGCGTCCAAGCATGCGGCAGCAACAGGGCATCCGATCATTACCAGCTTCGAGCCGGGTGAGGATTGGTTCTACGATTACGACAAGCAGGGGATGATCAAAGGTGTGGAGTTGCTTCCGCCGCATTCGCATCCAAAAAATCAGCCTGCTCCTGGACCCGCAGGCAAAGTGCCGGTTAACTGGGAAACACTCTTAAACTAGCTGCTTGTCCGTAACGTTGGAATTTGGCGGGATTGGTGGAATTATTGCAGCAAGACGGCAGGGGCAGCGGACTGATGATTAAGCGCACTCGGATAATGTATATCGAATCGAAAGCCGAGGGCTTAAACGGTCCTGCTCGAATCGGCCGTGTTACGTTCAACAGAACCGGACGCACAGTTTATTACAAAGGCCAATCGTTTTATCGCATTCAAGGTTTCAAAGCCAACTATCGCGAGACTGAAACTCGGCAAGAGTACTGGATATCAGGTCCGCGTCGCGATGGACTAGATCGACTCTACGGGAAGAGCGCGCTAGTAGTGGAAATTGACGAAGATATTCGGGAAGAATACTGGACGGAAATCCGCAAGAAGCCCGACCTCATCTTGCGCCGAACGACCTAAAATCCACAACAAACCAACAATCGATACCATCGTCCAATTGTTTAAAGGCCACCCTTCTGCTTTGATGACGTCATCGCTGGTTCGATCGGAATCTGCAGCGAGGAACATCTTTGAAGATAACTTTGTAGCCTTTTGGAGGAACATCATGTCAAGCAACGTCGCAGAAATCGCCACTGAAGCACCGGTTCCATCGAATCCTCTCGATGTCATCCCAGCCGAAATACCATTCGATGTGCCTTATGGGCGGCCGATATCACTAGAGCAAGCCCAGGCGGTGACTCAAGCCGCTGTGTCAGAGGCCAGGAAACGAAATTGGAAAATGAACGTAGCGGTAGCCGATTCCGGCGGTAACTTAGTTGCCTTCCAACGAATGGACGGCGCGATGCTCGCCTCCATTCAGATTGCACAACACAAAGCGCGAGCAGCAGTGACCTTCCGGCGCCCAACGAAGGTCTTCGAGGACGGAATTAACCTTATGCATCTCAACTATCTGCTCGCGTTCGATGGAATCATTGCGTCTCGAGGCGGCATTCCACTGATCGAGCAGGGCGATATTATCGGCGCAATCGGTTGTTCGGGAGGCACGGATTCCCAGGACGAAGTCGTGAGCAAGGCAGGCGCGGCGGTCATTAACAAACTCCCGGCGAGGATCAAATGATACAGATCTCGAGAAAGCGTAGGTGGCGCCGCGATGGTGCTGGGCGAAAAATCGCACCATCGGGGGTCGATTGCGAACAGGTTGTGGTTGAGGAGCGGGGTTCTGAACCAACATTCTGGCAATGGCCATCGAGTCTCTTGTGTAGCAACAAGCCTTCGTCGATCGATCACCCCAGCAACTTGCCGGCGAGCCAGTAATCGACACTGAACTTTCCCGGACCAGAGCAGATCAGCCAGATAAAGAAGAGCACGTACAGGACTTCCGGAAGGTAAAGGAAATCGTCGAGCCAGTTAAGAGGCGAAAGTCCTTTCGGCAGGGTGGAAACCGCGCTGGTCAGGGTAGCGACAATCATATCGATCAATAAAGCCACGCAGGCTGGGCTCGAAAGAAACCCGACGGCCACCAAGGATCCGCCAACGAACTCGACACCCGACACGAAATAAGCCGTCTGGTGGGGAAACGGGGCTTTGGCCTTAACGAGCGTTTCGTAAACAGGTTTCGTACCGTCGGCGACAAACAATTTGTTTGCCCCGGAGATGGCGAAGAACAGCCCGATCGAAACGCGTACCAGCAGGATGGCATATTGTTCCAAATCACCGCTACCCTGCAGCGCAAACTGGACCAACCGTTTCCAATCCATCTCTCCTGCCCCCTCCGACCGAGGATGGGCTCTAACCATACCCCGTATCGTGCAAATTCGACTTCTCTGCTAACCGCGGCCGAGCGGTGTTTTATCGTTCGCGCCAATGGGCTGCGCTAAGCGGAGTTCCGCAAGCGTTTAAATCCGTATCCCGTCCGGGCCAGCGTTAACCGTACGTCAGGTCGGTGCTCTGTCCGACCTCGATAATATATCCGTCAGGATCGCGGATGTAGCAGCGTATCTCGCCGTACTTGGGGATCGGCTCCGTGATGAACTCGGCTCCTCGACTTTTCCATAATTCATAGCACGCTTGAATATCCGCAACGCGGAAATTCATAAAGCTGTTGATGTGATTCGGGTCGGGGACGCTGAGCGTTACCGTCGGCTTATCCGGGGTCGGC
>Ga0182018_10004021_pt1 | contig 12691 bp, 7 predicted proteins | sample 812P2MmetaG_FD_120490 | JGI IMG/M metagenome (GOLD analysis project Ga0182018, IMG submission 120490) | Permafrost microbial communities from Stordalen Mire, Sweden - 812P2M metaG | ecosystem: Environmental > Terrestrial > Soil > Wetlands > Permafrost | place: Sweden: Stordalen | collected...
CAGCCCGCTGCCGATGCCCGTGCTGAAGCTCAACCGGGAGAACAAGCCGAGATCCAACAGGGGCTCGCGGGCTGCACGCTCCCGGAAGACGAAGGCGGTGACGAGCACGACGGCGGCGGCGAGCAGCGACACGATGAGCGGCGATCCCCACCCGTAGCGGTTGCCGTAGGAGATGCCGAGCAGCAGCGTGCACACCGCCGGCAGCAGGATCCCGAGACCCGCCCAGTCGAAACGGCTCCGTCCCGAGAGGTGCAGGCTGCGCGGGATGAGGAACCAGGCGGCAACGATGCCGACGAGGCCAACCGGCACGTTGACGTAGAAGATGAGCCGCCATCCGCCGAGCCCGATCAGGAGGCCGCCGGCGGCAGGCCCGAGGGCGAGACCGAGAGCTTGTGCGGCCCCTTGCACCCCGATGGCTCTGCCGAGCACGTCCTTCGGAACGGCGCCGGCGATGATGGCGACGCTGTTGGCCTGGAACATGGCGGCACCGACTCCCTGCAGCGCCCTGAAGGCGATGAGGACCCCAAGGCTCGGCGCCAAACCGCAGAGTGCCGAACCGACCACGAAGACGACGAACCCGTAGGTGTAGAGCAGCTTGCGGCCGACCATGTCGGCATAGCGGCCGAAGGCGCTGAGCAACCCGACGAGCACGAGGAGGTAGGCCTGCCCGACCCATTGCACATCGGCGAGAGATGCGTGGAACTCGCGCCCGAGCGTCGGGAACGCGAGCGTCACGATGCTCGCGTCCAGCTGCCCCATGAACGCCCCGATGCAGACCGTGCCGACGACGAGCCACGGCGCTTTCGGGGAGTTACGAACCGATGCGGGCCGAGGCGGCTCGGTCAGCAGTCGCCGGAGTCCTCGCGCCTGCGGGCCGCCGGCGACAACCCGTGAGGTCATCGACCTCCCGCCCGGAGAAGATCAGACCGAGAGTAGGTCGCGGGCGCCGGTGTCGCTCGAGGGATGGCGGAGTTTTGACATCGCCCGCGCCTCGATCTGCCGGATGCGCTCACGGGTCAGGTTGAAGTGCTCCCCGACCTCCTCGAGCGTTCTCGGCTCGCCCCGGTCCAAGCCGAAACGAAGCCGCAGTATCTCCCGCTCGCGCTCGTCGAGCGGAGCGAGCAGGCGGTTGATCTCGACGGGCAGGAGCGCCGTCGCCGCCATCTCGAACGGGGACTCGGCCGAGCGGTCCTCCACGACGTCGCCAAGCTCGGCGTCGCCGTCCTCTCGGAGCGGTTCGGAGAGCGAAAGCGGTTCCGCCCGGAAACGCAACGCCTCGATCAGCTTGTCCTCCGGCAGCTCGACCTCGGCACCGAGCTCCGAGAGCGTGGCGGGTCGCCCGAGCTTCAGCTCGAGACGCGCTTGCGCCTTCTGCACGCGGGCGAGCGTGTCGCCGGCGTGCACGGGCAGGCGGATCGTCCGGCCGGTGTTGGCGATGCCCCGTGTGATGGCCTGACGGATCCACCACGTCGCGTACGTCGAGAATTTGAAGCCTTTCCGCCAGTCGAACTTCTCGACGGCGTGCATGAGGCCGAGATTGCCCTCCTGGATGAGATCCAGCAGAGGAAGGCCCGACGCCTGGTACTTCTTCGCGATCGACACGACGAGGCGGAGGTTCGACTGGACGAAGGTCCGCTGAGCCCGTTCGCCGTCGCGCACCATGCGGTTGAGCTCCCGGCGGCGCGTCGGCGTCAGGCCCTTCTTCGTCTTCAGCTCTTCGACGGCTTCCCAGCGCGATTCGATCGCCTGCGCGAGGCGAACTTCGTCGTCTTTGGTGAGCAACGGGTACTGGCCGATGTCAGTGAGATAAAGGCGGACGAGGTCTTCCTCATCGCGCTCGACTCGCTCCTTCGCCAAAGCCGAAGCCTCCATGTATCGCAGATCGGGGGATCGCGCCGACCGAGGGCGCCTTCGAGTCGTGAGGGAGAGAGCCCGGAACCGCTCACGCGGTCAACGTTGCTCCCGTCAAGCACGCCCGCCGGGAGAAGCCCTCGAACCTGCACTGCTGTCTTGTCCGGGACCTAGTGTAACGGTGGAGTCAAGCGTCCCTCCCAGGACGTTGCCGAAGGGTCCGCGCCGCCGCCTGCTCGGCCCGCAGATCGGCGACGAGGCGCTGGAAAACCCGCTCGATCGGGCCGTCCGCAGCAGCCGAGAGCCGCCCGAGGCGGAACTCGTAGGCACGCAGCAGAGCGTCGTACCACTCCAGCGCAAGCCCGGCCACTGCGCCGGGGCCGCTCTGCGGCCGAGACTGCCCGAGTGACGCAACGGCTGTGCCGAGAGCAGTGCCAGACGATGCCGTGTCGCCGCCGGACCCCGGCACCCCCACCGAAACCGGCACGAGCGGCTCGAGTTGTGTCGCTCTCCAGCCTGCACGCAGACTGGCACCGGATGCCCAGGCGACCTCGGCGGAGGACTCGAGCGACGGCGCCGTCGAGCCGAGCCAGGAGAACAGCGCCACCTCGACCTCACGGAGGGCACCGATAACACTGGCGATGTCCTCCATCATGAGGGGACGATCCGGTCCACCCAGGTCGGCCGCAACGGCGGTCAGGAGGAGCGGCGAATTGCTCACCCGTGGGTGAAGCGGTTCGTGATCGGCATGCGGCGGTCCTTGCCGAACCCGCGGCTCGTCACGCGAGGTCCGGGCGCGGCCTGCCGTCGTTTGTACTCGGCCCGGTCGACGAGCCCGACGACCTTGCGCACGACGTCGGCATCGAAACCCTCGCCCACGAGCTCAGCCGGCGTTCGGTCGAGCTCGACGTAGCCGTGCAGGATCGGGTCGAGGATCTCGTACGGCGGAAGGCTGTCGTCATCGCGTTGGTCGGGGCGAAGCTCGGCGGATGGGGGTTTCTCGAGGACGGATACCGGTATGACGGGCGTGCTCCCGACAGCGTTCCTGTAACGGCAGAGCTCGTACACGAGCATCTTCGGGACGTCCTTGATGACGGCGAAGCCTCCCGCCATATCGCCGTACAGCGTCGCGTAGCCGACGGCCATCTCGCTCTTGTTGCCGGTCGTGAGCACGAGCCAGCCGAACTGGTTCGACAGCCCCATGACGACGATCCCGCGGATGCGCGCCTGGATGTTCTCGCCGGCGAGGCCGCCCGCGCCGCCGCCCAGTGCCGGCTCGAGCATCTCGAGCAAGGCGGCGTGGGCCGCCTCGATCTCGACGGTGCGGGTCTCGATGCCGAAGTTCGCCGCCAGCCCGAGGGCGTCGTCGAGCGAGCCAGCGGAGGAATACCTGGACGGCAAGAGGACTCCGTGCACGCGGGAGGCTCCGATGGCATCGACCGCCACAGCCGCCACGAGCGAGGAGTCGACGCCACCCGACAGGGCCACGAGGACGTCGGAGAACCCGTTCTTCTCCACGTAATCCCGCGTGGCCAGCACGAGCGCCTCGTAGACCTCCTCGGGCTCGGAGAGCTCCGGGGCGATAGGCCCAGCCGAGGAGCCGGGCACGAGAACCCCGGTCTCCTCCGGCCGGACGCCGGTGACGAGGCGAGTCGGCAGTGGCGGGGCATCCGGCCGCCCCCGTGGGTCGAGGATGCGCTTGCGGTACGGCGGACGGAGCTCGACGTCGGCGAGGAGGATGGCTTGGCGAAACTGCGGCGCGGCGGCGAGCAACGTGCCGTCATGATCGAAGATCATCGAGCCGCCGTCGAAGACGAGCTCGTCCTGTCCGCCGACGAGGTTGACATAGGCGACGAGCACAGAGGCGTCTGCCGCTCGGGTGGCGAGCATGCGGCGACGCTCGGAGAGAACGCCCGAGCGATAGGGAGAGCCGTTGAGCACGACCACGAGCTCCGCGCCACCGGCGCCGAGCCGGGCGATCGGACCGGTCGGGCTCCAGGCGTCCTCGCACACGACAACGCCAACGCGGACGCCGTTCACCAGATAGAGGTGATCCGAAGCGCCGGTCGAGGCTCCGGACCGAAACCACCGCTGCTCGTCGAACACGCCGTAGTTGGGCAACAGCTCCTTGTGCCAGACGCCGTGCACCTTTCCTCCGGCACACACGGCGGCTGCGTTGTAGAGGTCGCCGTCGTCGTCGACGAACCCGATGACCGCCGCACACGAACCTGAGCGCTCGGCAACTCGTTCGAGCGCCCGGAGGTTGCCCTCGACGAAGGAGGGGTTCACCAGCAGATCCTCCGGCGGGTAGCCCGTGATGACGAGCTCAGGGAACACGGCGAGGTCGGCTCCGGCGCCTTCGGCCTCGGCGAGCGCAGCGAGAACCCGCGCGACGTTGCCGTCGAGGTCGCCGACTACCACGTCCAGCTGGCACAGGGCGACACGAAGACGGCCCACGAGACGAGGTTACCCTGCGGGAGCCCTGCGACCCTCGAAGGCCGACCCCGGGGCGGCAGGGCGGTTCCGCTGCTCGTAGCCTCGCGGCGAGGCGATGGAATGACGCTGCCCGCATATCTCGAAACTGCCGCGTCCGGCTCTGCCGCGCCCGCAGTGGTGCGCCTCAGCTTCGAGCGCCTGTTGGAGAGCGACGCGGTGGCAGGAGAGCGCCTCCGCGACGACGCCGAGCTGGCCGCCACGGCAGCAACGGTGCTGGCGGCGAGTCGCTCGCTCGCCCGGGTGATCCTCACCGACGCCGCTGCCCTCGAGGTCCTCGCAACCCCAGCCGGCACGCGGCTCGCCATTGCCGATCCCGGGCTCGCCACCGACGCTGGCGACCTCGTACGTCGTAAGCGCCTCGGGCTGCTCGCCATCGCGGCAGCCGATCTCGGCGGGATGACTGCCTTGGAGGACGTCGGGCTGGCGCTCTCCGACCTCGCAGACGGCGTGCTCCGGGCGGCCTATCGGATCGCCGGAGCCGGGACGGAGACGCCAGCCCCCGCCTGGACGGAGACGCCAGCCCTCGCCGGAGCCGGGACGGAGACGCCAGTCCCCGCCGGGCCGGGAATGGGGATCGGATCGCGGACCGGGGCTGGTTTCTCGGTGATCGCCATGGGAAAGCTCGGGGCGAGGGAGCTCAACTACGCGAGCGACCTCGACATCATGTTCGTGGGTGACGACGCCGAAGGCCTCGCCCGGCGGGTGCTCGCCGTCGCCGGCAGCGCCTTCCGGATCGACACGGATCTACGCCCCGAGGGCCGCAGCGGCGCCCTCGTTCGCTCGCTCGACTCGTTCCTCAGCTACTGGGAGCGCTGGGCCAAACCCTGGGAGTTCCAGGCGCTCTTGAAGGCACGCCCCGTCGCAGGCCCTGACGAGATCGGAACGGCCTTCGCGACAGCCGCAGCCGCCGCAATTTGGGGGCGGCGACTCGACGCCGACGACCTCGCCGAGTTGCGCTCCATGAAGGGCCGTTCGGAGGACCTGGTCTCGAGAAAGGGCTTGTCGGACCGCGAGATCAAACGCGGCCGCGGAGGCATCCGGGACATCGAGTTCTCCGTGCAGCTCCTGCAGCTCGTGCACGGCGGCGCCGACCCGCTGATCCGCCAGCCCGCCACGCTCGCCGCCCTCGAGGAGCTGGCCTCGGCGGGCTACGTTGACCGCGGCGATGCGACTGCGTTGGCGCTGTCGTACCGCTTCCTTCGCACGGTCGAGCATCGCCTGCAGCTCGTCGAGGAAGCCCAAGTGCACACCGTGCCCGAGTCCGGAGAGGCGCGGGACGCTCTCGCGAAGGTGCTGGGTTTCAGCGGCGCTTCGAGCCGGAGCCCGACAGCGAGGGCCAGGCGCGCGAGCGGGAGCGCAGAGCGCTTGGACGCCGTACTCGGGCACTACCAGTCCTCCGCCCGTGCAATCCACGAGCGCCTCTTCTTCCGGCCGCTGCTCGAGGTCTTCGGCGGCGACGCTCACCCCACCGAGGATCGCCGATGGACCGTGACGGCGGCGCAGGATCGCTTGGAGGCACTGGGCTTCCGGCAGGCCGATCGCACGCGCCAGGCGCTCGCGGAGCTGACTCGGGGGCTGACCCGCTCGTCGCGGCTCATGCAACAGCTGTTGCCCGTGCTCCTCGGCTGGCTGTCGGAGACGCCGGATCCGGACCAAGGGCTCCTCAGCCTCCGGACGCTGGTGTCAGCTGCCCATCAGCGCGATGTGCTCGTGGCGTCGTGGCGCGAGTCGCCGGAGATCGCCCGACGCCTCTGCATCCTGCTCGGCACGGGAAAACTCCTCGGCACGCTCGTCGGCCGCCATCCGGAGATCGCCACACTCCTTGACGACGATGCGGAGCTCTCGCCGTCGCTTGCCCGGGAACTGCACGAGCGCGCCGTCATCGCCGTCGAGCAGGCGCCGGGACGCGCCGGTCACGCACTGCGCGGGCTCGTGCAGTCCGAAACCCTCCGCATCGTTGCTGCAGACCTCCTCCACCCGGAACCACCGGGCGGGACTTCGCGGGCGCTCGCGAGCCTCGGCGACGCCGCCCTTGCAGCGGCGCTGCATGCGGCGCGTCCCCGGATCCCATTCGGGATCGTGGCAATGGGAAGGCTCGGGGGCGCCGAGCTGGCCTACGGCAGCGACCTCGACGTGCTTCTGGTCTACGACGGCTCAGGCGCCGCCGACGCCGGCCTCGCCGAGGAAGCCACAGCGGCGATCTTCAAGTTGTTGAACGGGCCCACGCCCGCAGAGCGCATCTGGACGGTGGACGCCTCGCTCCGGCCCGAGGGCCGGCAGGGGCCGCTCGCCCGAAGCCTCGAGGCCTACGCCGAGTACCACCGCCGGCGGATCGAGACCTGGGAACGGCAGGCGCTCCTGCGCGCCCGGCCGGTGGCCGGAGATCCCGGCGTGCTGGCGCGATTCATGGCGCTCACAGCCGAGGCTCTCTGGTCGCGACCGTTCGGTACCGAGGAGATCCGGGCCATCAGGCGGATGAAGGCCCGTATCGAGCGGGAGCGGATACCCGCCGGCGAGGACCCGCAGTTCCACCTCAAGCTCGGCAAGGGCTCGCTCTCCGATGTCGAGTGGACCGTGCAGCTGCTCCAGCTGCAGCACACCGTCGCCGAAACGGGAACACTCCCGGCCCTGCAGCGACTCGTGGCTGGCGGCTTTCTCGGAGTGGGGGAGGGGCAGGTGTTGGGAGAGGCGTACCGTTTCTTGTCGATGACGCGCAACCGGTGGCACCTCGTCGGCAACTTCGTCGCCGGAGCCGGCGGGATCGTCAGCACGTCAGGGTCGGACTCGCTGCCGTCCAACCGCGAGCAGCTCTCCATGCTGGCTCGCTCGCTCGGCACGACCCCAACCGAGCTGCGGGAGGACTACCGACGCGTCACCAGGCGGGCGCGTGCAGTCGTGGAAGACCGCTTTTACGATCTATGAGCCAGGTCCACCGGCCCGGTCAGGTCGCTCCGGCGGCGAGGTCTTCCGGGCGGTCGACATCCTCGAACGCCTGAGCCGAGGCGACGGAACCCCACGCGTCCTCGCCGAGAAAGGCCGTCGTCGGCCCAAGTGCTCTGTGAACGGCCCGTTCCCCAGCGCCCACAAGCTCAACGGCTCGATCGAGATCCGCCGGGCACCAGCGGGCGCACAGGGACTGGGGGCTGCCCGCCACGATTGGGACGACGGACACTGCCTCGGGGCGAGCGGCCAACCAGGCGAGCACGCCGATGGTGAGACCGGGGAGATCCGTAGCGATCACGATCACGGGGCCGTCGTGGCCGAGCCTCGTGAGCGATCGCCAGCCTGCGGCGATGGCGGCGAGCGGGCCTTCGCCCGGATCGGGGTCGGTCGTCGCCAAACCGGAGCGACCCGGACCGACCTCGAGCGCAGGTCGGGTCGTGGTGGCGAGCAGGAGCGCAAGGTGCCGAGCCAGCGGCATTCCGCCGATCACGAGTGACGCCTTGTCGCGACCCATTCGAGTGCTGCGACCGCCGGTCAGAATCAGGCCGGCGACGCCGCCGGGGACGTCGTCAGGTCTCGCGGCAGGCTCGACCGCGGCGGGCGGCTCGGGTCCGACCGCGATCTCCGGCACCGTCGATCTCAGGGTTGGGCTCGACCGCCGGCATGGTCGCCCTGCTGGCGATCGGCGGCGGCGTCGCCGGCGGGGCCGTCCTCGGATTGCAGTTCCGCCGCGAGTGCCCTGGCTGCAGCGAGCGCCTCGGCGGGCGTCACGCCGGCGATCCCAGCCAGCCATGCCGAGATGGGCGCCGCTGTCCGCTCGGACGCGTGTGCGGCGATTCCGGCCATCCCGAGCAGCGCATCGACCAATTCGGCCTCCGGCGCTGCGACACCGAGACGGTCGGCGAATCGCCGGATCCAGTCATCGGCGGTCGGAGCCACGGCCTCAGGTCCCGTCATCGGCGGTCGGAGCGGCGGCCGCGGCCGTCGCCGACCCGAGCGTCTCGGCGTTCTCGATCGTGATGACGGGGAGCTCGTCGGCAGGCGTGAAACGGAGCACCCGACCGTAGAAGTACAACTCCGCCTCGACGGTCCTCTTCTGGTTCTCGGCCTTCCGAAAACCGTGCTGCTCGCCCTCGTAGGCCAAGTAGGCGAACGGGACGCCCTTCGACCGCAGTGCTTGTGCCATTGCCTCACTCTGCTCGGGTAGGACGACCTTGTCCTCCAGACCCTGGAACAAGATGAGCGGCGTACGGAGCTGATTGGTGTGGAAGACCGGCGAGCGAGCCCGGTAGACCTCCTCGGCCTCCGGCCATGGCCCGATGAGGCCGTCGAGGTACCGAGACTCGAACTTGTGGGTGTCACGGGCGAGCGCGCCAGCGTCCGCAACGCCGAAGTAGCTGGCGCCGGCAGCAAAGACGTCACGGAACGTGACTGCGCACAACGTCGTGTAGCCCCCGGCGCTCCCGCCGTGAATGAGCAAGCGGCCGGAATCGGCTCTGCCTGTGGCCACCAGGTATCTGGCGGCGTTCACGCAGTCGTCGAGGTCGACGATGCCCCATCGCCCGCGTAGGCGCTCGCGGTACTCCCGGCCGTAGCCGGTACTGCCGCCGTAGTTGACGGACACGACGCCGATGCCCCGGGACGTCCAGAACTGAATGTCGTAGTTCAGGACCGAGGCAGATCTCGAGGTCGGACCGCCGTGACTCGAGACGATCAGCGGCGGCAGATCATCCGCCGGCGCCGTGAAATCGGGGTTTACCGGCGCATAGAAGAGCGCGTGGGCAGTGAGGCCGTCCTCGGTCGGAAACTCGACCGGCTCGGGCTGTGAGAGATATTCGGCGTCGACTGAGGCCGTCCGCCCCGACCGCAGCACGGTCATCTCCCCGGATGGAAGCTCGATGGAGACGACACTTGTCGGCAACCGCGGCGAACCGGCGATGAGGACGACGGCGCCGTCGCCCATGGTGAGCGAGCCGAGCTCGGTGTACGGCGTGGCAATCTCGCTCCTCGTGCCTGGTCGCAGCAGGTTCAGTCGACCACGCCCTGCACGGAAACACACCGCAACAATCGTGCCGTCGGTGAGGAAACCGTACGTGGATTGACCGAGTGTCCAGTCGGGTTCGGCGAACTCCGCCTCCTCCGGGGCGATGGGCTTCCCGGTGTTCTCGTCGTCCATGTACAGGTTCCACCATCCCGATCGATCCGAGACGAAATGCAACCGACCATCCGGCGAGTACTTCGGCTGCGTCACCGACTCTGTCTCGTCCCCAGCCACGAGCCTCGGGTTGACGGGCAGGCCGTCGGGCCCGAGCTCGGCCTCCCAAAGCTCGGTGCCATCCCACGGCATTCGTGGATGATCCCAAGAGATCCACGCGATGCGCTTGCCATCAGGTGACAACGTCGGGAACGAGAAAAAGTCGTGACCTTCGGCCACGACCCGAGGCTCGGCTTCACCGTCGGCTGCAAGCACGACGATGTCGTTGACGACCTCTGTGGCGACTCCCGGCGTCCCGTGTCGCTCCCGCACGCAGTAGAGGTGGTGGCCGTCGCGGCTGACGACGGGGACCGCATAGCGCACCGACAAGGGCCGCGGCGGCTCGGCGGTGACAGGTTCGGGATCGCGTCCAGGCTGGACGCGATACAGCCGTTGGTCGGAAAAGTTCGAGAAGTAACCGGTGTCGCCCGCGAAGGCGGTGCACACACCGCCGTACTCGTGAACCAACGTGCGTGCCCAATAGTCCGAAGAGAAGACGTCCTCAGTCGTGCCATCCGGGTAGCGCCGCACCAAGACCACCCGCCCGCCTTCGGCAGGCCTGCCTTCGCTCCAGTAAACGACATCGCCCATGACCGCCGGGTGCCCCAACGCCACGACGTCTTCGACGAGACATTCGGACGTGATGGGCGACTTCCAGGAGCCGTGAGGAGCGACGGTGACCATGAACGCACGATAGGCCGGTCGCGGACCGAAGCGCGCCCAGAAGCGGTTTTGTGCCGCGAGGCGGATCGCTGACCAGGTACCGTTTGTCAGTGGGCATCGCCGCGAGCTCTTAGCTCGCGTGATGCTGCGAGGGCGCAACTGCGAATGGAGCGCCGCGGATCCGTGCCCCCCGGATCCACATGGCAGGGGGAGGTGACGGATGGCCGATACGTCGAGTTCCTTCGAAGCCAGCACACTCGCGGCCCTCGGCCAAGCCGTCGTGGTCAGCGACCTCGAGCGGCGAATCCTCTACTGGAACAAGGCCGCCGAGGAGATGTTCGGCTGGGCGGCCGCCGAGGTCCTCGGCCGCGACGTCGTCGAGATCGCCCGAGCCGAGGAAGAGACCGAACGCGACGCCACCGTCATGGCACGGATCGCGCGAGGCGAGAAGGTGATCGCCGACTACTGGATGGTGCGGCGCGACGGGACGCGGTTCCCGACCTTGGCCACGATCACGCCGGTGCTGCAGCACGGGAACCTGGTGGCCGTCGCAACCGTCGCCACGGACATGACGGAACGCCGACAGGCCGAGGAGGCCACGCGACGGCTCTCGTGGGTCGTGGAGTCGTCGCTCGACGCCATCGTCGCCACAGACCTCGAGGGTCGCATCACGAGCTGGAACGAGGCTGCCGAGCGGCTCTACGGCTATTCGGCGACCGAGGCGATCGGCCGGGACGTGCTTGACGTCGTGACGGCCGGCGAGGACGGCGGGTTCGCAAACGTGCTCTCCCGCTGGCGAGCCGGAGACCGCGTGGAGCTGGAGGACTTCCCTGCACGGCGGAGCAACGGCGAGGTCGTCGGCGTGGACGTGACCGTCTCGCCGGTGCGCGACGCCGCCGGAAGCATCATCGGGTCGGCCTCGATCGCCCGCGACGTGACCGAGCACAAGCGGCTCGAGCGCGTCGCCGAGGAAGATCGACGCCGGCTCGCCGAGGCACAGGAGGTCGCTCAGCTCGGGAGCTTCGAGCTCGACGCCGCAACCGGCGCGATCTACTGGTCGCAGTCGTACCGCCGGTTGATCGGAGTCGATGCCCACGTGCCGGCGACGATCGAGCTGTTCCTCTCCCACGTCCACCCGGAGGACCGGGAGCGCGCCGCGGCTGACGTCGCCGAAGCCTGGGACCGCAAAAAACCGAGCTTCTCCGGCACGTTCCGCATCCTGCGCCCGAGCGGCGAGGTCCGTTGGCTGCAGTTCAGGACGCGAGCGCTCGACGACGACCGGGGCAACATCCACAAGGTGATCGGCACGGCCATCGACCTGACCGAGCGCCACCTCACGGAGGCGGCGGGACGGGAGGCGCAAGAACGGATCCGGCTCGGATTCGAGCGCGGAGCGGTTCCGACCGCCATCCTGGACCTCGCAGGCATCGTGACGAGCGCGAACACCGCCATGTGCGAATTCGCCGGGCGCAGCGCTGAGGAGCTCGTCGGGCAATCGGCCACCGTGTTCGTCCACCCCGAGGATCGCGACGATATGGCGGTCCGCGACCGTGTCTTCCGCGGCGATCGGACGCCGTTCGAGCGCCGGTTCATGCGCGCGAACGGCGAGATCGTCTGGGGGCTCGCCAGCCTCACCCTCGTTCGTCGCGACGACCACACGCCCGACTACGTGTACGCCCAAGTGCAGGACATCACCGAGCGCAGGAACGCCGAGAAGGCACTCGAACACATGGCGCTGCACGATCCGATGACGGGCCTGCCGAACCGCTTGCTCCTCCAGGACCGCCTCGAGCAAGCAATCGCCCGAGCGAGCCGCCTCGGCCAGCGGATGGCCGTCATCTTCGGCGATATCGACAGGTTCAATCTCGTGAACGACACCCTTGGCCACTCCGCTGGTGATCAGCTGCTCGTGGAGCTCGCCCGTCGTTTCGAGTCGATCACGGCCGGAGCCGACACAGTCGGGCGCTTCGGCGGTGACGAGTTCGTCATGATCTGTGAGGAAGTGGGTCCGCAGGAGAGCGCCCAGTCGATCGGTCGGCGGATGACGGCGGTCTTCGATCGGCCCTTCCGGGTAGGCGAGCAGGATCTGTACGCGACCGTCTCCTGTGGTGTCGTTCTTCCGGCTGCGAAAGACACCGCTGCCACGTGCTTTCGCGACGGGGACGCCGCCATGTACCGAGCCAAGGAGCTCGGCCGAGGTCGCACAGAGCTGTTCACCAAAGACATGCTGCAGCGCGCCACCCGCCTGCTCGACCTGGAAAGCGCGCTCCGGCTGGCCGTCGAGCAGGGCGACCTCCGTGTCGCCTACCAGCCGATCATCGACCTCTCCAGCGGTCGCGCGATCGCCGTCGAAGCGCTCTGTCGCTGGAAACATCCCAGCTGGGGCGAGGTGAGCCCCGTCGAATTCATCCCGGTAGCCGAGCAGTCGGGGCTGATCCACAAGATCGGTCGCTTCGTGATCGAGGAGGCCATCCGCCAGATCGG
>Ga0182018_10004022_pt1 | contig 12691 bp, 5 predicted proteins | sample 812P2MmetaG_FD_120490 | JGI IMG/M metagenome (GOLD analysis project Ga0182018, IMG submission 120490) | Permafrost microbial communities from Stordalen Mire, Sweden - 812P2M metaG | ecosystem: Environmental > Terrestrial > Soil > Wetlands > Permafrost | place: Sweden: Stordalen | collected...
AACTCGGCGGCGTGGCGACTCCTCGGCTTCCAGGAGGACTTCAACGCTGCCACCGGCGTGTTCGACCTCATCCATCCCGACGACGTCGCCATCGCCCTCGAGACCCTCCAGCGTGCGCAGGCCGACGAGCTCGAGCCCGGCGAGACGTTCGAGCTTCGGGTGCGCGGTCACGACGGCACGTGGCGATACGTCGAGAGCACCGTAGACAACCTCATCGACGATCCCGTCGTGCATGGAATCGTCGTCCGCTCGGAGGACGTGACCGAACGGCGAGAGGACCGGATCCGGCTCCTCGATGCGAACGAGCGGCTCAGCACCCTCGTCGGCTCTCTTCACATCGCTGCCCTCGTGGAAGATGTTCACCGCGTGATCGTTCTCACCAATGACGCGTTCGTGGACCTGTTCGAGCTCCGGGGACCTCCCGCCAAGCTCGTCGGGCGCACGTTGGACGACTTGGGCTCCGAGCTGACGAGGCGTTTCGGTGATCCGACTCGGGCCCCCGGTCCCGACCGCGTGGAACGTATTCTCAGAGAGCGCCGGAGGGTCATCGGAGACCGGATCTCCATGCCGGACGGGCGAGTCCTCGAGAGGGACTATGTGCCGATCTTCGTCGACGACGAATACCGGGGTCACCTCTGGCTGTTCCGGGACATCTCCGGGCAGGCAAGAAACGAGGCTCAGTGGACCCAGCTCCTCGAGACGCAGCGGGAGGAGAACCGCAGGCTCGTCGAACTGGACCATGCGAAGGCCTCGTTCCTGGCGGAGATCTCGCACGAGCTTCGCACGCCCCTCACGTCGATCCTCAGTTTCACCGAGCTGCTCCGCGACGGTGTCGGACAGGACGATCCGGCTGAGCAGGTTGAGTTCCTCGACGTCATCAAACGCAACGCCGACAGACTCCTCCGCCTCGTCGACGATCTCCTTCTCCTCGACCGCGCCGAGACCGGCGTTCTTCCTCTCGAGTGGGGCACCTTCGACGTGCCATCGCTCGTCGAGGGAGCCGTTGCGACCTTTGCCCCGCAAGCCGAGTCAAAACGCATCTCGCTCGAAAGCGACCTCGGCGAAGGCCTCCTCATCGCCGGCGACGCCCAGCGGATCGCCCAACTGGTCGACGTCCTATTGTCCAACGCCATCAAGTTCACGCCTGAAGGTGGAAAGGTGACCGCACGGGCGACGCCGACCGACGACCACTGGTTCATCTCCGTCGCCGACACGGGCATCGGTGTGCCGGCGGCCGAACGCGAGTCCTCGTTCGAGCGCTTCTACAGAGCTTCGAACGCCCGCGCCGCCCGCATCCCGGGCTCCGGGCTCGGACTCTCGGTCGCGCGGGCGATCGCCCGCTTGCACGGCGGCGAGATCTCGATCTCCGAGAGTGACGCCGGCGGGACGGCTGTGCTCGTAGCCCTTCCCATGGGCCGGCAGGACGGCGCTCCGGGCGATGCCTGACGAGGACAAGCCCACCGGCGGCACCGGTCATCGGTCTTCGACCGTGCTCGTCGTCGAGGACGACGACGACATCGGCTTGGCCCTGTCCACGCTCCTCGCCCGAGCCGGCTACGAGGTGACCGTCGTGGCCGATGGCCTTGACGGATTGCGCCAGTTCCACTCGACAACGCCGAGCCTCGTCATCCTCGACGTCGGGCTGCCGTCTCTCGACGGTTGGACCGTACTTGACAGGATTCGTGAGCTGAGCGAGGCACCGATCCTGATGCTGACGGCGCGCGACACCGAGGTCGACAAAGTGCGCGGCCTCCGCGGTGGGGCCGACGACTACCTCACCAAACCGTTCGGGAACCAGGAGCTGTTAGCGCGGGTGGAGGCGATCCTCCGCCGGCGGGCGGCCTCGGCCTCGACGTCGGAACCCGCCCCGCCGCGCCTCGACCCGCGAGGCTCCGAGCAGAGCTACTGCCGCGGTGACGTGATCATCGACATCGACGCCCACCGGATCGAGGTGGCCGGCCACGGGGTCGACCTCACGCCGACCGAGTTCCGCTTGCTCGAGGTCCTGGTGCGCCATCGCAACAAGGTGCTCTCGACCGAGCAGCTCCTGCAGCTTGCCTGGCGCGACCCGACCGCCACGGGCCCCGATCGGGTGAAGTTCACCGTGCTCCGCCTGCGTCGCAAGCTCGGATGGTCCGGGGCGGGGGACGGGCCGATCGAGACGGTGAGAGGTTTCGGGTATCGGTTCGACGACCGGGTCTGAGGAAGCGCCTTTCGTCAGTGACACTGCTACCAGATTGCAACCGTAAGAGATACCGATTTCTCACCTGCAAGCGTCACTATGGCGTCGTGGCTATGAGGGAAGCGAGTCTCGGTCGTGTGCTCGTCGTAGAGGACGACGAGTCCACGGCCCTGTTCGTGACACGGGTACTGTCACGAAATGGATTCGACGCCGCCTGGGTGATGGACGCCGAACAGGCAAGCGAGCGACTCGAGAACGAGCCGTTCGACGTGCTCCTCGCGGACTGCCGGCTCCCGGGTCGCAGCGGTCTCGAGCTCGCCCAGGAAGCCCGGCGCTCGCGGCCGTGCATCGGTATCGCCGTGATGACGTCCTTCAACGAGGGCGGCACTGCGGACTCGGCTCGCGCAAGCGGTGCCGACGACTTCTTCGAGAAACCCCTCCACTCTTCCAGCCTCGTCGTCCGCATCCGGGACCTCGTCACGCGATCGAGGACGGCACGCATCGAGGCTGCAGCTTCTCCATCGGCGCCTGCGCCTTGCGCAGCACAGCCGATGGCTCCGGTCCAGGAGGTCTCTCGCGAGATCCCCGGGCCACAATGTGTCGCAGAGAGCGGGTCTGATGAGCGAGCGGTGCCGAGGGACGCCTTCTCTGCTCTGCTGGACTCCGCGGCCGCTGGGGATGCGGCCCATCCCCGGCCCGAGGGAACCGACGGTTTCCGCCGGGCTCGCTCCTCTGCGCCTTTCGTACCAGGTGGCGTTCACGATTCCGGCTGCGAGGGGTTGTGCGACGCGATCCCGCGCGGGGAGGCGGGTCGACTCGACTCGGACCTCCTCGCGCGGGCGTCGCACCCGTCAAACCCCGCCTCCGAATACCTCGTGGCTCAGCGGCTCCTGGCACAGCGGGTCATCCAGCCGGTGATCATATGGGCGTCCGGTGCCCCCGCCGTCTCGATCGGCTCGTGCGTCGGCCGAGTCACGGCCACACGCACCCGCCCGGACTGGCTGGTCGCCGGCTGAGGGCCGGCCGAGCCTCACAGCTGTCGAGCGAACCGCCGAACAGGGGCCCCGGGCACAGACGGGTCCTGGACGACCGCACCGTCGGTCACCGTGATCATTCGAGTGCGCACGGCGGGGATCCGGGGCCCGGGCAGGATCACACCCGTGAGATTGAGCGGGTCAGAAGCGCACAGGTGCACGACGTGGCCCTCCGCCGGAGACTGCGCGACGGAGCGCAACTGCTCGTAGGCCTCGGGTAGGGCGAACTGCTCGCCGGTGAACCCGCTCACGAAACGACCACCTCGCACGACGCCACGGGCCTCCAGCCGGCGCAGGGCCCACAACACCTCTCGCCAGCCGATGCCGATGAGCTCGCGGATGACAAGGTCCCGAAACACGACCCCCCACCGCGACAACAACTGCCCGGCGGTCGCCTCGGCGAGCTCGTCGATGTCGTAGCCGATCGCTTCTGCAGCAGCCCGCGACGAGCCGGCGGTCTCGGTCGGCAGAGGGACTGCAGCATCGAGCAGTGACCATCGCCCTCCCGTGAGCGCGGGCCGCACTCTCGGCCGCGGCCGACCTGGGCGCGGGAGGCCCTGGCCCCCGGCCCGACCTCCGGGCGGCGCGCCCGCGACGCCCTGTGCGACGAAGCTCGCGAAGCGCCCTCGGCCGCCGAGGAGGGCTCGCACCGCCTGGAACCCGTCGGCCGTCAGCAGGCCCCGGGCGATCCCGTCCCAGAGGGCATCGGCGACCTCGATCGGCATGCGGCCGGTAATCGAGCACAGGTCGGTGAGGAACAGGGCGCCTCGCTCCTGCAGGGCAGCGAGGACATCGGCGGAAGCGCCGACCCGCGGCTGCTCAGGAGCGGTGCCTGCCCGGATCGCCGCCAACAACCACGCAAGGTCCTCCCTGCGGAACAGGCCGATCGGGGTGGCCGGCGATGGAGTGGCGCCCGGTCGTTTGGGGCGAACCTCTGCGTCGCCTGCGACACCGACGCCATTGGTGGCAAGCTCGCCACTTCGCAGCGCCAAACGCCCGAAACCCACCTCCCCTCTCCCGCACAACTCGTCCAGGAGGGATGCCTGGTAGCCGGCGACGCGAGCGGGGAGAATCGAGGACTCCCACGCTTCGACCGCAGCCTCGGCGCCTTGCAGCTGCTCAATCACATCGGCGAGGCCGGCGGCACCGACGAGCCGGTACCCAGGACCGGCATGCTGCCACGCTACGAGGAAGCGCATCAGCTGCTGAGCCGAGACCGCCTCGACTGATCGCCGCGAGCGATCCCGCATGGCCGAATGGATGCGCATGACGAGGTGCCGAGCCGAGTACCTGTCCGTCGGATCGTCGCCGATGTGGACCTGCAGAACCGAGCCTTCGGCCTCGAGGCGGGCGATGGCGGTGCGGATCTCGCGCTCTCGAGCGCCACCGATCCCGGTTCGGCTCGCCAGCTCCTGCAAGGTCAGGGGTTCGCTCACCGCGAGGTGCCCGCGGACCGCGTCTGCAAGGGTTCGTTCGGCGAGCTCAGCCGCCTCGACTGTTCCCACTGTGTCGTCAGCGACGCCCGGCGCCGCATCCCCGACGGCCTGAACACCGGGGATCAATGCGGCCACGGCCGCCAGGCGCTCCGTCACCACCCAGCGAGTGTCAACCCCGTTCCTCGTAACGGCGCCGGGGAGCGCCACCGCCGCCGCCCGCCTGTCGGCCCGCAGGCGCTCGAACCAGGCCGCCCACTCCGGCTCGGGCTCGGCGATCACGAGGGCGTCGAGCAAGTCGTGCAGCTCTTCGGCATCACGCAGCTCGGCGCGTGCCTGCTGGGCGACGACCGCCACCACGCCGGGGTCGAGCCAACCGAGATCGGCGGCCGCAATGGGAACACCTCGTCGCAACTGCACCGACCGGGTGCGCCGCTCTTCCAGCGGTGCGTCATCGAGGAACGTGTAGGGCCTCCCGTTGAGGATCTCCTCGGAGAGGATGGACGGCGCCACGCCGTCGACAAAACGGGTCTCGATCCGCCCGGCCCGCAGCCGCTCGAGGAAGAGGGTCAGAGCAGCGACGTCGATCGCCTCGGTGCAGCAGTCGTTCAGCGTCTGGCAGACGACGGGGTGATCGGGGATCTCGATGGGTCCGGCGACGTTCTCCTGGCACGCCGCCAGCATCGGGAAGATTGCCGCCATCAGGTCGTCGGCCTCCATGCGCTGGATGGCCGGCGGCAGATGACGGCTCCCGCGAAAGCGCGGTGAGATGAGCGAGCGAGAGAGGTTCCACCGCCAGCGTGCGCCGAAGATCGGCGTCGGCAGCACCGCTTGGACAAGTGTGTCGCGCACCCCTCCCGGCGAGAGGTAGCTCACGATGTCGGACAGCGGGAAGGAGTTCTGGGGCCCGAGCGAGAGGACGACGGCATCGTCGTTGGCCGCCGCCTGCAGCTCGAAGTCGAACGAGCGGCAGAATCGCTTCCGCAGCACCAGACCGAGGCCGCGGTTGAGCCGCGCCCCCCGGGGCGAGTGCACGACGAGCTGCATCCCGCCCGTGTCGTCGAAGAAACGCTCCACCACCAACCGCTCGGCTGTCGGCAGCGCACCCAGCTCGGTCTTGGCCGTCGCCAGGTACGCCACGATCTGCTCCGCCGCGCGGCCGTCGACGCCGGCCGCCTCCTTCAGCCACTCGACCGCCGCCGCCGGCGACTTGTCCAGCCAGCGCCCGATCTCCTCGCGCAACATCGACACCGACAACGAGAGCTCGTCGGTCCTGGCCGGTGCCTCACCGAGCCAGAACGGCACCGTCGGCGACGCCCCGTCCGCATCCACGACCCGCACCGTGCCCGACTCGATCCGGCGAATCCTCCAGGTGTGACTGCCGAGGAGGAAGACGTCCCCTGCCATGGACTCGATCGCCCAGTCCTCGTTGACCGTCCCGACCAGGGTCTCCTCCGGCTCGAGGACGACGCGGTAGTCGGCCACCTCCGGGATGGCACCTCCCGACGTGGTCGCCGTCAAGCGAGCACCTCGCCGAGGCCGCAGAATGCTGTTCACCCGATCCCGGTGGACATGGGCGCCCCGACGCCCACGCCCGGTCACCACGCCGGTGCTGACAAGCTCGACGACTTCGTCGAAGGCGGCGCGGTCCAGGCTCGAGTACGGAGCAGCCCGCAGCACGAGCTCGTAGAGGGCGTCTTCCGTCATGCCTTCGGGACCCGCGGCGGCGACCTCGGCGACAACCTGCTGGGCGAGGATGTCGAGGGGGGCGACCGGAGGACGAGTGGCGTCGAGCTCACCCCGCCGGACCGCCGCGAAGAGCGCCGCGCACTCGACGAGCTCGTCTCGGGTCATGGGGTAGAGCCGCCCGGTCGGCGTGCCGCCGACGTGGTGCTGGGCGCGTCCGACCCGCTGCAGCCAGGTGGCGATGGCACGAGGCGACCCGAGCTGGCAGACAAGCTCTACCGGCCCGACATCGATGCCGAGCTCGAGCGATGCCGTCGCTACCACGGCCTTCAGCTCGCCGGCGCGCAGCCGGCTCTCCACCCGGAGCCGGCGCTCCATCGACAGGCTGCCGTGATGCGCCTGCACGAGATCCTCGCCGACCAGCTCGGCGAGCTGGTGCGCCACCCGCTCGGCCATGCGACGCGTGTTGACGAAGACGAGCGTCGTGCGCCGTTCTCGCACGTGAGCGGCGATCTGCTGCAGGACCTCGGCCAACTGCTCGTGGGTCGACACGGCACCGAGCTCGTCGTCAGGCAGCTCGATGGCGATGTCGAGCGGCCGCCGGTGTCCCACGTCCACGACGCTGCACCGAACGCTGCCATCAGGGTTCAGACGGTCTGGCCCGCATCCGACCAGCAGCTGGGCGATCGTGGAGATCGGTCGCTGAGTGGCGGAGAGCCCGATGCGCACGGGCCGTGTCTGCACAAGGGCGTCAAGCCGCTCGAGGCTGAGCGCAAGGTGAGACCCGCGCTTGTCACGAGCGAGAGCGTGGATCTCATCGACGATGACAGTCCGCACGCCCGCGAGCAGTTCGCGGCCGCGCTGTGACGTCAGCAGCAGATAGAGCGACTCCGGCGTCGTTACGACGATCTCCGGCCTGGTCCGGATCATGGCCGACCGCTCGGCTTGAGACGTGTCCCCGTTCCGGACCGCGACCCGTACGTCCGGGACGGCGTGGCCGAGCTCCTGGGCGACTTCGGCGATCTCGGCCAACGGTCGCACGAGGTTCTGGGCGACGTCGACCGTCAGCGCCCGTAGCGGCGACACGTACACCACGTCGGTGCCGCGCCTTCCCTCGCCCCGAGCGGCCGCCTGGTAGCAGCGATCGATGGCGACGAGGAAGGCCGCCAGCGTCTTTCCTGACCCTGTCGGGGCTGCGATCAGCGTGTCCTGTCCGGCCGCGACCGCTCGCCAGCCCAGAGCCTGTGCCTCTGTCGGCCCGGCCGGGTACTTCCGCCGAAACCACTCCGCCACCGCCGGATGAAACCCCGCGAGCGGATCCGGAACATCCGTCACATGCGGTCGATCGTGGTCACCTGCCACAGCCGCAGTCTATCCGAACGGACGTTCGTCCGTCGCCGGACACGCCGGCCGCAATGTAACCGCAGGTGGGAAAGCCGCCTGCTCCCGGGTAATCTCTCACGGTGACGATCAAGCGCGTCGGCGTGGTCGGTTCGGGGATCATGGGCGGCGGGATTGTGGAGTGCGCCGCTCTCGCCGGCCACGATGTCGTGCTTCGGTCCCGCGGCCTCGCCACGGCCGAGGGCACGCTCGCCCGGGTGGAGCGGTCGCTCGACAGGCGCGTCGACAAGGGCACGCTCTCGCCTGAGGACAGATCCGAGGTGGCGAACAGGATCACCGTCACCTCCGATTTGCACGACCTCGCCGAGTGCGATCTCGTCATCGAGTCCGTCGTCGAGGATCTCGCCACAAAACGCCACGTCTTCTCCGAGCTCGACCGCATCTGCCGGGATCACGCGCTGCTCGCCACGAACACCTCGACGTTGCCCGTCATCGAGATGGCGATGGAGACCGGCCGACCCGACAAGGTGTGCGGGATCCACTTCTTCAACCCTGCGCCGCTGATGACCCTCGTCGAGATCGTCCGGACCATCGCGACCGACGACGAGACGATCAACGAAGCCAGAGCCTTCGCGGAGGCGTGTGGGAAGACGGCGATCGTGGTGAAGGATCAGGCGGGTTTCGTCGTGAATGCGCTGCTGTTCCCGTACCTGAACAACGCCGTGCGCCTGTTCGAGCAGGGCGTCGCCTCAATGGAGGACATCGACGAGGCAATGAAGGGCGGTTGCGGGTTTCCCATGGGTCCGTTCGCCTTGCTCGACCTCGTCGGCCTCGACACGTCCGTCGCCATCCTCGACGCCCTCTACGACGAGCACCGGGACGCCAACTACGCCGCCGTGCCGAGACTCCGCAGGATGGTGGCGGCGAAGCGGTTGGGGCGCAAGACCGGGGAGGGTTTCTTTACCTATCCCCGCTCGTAGGCTGCACGTGCCATGACCGACCAGCCCTGGGTGATTCGGACCTATTCGGGACATTCGTCTGCGACGGCCTCGAACGAGCTGTACCGGCGCAACCTCGCCAAGGGCCAGACGGGCCTCTCGATCGCCTTCGACCTCCCCACCCAGATCGGCTACGACCCGGACGCCCGCGAGGCCGCCGGCGAGGTCGGCAAGGTCGGCGTCCCCGTTGCTCACCTCGGGCACATGGCCCAGTTGCTCGCCGGCATCCCGGTTGAGCAGATGAACACCTCGATGACGATCAACGCCACGGCGCCGTGGCTGCTCGGGTGCTATGTGGCGAACGCCGAGAACCGCAACGTCAACCCGGTGGAGCTGGCGGGCACGACGCAGAACGACTTGGTGAAGGAGTACCTCTCCCGCGGCACCTACATCTTCCCGCCGGCGGCCAGCCTGCGATGCACCGTGGACCTCGTCACTTACACCGTGCGGAACGTTCCCAAGTGGAACCCCATCAACGTGTGCTCCTATCACTTGCAAGAGGCCGGGGCGACGCCCGTGCAGGAGGTTGCCTACGCGCTGGCAACCGCCATCGGGGTGCTCGACGCCGTCCGTGACTCGGGCCAGGTACCGGCAGACGAAATGCCACAAGTGGTTGGGCGCATCAGCTTCTTCGTGAATGCAGGGCTGCGTTTCGTGGAGGAGACCTGCAAGATGCGTGCCTTCTCCCGCCTCTGGGAGCAAATCTGCACCGACCGGTATGGCGTCGAGGACCCCAAGCTGCGGCGCTTCCGCTACGGCGTGCAGGTCAACTCGCTCGGGCTCACCGAGCAGCAGCCGGAGAACAACATCCAGCGGATCGTCCTCGAGATGCTCGGCGTGACGCTCTCCCGTGACGCCCGGGCGCGGGCGATCCAGCTGCCGGCGTGGAACGAGGCCCTCGGCCTCCCCCGTCCATGGGATCAGCAGTGGTCGCTGCGGATCCAGCAGGTGCTCGCATTCGAGTCGGACCTGCTCGAGTACGACGACCTCTTCGAGGGGTCGCACGTCATCGCGGCCAAGACCGCCGAGATCGCTGAGACTGCGTCAGTCGAGCTGACAGAGGTGCTCGAGCTCGGCGGCGCCTTCTTGGCCATCGAGGAGTTGAAGTCCCGCCTCGTCGCCTCGCAAGCCGAGCGCTTGCGGCGCATCGAGTCGGCCGAGCAGAAGGTCGTCGGAGTCAACTGCTTCACCGAGACCGAGCAGTCGCCGCTCCACCAGTCGACCGATCCGGCGTCGTCAATCCTGACAGTCGATCCGGCGGTCGAGGCCGAGTTGCGAGCCGACGTCGCCGCCTGGCGCTCAGGGCGGGACGCCGGTCGGGCACGGGCAGCACTCGAGGAGTTGAAGCGCGTCGCCGAATCCGGCGAGAACCTCATGCCTGCGACGATCGCCCTGGCACACGCCGGCGGGACGACGGGCGAGTGGGCGGGGACGCTGCGTGAGGTCTTCGGGGAGTTCCGGGCACCGACCGGGGTCTCGGGAGGAGTCGGGCACCGCGGCGCCGAACTGCGAATCGCCGCCGCGGCTGTGCGCAGCATGCCAGGTGGCCCTCCGCGACTCCTCGTCGCGAAACCCGGCCTGGACGGTCACTCCAACGGTGCAGAGCAGATAGCGGTTGCAGCGAAAGATGCCGGGTTCGAAGTCGTGTACGACGGGATCCGCCTGACGCCGGCGCAGATCGCCTCCACCGCCTTGGACGAGGACGTGGATGTGGTCGGGATCTCGATCCTGTCAGGCAGCCATTTGGAGCTCGTGCCCGAGATCCTGTCGCAGTTGCGCTCCCGCGGCGTCGACGTTCCCGTCGTCGTCGGCGGGATCATCCCCGAGCAGGACCAGGCAAAGCTGCTCGAAGCCGGGGCCGCCGCGGTCTACACGCCGAAGGACTTCGTGATGGGCGACATCCTCGTCGAGCTCGCCGCACTCGTGGCGAGCTATCGAGCTAGCTGAGCGGCCAGCTCCGGGTCGGCAACTTGTAATTCGGCTCCGTACATTTTTTTTGGCAAAGAAAAATGTACGGCATGTAAATCTGATGTGCGGAGAGCCCGCTTGCGCGGAACACACCCGACGAGACGCCAGCCGGCCTAGGTCCCCCCGGTCCCGAGTGGGCCATGCTCCCCACCGTGATCGGACCACGGGCGGTCGCGTCGGAGGGGGACGGGTTTCGACCACCAGCGGCCCGACATCCGCCAGACGTACTCGGGAGCCCCGGCGGGGCGCCCCTGCAGCCCGGCGACCGGACCGCCGACGCCCGAGCGACGCTGTCGAGGCCAACACGCCTCGACAGCAGCCGCGATCGCAGCCACGACCTCGGGCGGAGCGGCCAGGGCGCCGGCCGTCACCGGTTGCGGTGCACCGAGGTCGGGGCCGGCGGGACCAGCAGCAGCGCCGGCGGAACGACGGCCCGCAGATGCGGTCACAGCGGCACGTTGCCGTGCTTGCGACGCGGCAACTCCTCGTGTTTCGAGGCGAGCAGGTCGAGGCTGCGAACGATCACCCTGCGCGTATCGGCCGGGTCGATGACGTCGTCGACGTACCCGCGTTCGGCAGCCACATAGGCGTTGGCGTACCGCTTCGTGTACTCGTCCACGAGCTCGGCACGTCGGGTCATCGGGTCGGGCGAGTCCATGAGCTCCCGGCGGTAGACGATCTCGACAGCGCCTTGCGGACCCATCACAGCGACCTCAGCGGACGGCCAGGCGAAGGCGAAGTCGGTGCCGATCGACTTCGAGTCCATGACGACGTAGGCGCCGCCGTAAGCCTTGCGCGTGATGACCTGGATGCGGGGCACAGTCGACTCGCAATAGGCGTACAGCAGCTTGGCGCCGTGACGGATGATCCCCCCGTACTCCTGGTCGGTCCCCGGCATGAAACCCGGCACATCCACAAACGTGATCAGCGGCAGGTTGAAGGCGTCGCAGGTCCGGACAAAGCGCGCCCCCTTTTCCGACGAGTCGATGTCGAGCACGCCCGCCAGCACCGCCGGCTGGTTGCCCACGATCCCGACGGCACGCCCCCCGATGCGGGCGAACCCGCACGTGAGGCTCATCGCCCAGTGCGGGAAGTACTCCATGTAGTCGCCGTCGTCGATGGTCGCATGGATCACCTTGCGCATGTCGTACGGCTGGTTCGGTCTCGGAGGAACGATCTCGCGGAGCTCCGGGACCTGGGCCTCGGCGTCGTCGGGCCGTTCGGTCGATGGCGGCATCTCGAGGTTGTTCGACGGCAGGAACGACATGAGATACCGCACGTCGTCGAGGCACGCCTTCTCGTCGGCCGAGACGAAGGTGGCGACTCCAGAGCGCGTGGCGTGACTCATGGCTCCACCGAGTTGCTCGAGGGTGACCTCCTCACCGGTCACGGTCTTCACGACATCGGGGCCGGTGATGAACATGTGACTCGTCTCGTGCACCATGAAGATGAAATCCGTCATGGCCGGCGAGTACACCGCACCGCCGGCACAGGGCCCGAGGATGACGCTGATCTGCGGCACGACGCCCGAGGCGCGCACGTTACGGAAGAAGATGCCGCCGTATCCGTGCAGGGCTACGACGCCTTCCTGGATGCGGGCGCCGCCGCCGTCGTTCAATCCGATGATCGGGACGCCGACATCGAGCGCCAGGTCCATGAGCTTGTGGATCTTTTCGGCGTGGGCCTCGCCGAGCGCCCCTCCGAAGACGGTGAAGTCCTGGCTGTAGATGCAGATTCGTCGCCCGTCGATCGTCCCGAAACCCGTGATCACGCCGTCGCTGTACGGGCGGCTCCGCTCCAGCCCCATCCCGTGGGAGCGGTGGCGCACGAGCAGGTCGAGCTCCTGGAAGGACCCCTCGTCGAGGAGGTAGTCGAGGCGCTCACGAGCCAGCATCTTGCCCTTGGATCGGTGGTTCTGGATCGAGCGCTCGCTGCCGGGTTGCCTGGCCTGTGCCTTCTGCTCCTCGAGGGCGGCGATGCGGGCGGCCATGGAGTCGTCAAGGATGAGCACGCGCTCGGTCTCGGGGGCGTCGGAAAGCGTCGTCGGGT
>Ga0182018_10004023_pt1 | contig 12690 bp, 9 predicted proteins | sample 812P2MmetaG_FD_120490 | JGI IMG/M metagenome (GOLD analysis project Ga0182018, IMG submission 120490) | Permafrost microbial communities from Stordalen Mire, Sweden - 812P2M metaG | ecosystem: Environmental > Terrestrial > Soil > Wetlands > Permafrost | place: Sweden: Stordalen | collected...
GCCGGAGACGATCAGACCTAAGTCGTCTTTTTCGGTCTTGCGGATGCCCGCGTACGTGGCGGCGTAACGGTAGCCCAGCGGCAGATCCACTTTACGATTCTCCCAGAATGTCACCGGTAGCGATGCGCTGGCCGTTGGCGAAAGCTTCGGCTGCGATCCTCTTGCGGCCTTCGAGCTGCACTTCGATCAGCTCCAGCGCGCCTTCACCGCATAGCGCGCGTAAGGGATGGAGCAGCAGTTGGCCCGGAGCGCCCGCCGATGGCGCGGCCACGCGCGATTTCCAGATGTGCAATTGCCGGCCGCGAAAGCGCGTATAGGCCCCCGGCCAAGGCTGAAATCCCCGCACGCGATTGTGGATGGCGTGGGCCGGCCGACGCCAGTCGATGAGACCGTCCTCTTTCTTGAGCAGCGGCGCGTAAGTAGCCTGGGCCTGATCCTGCTCCCGCGGCATGATCGAGGCGATGCCTTCCAAGGTTTCGACCAGCAGGGCGGCCCCCCTGGCCGCCAGACGCGCGCCCAGTTCCACGGCGGTTTCCTCCGGCCCGATTTCCGTTTCCGCTTTCAGCAGCATATCGCCAGTATCGAGACCGGCGTCGATACGCATGCTGGTGACGCCGGTGCGGGTCTCGCCATTGGCGATGGCCCACTGAATCGGCCCCGCGCCACGGTATTTGGGAAGTAGCGAGGCATGCACATTGATAATGCCGTGCGGCGGGATATCGATCACGGATTGCGGAATGATCTGGCCATAGCCGACCACGATCATCGCATCCGGCGTGAGGCCGGCCAGATATTGGACCGCCTCGGGGCGCCTAATGCGCTCGGGTTGGTACACGGGCAGGCCGAACCGCAGCGCCGCTTCTTTCACCGGAGAGGCGGTGAGTTGTTGGCTTCGTCCGCGGGGACGGTCCGGTTGAGTGACAACGCGGATTACTTCATGACCGGCGGATACGAGGGCTTCCAGCGTGGGGACTGCAAAGGCTGGCGTGCCTAGAAAGACGCAGCGCATAGGCGGGGAACAGGCCAGGGGCCTGTTCTACTCCCATTCTCCCGCTTTGACCAGCTTGCGCACTTTGCGGCGAATCAAGTCACGCTTTAGGGCGCTGATGTGGCTGATGTACAGCTTGCCGTACAGGTGGTCGGTTTCGTGCAAAAAGGCGCGCGCCAGCAGGTCTTCCCCGGTCTTCTCGAAGAACTCGCCGGCAGGGTCCTGCGCGCGGACCGTCACGCGTTTGCCCCGCTTCACCTGCTCGCGAAATCCGGGAATGCTCAGACAACCCTCTTCGCCTTCCTGCTTGCCTTCCACGCGCAGAATTTTCGGATTGATGAGCACGAGTTTGTCCGCCGGATTCTCGGCGTTGGAAACGTCGATGACGGCGATCTTGCGGGGGAAGCCGATCTGCGGCGCGGCCAGACCGACGCCTTTGGCGGCGTACATGGACTCGAACATGTCCGCGAGGAACTGATCGAGATCCGGCGTGCCGAATTCAGTGACCTCCTCCGCTTCACGCTCCAGTACCGGATCGCCGTACTTCACTATTGGATATACCATAATTCAGAAATCCCGCACTTGAGTCAGATAACCTTCGAAATTGCGTTTCGTTTCGCCGAGCGAATCGCCACCGAACTTTTCCAGGAAAGCCTGCGCCAGCACCAGCGCCACCATGGCCTCCGCGATCACGCCGGCGGCGGGCACCACGCACACATCCGAGCGCTCATAGGCGGCCAAGGCCGGCTCGCGGGTGGCCAAGTCGACCGATTCGAGCGGACGGCGTAGCGTCGAAATGGGCTTCAGGAATCCGCGCACCAGCACGTCCTGGCCGTTGGTGATGCCGCCCTCCAGGCCGCCGGCGCGATTGGCTCCGCGCGTGAAATGGCGCGCCTGGCGATCATAGTGGATCGTGTCCTGCACCTGGGAGCCGAAGCTGGCGGCGTTCTCTTCCGCGAATCCCAGTTCGACGCCTTTCACCGCTTGAATGGAAACGATGGCCTGCGCCAGGCGGCCATCCAGGCGCGCATCCCAGGTGGTGTGCGATCCCAGGCCGGGGGGCACGCCGTGCGCGATCGCCTCGAAGACGCCGCCCACGGTGTCGCCGGTGCGATAGGCCTGGTCCACGACTTCTTTCATGCGCAGCTCGGTTTCGGCATCCACGCAGCCTAACAGGACTTCGGTTTTCGCGCGCATGGCCGCCACCTCCTCCCAGGTGGCGCTTCTTTCGAGGCGCACGCTGCCCACTGCGATCGCGTGGCTGGCGATGTCGATCCCGAACTGGATCAGCAAGGCTTTGGCAACCGCGCCGATGGCCACGCGGGCGGTGGTTTCGCGGGCGCTGGCCCGCTCCAGAATGTAGCGCGCGTCATGGAAATTGTACTTGATGGCGCCTGCCAGGTCGGCGTGTCCGGGGCGCGGGCGGGTGACGGGCTTCTTCTTGTCTTCGGCGCCATCCATATCTTCGACGGGCAGCGCCGCAGTCCAGTTTTGCCAATCTGTATTGCGAATGACGATGGCTACCGGCGAGCCGATGGTATGGGAGTGGCGCACGCCGGAGACAATCTCGGCGCGGTCGTGCTCAATCTTCATGCGTCCGCCGCGGCCGTAGCCCTGTTGGCGGCGCCAAAGCTCGTGATTAACGGTGTCGAGAGAGACCGGCACTCCGGCGGGAAGTCCTGTGAGGGTGGCTACCAGGCACTCGCCATGCGACTCCCCGGCGGTTTCAAATCGCAGCATGCGCCAAGAATTTTCATGTTAACAGGTCGAGTGCGCTTCGCGGGCCGCCGCGACCGTCCGAAGCCGGTCAAAATCGTCCGTTATCGGGCTCGGCAGGCGGAACCGCCTGCGATGTGGAGGGGTTTTTGGGTGGCTGCTTAAGTCTATTTATGACCTGGCGATACTAACGGTTTAGCGGAGCCTGCCGGATGCGATAGAGATTATTGGCCGATCGGATATAGACCGAATCGCCCGCGAGAGCCAGCGAAGCGTAGACCGGCTCGCCCAGGGAATTGGTCGCCAGGACTTCAAAATCCGGCCCGGCTTTTACAACGTAGGTATCGCCGTCGTTACTGGTGATCATCAGCCTCCCATCGAAGGCCACGGGCGCGCCGGTGAATTGGCCCGGTTGCGGGAAGCGCTTTCCTTCATACTTCACCTCGCCCGAGACGGCATCCAGGCAAGTCACCAATCCCGCGCCGGTCAGGACGTACAGATAATCGCCATAAAGAATGGGCGAGGGAATGTATCCGGTGCCTTTATCGTACTTCCAAGCGACGCGTGGCTGGTCCTTGGCTGGGTCGAGGCGAATGGCCATGACGATCTTCTTCGGAAATCCACTGGTGACGTACACCATGCCGTGGCCGAATACCGGCGTGTGCACGGAATTGCTATCGAGGCCTTCGCTGCGCCAAAGCTCCTTGCCGTTGCGCGGGTCGTACGCCACCACGTCCTGCATGGACGGAACGACCAGCGCGGGCTGCTTGCCGGATTCCACAATCACCGGCGTGGTCCAGTTAACAGCCTCGTTGCGCCGCGTTTTCCAGGCGATCTTGCCATCCGCCGTGGACACCGCGGCGAGGAAGGACGCCTCACCTTCATCCTGATCGGCCAGAATCAGGATCGTGTCTTCGAACAGGACCGGCGAGACGCCCGTCCCCACGCCCAGCGTGGCGATTCCACCCAGCGACATCTTCCACAACAGGTTGCCGTCGAAGTCGTACTTATAAAGACCTTGCGATTCGAAGTAAGCGTAGAGGTACTTGCCGTCGGTGACCGGGGTGGGCGAGGCGTAGGTATTGAATTTGTGGATATCGTCGAAGACCGGACCTTCATACGCGGTGCGTTCCCAAAGCTGCTTGCCGTCGCGCGCGTCGAAGCACAGGACATTGAGCGTATGCTTGTGAGTTCCGCCGACGCTATCGGGGTGGCGGAAGGGCTGGCCCTCGACCTTATGCTTGACGGGCGCGGCGCCGGGTAACACGTCCCCTTCGATGTCCGTAGTAAGGAAAACGCGATTGCCCCAGACGACCGGCGAGGCGTGGCCGCGTCCGGCCACTGCCGTCTTCCAGGCGACATTGTGGTCATGACTCCAGGCGGACGGGAGGTTCTTCAGCGTGGAGACGCCGTTGGAGGAAGGGCCGCGCCATCCCGGCCAATCGTCCGGGCCGGCGATGGAATAGGTGACGGCGGCGAGCGTCAGGAGCGAAAGCAGTACGGAGCGCAGACAGAACCCTCTTGGGCCAGTGTAACAGGCGGGCTTAGCGCGCGGTGGCGGGTGTTGTGCCTGGATCCGCTATTCCCAATGGCCCGGAATGCCCCACTTCTTCTTCACGTCGCTGCCCAACTGGAAGCCTGGACCGATCGAAAAGCGGACCGTGTTGTGGCCGTCCTTCAGCAGATCGGGGAACAGGTGATCGTGGACCAGGTCGGCTTGCACGATTAAGCTGAAGTGTTTGGTGACGTTGAAGGCGATGCCGCCGCCGAATCCGTAGAATGCGGTCCATTCTTCTTCCTTGCCGGAAGGGGCGATAGCGGCCACTACGATGCTGGTAAGGTGATCGGCGGGATGCGCCGTGGCGGTCTCGTTGATGATTCCGGCGGAAGGCCGGATATAGGGCGTAAAGCGCTTGAATCTGCGATAGGGAAACTCGGGACCCGCGGTGAAGGTCTGGGTCACCGAGCTGAACGGCAGGGCTGCTACATAATTGGCAGGGAGCTGGCCGCCGGCTATCAATTCCGCAAGTATCGGGTCGAACTCCTTTTGGAGCGCGGGGGTAGCCTGGTTCAGCCCGATCATGGTATTGCCAGCTCCGCGGCTGTAGTCGAAGCCCAAGCTGATATGCCGCGACCAGCGCATCCCGGCCTGGACGTGAATGCCGGGTTCGAAGAGACTGATCTTGGGGCTGTCCAGAAACATGAATCCGGTGTAGACCAGGAAGCGGCCGACATATGGTTGATCGGCGGGTTGTTCCGCGGGCAGTGATTGCTGGGCGACAAGGCCGGGAGCCACGAGGAGCAGCGCGGCTGTGAACGGAATCAGACGGGCTGTGGGGCGATGAGAGCTACGCGCGGCGGACTTCTGTGACATTCGACCTCGTTTTAGATACTGGGTTAAGACAATGGGCTGACAGACAGCGGATGGATAACAGAGTAGCATTTTCGGGACGTTTGGAAGCGGGTGGTAGTACTAGACCGTCGCGGCAATCCGGCATTCCGAAGCCCGCGCGAATCATTCAATTGCGTCAAGGTGTGATGCGGATGCATCACATCGCCGGACTACCTGCCAGGGTGGATTGCAACGCTGAGGGGCTGGCGTTGTACCCTTAGGTGTGCGGATCAACGTCTGGGCCACTATGCGCCTGTCCTCTCTGGCGCCCGTGTTCCTGTTAACGTGGACGGCATTTGGCCAAGCGCCGGACGCTGTCATCCGCAGTTCCGTGCGGGAAGTGCTGCTGGACGTGGTGGTGCGCGATGCGCATGGCCGCCTTGTCAACAACCTCAAGCCCGGCGAGGTCACTGTGTACGAAGATGGTGTCCGCCAGGAGGTGCGGTCTTTCCGGCTGGTTGCGGGCAGCGAAGTCCGTATCGAGGACCAGAAGCAAGCGGCCGAAGCCCTGGGGTCCGGAGCCAAGCTCGCCGGTTCGAGCATCGCGCGCCCGCCGGTCAACCCGTTACGCACGGTGAATGTGGTTTGCCTCATCTTAAACGATCTGAACCCGGAGACGCGGGCTTTCGCGTTCGAGTCGGCGCGCAAATTTGTGAACGAGGAACTTCGTCCCAATACGTTCATTGGCGTATTCAGTCTGGATGGGAGCGGCCTGCGGCCCGTCTTTCCGTTTTCGAACAATCGCGAGCATCTGCTCAAGGCCGTGGAACTGGCGGCGGTCAACCAACTTCCCTCGGTGAACCTGGGCTCCGCGGCGTTGCTGAGCGGCCTGAGTATGTCGGTCACCGGCAGCGTTACGCCAGGCACGAGCGCGACGGGCAACGCAGACGGTTCCAGCCCGGCGGATCCGCTGGGCACGCGGGGAGACATGGGTTTCTCGGTGAACGCGGGGCTGCGTGAGATCGACGCGCTGAAAGGCTTGGTCCGGCAGCTCAGCCCGCTGCCGTTTCAAAAGACGGTGCTGCTTCTCAGTACCGGACTCACCCGGCCGCCCGATCAGTTGGAATATTGGGATTCGCTGATCCATGCGGCGACCAAAAGCGGCGTCACCTTTTACGCGATGGATGTCTGGGGGTTGGGCGTTTGCCAGGATGTATCCAGCGACAGTTGTACAGCTCCACAATCGGCCATCGCGCCAGCCGCCGCGATGCTTGAATATACCGCTGCCCTAAGCCGGGGACAGGCGACCGCCGGAACCAATAACCTGCCGAGCACGCCCACCGGCCCGCCCCAATCGTCGTCCACCGCCCAACTGATGGAAATGGCGCACCAGGACGACTATCTCAAGTTCGGGGTGTCGAGCGCCAACCGTCAGGAAGCGATTCGCGAACTGGCCGAACGCACAGGCGGATTCCTGATCGCCAACACCAATAATACGGACAAACTTCTGACGCACGTGATGGAGGAGGTGGATACGCACTATGAGATCGCGTATCCGCCCACATCGGAGCGCGAAGACGGGCATTTCCGGAAGGTCGACGTCAGGCTGGCGCGGCCCGGCTTGCATGTGGAGACCCGCAGCGGTTATTTCGCCATACCGGACACCGGTGAAGGTCCGGTGACTCCCGCGGAAATGGCCGGGCTGAGAGCGCTCGACACGCAGCCGCGTCCGCACACCTTCGACTTCCTGTCGCGGGCCTATCGTTTCCGCGATGCCGGCGGCACGGCGCAATATGCGATCGCCTTCGAGATGCCGATCTCAAATCTGACCGCGACGCCCGCGGCAGCCGCGCACAAGCACCGGCTGCACGCTTCCATGCTGGCGCTGGTGAAGAACGCGCAGGGACAGATCGTGGACCGGGTGAGCAAAGACGTTCCGTCCGAGGTTCCCGACGATCGACTGGCCGCGGTGCAGGTGGAACTGATGACCTACCAACACGCGGTGAACCTGCCGCCGGGACACTACACGGTCGAGACGGCGGTCGTGGATTACGAAGGCAATCGGGCCAGCACCGGCGTTGTGCAAATCGACAATCGGGAGCAGCGGGGCGTAGGGCTCAGCGACCTGACCCTGGTGCGGCGGCTGGACCGTCTGGGGCCGCCGCCGGACCCCGCGGATCCGTTCGAATACACGGGCAAGCGTGTGCTGCCCTTCGTGACGACCGATTTATTCGCCGGCGCGCTTCCGTTTGTCTATATGGTGATCTATCCGGAGCCGGGGAACCCGTCGAATCCGGAGCTGCGCGTGCGACTGCTGACGAACGGCCGGCTGCTCACCACGATCAATCCCGCCTTACCATCGCCCGATATATCCGGCGGCATCCCGATGGTTATCCAGCCGACTAGCAAGCCGGGCAGCTATGAAATAAGAGCCACGGTAGCGCAGGGCGGCAACTCGGTGGAACGCAGCCTCGCCTATACTGTTGCGGGACGCTGATCGGTCCCTGCTACATTAAACGAACTAACAGGCAAACATGCTTACATCCGGAGTTCGCAAACGATCTCTGTTGTTCGTACTTTTGTTACCGGCGTGCTGGGGCCAGCCGAAGCTGGACCTCGGCATCGTCTCGCGCATCAAGACCGAAGCCTACGATCATTCCAAAGTCATGGATCATCTCTCATGGCTGAGCGACGTCTACGGTCCGCGGCTGACTGCCTCGCCGGAGTTCTTCCAGGCAGCCGAATGGGCCGCCGGCCGGCTGCGTGAGATTGGTCTCAGCAACGTGCATCTGGAATCCTGGGGACCGTTCGGGCGCAGTTGGTCGATCGAGCAGTGGTCGGTCGAAATGGTGGAACCGCGCTACGCGGTATTGATCGCCACGCCGCTGGCCTGGACCGCCAGCACCAACGGGCCCATTACCGGCGAAGCGATCTTGGCGCCGCTGAAGCGAACCTTCGATCCGAAGAAGGCGCGAGAGGAGTTCGCGGCTTATCGGAAAGAATGGACCGGCAAATTGCGCGGTAAGTTCGTGATGCTTCGGGATCCCAAGATTCCGGCCGAACAGAGCAAGCCGCAATTCCAGCGTTACACGGACGCCGAACTGGCGCAGATTGCAGCCGCTCCGGAGCACGTAGCGAAGAACTACGCGAAGCTGGCGGACTTAACCTGGCCGGAGGACCCGGCGGATCTCGGCAAATTCTTCGAGAGCCTGCCGGAATCCGTGTTCGACGAATTGTTCGACGTGATAATACAGTTGGCGACCGAGAGGAACCGCTTTTTTGTAGACGAGGGCGTGTTGGGCGTGCTGATGCGGGACGACCGGTCGCACGACGGCACGACCAACGCCGAACAGGCGGGCTCTCACAAGAGCGCCGATCCGCTGGCGCCTCCTACGTTTGTGATCACGGCCGAACAGTACAACCGCGTGGCGCGCGTGATGGAGAAGAAGACGCCGGTGCGTGTGCGCGTATCATTGAAGGCGAAAGCCTCGGACTCGGATGTGAACTCCGCCAACATCATTGGCGAAATACCCGGCGGCAAGAAGAAGGACGAGGTGGTGATGATCGGGGCGCACTTCGATTCCTGGCATGCCGGAACGGGCGCGACCGACAACGGCGCGGGCAGTGCGGTGATGATCGAAGCGATGCGCATTCTGAAAACGCTAAACGCGAGCATGGATCGCACGGTGCGGATCGGGCTGTGGAGCGGCGAAGAGGAAGGGCTGTATGGCTCGGAGGCTTATGTGAAGCAGCATTTCGGCGATGCCAAAACCATGCAGCTCACTCCGGAGCACGCCAAACTCTGCGGCTATTTCAACCTGGATAATGGCAGCGGCAAGATTCGCGGCGTCTACTTGCAGGGGAACGATGCGATGCGCCCGCTGTTTGAAGCTTGGCTGGCGCCGTTCCGCGACGAGGGCGCGACCACCATCACTATTAAGAATACTGGTGGCACGGACCATCTGTCATTCGATGCTGTAGGTTTGCCCGGGTTCCAGTTCATTCAAGATCCGCTGGATTACGGCACGGTCACGCACCATTCCAGCATGGACACTTACGATCACGCGGTGGCGTCCGATTTGATGGAGGCTTCGGCGGTGATCGCGGCGGTGGTGTACCAGGCGGCCAATAGCGCGGAAATGCTGCCGCGCAAGGAATTGCCTAAGGCTCAGGAATAGCGAATGCAAACAAACGCGGATAAGAAACAACTGCTATTCAGTGAGTGTCACGCAGTTCGATGGGTCTGCGCATCGCTCCAGCCCGGAAGAATCTATCCATCCATTTCGCGACTTTCGACCGGTCCTCCCCCTTGAGGCGCGCCAATTTCGCCTTCGCTAGTTGCCTCGCGGCAGCTTCTCCGTGCGACAGAAACGAAAGGGCTATCGCCTTCATTGCCCGCGCTTCGTCTGGCCCGGAATAGGACCGCGAGCGTTGATCGTCTGCCGACAGAATGCCGAGAGCCTGATCGGTATTCGAAAGCGAACTGAAAATCGGCTCACCTTTTGCTAAGGCGTAGGCAGCCATTTCGGAAGCTATTTCCGGAACTTCATCCGCCGCATGAAGCAGCCAAATCTTCCGTTCGGCGCCCCCCCCCCCAACTGTACAGCGGATCGCCGGGTTTGGGCTCGACCGAGGAAATTTGTGCCGTTAACGTCGCTCGCGCCGCGATATCCTCAGGACCGACGAGGGAATGCGCGTCCTCAAACCTCGCTACAAGCTCTTCGACGGCGTTGAACCGGACACTCGCGCTACCGACCTCGGCTTCGAGTGCTTCGTCGTACGGTCGGGTGCCAATGCCAAGGATGTGCCGCACCCCGGAAATCTCTCTGGAGTACGGATCGCCGTAAAAGCGGCTGATGCGCATGCGACGAAAACCTGCTGCGCGAGGCGTACATCGAGCTCTCTCAGCAGATTTCTCTCCAACGTCGCTGCGCTCAACATGGCCTCCCTTCAATAGGCTAACTATTGGCGCCGGCTATTGAGTGATTGCGACTGGTTTGCCGGAGTACTGCACAACTTTGTCCGGCTGGGTGGTCTGACCGATTCCCACGCCGTGGCCTTCGCCTGCGAAAACGATGCGGAAGGTGCGGGTTTCCAACATACCTGGGAACTTTCCCTTGCGCTCGCCGATAGTGAGCGCGCGCGCGGTATCGTCCCAATGGATGGGAATGGTTGCATAGGCGCCCTTTTCGTAATCGTAATTGTCGTTCTCGTCTTCGTAGAGCGTGAAGCTGCCGTCGGCGCCGCGATAGACGCGCAGTTCGATAGGGTCCGCGGGCTTCTCGGCGGCATACTCGACGTCCGGTCCCATGGGAACGATGGATCCCGCGCGAACGTATAGCGGCAAGCGGTCGAGCGTGGCAGGCGCGTCGATGGATTGCCCGCCATCCGCGGCGTGTCCGCTCCAAAAGTCATACCATTTGGTCTTCGGCAGATATAAGTGCCGGGTGGTGGCGGCCGGTTCGGTGACCGGATTTACCAGTATCGCCGGTCCAAACAGAAACTGATCGCCTATGTTTTGGGCTCGGACATCCGAGCGGAAATCCATGACTAGCGGGCGCATCGGAGTGTAGCTGGCGCTGGTCGTCATCCAGGCGACGGAATAGATATAGGGCATCAATTCGTAGCGCAGGCGGTCGAACTTAGTCAGGATCGACTGGGCTTCCGGTCCGTAAGACCACAACTCGTTCTGATTAGTGGTGCGGGTTCCGTGTACGCGGAAGATGGGACAGAACGTGCCGTACTGAAACCAACGCACGAATAGCTCCCGGTAAGCCGGGTCGTTGGGGTTGCCGATGAAGAATCCGCCGACATCCGTGGTCCAGTACGGAATGCCGGATAACGAAAAATTCAAGCCCGCGGGTATTTGACGTTTGTAGGTCTCGAAGTCGGATAGAATATCGCCCGACCAGGCGGTTACCGCGTTGCGTTGCGCGCCAGCGAAGGCGGAGCGGGAAAGGATGAATACGCGCTTGCGGTCGCCGGCCTTGCGCTGTCCGTCGTAAACCGCCGCGGTAGTCATCAGTGGAAAGATATTCGCATAACGCGCGCCGCTGCCGATGGCGAGTTTGTTGTTCAGCATCAGGTTTTCCTCGCGGCCCTCGGTTTCCGGTTCGGTGGTATCGAGCCACCAGGCGTCCGCGCCGATTTGGAACAGCGCCTTATCCATCAGGTTCCAATAGTAGGCGCGGGCCTCCGGGTTGGTGGCGTCGTACACGGCCATGCCCGCGGGGTGGTAGGCGCGCGCCTTGGTGCGATCGATGAAATAGCCGCGCTTGTCCATGTCCGCGTAGGTAGCGGTGCCGGGATCGAAGTATGGCCACACCGAGATCATGAGATGGAAATTGTTGCGGTGCAGATCGTCGAGCATGCCCTTGGCATCGGGATAATTCTTGTTGAATAGGAACTCGCCTTTGGTGGTCCACCAGAACCAGTCCTGGACGATGTTATCGACCGGGATGTGCAGCTCGCGGTATTTGTGCGCCACATCCAACAGCTCCTGTTGCGACTGATACTTGTTCTTGCATTGCCAGAAGCCGTACGCCCACTTACCGAACATGGGAGCGGCCCCGGTAAGCTCCCGGTATCCGGCGACGATCTTATCGAAGTCCGGGCCATAGAGGAAGTAGTAGTCGATGGTATCGGCCACTTCCGAGCTGATATACAACGAATGCACGAAGCGGTTGTTGAACCGGCATCTGGAGGCGTTGTTCCAGAACAGGCCATAACCATTGCTTGAGACCAGTAAAGGCACCGCGATGCTGGTGTTGTCCTGCGATACATCGACCGAGTCGCCGCGATAGTTCCAGACGCCCGCCTGGTGCTGGCCCAGGCCGTACAAAGCCTCCTCGGAGCCGTATACGGAAATATTGTCTTCCGCGCGATAGGTGTTTTCGCCATTTACCATCGCGGGTGTCATGGTCTTGGGGCCTTCTGTCACGAGTTTCTTGCCGGACAGGTCGCTGTAGGCGATGAGGCCGTCTCTGCGGGTTACAGTCACCTTCAATCGCGGAGTCACGAGGGTGATCTCGGCGCTGGTAGATTCCATCTTCCACTGGCGCGCGGGCCATACGGTTTTGGTGACCACATATTCGGTCTGCTGCGGAAATGAAGAGGTGGGCGAATAGAGTACATGGATGATGGAAGCGGTTGCGACCTCGATACGCATAGTGCCTGACTGCATGGTCAGTTGCACGCCGTGGGGCTGCTGTTGGACGCCGGTGACCGGGTTCAGCGGGATCCACTGGGCGGGGAGGATGGCGGCAAGCGCTAACAGCGCCAGCGCGAGGAACCACGTTTTCCGCATAAACCGGATAGTATCAGAAGGTGGCGGCGCGAGCGCAGAGGGTTTCGGCGGCGGAAGGCATCCGGCGGCAGCTTTGCCCAAGATGCAGACAGGGACGGATTTTCCACGGTCCGGTGTATCGGGGGCCGCTGGCGATGTGGGACAATTGTCCCGTTTGCGGGCTAATGTTCGAGCGGGAGCAAGGCTACTTTTTGGGCGCGATGTATGTGAGCTACGGATTGTCGATCCCGCCGGTGCTGCTGCTGATATTGCTGATTTGGAAACTGAGCGGTTGGCCGCTGGATTGGTCGATCGGAGCGGCGTTTGTGGTGTATCTACCATGCGCGCCGGTAGTGGCGCGTTTCGCGC
>Ga0182018_10004024_pt1 | contig 12679 bp, 7 predicted proteins | sample 812P2MmetaG_FD_120490 | JGI IMG/M metagenome (GOLD analysis project Ga0182018, IMG submission 120490) | Permafrost microbial communities from Stordalen Mire, Sweden - 812P2M metaG | ecosystem: Environmental > Terrestrial > Soil > Wetlands > Permafrost | place: Sweden: Stordalen | collected...
GAGTACTGCACCGTGTTGAAGACATTGTTGATGGTGGCGCGGATCTCCATGCTACGCGTATCGCCCATCCCCACCGTCTTTGACAGAGCCATATTGTTTTGAATCGTCCCCGGCCCGAGTATCGAATTGCGCGAAGCATTTCCGAATGCGTTTCCGAACGCGTCCGGCACAGGCTGAGAAAAGGCCGCTGTATTGAACCACTTCTGCTGCGACCCGCCCCCGGCAGTAATCGACACGCCGGGCACGCGATTGGGCCGCAGCGTTCCAGCCGTTCCGTGCGCCACATCCGACACTGCGGCGGGATAGCTGGGCGTCAGCCAGGTGCCGCTGGCAAAGGTAAAGCTCCCTGACATCGAAAATCCCTCCAGGATGTGCGAGGCCACGCCGTCGGTAAACCAGAACTTGTCTTTGCCGAAGGGCAACTCATAAAGGTAGGTTCCGCTCACCTTGTGCCGTACATCGATGCTCGAGTTCCCTTCCTCCGCGGCCAGGTTCTGCCAGTTTTGCGCGACCACCGTCGAGGTGCCGCCCAACCCGCCGGCGTCGTCGATCGAATGCGAATACTGATAGTTGGCCCCAAGCGCAATACCGCTCGAAAGCCGCTTGTTCACGCGCAGGGTTCCCGCGTTGAACCGCGAAAAAGCCTCAGCCTGCTCATAAGTGAATACTAAGTTTGTCGGATCAGTGCCTGGGCTGCTCACGCTGGCGCGCGGCGCGCTCTTGATGTCCAGATTGCTTCCCTTCGACCCGTTGTAGCCCGCATTCACGACAATCCCCCACGGAAAAGTCTTCTGCACGTCAAGATTCCATACCTGCACGTATGGCAGTTGATAGTTCGGGTCGAGAGCGAAGTTGCCATTCGTAGGCGTCGTTGGAATGTTGGGGAATCCATTGGCCAGGCTGTACTGTCCTACCGCCGTTGCTTCGTTCGTCTGCTCGTTCACAAACGCCGGCTGATTCACCATCGGCTGGCGGGCCATGGTGGAAGCAAAGCTGCCGTAGGAGCCGACGGTAAAGTTCATGCCGTAGCCTGCTCGCACAACCGTCTGCTTGGGCAGCCGCAGGGCCACACCTAGCCGCGGCTGCAGAGCCAGCGGGAATGGCTTGACCAGCGAATTCGGCAGCTTACCACTGAATGGGCCAACTCCGCCGGCTTGCGTTTCCACGGCGCCGGTGAAATTCCCTGAAGGATTCGTATCGACAAAGGCAAGGTGCCCATACTTCTCTGTGTACGGCTCAAACAACTCATATCGCAGGCCATAGGTCAGCGTCAGGTTGGCACGTGCTCGCCAATCGTCCTGCGCATAAAGATCCCACACGTTGTCGCGCAGATAACTCTTCGACAAGGCAACGTCGATATTCGTCTCCTGCGGCAATCCTAGGAGCAGATCCGCCAGAGCCGTACCCGTCGTTGCATCCTTCGCCTGGTCTTCGGTGAACTTGCCGCTAAACGTAAAGCTCCCTGTCGAGTTCGTTCCGCCAAGAAAGTCGCGGTGCACACGCCGGTAGTCGCCGCCAAAGCGAAGATTGTGTTTGCCGTGAATCCAGCTCAATGTCTCCGTGGCAGAAATCGTTTGCGAGATTGAAAAGTTGGGCTGCTGCTCGCCGAGCCCGGCAATTGAGCCGACGGTTACGCTTGGCACACCGTAATTCAACGGACTCGCATTCAGCGGGGCGCTTCCCGGCCCCAAAATACCCAGTTGTGTTGCGATATCGGTGCCATTCGTAAAGTAATTCGTCGTCTGACTGTTGCTGCGATTCCAACTCGCGTTAAGTACCTCGGTGATCTTGTGGTAACCGAGCGTATAGCCGCCCTGCACGGAGTCTGAGCTTGAGCGGCTCTTGCCGCCCAGCACCGGAAAGATATTCACGTTGTCTGAAGCTGATTCAGCCCAGTTGTAGTTCACGTTGATGCTCTGCCGCAGCCCCTGGTTTTGGTTTCTCCGCCCTCCACCGCCGCCGCCACGTCGCCCCCCGCCTCCGGGCTGTGTGGCATTCTTGCCCAGGCTGCGCATGTACCGCACACCCGCTTGGGTCGAATTCGTCTGTGCAGTCGTCAGCAGGTGATAGTTGTAGCCATTGACCCCGGTGCTGCCGGCCAGGTTCGGCTCCGGATAGTACTTCAGCAGTGCGGTGGCCTGCGACGTGATGCGCGAACCAGGGATCACATTCGTAATTCCATTCGTAATGAACTGCTGCCCGGTCGTGGGATCGTAAATCGCAGGCAGTCCGGCCGCCGAAAAATCACCGCCCCGCTCCGCATCCGTAGGCACCGTCGCATATTCGCTCAGCGGACTCGAGCTCCGCGTGCCGGAAGTTGTCAGAAAAACTGTATCCTTTCCGCTCGGCTTCGTCAGATGTGGAATATAGGGTGCGCTCATGAAGGTGATGCCGAAGCGGTTGCTCCCCGAAGGCGGCTGCTGCCCTTGTTGTCCGTCCAGAGCGGACAGTGCAAACGGCTCCGCGTTTAGCGCCGAGTTGCTTCCAATCCAAAAGATTGCACCATGTGGCTGGCCTGGATTGAAGCCTCTGAAATTGCCGCGCCCCCCGCCGCCAAAGCCGCCACCACCAAATCCGCCTCCAAACCCACCGCCACCACCGCCAAACCCACCAGCGCCACCACCACCAAACAATCCGCCAACTCCCTCGGGGATGAGACCCTGTGAGCGCGCAGTTTCAATTGCGTCTCTGATCCTGTCCACATCGACGCCCGCCATCGGGCTCACCTGACCCGCGGCGCCGCTGATGGCCACCGATTCCCCACCAAAGTCGGAGTTGCCGGCGATCGACGGCAGTGCTGCCCCCGCTGCCGCAGGACCGTTCCCGCCCCCTCCAGCCTGCGTATCAGTGTCGCCTTCGCCGGTCAGCGCGCTCACCAGACTAAGGCTCTGCGCACTATTCCCCGCCAACTGTTGAATCATCGAGCTTGTCGCCTGTTGGCTCGCCGCCTCGGTCGCCTGCTGTTGCGCCGCCCGTGAGGCCAGGATCAACGCGAAGCTAACTGTCTGGTCGTGATTCGTGGCGTTGAGCACTGCCTCTTGCGATCCAACGGCAAACGCCGCAAACTGAGTTCGGATTACGTACCGGCCATTTTGAGAAATACTCATCGACCACGCGCCCGTGATGTCGGTCGTAGTCGAGAACTTCTTCCCGGTCAGAGTATTCTGTGCCGTCACGGTCACGCCGGGCAGTGGGATAGTTCCGCTCTTCACCACGCCGTGCAGCTTACCTCCCGTGGTGACTGGATTCGGTGTCGCCGGGACCGGATTTTCGGTGCTTTTAGAAGTTTGCGCGGATTCGGCCGAGGCTGGCGCGGGACTCTGGACAGCGCCTTGCGACCATACCGCACTGCTGCCCACAACAATCCCGAGTGCCATCGCCCAAAATAATGCTCGCCGCATGCTCGCTCCCCGCCATCTCCCGCCCGTACTCAGTCAGACGTTCCTCGCAGCTCGAAGGTTTACTGGTCAGTACCCTCGCAAACCCATCGTAAACTCAGGCATGGCCACAAACGAGGCCGATTCTCGGCCATTTTTCATTGAAGAGATTGGAACATCTGCCTCTGAAAGCACCATCAAGCAGGCACAGGAACTGCTGCTCGAGTACGGCCGCTCTGTCGTTGCCCAACCTAGCGCAGCCCGCTTCTGTTTTGCTGCTCTTGAGAAAGAAGCCGCACGGGTTCCACTCTCTTATCTCGAACAAGGAGGCGGCTGCATCATGGCTCGTGCAAACGGCGAGCCCGCCGGCTTCATCGCATGGCGCGAGTTCTCCTTCGGAACAACTTCCGATGCCGTCGCTTCGAACGCCTGGGAACTCAAACGCCTCTGGGTTCGACCCGCAACGCGCGGTCTTGGATTGGGCCGCGCCTTGACTCAGTCTGTCCTCAAACGCGCAGTTGCAGCCGGCCGCCGGGCTGTCTTTCTTGATACTGCCCCAGCCTCCATGGCAGCAGCCCATCGAATTTATCTCGACCTCGGCTTTCTGCCATGCGAGCCTTACAACGACAATCCTGTTGAAGGTCTCGCCTACCTCAAGAAAACCCTGTGAAGCGCACTCTCAATCCGCAATCAGGCGCTCGCGTCGGTTGCGCCGCACTCACGCATCTCCGCCGGGTTCACCTGGCTTACTCCAGGAATTCGACCCGGAAAATACCCGCGAATTGCTATTGCTTTCTTGACAGACCCATGTTAACTATTAAGTCAATATTGATTTGATTGCTACCACAGAAGTAACCCTTGGTCGGCATCAGACAGGACGTCCTCAACCATGAAGATCGGCACCACGATTCGCGCCCACCGCCTGCAAAAGGGATTGTCTCAAGGAGATATCGAGAAGAAAACCGGCCTCCTGCGCTGTTACCTGTCGCGTGTTGAGAATGGCCATACCGTTCCCTCACTGGACACCTTGTCCAAGATTGCCCTGGCGCTCGACCTTCCCATCGCTCAGTTCTTTGCCGACGACTCAATGGGCCACCAATTCAACGCTCAAAAGCTCACTGACGAAGAATTGCGCTTCCTCACCCAGATCCGCCGCTACTCATCAAGCCTGAATGAAAGCGACCGCAAGCTGTTGTTGACCATGGTCAAGAAGTTCGCAGCCACAGCAACGCGCTGAGGGTTCCGATCCTCGGCCCCGTTCTTAGCAGCGCCTCGCTGCGGATGCGCACGCTAATCCATGGTCTCCTTCACCAGAGTCCTGATCTTTGCGTTCACCTCGTCTGGCTTCACAAAGAAGGGCGTCCTCAAGCATTCGAAGGTCAGTTCCTCCGTGTTGGGCGAGTAGTTCCAGGCCATTTCAACGCCGAACTTTGAAGCTGTTCCATTATTGCCGGTCAGGTCCAAGCCATTGGCCTGTGCCTTTAGAAGCAAACTTGCATACTGCGTGGGTGTAATGCCCGAAAAAACTTGTGGCGCGCTTTGGGCCATGTTCATCTCCTGTCTCCGTGTGGGAGTTGCAAAGCCGCGTCAGCATCATCACCAGTTATGCTGGCGCTCTGACCGATTTGGGCGTGATAGCAATCGAATACTATCAGCAAGTGGGGTAATTCTCCGCAAGCGCCAGGTCTGCCACCACCTCTTCCCCGTGGTCGCGCCTGTTCTGAAGCCGAATCTCAAACGATGAGGTAGTCTATGAATGCTTCGTTGAGGCGCATCCGCAATTTTTCTTTGGCTTTGGCATTGGCGTGCGTTTTCTATGGCGCACTTTCCGCATATCTGTCTGGCGCTCCGTCCGGCAGAGGCCACAGCTCGTCCAGCGTTGAGGCCGCACAAGACCACCCCCTGGCAACCCCCGAAAACGTGATCCCCAGAGATCCATTTCTCATCAACAATGGTTTGATCCCTCCTCCTGCGCTCTATCAGGGCCCGATGTTCGCGCTCAGCAAGGATTGGCCTTCCCGGCCACTACCTCCCATCCAGAGTCCTCCTTGGCAGCAGGCAATTGGTGGGGACGCCATCACCACCCAGAATGCGCCGGCCTACATCGCAGCACTCAAACAATACGTGGCTTCCAATGCGCGCCAGTTGCTGCTCAACTATGACAACTGGGACGCCACAAAGGCGCATTGGTACAACGAGCCCTGGCTTGGATACACTCGCGAGAGCATCCACGGAACCTACGCGGCCGGCCAGTTTGGTCCGTCAGTCTTTGCCGGCACTGGACTCAAGACTACATTCGATACATATGTGCTCACCTACTACGATGAGCGTGCCGCCTACACACTCTACAAAGTCTGGGGATCGGGCGCGGTGAATCCCGATGTCAAGACCGCCAACTTTCAATTCGACGAAGGTTCGGTCATCGTCAAAACCGCTGTTTTCGTTTCCGACGATCCAAAGACGCAGAAGAATTGGTGGCCAGCCACCGATGGCGCTGCAGTATGGCCCATCTATGCGGCGATCCCCGAGCAGCAGTCCGGCGCTCCTACCGTATTGAACGCCTATGTCATCCAGTTCGACATCATCGTCAAGGATTCCGCTGCATCGCCCAAAACCGGCTGGGTCTTCACCACGCTCGTCTATGACCGCAAAGCCTCAGGCGATGCCTGGGACAAGATGGTTCCGCTGGGGGCCATGTGGGGTAACGATCCAGATGTCGACTCGTCCTCGCGCTCCAGGCCGCCACTTCACGAAACCTGGATCAACCCGGCAGCCCCTAAGTACTCTACCCAGACGCTGGGCTGGGGTGGACGACTCGCTGGCCCCAACGATGGTGCGCGTAACGACATTCAGGTGGGCAAAAAGCAGATGGACGACTACCCCAACTCCTCATGCCTGAGTTGCCACGGACCCGCCGAATGGCAGCCCGCCCAGCATCGGCAGGTTTCTTTCCTCTTGCCGTCGATTCCGAGCCAGCAACCCGGTCAGATTCCCTTCAAACCGTGCCCGGACGCCAAGACGGGCGAATGGTACATCTGCTCCCCGCCGCCGGGATCCCCCGACTGGGCACGTTGGTTTCAGAATCGCCCCGGAACCGAGCCGCAGGCCTCCAGCACCGATTCCGTTGCGACCGACTACGACATGGTATTCGCCTTCAAGTCGCTTCCCATGTGGTGGAAAGCAACCGGGCCCGCGGAAACACCCATGCCCTTTGCCGTCCGGTCTCTCCGCCACGGCACTCCCACGCCGGCGCACTTCAACGAGTACAGCGGCGCGCCGTTAATCCCCAGCGGCGCCGCAGCCAACCGAAAGGCAATGCATTGGTAGTTTCTCTAGGACTTCAAGACAGTTTTGCTTGCGTTGGATTTCAAATTGAGCCGATCCGGGAACGCTGTGACTTGAACGCGGCCTGAGCCCCCGCCGTGTTCCTCGGAAAATTCTGGCCGTTCCGGCTCAATCGGCCGCCCTGGCTTTCTCTGTGCGTCTCCTCTTGATCGCCTTGTCGGCAACCGTAGCGGGAATCGCATCCAAGCCTACCTTGCCTTCCGCCAGTTGCATCAGAAATTCCTGGCTGGCAAAAAGCGGCGCATCCTTGAATACTTTGCTTGCGCGCAGGTAGCTTCCGTCGGGCTGTTGCAGCCGGGCTTTCTGCGTATCAGCCAGGTAGGCAGGCAGAATTTCGTCGTGAATGCGAGCCAGGGCCACCGGGTCCCGCACCGGAAAAACCACCTCGCAGCGTTCGAACAGGTTGCGCGGCATCCAGTCGGCCGATCCAAGGTAGATCTCGCTGGCCCCACCGTTCGCAAAGTGATAAATGCGCGAGTGTTCCAGGAACCGTCCGACAATCGAACGCACACGAATCGTCTCTGACAAGCCTTTGACGCCCGGTCGCAGGATGCATAGACCGCGGATGATCAGGTCGATTTCAACACCGGCCTGCGAAGCCTGGTACAGCGCCTCGATCACGCTGGGCTCAAGCAGCGCGTTCATCTTGGCTACGATGTGTGCCGGTCGCCCAGCCTGGGCGTGCTCTTGTTCACGTCGAATCAGGCCCAGGAAACTCTCAGCCATCGTCAATGGCGCCACCAGCAGCGGCCGGTAGTCGTCGATCTCGGCGTGCGCAGTCAGGTAGTTGAACACCATGTGAACCTGTTCTGTAATCTGCGCATCGCTGGTCAGCAGGCTCAGGTCGGTGTAGAACCGCGCTGTCACAGGGTTGTAGTTCCCTGTACCCAGGTGACAGTAGCGGCGGGTGATGCCGTCTTCGTCTCTGCGCACCAGCATGGCCAGCTTGCAATGGGTCTTCAGTCCCACCACGCCGTGGAAGACCTGCACGCCTGCATCCTCCATACTGCGCGCCCAGCGGATATTCGACGCCTCATCGAATCGCGCCATCAGTTCTACCACTAATGTGGCTTCCTTGGTAGCCGCAGCCTCAATCAGCGCTTCGAACATGGGCGCGTCGTGGCTGGTGCGGTAAAGGGTCTGCTTGATGCTGACCACCGCATCGTCCTGTGCTCCCTGCTCGATGAAGTCAACCACTGGATCGTACGAATCGTACGGATGGTGCAGCAGAATATCGCGCTCGCGCAGCTCCTCGAACACATTCGCAGACTTGCGGCTCAGGTGCAGCGCCTTGGGCGTAAAGGGGGCGAACTTCAGGTCGGCTCTTGGCACGTCGTTGTAAAAGAACATCAGTCGCGACAGGTTGACCGGTCCCTCGCCACGGAATACCTGGTTCTCATCGAGTTCGAAATTCACTCGCAAGCGTTCCACAATCTCGGCATGGGCGCCGGTCTCGATCTCCAACCGTACGGCGTCGCCCTTGCGCCGATTGTGCAGCTCAACTCTGATCGTCTCCAGCAGCGAGCGAGCTTCTTCTTCCTCAAAATAGAGGTTCGAGTTGCGGGTCACCCGAAATGCCGCATGAGCAAGCACTTCGTAGCCGCGATACATGCTGCCAAGATTCTGTGCAATCAGGTCCTGGAGCAGCAGGTAGTCGTACAATCCATCGGCTGCTGGCAGGCGCAATAACCGCGGCAGCGCTCGCGGCACGGTCACCACGCCCAGCACCTGCGGTCCAGAGCTCCGCCGCTTGGCCCGGAGCAGCAGCGCCAGGCAAAGAGCTTTGTTCAGAACGCGCGGAAACGGGTGCGCCGGGTCGATCGAGATCGGCGTTAGCAGAGGATCGACCTCGCGCTGAAAGTAGCCCTGTGCGAAAGCCTGGGCATCTTCGCCCAGTTCTTTCCACTCCAGCAGCCTAATCCCCTGCTTGCGCAGCTCGGGCAACAGTTGATCGTTCCAGCAGTGGTACTGGGCGGCCACAAAGCTGTGAATCTCTTCAGTCAGCACGTCCAGCGACTCGTTCGGACGCAGCCCATCGTACCCCGGTTCGCGGTAGCCGTCCTCGATCCTCTGCATAAGGCCCGCCTGGCGGACCTCAACGTATTCGTCCAGGTTGTTGCCGGTGATGGACAGGAATTTTACCCGCTCAAGCAGCGGGTTGGTCGGGTCCTCAGCTTCTTCAAGCACTCGCCGGTTGAACTGCATCCAGGAGTAGTCGCGACCGTTAAACAGCTTTTGCTTCTTCGTGGTTCTGGCCATCAATTCCGTCCAATGCGCGTGTTGGAAGTCTACAGCGTTTTGCTCGGCCTGTGCACCTGCTGGCGCTGCATTTCCGGTCCCCGCCACCGGAGACAACTCCATGAGCCAACTCATACATGACCGACGGGCCAAATCATGTTAATGCCGTGCGAAAAGCCACGTTCGAGTGTCCGCATTGACGCCCAGCCACGATGGGTTCAGGATGAGAAGATAAGTGATGCGATAGCAGACTGCCCCAGAGAGGAGTCCCTCCCATGCCCCAGGAATCGATTACTTCGCTTGACAGCCTGATCCCTCCCCAGCCTCTCCCTGCCGGGCTCCAGGAATTCTCCAGGCAGGTCCATGACCTGCTGGACGGCCGGCCAAAAGACGATGAGACCATCGCCAGGGCCTTTGAAGGCATGGACGAGATGTTCGACCTGATCGCTGCAGGCCTGTACACATTGGCTTCCATGCTTGTCGGCGAGGGTGAAGAGAGCGTCCGCATCGTCGAAGCTGCCGTAGCCAATGCAGACATTTCGGCTTGCCACGACCCTGTCCAAGCCCGGAAGGGCAGTCGCCTTGCACTCTGCAATGCTGCCCTCAACACAATTGCGCAGCGTAATCCCAGCAGCCTCGCCGCACCCGGAGGCCTCAAGCCCGCATCCACATGCATTGAGGATGACGATCTGGACGCCGTCAGTTCTTCCGCTGACCAATTGCTGACGATGCTCGCAGGGCCGGATCGCGATCGGGTCAGAAACTGGCTCACCAGCCTGCCAACCTTGACCCGCACCATCTTTGTCCTGCGCGCTGTGGCCGGCTTCAGCGCATCGGAAATCGCCGCAATGCTGCAAGCCCACAGAGGCCCCCAGGCAGCTGGATGGACCGTGGATGCCGTGCGTGAGTTCTGCCGCCAGGGGCTCTGTTCGCTGGCCTCGCAGCTGATCCAGTCCTCAACCGTTCGCTGACCCGCCCGGTTCTCGAGCCTGGACCGTGTGTTCAGGGGATTCCGGATATGATTTTCACTCCTGAAGGCGCTCGGTGAACCGTGTGTGACCGGCGTGCCCGCCTGCTCGGCACGTCTCCGGTCCGATACACTAGATTTAAGAACCCTGTGGCCTTCACTCGGCATCGAAAACATGCAACCATCTTTTGCCAGAAGCGCCCGGCTGTGAGCTGATCAACCGTGACTCCTTCAAACCATTCAGAAAATCGCACCATCCGGACTTGTGCCCTCGGCCTCTTGCTTGGCCTTGCCGCCTTGGCACCGGGCAGGCTGAAGGCGCAGGTCTCGCTTGGACTGCAGCCCCCTCAGGCCTCCGGGCCCACCTCTTCCAGCTACCAGGGCAGCATTCCCGCAGGAGAGGCCTCGTCGCAGGCTATCGGCCTCTCTCTTGACGATGCAATCCAGCGCGGCCTCAAGACAAACCTCGGTATCATCCTGAGCAGCACCCAATCTGCTGCGGCGCGCGGTCAGCAACTCAGTGAACTGCAATCCCTGCTGCCCTCCGTAGACGCAAACGCCAAGGAAACAATCATGCAGGTCGACTTGCCTGCGGAAGGGTTGCGCATCCCAGGCTTTCCCACCATCATTGGACCGTTCGGATTCACTGACGTTCGCGCGTCCCTCAGCTGGTCGCTCATCAACGTGAGTTCCCTGCGCAACTACCTCGCCGCACGCCACAACTTTGCCGCCGCCCAACTCTCCGCGCAAGATGCCCGGGATATGGTGATCCTGACCGTCGGTAACGCCTATCTGCTCGTACTGGCCGATGAGTCCCAGGTGGCCAGTGTCGAGGCCCAGGTTGTAACAGCAAAAATCTCTCTCGACCAGGCGGTCTCAAACCATCAGGCTGGAACCGCGCCGCTGCTCGATGAACTGCGTTCCCGTGTGGATTCTCAATCGCTCCAACAGCAGTTGATCGTGGCCAACAACGCGCTCGAGAAGGATAAGCTCGCCTTGGCGCGTACCATCGGCCTGCCTCTCGCGCAAAGCTTTACCCTGACCGACAAGGTGCCCTACGCAGCCTTCGATCAAATCGACATCGATGCCACGATCCGCCAGGCACATGCCAACCGCAAGGATCTTGCAGCCCTGCTGGAGCAGACCAAGGCGGCAGAACAGCAGCGCAAGGCTGTCACCGCAGGACGGCTTCCAACGCTTAAATTCGACGGTGACTACGGCGATATCGGCACCACGTTGTCTCACTCGCACGGCACCGGCGATGCCACAGGCACTTTGAGTGTCTCGCTTTTCAAGGAATTTGAATTCCGCGGCGAGGCCCAGCAGGCCCAGGCCCAGTTGGATACCGAACGCGCTCAGTTGAGCAATTTGAACGCCCAGATTGACGCCGACATTCGCGACGCCTTGCTTGACATTGCCTCCGCACAACAGCAGGTCGAGGTTGCAAAATCAAGTGTGGACCTCGCCAACGAAGCCCTCAGCGAAGCGCAGCAGCGATATGCCAACGGCGTCAGCGACAACCTGGCCGTCAGCCAGGCTGAACAGTCCGTGGCCCAGGCCAACAATCAATATGTCACCAGCCTCTACCGTCACAACGTAGCCAAGCTAAGCCTGGCGCGTGCTCTCGGTGTGGCAGAAAATTACAAGAATTATCTGGGAGGAAAGTAGACGTGGCGGATTCAACACCAAAACCAGCCCAAAACACAACGGCGACTGAAATCGAGCAACCGAAATCCAGCCGCAGGCTGGTCATTGTGCTCGTCCTGGTGGTCCTTGTCGCAGTCGCGGTCGCGCTCTGGTGGCATTCCACCTTTACTGAGGACACAGACGACGCGCAGGTAAACGGCCACTTGATTCAGATCAGCTCGCGCATCAGTGGCCAGGTCCTCAAAGTCGATGTGGAAGAGAACCAGCAGGTCAATGCAGGGGATGTCATCGCTGAACTCGATCCGGCAGACTACAAAGTCGCCGTTGAGAATGCCCAGGCTGCCCTTGCCAGTGAGCAGGCCAACGCCGTCGCTGCAAATGTGAACGTGCCCATCACCTCCATCAACACTGGGAGCAACCTCAGTTCCGCCGGAGCAAACCTCTCCGGCTCGCACGATAGCGTCGAGCAGGCTCAGAAGCAATTTGATTCAGCGCACGCCCGGGTGGCCCAGGCTCAGGCAAACCTGACCAAGGCACAGGCCGATCTCGACCGTTACAAACCGCTCGTCGAGAAGGATGTGATCAGTAAGCAGCAGTGGGATGCTGCCGTTGCCGCGGCCGACGGAGCAAAAGCGTCCGTGGCCGATGCCGTTGCCAATGAGCAGGCTGCCGCCGAGGGGATCAAGGTAGCCCGCGAGCACGAGTCCCAGGCCAAAGACCAGTTGAAGTACGCTGAAACAGGCCCGCAGCAGGTCGCCGCCCAGAGTGCCCACGCCAAACAAGCGCAGGCGCAGGTCGCTCAGGCACAGGCTCAGCTCGATCAGGCGAAGCTCAACCTCAGCTACACCAAAATCGTCGCCCCCGTTGCCGGAATCGTCACCCGCAAGAGCGTCGAAGTCGAACAGAACGTAGCCGCTGGCCAGAACTTGCTCACCCTCGTTTCCCTTCAGGATCTGTGGATCACCGCAAACTTTAAGGAGACCCAGCTTCGCCACATGTCCGCGGGTCAGGCTGTCAAGATTGCTGCCGACGCGACCGGCAATTCGTACAACGGCAAGGTCACCCAGATCGGCGGGGCCACTGGTTCTGTCCTGTCTCTGTTCCC
>Ga0182018_10004025_pt1 | contig 12677 bp, 11 predicted proteins | sample 812P2MmetaG_FD_120490 | JGI IMG/M metagenome (GOLD analysis project Ga0182018, IMG submission 120490) | Permafrost microbial communities from Stordalen Mire, Sweden - 812P2M metaG | ecosystem: Environmental > Terrestrial > Soil > Wetlands > Permafrost | place: Sweden: Stordalen | collected...
CGCGTAGCACACATGAATTTTACTCGTTTTATGCATGTTTCGCGATTTTGAGATAGGTTCTAATGACTTGTCGATGTTAGCTACCAGATCTTATTTACGGGTGGCTCGCCTTTACTGCCTAGCGGCAGTACAGCTTCACCAAGCCTCTTTCTGACTGAACCATGCCCCTGGTGGGGACACAGAGCTCGGCTCGCCAGCCCTCCCCCGGACACGTCGTCAGGGCATACTCCAGCTCTATAGACGTATAGCGGTAGGTCGGTTTGCCAAACACGTCTCGCTTTTTGAATGCGCCATACGCTCGTTGGAGACCTTCTCATGCAAAAGCATCGATCTCTCGCCGTGGCAAGGTCCTACTCGCGGATCCGTGCGAATGGCTTCGCAGTGGCCGCTGCCTTCGGCCTGCTGTTGCCGGTGGCTGCGACTGCTGTCGCGAGCGACCGAGGTGTCCATGTTGTCACAGCAATGATTCCGATGCCGGATGGAGTGCAGTTGGCCGCAACGCTGTACATGCCCGGCAACCTCAAGTCGGGAGAACGCGTGCCAGCCCTCCTCGAATACCTCCCCTATCGCAAGGACGATGACACTCTGGTCGAGGACTACGCTCTCCACCCCTATTTTGCGAGACACGGTTACGTGGGCGCGCGAGTGGATATCCGCGGGTTCGGGAACAGCGGCGGCGCGCCACCAACCCGTGAGTATTCCGCGCAGGAGCAGGAGGACTGTGAGCAAGTCATTGCGTGGCTCGCCCGCCAGCCGTGGTCGAACGGCAAGGTCGGAATGCTGGGAATCTCTTGGGGCGGCTTTAATTCCATTCAGATGGCGATGCGCGCTCCACCAGCCTTGAAGACGATTCTCGCAGTAGCCGCCACCGAGGAGCTCTTCACGGAGGACGTGCACTACATGGACGGGGTCCTCCACGTAGATGAGTTCGAGGTGGCGATGGACCTCGATCAGGGCCGAAGCGGAGCGCCCAATTTTCCCGTCGACGAGCAGACGTTCGCCATGCGGATGGACTCCACACCGTGGTCCCTGGATTACTTCCGGCACCAGCGAAACGGCCCCTTTTGGCGTGCACCGGTGCGTCGCCTGGAAGACATCAAGATTCCCTGTTTTGTCATCGGGGGTTTGCAGGACGGCTACCGCAACAGTATAGCGCGCATGCTCGAGCGCGTGCCGGCGCCGGTGCATGCGTTGTTGGGCCCCTGGAACCATGACTTTCCGAATACCAGTATGTACGGCCCTCGGATCGAGTGGCGCGATCAGGCGGTACGCTGGTTCGATCACTGGCTTAAAGGCGTCAACAACGGCATCGAGCATGAACCTCGGCTCGTCGTCTATCAGCAGCATAGCCATCCCCCGGGCGCCCAAGCGCAAGACGTCCCCGGCGAGTGGCGCGCCGAATCGTGGCCACCGGAAGGACTCAAGCCTGCGTCATTCTTCATGGCGCCAAACCACGTGCTGACAACGGCGCCAGCGTCTGCCGGACTGGATCATCTACGCTATGTCGCGTCAGCAGGCGTCGAAGCCGGTTTCTGGTGGGGTGAGTTACTGACCGACCAGAGACCCGCTGATGCCTTCAGCCTGACCTACGACAGCGCGCCGCTCAAAGAGGATCTGGCGATGCTGGGGCGCGCACGCGCCCATCTGCAAGTGGCGTCTGATGCGCCTTTGGCTGACTGGTTCGTGCGCCTTGAAGACGTTGCAGAGGACGGCAGTGTCACGGCGATCACGGGTGCCGGCATCAACGGCGCACAGCGCAATTCCCAAGAGCAACCCGAGCGGCTGGCACCTGGCACTGAATATGGCCTTGACCTCGATTTGTACTTGACGAGCTGGACTTGGGCCGCCGGTCATCGCATTCGCGTAGCCGTCTCGAACGCGCAGTGGCCCATGCTCTGGCCTACACCTTACCCGATGACGACGACGCTGCGCCTCGGTGAAAGCGGCGGATCATCTGTTGTGCTCCCGGTCGTCCCCACGCGCGGTCGCGCGCCACCGCTTTTCGCCAACCCACAATCGCACGAGGTACCGCCCGGCGTGGTCAACAATGGTGACTACGCTTGGCCTGGAAGCTGGAAACTCGAGCGAGACGAGCTCTCTGGACGGAGCACTGTGACGTGGCGCGGCACCTCAGCGTTGCGCTTTTCCTGGGGCTCATTCGACCATTTTGAGCAGATTGTCTACCACGTCGACGACACTCAACCTGCCCAATCAGCGGCTGAGGGAGAGGCAGAGAGCGTCGAAAGATTACCGGATCGCGTACTCACCTATCGAGGACACCTGAGGATCAAGACTGATACGAACACACTCCATTACTCTTACACGCGCGAGCTGTTGCGCGATGGGGTTGTTCTACATACGCGCAGCTGGAGTGAGGATGTTCCGCGCGATCTGCAGTGACTGCGCCGCTGCGCGGCTCGTGCAGTCGTAGCTGGCCCCCCTCAGCGCTTCTTTGAGTATGGCGCCGCCCGCCGCATCGGGCGTAATCATACAAGTATCGCCTTTCCAACCTCGTTCCTTGATCTGTGCGACCGCCACGGCGATTCCGGCGTTGATCTTTTCAACATTGAAGCCTGGTGGAAGGGAGGGGTCTGAAAAGTCGACGGTTTCCGGCTTTTGGCCTACGAACAGGATACGGATCATGCAGTTTCTCCATGCAGACAGTGACCCGGGCGAGCTCGCTACAAAGGCGGGGCACCTGGCTTGCGCCGCGATTTGGCCCACAAAATGCCGATAGGCATGCGCCGAACCCATTCAACACGTTGCACGGTAGCACAGTTTCAATTCCCGAGAATTGGCTGTCATTTATGCGCTACCAGTGATTGCCGTTGCTATACATTTTTTGAAGTAACACTGCGATTGCACACATGACAAAAGCACCCCGAGTCGCATCACGTATCCCATCCCATTTACAAACGTGGCGCTTTGACGTTCTGACGTCTTAACGTTATGCTTGCTCGCATGGAAAGCCCTAAGCGCGCCACCGTTTATTTTACGGCCGACGTTCACAAAGCTCTTCGCCTACGCGCTGCTGCGTCAGATCGTTCTATCTCGGATATGGTAAATGACGCAGTGCGCACTGCTTTGGCTGAAGACGCCGCGGATCTCGGAACATTTGCCGAACGGCGTGGCGAGAAGAGTGTCTCCTTTGAAAGCTTCGTCGGCGGCCTGAAGCGCCGTGGCCGAATATAGGATCCTTCTTAAGTCCTCGGCAGCCAAAGAGATCGAGGGAATTGGATCTAGGGAAGACCGCCGACGAATCGTAAAGAAGATTGCCGGTCTGGCCGCCAGCCCTCGCACGCATGGGACCGAGAAACTGGCTGGGCATGAGGATCGGTATCGAATCCGTCAGGGCGGCTACCGTATTGTCTATCTAATTGACGACTCCCGTCGTGAGGTCATCGTCTTTAGGGTAGGACACCGAAAGGATGTCTATCGCTAGGCTCGTGAACCGAGGACCTGGTTGAGAGCCAGGTGCTCGGCTCGCCAGCCCCCCTCGCCCGCCACCGAACGGTATGCGAACTGAAACATCGCGAGTACAGAGGCGATTATATACTTGACGTACCGGGGCTCCACACCCGACCGAGATACTTCTGTCGGTCTGAGTAGCGGGACGCCAAGGCAAATCCTTTGAACGTCAGCTTCAAAGACCGTAGACATCGAACCCTACGAAAAAGAGGTTCTACGTTAACCCTCTGCAAGCGCCCGCGAAGTTACAGAACATTTAAATCGGATATATCACTGCGTTACGATAACCGCCGGGACTCGATCCCGTGATCGGCTGAGCCAGCGGCAGGGAGACATCTCCGGTTGGCGGGAATCTCTGGCATTCGACCCTAAGCTATGCCACCCCGACTTGGCGGAGGACAGCCATGTCCACCCTCGCACTTCGCGCTATCCCGGCCGCCCTGGCAGCCGCCCTGCTGCTTTCCATCGGTGACGTCGTACTTGCCCAGCCCAAGCCGGCGCCCGTGGTTGCGCGCTGACGTTTACCGGGGCGCGCCGCTCTGCCTTAAAGAGGCGGCGCGTTCGGGAATTCCCGCCCAGCCCACTCGCGTCAGGTATCCCACCCCATGTAAGCGGCAAACAATCCCACCGTATCGATGAATCCGTGCGCCAATACGCACGTCCAGATGTTTCGCCTCGATATCAGATACGCCGCAGCCAAAATCACTCCGGCTATACCAGAATCGAGGATGCCCGCCGGCCCTTTGTAGAAATGGCCGAGCCCGAAGAGCACAGAGCTCCCAAGTACGGCCAAGATATCTGCAACGCGATTTCCCCCCAGCATGTGGGACAGTTTTTCTAGCAGAAAGCTTCGATATCCGATCTCCTCCCCGAATCCAGCGAATATCCAGACGATAGGCAGGTACATCAGAGCAGTCGATAGATGACCGCGAATCTCATCCGCGCCCAAGGGCGCCTTGATCGGAGGCCAGAAGTGAGAAGTAATCGGCTCAACAACAAAGTCCCCCAGTAATATCCGCAATGCCGCGGCGCTTACGGCAATAATTAGAAGGCGATTCCAAGAATTCGGTCGTTTGAAACCGAGCGCAGCCCAGTCCCACGCGCGCTCCCGCCATCGCATGGAAGCGATTGCCAGTACGACGAGAATTGGCACCTCGTTAGGGAGTACGCGGTACACGTTGTGCCCGATGACTGCAATCGCCCCCAATAGCGCTTCGCACGCACTTATCACACGCGCTGGGTGCGCGCCTGGCGGATCCACTGACATGGGGGCAATCTTGCCGTAGGTCAGTGAAACATGTGAAATAAACTGGCCGTCGCGTGGTTGATTTGTTACAAAGAATTCCATGGCTAGCCCGACTCTCGACTTGACCGATCGGCGCCTGCTGAGATTGCTGCAGAAGAACAACCGGCGTCGGCTTCGGGATCTCGCTGAGGAACTAGGGATTTCTGCACCGACTTGCATGCGCCGCATGCGCCGACTCGAGTCGACTGGCGTCATTCTCGCTCATGCCGCGCTGGTCGACTCCGCACACGTAGGATACAGAGTGACCGCGTTCGTCGAAGTCACGCTGATCAGCGCCTCAGGCGCCGAGATGGCCGCTTTCGAGCGACGGATGATCCGATGTCCCGAGGTCATTCAGTGCTCTGAGCTCGCCGGCGATACTGACTACCTGCTGACCGTGAAGGTGCGGCAAATGCAGGAGTTTTCCGATTTTACCCGCACTCGTCTAGGCGACGATCGGCGAATTCGGTCATATCGCTCCCTGCTGGTACTTCGGCAGCTCAAGAATGAACATGAATTGGCACTATGAGGATTCGTAACGCGCGGCGGAGCCACCCGGTGCGACCGAAGGGGGACCGCGAGAGCCGTCGCAATTACCGCCAACGCTTTTGTCACGTCAAACCCCTGGTTGGAATACAGGTGCTCGCCTCGCCCACCCTGCCCTCGCGCGTGTACAAGCCGTTATTATTGCGAGTGATCTCGACTCGACAAGAGGCACGAAGCCGCATCGGTGAGCGCGGCGGCGAGCTCGCAAGTAGTGATGAAATCGGCGATGACAGTGGATCAGGTCAGACGCACGGTAAGCCGTGCTCGGCGCGGGGCGCCTGGAGGTCGTGATGAAGCGAGGGGACGAAGCGAGGAGCGAGATCGGTGTAGTGGCGTCTCTCGTTCCGCGGCCGGACGGCACGCTGCGCCTGGTCCTAGACGACGTGGTGATCGCCCCGTCGACGGGGATGACACTTTGGCGGGTTCGAGGATCGTACACGTTCATCGACTGGCCACGCGACGTGGTTGCGAATATGAAGTTGAGTCCGCGGGACTACCAGAGGCTCGGAGAGATTCTACTTGCCCGGCTCCTCGCTCGAAGATCGAAGGACGGTTTCGAAGCCACTGGCGATTAATGGTGCCGCCCTCTCCTGTGCGCTTGGCCTCAACTCCGCTCGATGCGGAGTTCGAGCCAATTCCATTATTAATTACGTTTTGCCAACGTCCACGATGTCTCTTGAGTTTTCGTCCGACGCCCGCCTCTGGAATGCATGGCCGGCACATCCGCGAGATGTTTTCTCAATTGCGGCCACCGCTTTTCTCACGTCAAGCCACTGGTTGAAAGAGCGACGCTTGCCTCGCCCGCCCTAACCCGGCGCCACGAGGTTTAAGGATTGCGAAGTGAAAATTGAGAGTTTGCGGATATTTATCCGGGGTGAGCTTGGGCGGAGTGCGTGGCGGAGCTGACTACCCGTACCGCCTGGCCGGCGGCGAGACGCTCGCCGCCACGGACCACTAGACGATCCCCCGGCGATAGCGGACCACTCACTTCGACTGAGTCGGCCATACCGGCCCCCGGAGTAACGTCAAGCTGCTCAACAGTGTTGCCGCGCGTCACCCGCAGGACGTAAGAATGGTTCTGGCGGATCATCAGCGCATCGCGCGGCACGGTGACCGCAGTGCGCGCGCCGGTGGTCGGTAGGCTCACCTCGACGGGAGTGCCAACCAGCCATTCGGGATTTGCGAGCGTCACGCGCACCTCGAACTGCCGCGAGCGGTCATCCCCAACCGGCACTACGGTGCGCACACGACCCTTTTTCTCGATGCCGTGCTCGCGGACTATGACCGTCTGACCCGCATGCACATTAGCGGCGAGATCGAGTGCGGCAGTGGCGCGTACCTCGATGTCGGCGGTGTTGACCAGCCGGGCGGTCGCGGCACCGATTTGCAGGTACTCGCCGCGCTGGACGAAGCGCTCAGTAACGACGCCGGGGAACGGCGCGCGGATTACCGACTGACCAATCTCGTACAGCGCCTGACGCAGCTGCGCTTCGACGCGCGCCAAGTCGTCGCCCGACATGTCGCGCTGCGCGCGTGCATCCTCAAGCTGACTGGCGCTCAGCGCCTGTGTGGCCGCGAGCCGGTTGAAGCGGTCAAGTTGCGAGCCGCTAACCTCGTGCTGCGCGCGCGCTCGTGCCACCTGGGCGCGCAGATCCTCGACCCGTAATCGCGGCAAGGTGTCATCGAGCTTCGCGATGGTCTCGCCTTGTTTGACGAGCGCGCCTACGTCGGCGACCCACACCACCTGGCCGGGAACAACACTGGCGATCCGCGCATCGTCACGACTCACGATTGATCCCGGCGTCCAGCTGTCGACGCTGACCGCCTGCACGCTCACCGTGCCGACCTCAACCGTCGGGCGCTCCGGGACGGAATCGGCGGCGGCACCGGGGCAGGCAAAGGCTGCGCAGGCTACAGCTGCCGCGATGCGCGGCGCCCACGGGAGACTCAGGTGCGGTCGCGGAGTCGGCGCGCAAGGTACGGTCGAATAGCGTAGCGCGCCTGCGCACGAGAGGACTGCACGGGTCATGGCGTCACGGGCGCAGCGCGCCCTGCTGCAGGCGTGGCTGTCATGTGGCGGCGTCTCGCCAGCAGCCGCATGAGCGCCGGGATCAGGACCAGACTGAACGCGAGACTCACGACGACGCCGCCGATATTGACGGCTGCGAGCCCACGGTAAATCACGCTGCCGGGACCGGGATTGACAGCCATCGGCAGTGCTCCGAGTGCACCTGTGAGCGTGCTGGCCAGAATTGCACGCAGTCGCTGCTGCAGGCCTGCGCGGATGCCCTCCTCCAGCGTGGCGCCCTCACTCTCGACGCTGCGGACTGCCGCAACCAGTAGGATCGCGTGGTTAATAATGACCCCGATCATCATCACGAAACCGATCATGGACAGCAGATCGAGTGCCTGGAACTTCACTACATCGAGTAGCCGCAACCCGAGCACGCCGCCGACCAGTGCGAGCGGCACGGTGAGCAGCACGATGATGCTGTCACGCAGTGAGCGGAACAACACGGTCATCAGCAGCAACAGCACCACGAGCGCCATGACGAACACGCGGCTCATGGTGGCGAGGGTCTCGCTAAGGTTGTCGGCGCTGCCGGTCAGGCGCATCGAGCCATCGGCAGGCATGTGAGCACGCAGCGTCGGCAGCACCTGTGCATTGTTCGTCTTCAGCACCTGTTCCAACGAGAGGGTCGGAGGTGGGTCTACGGTTAACGTCACCGTGCGCCGGTGATTGATGCGTCGGATCGAGGGTGGCCCGAGCGCGGTCGACAGGTGCACGAGGTCTCCGAGTCGCACCACGAGTCCCGAGGGAGTCACGAGGGGTGCATTCGTCAGCTCCTCCGGAGTAGTGCCGTCGGTCGCGCGCAGGATCATCGGCAGGCGCGACTTGCCGTCAAAATACTCGCCGAGCCAGGCGCCCTCGCCGACCGTGCGCACCACAGTGCCGAGCGTTGCACGATCCCAGCCAACCTCAGCGATGCGACGGTCGTCAGGCTCCGCGCGCAGCTCAAGCGAGACGTCTTCGGGGTTGGGGAAACTGAGCACGGTTGCTCCGGGAAAGGTCTTCTCGAGCAGCGTTCGGCCCTCGAGCGCAACGCGGTTGAGCGCTGCGGTGTCCTCACTTTGAAGGTGAATACCGACCGAACGCACCGACCCTCCGATGCCGCCGAATAGATCCCCTTCTGAAGTGAAGACACGCGTATCAGGGAGCCCAATCGTGATCTTCTCGCGTATCAGTGTCTCGAGCTCGCCTATGCGGCTCTCGTCGACGACGCGCGCCCCGATCGTGCCGCCGCCCGGCCAGCTCTGGATGTACCAGTTCTTCAGGCGCGGTTCCTTGCGCCCTTCCATGTAAGGGCGCATGCGCTCGAGCAGCGTCGGCAGCAGCTCGCGGTTAACCGTCTCCGGGCTCATGCCCGGGGGAAACTCAAAGAACGAGTCGATGGCTGCTCGCTTCACCGGCGGCAGGTAGTCGAGCGGCGGTAGCAACACCCAGGCCAGCAGCAACGGCAGGATCAGTAGCCCGGCGATCCATGCGAGCTGCTTCGCCGGCGTATCCGTCACTCGCAGGATCCACTCGGTAAGTTTCGGCCATCCCTGCCCGTAGCCGCTCGGGCGCAGCGGTCGATTCAGCAAGAAGCCGAGCGCGGCTGGCAGCAATGTCAGTGCGGTGACCACTGAGATTGCGACAGCGATGGAGATGGTGAGCGCGAGATCCCCGAACAACTGGCCCTCGACGTCCTTGAGGAATAGCACCGGCACGAACACGGCTACCGTGGTCGCGGTAGACGCAAGCAGTGCGCCGGCGACTTGTCGCGCGCCTTTTTGACAGGCTTCCCCGAGCGGCATGCCCCCCTCGCGTAGCCGCACAACGTTTCCCGAAACCACGATTGCGCCTTCGACGACCATGCCGACCGCGAAGGCGAGTCCAGCGAGCGAGATCACGTTGAGGCTGCGGCCAAAGAGATCGAGCGCCACGAATGTGGCGCACAGGCACACGGGAATGGTGGCGGCAATCAGCAACGTCACGCGCCACTCGCGCATGAACCACCAGACTACGACGAGCGACAGCATTGCGCCGACGATCAGGTTTTCGGTGAGCAGTCGCACCGCGCGCCTGATGAACAGCGATGCATCGAAGGACTGCTCGATTGCGAGGCCGTGAGCCTTAAGCGGTCCGGCGCGCAGTTCAGCCGCCGCGGCCTTTACCGCATCGAGCGTCGCCAGCACGTTGGCGCCGGCGGCGCGGAACACCTGGATCCCGATTGCCGGGTTACCGTTCTGGTACGCGAAAAAGGTGCGCGGCGGTGGCGCGACGTCGATCGTGGCGATGTCGGCCAAGCGCACGGGCCTGCCGTCCCGCCAGGTGAGCACCAGTGCCCCGAGTTGCTCGGGGGAGAAGCGCCCAGTGAAACGCAGGGTGTACTCCCGGCGTCCGACGTCGAGCAGTCCGCCGGAGATGTTGTTGGCGCTGGCGGCGCGGTTGGCGATATCCGGAATGCTGATGCCGAGCGCCGCGGTGCGGGCCAGATCGAGGGTTATACGCACATCGTCCGGGGGCCCGGCGTTCACGTCGACGGCTGCGACGCCCGGAATCGACTCAAGCCTCGAGCGCACGGTATCTTCGATAAAGCGGCGGTGGGTCTCGATCGGCCCGGGAGTGCCGGGCAACAACTGCACGAAGAACCACGTCAGCGTTTCGTCGGCATTGTTATTGCCACCGAGAGAGACGCTCGGTCGGTCCGCATCCCGCGGCAGTGGCGGCAGGCGATTCAACCGACCGATCACCTCGACCAGTGCGTTCTTCATGTCGGTGCCGATGGCGAAGCGCATGTTGACGTTGGCATTTTCTGCCTGTGCGTTGCCTTCGATCTCTTCGACCCCCGGCATGCCCTGCATGACCTTCTCGAGCGGCTCAAGCAGCTCCGACTCGACCTCCTCGGGCGAGGCGGTACGCCAGCCGGCCTGGACGGACAGCTGGGGCCTGTTTACATCGGGAAACAACTGCAGCGGCAGTCGGCCCAGGCTGAGAAGGCCGAGGAGGCAGAGGAACACGGCGATCACGATCACGCCGATAGGGCTGCGGCTCGACAAGCTCAATGTTTCCATGAGGCAAGTCCCGTGCGGTAGCGGTAGACCCACTCCTCCAAGATTGGATGCTAATGCGTGCGCGGCGGCTTGAACTGCTGCGTGCGACGAACCGTGGGGGGCGTGCGGCGGATCGTTTCGGACGTGCGACGAACCGCGAACGCGCCCGTGCAGGTAAGTCAGCGTTTATCCGGGTATGCCAGCACGCCGGATAACCCGAGGACCTGGTTGAGACACAGGTGCTCGGCTCGCCAGCCCTCCCCCTGGCCACGCCGTCAAAGGGTATGCGAAGTGAAACATCGCGAGTAAGACGGCGAACTCAAATCCGCTCGGAGCAGGCCGGCTGCAAGGCTCTCGCGCAGTAGCTGAATCTGAGAATCGCGGCTCACATGGCGTTGATCTGTTGTCGCGAGTGGCGTTGGCCACGACGGCGCCCATGGCGATTTTAGTTTGAAGCGACGTTACAATTTGCGCGCATCGTCCTAGGTCATCGGGTCTGCCAAGTGAAACATCGCCAGTAAGACGGCAATGTTTCACTTTCCGTGCCCCTGATAGAATGCCTATCTGCGGTGGCCGGCCGCTGAGGTTCGCCGTAGAGTTATGATTCCGTGCTGTCCTAGCTGCGGCTTCCGGTTCCCCCCTTGTCGGGGCGTGAAGGCGAGCTATGGACGCGAGCCAGGGACAAGTTGGTGGCGCCTTCAGCCCACAAGGTTCTATTGTCGGAATTGTGGCGTCGAACTGCAGCGCAAACTTCCGGCTGCGGCTTATGTGCTCATCACCCTTTTGTCTCTGACGCCGCTTGCCGCATGGCTGATTGCGAAGATCATTGCGCCTGCGTTAACCGTCTATCCCGAAATGATCGCTTTTGCTATTGGCTTATCGCTTGGATGCTTCGCGGAACGACGGTGCGCGCGATGGACGACCAAGGCGAAGCCGCTGGGTGTCAAACCGCCATTGGGTATGTAAAAGGGAAACATCGCCAGTACGACGACGATGAGTCACTTCACGTAGTTAGTCATGAATAGCCTGCGTTCACACCTAGCCGCGTACGCTCGGCAGCTAAGGAAATCGAGGGCGTCGATTGCAAGGATCACCGTCAACGAACCGAAACTCTATCCCATTCCACTCGCTATGAGAATGTGCGTCCGTCTAGGCGACGGAGGGAATCAATCGAACTGATGAATCTTTCTTGGTCTCGATAGAGATCCTCTCTCCATCGTTTGTGGCGTCATCAGCCACTGGAGCGGAAGACCAAAACCGATCTTTGAATATCGTCAGAAAAATAGCGCAAGCGATAGTGGCGAATCGAGCGCCATTCGCCAACCAACCACCGAGCGCGGTGTTGTCGACGGCGAAAACCTCCCACCAAAGATTCATGGCGCTATGGATAGCTACGATCACCCAGAGATTGTAGTTCCATCGCTTGTAAAGCCAGCACAGGAGAACGCTTCCAAACGATGTTATCGCGAGGATACCGGTCAGTTCCATGAGATGCGTCGCCTGATAGGCATGGCCGGCAGCAAATAATATGGAGGGAATCAGCGCAGACACCCAAAATCCCATTTTTGCTCGCTGATATAACTGACGGAACAGGTAGCCGCGAAAAATCACTTCTTCCGCAAAGGGAGCAATGAAACACCCTACTCCGACACTCAGAAAGGTCATCTCACGATTGATCGAAAAGCCGATCGCGAACGTAATCAGCATTGGCGCTGACGCAATGGCAGCGAAGGTCACGCCTGGCATAACGGGCGCAGTCATTCCCAGTTCCCGAACCGCGCGCTTCAAGCCACCCCGATGAGCCACTGCGACGCCGAGAATTGAGCAAACGACTTCGAGGGCATTTCTTATCGCCAGCACAACTTGCCAGTGCATGAACCGCCGAAGGTTCAATTGATGCAATAAATCGCTGAGATGGTCGATTACGACAAATGTGACGATCGCGATGAGCGCATACCAAGCACGTGAGTACGGCTTATTCCAACGTCGCGATTTATCGTTGTTGGACTCAATCTTCATCGCGGCATTCCTCTCTGTAATGGCAGTCCTTGCGTCCCAGCAAGATACGAGCTGGTGTTTAATTATTTATTTCAATATTAGCCTTAAACATGAGCGATTTCTACAAATTACTCGGGTCCAAGATCGCTAGAACTCCAGTTCGAATCCCCCGGAGTGAGTGAAAAGTTAGGCATCGCGTCGCCCGATCGCTGCCCGTCGCGACGGCCGGCTGCGGGTCGACTCTGATCTGATAATCGCCGGTTCCCGAGGCAGGTCTGCACCC